>ERZ650308.147-NODE-147-length-39540-cov-7.666101_pt1 | contig 39540 bp, 34 predicted proteins | sample MGYA00376244_ERZ650308 | MGnify/ENA primary metagenome ERZ650308 (study PRJEB26733, sample SAMN07839295) | wastewater metagenome | biome: small river; feature: stream; material: water | place: USA: North Carolina | collected 2016-04-26 ... | reverse complement strand
CAATCTCAATGATGACCATCGTTGTAAACGCAGAAGACAAGTTCGGCGTGAAGATTCCAGATGAGGAAGTAAAGAACCTCATCACCGTAGATGACGCTGTTTCGTTCATCACCAACGCGCAGTAATAAAAGCTAAGGCAAAAAATTGACTCAAAAGATCGTCGTAACCGGAATCGGCGCAACAACGCCACTCGGCGGCGACGCGCAATCGACCTGGCGTGCACTGCTCGCCGGTGAGTCGGGCATCTCGACTCTCGAACAGGAATGGATCGCTCGTTACGAGGTTCCAGTGACTTTTGCCGGACAGGCAAAGGTCAAGGCGGCAGAGATCTTGACTCCTCAGGAGTGCAAGCGTCTCGACCCGTCTAGCCAGTTCGCCCTGATTGCGGCACGTGAGGCTTGGGCAGACGCAGGTTCTCCTGATGTCGAGCCTGAGCGCCTCGCAGTTGAGTATGCAACTGGAATTGGCGGCGTATGGACCCTGCTGGATGCGTTTGACACGCTGAAGGAAAAGGGTCCTCGCCGCGTTCTTCCGATGACTGTTCCAATGCTGATGCCAAACGGTCCTGCCGCAGCAATCGGCATGGACATCAGTGCACGCGGTGGCGTTAGAACTGCCGTGTCAGCATGTGCATCGAGCACCGAGGCAATCGCTAACGCTCTAGACAGGCTCCTGAGTGGTCAAGTTGACATCGTGGTTGCCGGTGGCTGTGAGGCCGCCATCCACCCGATGCCAATTTCAGCATTCGCCGCTATGCATGCGCTGTCAAAGCGCAACGATGAGCCGACTCGCGCTTCACGACCATACGATGTGAACCGCGATGGATTCGTGATGGGCGAAGGCGCTGGTGCGCTTGTTCTTGAGACCGAAGCACACGCCAAGGCGCGTGGCGCCAAGATTTATGCAGAGCTCGTTGGAGGCGCGGTCACCTCAGACGCTCACCACATCACTGCGCCAGACCCTGAAGGAACCGGTGCGGCTCGAGCTGTTATCGCCGCACTCAAGCAGGCGAACGCCAAGCTTGAAGAAGTCGTTCACATCAACGCTCACGCAACCAGCACCCCGGTTGGCGACATTGCCGAGTACACAGCTTTGAAGCGAGTGTTCGGTGACCACCTCGAGACCGTTGCCATTTCAGCGACCAAGTCTTCAACCGGTCACCTTCTCGGTGGCGCTGGAGCAATCGAAGCAATCTTCACGATTCTAGCTCTTCACGAGCGAACTGCTCCCCCAACCATCAACCTTGAAGATCAAGACCCTGCGATTCCTCTTGATGTGGTTACATCGCCTCGCAAGCTTCCGGATGGTCCGATTCTTGCAATCAGCAACTCGTTTGGCTTCGGTGGCCACAACGCAGTCATCGCCTTCAGGAGTTACGAAGGTTAACAAGTAGTTTCCGAGAATTCACCAGCCCTCGCCATTCGTTTGGCGGGGTTTTCTCTTTGGGTTCCAATTCGTTCAGGAAGAAATCATTCAATTGTGGCATCAGCAAGTGCTGATCACACATGGAGGAAACGAATGAACATGCGTTCAAAGGTGGCAGCTGCCGCCGCAACGGTAGCAATCGTGGCTACCGCCGCACTACCAGCTCACGCGATTGAGACACCAACCTACGTTGAGGCAGTGGCCTCGGGGGTATCACTGAAGGTTCTTTCAACCGCGGGTGATTCAATTAATGGCTACCAGATTGCTGGTGTCCCAGATGGTACTGGCGCATTCAAGTCGGGATCATCGGTCAAACTCTTGATGAACCACGAACTCTCATACGGAACTGTATCGAGCACCCTTCAGCGTGCCGGTGGGGCGGCATTTGGCGCAACCGTAACCGAATTCACCATCGACCCGGCTACTCAAAAAGTCACCGATGCAAAGGAATTCCTAAAGTCTGCAGTCTTCTACGACTACTCAACCAAAACCTTTGGTTCTACTCCTGGGGCACCTGCGGGTACCGCTCAGAAAGATGCCTACGGCACCCCGCAACACACTAACTTTTTGAACCGCTTCTGCTCTGCTTCACTCGCACCGGCAGGTCGATTCTCTTACACCGACCCGAAGACCAAGAAGGTTTACGGAATCAAGGATGCCGTCTACCTAACCGGAGAAGAGGGTGGCGACGAAAGCCGTGGCTTCGCAGTAAACGCAGCGGGTCAGATCGCACAGATTCCTAAGCTTGGTCTTGCCGCCTGGGAAACCTTCGTAGCAGTTCCTACCGCTACCAAGACCACCGCACTTTTCGGCAACGAAGATGGCTCGGCTACCGATTCACAGCTTTGGCTCTACCAGGGCACCAAGACCAACACTGGAACCTGGTACGACCGTGCCGGTTTGACCAACGGTAAAACCTACGTGATGAGCATCAACGGCCTGAAGACCGAAGCCGAGTTCCGCTCACTCGTTGGCAAGGGTAAAGTCACCGACGTTCAGTTCAAGGCAGTAGACACTTCAGTAAACGGAGTCGAGCAGAACAAGCAGGCTGCGCTTTTTGGCACCTCGCTTGCTCGTGTTGAAGATGGAGCTTTCGACCCTAACAACCCTCGCGACTACTACTTTGTAACCACCGAGTCAAACAAGGACAAGAACGCAACCGCACTTGACCCAAACAACAAGTTGGTTACCAAGCGTGACGGTGGAGCTCTATGGCGACTGCGTTTGGCTGACGCAAAGAGCCCTGCAAAGGGTGGCGAATTGACCATGCTTCTCGATGGCTCAGAGGCTCCATACATGAACAAGCCAGACAACATTGAAGTAGACGGCTATGGAAACATTTTGATCGAGGAAGACCCAGGAAACAACCCTCAGGTTGAGCGCATGTTTGCTTACCGCATCAAGGATGGCAAGATCGCAGTCATGACTCAGTTCAAGGCAAGCATGTTCTCGAAGGCAGCTGCCAGCGCTGACTTCATCACCGAGGACGAAGAGCAGAGCGGTATCTTGAATGTGACTTCAATCATGCGCACAAGCAAGACCGACACCAACTTCTACTACGTCTTGAATGCTCAGGTGCACGCTACCGGCGCTGACCTGCTGAAGTCTCGCCCTGACATCACCACTGATGCGGGCAAGGCAGCTCTGCTAAATGCAATCGAGGGTGGTCAGTTGTACTTGATGACTGTCACTAACTGGGCTGCGGTTTACGGCGACTAAATTCCTAGCAGTTGAGAGGGCGGCCACTTCGGTGGCCGCCCTCTTCATTTGTTAGCCTTGTCGAATGAGCAAGCTTTACTTTCGCCACGGCGCTATGAACAGTGGAAAGAGCACTGCGCTTCTGCAGGCCGCCCACAACTATGAAGAGCGTCAACAGCACGTATTGCTAGCTAAACCGGCCATCGACACAAAGGGTGACGCGACAATCGTCAGCCGTCTCGGCGTGGACCGACACGTCGACTTTCTCGTCACACCAGAGTTGAATCTGCGGTCGACATTTGTGAAACTGGCCGCTGATCATCTACTTGAAACTGGCACAAAAATTTCATGCCTCTTGATTGACGAAGCCCAGTTCCTATCTCGCGATCAGGTTGACCAAGCCCTGCAAATCGCTGTACTGGAAGATGTGCCGGTGCTGGCCTATGGAATTCGCACCGACTTTTTGACCAATGGTTTCCCAGGCAGCGTTCGCCTACTAGAAATCGCTCACAGCCTCGAAGAGTTGAAAACGATCTGCCGTTGCGGCCGAAAGGCCATGTTCAACGCGCGCAAAGCCAACGGCGAATTCATCTTTGACGGTGCCCAGGTTGCTATTGACGGTTTCGACGTGACCTACGAATCACTTTGTCCACATTGCTACTTTGACGAGAAAAACATCACCTAATGCCACAGGTTCGCATGGCTTCATTCAAGGATGGCCACAGCCACCCCTTGTTTGCTGGGCGTGAAGCGCTCGGACCATCGATCACCGACTGCAAATCCTTGGCTGAGATCCAGACGGTCATCGCGAGGTATGCGGCCGAGAATCCGCAAGCGGATTGGATCGACGCTGGCGCATTTCAACGAGACTTAGCTACGGATCGATTCGATCTCGACCTTGAGGCTTTCGATGGAAAAGCCGTCGTCTTGCACGCCGATGATCACCACACCCTTTGGGTGAACACCGAGGCCCTGAAGCGCGCAGACCTGTTTGAAACCCAGCCCAGTGTTTCCATCGGAAGCATCGACATTGGCGACGATGGGCGGCCCATCGGTATCTTGCGCGAATGGGAGGCCATGCGCCTCGTTCTAGATGAGATTCCGCCACTTACCATCGAACAAGAGATTCTGGCACTGGAAAAGGCTCAGGAGCGTTTGCTCTCGTTGGGTATAACCGAGCTTCAAGAAGCCTGGATAGACCCCGGCATGACCGAAATCTATCTAGAGTTTGCCGGGCGGGATCTCTTGAAGATTCGAACCCACCTCGCTCTGCGATTTGACCCGAAAACCTGGCGGGCCGATCTGAACTATTTCAAGAAATGCCAGTTGGCTGTAACCGAATTGAATCACCCCAGATTGCGAATCAACGCTGCAAAATTCTTCGCCGACGGCGTGCTCGGAAGTGCCACGGCGGCGCTCAACGAAGCCTACGAATCTGACTCACAAAACTTTGGTGAACCAGTGTGGGATTTTGAGGAACTAGGCGAAGCAATCGACGAGGCAATTGAAATGGGTCTCAGCCCACACGTGCACGCAATTGGTGACGCCGCGATTAGCAAAACGCTTGACCTGCTTGAATCACGCAAGGCGGAGTTGTCGAAACTTCTTTGTCCACCGGTGATTGCACACTGTGAACTCATCGGTGAGGCCGACCTAAAGAGATTCGCGGCAATCGGCGTCGTGGCCAACCTGCAACCCCTCTGGGCTCGCAAGGACTCGCTTTTGACTAGTTGCATCCATCACATCGGTGAACGAAGACTTGATGACATGTATCGAATGCGCTCACTGTCCGATAGCGGCGCAAATCTGGCCTTTGGAAGCGACTGGCCAGTTAGCGACCCCAATCCCCTACTCGGGGCTTATACGGCCGTTTATCGCGCCGTTAAAGATGCTCCGAGCTGGAACGAAGCCGAATCTCTGACCATGCGCGAGGCACTCGAGGCCTACACCAAGGGCACGGAGCATCAACTTGGCTATGGCTCGGGTTCAGATACATCAGAGAGACTCGATGACTTCATCATCTTGAATGCCGACCCACTCGAGTCTTCACGCGAGAGCTTTGCTGAAATCAGAGTGCTTGAGACATTCATCGATGGCGTCAGGGTCTGGCCAACGATCTAAAGCCACTAAATGGTGGGGCGTGCGGGACTTGAACCCGCGACCGACGGATTATGAGTCCGCTGCTCTAACCGGCTGAGCTAACGCCCCCTGCGGTGCGACAGGGTAAAACAATAAGCCTAGTCGTCGTCTCCCTTGATGCGTTCGGTCGCCTTCTTGACCACACTCTTTGCCTTACGAGTGCGGCTGGCAACATCTTCACGAACATCATCTAGTTTCTCGCGAACTTCTTCGCGCACATCTTCGAGCTTCTCTTTCACTTCTTCGCGAAGGTCATCGAGCTTCTCGCGAACCTCGACTCGAACCTCTTGCGCCGAGCCACGAAGCGCTCGGGCACGCTCGCGCAATGCCTCGACACGATTGTGAAGTGACTCAGGCAGTTTGCCGATTGGCAGAGAGTAATCGGCGCTGTTGTCATCGCTGGTGCGGTCTGAGTCGCTGTCACCCCGGTAGAGGCCCTCAAAGATTGTCAGAGTGCGCTCGATGTCGTGCGCCTGAATTAGGTGGAGCGAGTTTTCGGATAGACGGTCTAGTTCCGTTTGATCGGCGGTAAGAATCGCTTTAAGCTTTTGCGAGAACTCAACGACATCGTCTGGCTCAAAAAGATAGCCGTTGTCACCGTTGTGAACCAGGTGAGGCAGCGCCATAGCGTTGGCGGCGACAACTGGACGCCCAGAGGCCATTGCCTCCATAGTCGCGATGCTCTGCAATTCAGCAATCGATGGCATGGCAAAAAGGGTCGCACGCTCGTAGGCCTTAGGTAAATCCTCTTCTGAGATGTGACCCAAGAACTTGACTTGCTTGGCGATTCCTAGTTCATTCGCCAGATTCTCGAGGAACTTTCGTTCTCCACCATCGCCAACGATTTCAACCTGGGTGTTTAGCGACTTTGGAAGCATCGCCACTGCCTTGAGCAGGTTGTGGATGTGCTTTTCGTAGTCAAGACGACCCAAGAAGAGGATTCGTGGTTCGGCATTCGAGGTTGGCGTGGTGTTCGCAAACTTAGATGCGTCGATTCCACAGCTGATCGCAAGTACGTCGCGAACACCGGCAGCGTTCTCAAGCAACTCGGCAGCCCTGCGGGTTGGTGTGGTGATGAAGTCAACTTTTCGGAGAATCCTGCCGGCGTCACGCCAAGCGGCCTTCATAACCGTATTTTCAAGCCATCCAGGAACAATCACCGAATACTTGATTAGGTTTTCGGGCATGATGTGATTGGTTGCTAGTAGACGAATGCCGCGCTTTCTCGCACTCTTCACCAGATAGCGACCCATGATCAAGTGAGACTGGATGTGAACCGCATCCGGGGAAATTTGGGCAAGCAGCTTGTCAGTTTTTGACTCGAGCGTAAATGGCCAAACATAACGAAGGGTTTTGTGCTGAGGAATTCGGTAGCTGCGAATTCGGTGCACGGTCATCGATTGACCATCGTGAATTTCGGTGAACGAACCGTGGTTGTCGTCATAGGCTGCGGCAACGATGTGGACCTCATGGCCATGACGGGCCAGACCGCCGGCTAGGCGCTCAGCAAAGCGAGCCGCGCCGTTGATGTCTGGCGGGAAGGTGTCGCAGCCAATGACAATCTTGAGTGGCTTCACGGCAGATTCGGTCAATTTGAGCTCTCGTTAGATGAATTTCGCGGTAACCCGATGCTTCAATTTTATCGGATTTGCTGTTGGTTCGAACTATTTAGTGCGTTTGCGAAGCTCTGGGTGAACCTTTGAAAGCAGGTAGACACCAGCTACGGCGACTATTGCGCTCAGGCCGAATCCAAGCATCGCCGACAAGTCGGCCTGCTGCGCCTCGCCAAGGATGACGATACCGATAGAAACAGCAACCAGCGGGTCGATAACGGTGAGCCCGGCGATCACTAGGTCTGGTGGCCCAGACGCATAGGCGTTCTGCACGAACCAACCTCCCAGTGCTACAGCCGCAATCAAACCAATTAGACAAAGCAGAGTGAGCCACTCAAAGTCACCCTGATAAATGCGCTGAATGACGACCTTGGCAAGGGTTGCCACGAAACCATAAAGCACACCAGCACCAAGGATGTAGGTCAGCGCGTTGATGCGGCGCGCGAAGAAAATAAAGAGCACCCCAAAGACCGCGAGGATAGCGACTAAAACGAAGAGGACCTCGCGCAGGCGATCATCCGTGAGTTCAATCTCTTTGGCAACGCCCGAAGCCATTGCAACGAAGGCGCCAATGCCGCCGGTGCAAAGCGCGACCGCAACGATTGTTGCCTTGCTGAGTTTGGTCTTAGTTACTCGCGCATTCACGAGAGAGGTAATCACGAGGGCGATCGCGCCTATTGGTTGAACCACGATGATTGGTGCTAGACCAAGGGCAGCGAGCTGAAAAACGATAGCAATGCCCATTAGGGCGGTGCCAGAAAGCCAGCGAGGCCGTGCCAATAATGAACGCATCTGCTTGAAGCTAAGTGCACCCTTGGCGCGGTTCTTTTTCTCGTGACCGACGGCATCGTTTTGGAGTTGCGCACCGAACGCTAGGGCTACTGCACCCAGCGCAGCCAGCACAATAGCAAGCGTGCGCAGTTGTTCTCCGGGACCCATGTATCTCCTATTTGGTTCACAATGACTCTAACAACTGGGCGTGGCAATTCTTTCTAGGCTGAGACGGTAAATTTGTCTCATGCCAATCAGACCCATCGTCATCACAGGTGAACCAGTGCTTCACCAGCGCGCACTCGAAGTCACGGATTTCAACGAAGAGCTCAGATCTCTTGTTGCTGACATGTACGAAACCATGGATAAAGCTCCGGGTGTTGGCCTTGCAGCACCGCAGGTGGGCGTCGGACTTAGGGTGTTCACATACGACTATGCAGACGACGACGGCAACGAGCGCAGGGGCGAGATCATCAACCCAATTCTTGAACTTGGACCGATAGTTGATGAGCCAGCTGACGAAGACACCGAGATCGAAGGATGCTTATCGGTTCCCGGTGAGAGGTTCCCGCTCAAGCGAGCAGATTGGGTGAAAATCACCGGGGTTGATCTAAACCAACAGCCGGTCGAAATTGAAGCAACCGGTTGGTTTGCTCGAATCTTCCAGCACGAATTCGATCACCTAGATGGCATTCTGTATGTGAACCGACTTGCTGAACCTTGGAAAGAGATTTCCACTGACATCATTCAAGATAACGGTTGGGCTAAGCCTGGGCTTAGCTGGTTGCCCGGTAAAGACAAGTTAGACGCTTAGCCCAAGAACAATCTGATAAGTGCAGCCGTGGCTGCTGCTGCTGCCACCATCACGATGAATGGCGCGCGGATCCAGAGCAGAAGCGCACCCACCGCAAGCGCTGGCAATCTGGCATCTAGAACAAACTGCGAATCGGCGGTGAAACCTTGAATACCGAGAAGAGCCGAAAGAAGTGCGACCGTCAATAATGCGGCGCTTCGGCTAACCACTGGTCGGTTCAAGACCGAACTCGGAACTAGAAAACCGATGAGCTTCCAAGAGTAGACAGCAAAGCTCGCGAGCAAAATACCCGTCCAAATATCTAAATTCACTTGTCTTTCACCGCCAGCCAGTCAAAGATTCCAAAGACAATGGCGATTGCTCCGGCAACCAAAACCGGAACTCCAGCTGGTAGCGAAGGCGTGAGAACAACCGCAACAACCATTGATAGGGCCGCGACCGCTAGGGCTTGGCGCTCTTTGAGTCTTGGCCAAATCAACCCAAGGAATGCGGCCGCCGCAGCAGCATCTAGACCCCACGTAGCAGGATCACCAATCGCATCCCCGAGAAAAGCGCCGAGCAAAGTCGCAAGATTCCAGAAAACAAAGACGGCCAGACCCGTGAACCAAAACCCCTTGCGTTGGACACTCGTCTCTGATTGTGCGGTGGCCACGGCGGTTGACTCATCAATAGTTAGCAACGCGGGAATGAGCTTCTGCAGACCAACGCGTTCAAGAATTGGCGCCATTCGAACGGCGTAGAAACCGTTTCGAATTCCTAGCAACCAAGCCGAAACTACTGCGGCGCCGATCGCAACCGAACCCAAACCTGATGCCGCAATGATGCCAATAAAAGCAAATTGCGATCCACCCGAGAACATCAGAAGCGAAAGCACCTGAGTCTGCCAAACATCCAAACCTGCCGCTACTGAGAGAGCGCCAAACGAGACACCATAAAGTCCGGTCGCAAGCCCGACTCCAACGGAAGTTGATATCACTGCAGATTTAGCCACGGAAGCGCCCCGCTCGATTGAGACTCAGAAACAGTTGAGACCTGGTTGCGAAGCCACACTTGGCAATAACCGAACCCAGTACTTGTCGAACGCGGTATTGAGGGGTGTCGAGCAAAGCGGCGATCTCTTCATCGTCGTGTCCAAGTTCAAAGTATTCAAGAACCTGCGATTCGCGCTCGTTCAAGTTGCCGAGCCTTACCAATAAATCGGGAATGTCGAATTGAACTTCCTTGGCGTCTTGAAGAAACTTACGAAGCTCTCTGAAGTTCGGCTGATCGTCTTTCGAGGCAGTGCTTCGAATGGCTTTCAACAGCTCCGCCGGCCCAGACTCCTGTGTAACCAGGTCTGTCGCACCGGCTGCGATTGAGGCAAGCTGCAATTCAGGGCTGAAATAGGGCCCCGTCATAATGAAAGCTGGTACCTTGGCGCCCTGTGCCAAGTATCCCTCAATCAACTTTTGTGCCAGGCGGATGCCATCCATACCCTTGATTCGGTGGTCGAGAACAATGACGTCAACTAGAGCGTCAGGAAGTCGAACAAGGGCCGAATCGGCAGAATCGTCTTCGAGCACAACTTTCAGATCGGGCTGTGAGTCAATCAGTAAACGTCGGCCGAAACGAATGTCAGGGTCGCCGTCGACCAAGGCAATGCGAAGATCAAGCGCCATAGTTAGATCTGTTCAGCGCCCAGCGACTTTAGGTGCGGAAATATCGCAGAGACCGTGAAACCAACGCCAGGTACCTTGGTTGCCTCGACGCTGCCCGCATACAAGGCAGCGCGTTCTCGCATCGCGGTGATGCCCTTTCCGACGATCGGTTCGGTAAGTGCCTGGAGGTCTTCTTCAGCGGTGTAGCTGGATTCCTCACCGGTGATAGCCACCAACTCGCGGTTGGCGACCTCGATGCCGTTGTCTTTAATCAGAACCTGCATGCCATCTTCAACCCAACTGAGGTCTATCGAAACATCGGTTCCAATTGGACAGTTTTGTTTGACGTTCTCGAGAGCATCAAAGACGATTCGGTAGAGCGCCAGCTGAGCACCCTCGTTGAGCGCGAAAGGCTGCCCTTCGTTGCGAAGGTAGGCATTGAATCCAAGCTCTCGGTAGAGAACAACGAGTGCATCGAGCTCGCGCAAACCTGGAGGAGCAGCAGAAACTTGGTGGGTTTTATTTAGCATGTCGAAAAGACGGCGAAGTTCGGTGTGCGCGGCGCGTGCGCTTTGAGAAATCTTTTCGAGCGAACGGGTGGCCGAACTAGGGTCAACTTTTGCGGCGTATTGGCCGCCCTCGGTAAGGCTGATAACAGCGGCAACCTTCTGAATGATGAGCTCGTTGATGTCTCGGGCAATACCGAAGCGTTCATTTTGCTCAGCAATTTCGAGTGCCAACTTACTTGACTCCTCGCGCACAAAAAGACGGTCGCTTCGCGTACCCACGTGAACCACAGAAACGAATGAATAGCGGCCAAGCAGATAGGCAAAGATGTTGACGATTAGAACCAGGCTGCCAATCAGAATCAGAGCAGAAATTCGACCCTCGTTGGTGCGAATGGTCATTCCAAAGAGATCGGTGAACAGTGGCGCACCGTAGGCAACGATCCAGGCGATCGACAGACCGAATGCGATCGACAGAATCAAGCCGGCAACACGGATGATTTGGTTGCTGAAGGCTGCCAGCGTAACGGTGGCTACGACCGCCGAGAGACCGCCAGCAAGCGGATCCAACTGAAGATAGATGGCCGCTGCTACAGATACAAGGAGAGCCCCAATCGAGGCATATGGAACCGTTGCGGCGAATAGAACCGCCAGAGAGAGCACAAGATTCAGACCTAAGGCCAGGAAACCTTGATTAACGGTGTCAATACCGCCAAAGAGAAGGAAGGTAAATACCGCCAGAAGGGCGCTTGAGAGCCATTTATTTTCTTGGATCCACCTGATCATGTGGCCTCCTGATGTTCAGAAAGAATGGCTCCCCGGCTTGGACTCGAACCAAGAACCTATCGGTTAACAGCCGATTGCTCTGCCAATTGAGCTACCGAGGATTAGTTGCTTTCGCAACTTGACAACATTACCAAAAAAAATCGGTGCGCGTAGACAACTAGGCGAGATTTATTCGCCGGCTTTGCAACTTAGTAACCGAGAGTTAGGTCAACGGTGCCTACGAGTGGCTTTCCGTTGGAAAACGCCTCTACGTTGATGCGAATTCTTTCACCGAATAAGCGCTGAATCATCTCAGGAGTATCCGCCGTGTGCGGCGTGATTATGGTGTTTGGCGTCTTCCAAAGCTGACTTGAGTCTGGCAGTGGCTCCGGGTCGGTTACGTCGACTCCCGCTCCCCCGATTGCACCCGCGAATAGAGCCCTGATCAAGTCTTCGGTTACAACGTGCCCACCACGCGCAATGTTGATCAGAAATGCGGTGGATTTCATAGCTTTGAACGCGTTTGCGTCGAAAACGCCTCGTGTTTCGTCGGTTAGAGCAGCTGTCACGAAGACAAAATCAGCGAAAGGCAGGCGACCGAGCAGTTCATTCGACGGCAATACTTCATCCACGCCATTCATAGGCTCAGGTGACCTGCGCAGAACGGTGATTTTCGCCCTGAAGGGAGCAAGCAAACGAATCAGCTCTTCGGTAATTCCACCGCCACCGTAGATAAGCACTTCGGCATCAAACATGCTTACGGCGAACTTGCCACCCCAGGTGCCGGCTTTTATGCGAGCAGGAATTGCTCGGCCGAGGGCAAGGGCCAGCATCAGAGCGTGCTCTGCAACGGGCTCGCGGTAGGCACCCTTGGCAGATGTGACTTGCAAATTGGGGCGATTTTCTGAAATCCATTCGAACAGCTCGGCAAAATTATCGACGCCAGCAAACGGAAGTTGCACCCAAAGAAGTTGCGGATTCGCTTTGAGGCACTTCTTGAGCTCTTCAGGCCCGTGGTAGTCGTGCCAAATCAGCCCGGTTGCGTTTGCTGTTTCGTCCGAAAACTCAGCTCCGCCATCGGCAATGAACCGCTCATAGGAGATGTGCTTTCCCGGACCTTGCGCAATCACAGTTGCCATTACTGAAGTGCCCTTCGCTGCTGCTCGACTTCAATCAAACTCTGCTGCACTCTGGCGGCTTCAGCAGAGCCTGGTTCAACTCTTCGAAGTTCGGCTAACAAGTCGGCCTTCTCACGCGCCAAAACGTTTACCAAAGCCCTCGCAATCACGCCTTCACCGTAGCGCTTGAGACCCTCGGGGTCGGCGGCCGGAAGCGGTTGGGCTGCGATTTCTCTAAGCAGTGGCAGCAATTCAGGTGCGCAGGCCGAAGCGACGGTTTGCATCCAGGTTGATTGCCCCAGCGATGCCGATGATGAACCGACCGCAACCAAGACAGCATTGTGGCTTGGGTGACTAAAGCCGCCGCGAACGATCTGGATCAATTGTTCTGCTTGAACAGCCTCCGGTACCTGTAGTAGCACCTCTAGAACCTGACGTTCGAATCTCATGATTGGATCGTTCAGGTTTATCGGTTGGACATGGCCGGAAACGGGCTCTGCGGGAGATTCAGGGTGTTGTACGTCTTTTCTTAGCTCAGCTACGGCTTCGCCGCGAACCTTCTTGGCGATTGAATCGACGATGCTGGCTACTTCATTTCCATCGAGGTTCACCCAGCCCGCGAGCTCGCGAACATACGCTGGTCGCATTGCGGCATCGCGAATCGAAGCGACAACGGGGGCAGCAGCTCTGGCAGCACCAACGCGACCCTCGATAGTCGAAAGGTCGAACTTTGAAATCTTTTGACGGATCGCGAACTCGAAAAGAGGTTTCTTCTTTTCAATCATTAACTGGACCGCTTCGTCGCCCTTTGCCGAGCGCAGATCACAAGGATCTAAACCTTCTGGGCCGATCGCAACAAAGGTCTGAGCGTTAAATTTATGAGAGTCGCTAAAGGCTCGCATAGCTGCCTTTTGACCAGCGGCATCGGGGTCGAACGTGAAGATAACCTCTGCTGGCACATCGCGATCGGCGCTCAGCATTCGATTTAGAGTTCGAATGTGGTCGTCACCAAAGGCAGTGCCACAGGTAGCAACCGCTGTCGTGATTCCGGCCAGGTGACAAGCCATGACATCTGTGTAGCCCTCAACTACAACGACCTGCTGCTTCTTTGAGATGTCTTTCTTGGCAAGATCGATGCCATAAAGGACCTGGCTCTTGTGATAGACCAAGGTGTCGCTGGTGTTTAGATATTTTGGCCCGTTGTCATCATCAAAGAGTTTGCGAGCACCGAAACCGATGACCTGACCGGTTGTATCCTTGATCGGCCAAATCAGTCGACCGCGAAACTTGTCGTAGGCTCCACGTTCAGATTTGGTCACCAAGGCAGCGGCCAGAAGTTCGTCCATCGTGAACCCAAGCGCTGTGAGGTGGTCAAACAGGCCGTTCCAGCCCTTGGGCGCAAAGCCAATTTCAAAGTGATCGGCCGCAGCCTTGTCGAAGCCCCTGCCCTTCAAAAAATCCCGACCTGGTATGGCGGCGTCTGTCATTAATTGACTGCGATAAAAGGCAGCCGCAGCGGCGTTGGCCTCAAGGATGCGATTTCGCTGTCCGGTGTCTGGGCTCGAACCACCCTCTTCATAGGTCAATTCAAAACCGACGCGGGCAGCAAGTTTTTCTACTGCCTCATAAAACGAAAGCGAATCCATTTGCTGAACAAATTTGTAGACGTCTCCACCTTCGCCACAGCCAAAGCAATGGTAAAAACCCTGAACTGGGCGCACATTGAAGGATGGTGATTTTTCGTCGTGAAATGGGCAAAGGCCCTTTAGTGATCCAACGCTAGCTGGCCTGAGCGCAACGTATTCTGAGATGACATCCGCGATATTGATTCGCGACTTCACCTCTTCGATGTCACGAGCTCGAATTTTGCCAGCCATGTGCCAATCCTAACTAGCGGTTGTTCGACACGAGCCGGTTGTGCAAGGCAAGCGCACTCTGGTCGGTCAGGCAGGCAACTTGATCAACGATCACTCGGCGTTGCTCTTGTTCGGTTTTGGCCTGCGACCAAGCTCCCGCAGAGTACTCATCGAGGTGATTGCCGTTTGCATTCAAGAGAGCATCACAAAGTTCGATGAGAATCGCACGTTGCCATTCATAAAATGGCCTACGAGACTCGTGCGACATTAGGAAAGCTGAGACGATTCCCTTGAGCACGGCTATCTCAGTCTTGACTGATTCGGGAACAACCAAAACGGCGCCGAATCTGGCCATCGAGTCTGCCGGGGAGGCATCAACTATGGCTTCAGTTGTTCGGCTTACGAAACGACCGATGAGCGAACTCGTTAGATTCTTGAGCGTGCCCTGAGCAAAAGCTGAACCATCGAAAGAAGTTAGCCAGTATTCGTTTCGACGCAGGTCAGCAAGCGCACCCGCTAGGCGATCCTTCGAAATAGTTGCGCCATTCCACTCAGATATCTTGCCTAGGAGCTCGGACTCTCGTGAAGCATCGGCTAGCTCAGCCAGGTTTACAAATCCGGATACTACAGCGTCCTCGAAGTCGTGCACCGAGTAGGCAACATCGTCACTGAAGTCCATGACCTGAGCCTCGACGCTCTTCTGCCGAGCGGGGGCTCCTTGCCGGAGCCAATCAAACACAGGTCGATCGTCCTCGTAAACACCAAATTTGATTGAGTGATCGGCACCAGTCTCGGCAGAGGCCTCGGCTCTAGCCCAGGGATACTTGCATGTCGCATCGAGGCTGGCCCTCGTGAGGTTGAGGCCAACCGAACGACCCTGCACAAATACCTTTGGCTCAATTCTGGTCAACAGCCTCAGGGTTTGCGCGTTGCCCTCGAAACCGCCGATTCCAGCAGCCCAACCGTCGAGTGCCTTTTCTCCGTTGTGTCCAAAAGGTGGGTGCCCCAAGTCGTGTGCCAGGCAAGCCATGTCGACGATGTCGGCATTGAGGCCAAGGTCGATGGCCATCTCGCGGCCAATCTGCGCGACCTCGAGCGAGTGGGTCAGTCTGGTTCGCGCAAAGTCGCCGCCCGACGGTGAAAGAACCTGAGTCTTAGCTCCCAGACGCCTTAGAGCAGAAGAGTGAACAACCCTCGCACGGTCACGGGCAAACTCACCGCGGCGTACTGGTCCGCTTCGCTCTTCGGGTTCAAAGCGTTCGCGATCGAAATCCGAATAGCCCAGTTCCTGGTTGTGCCTGAGCTCCATCTAACCTCCCGATACGCCGAGTTCGGCGTCCTGCAGAACTCGACGTTGGTCTCCGGCCAGTTCGCGAGAATCGAGCCAATTTTCAGGAAGCGCACAAACCTTGGCTCCGCCCAAGCGCCCACGCGGACCCTCGGCTTCTTCACCCGGATACGGTTGAGTTCTGTCGAGTGTTCCGAGTATGTCATCCATGTGCGACAAAGACTCAACCTGAGCAAGCGCAGCTCTGAATTCGCCACCAACCGGATAGCCCTTGAAGTACCAAGCGACGTGCTTTCTGATGTCGCGGCAGGCGTGTTCCTCGGATTCGAAGAACTCGACCAGCAACTCACCGTGACGCTTGAATGCATCGGCAACCTGACCTAAATCGGGCTGGATGGGATCGATCGCTGCATTCGAGTTTGGGTCACGTTGATACTCATCGAAGGCAGCCTGGAGGTCACCGAATAGCCATGGCCTTCCGAGACAGCCTCGCCCAACGACGACTCCGTCTACCCCGGTCTCACGCATCATGCGAATCGCATCGGCAGCCGACCAGATGTCGCCGTTTCCAAGCACTTGTACATCAGGGAGCGATTCGCGAAGCTTTGCGATTGCGGACCAGTCCGCCTGGCCCGAATAATATTCCGATGCCGTGCGTCCATGCAGGGCAACCGCTGTGACGCCCGCATCTCGAGCCGCTTTACCGGCATCGATGTAGGTGAGGTGATCGGCGTCGATACCCTTGCGCATCTTCACAGTCAAAGGAATCTCACCGGCAGCCTTTACCGCGGCCTGCACGATTGCCGAAAACAGATCTTGCTTCCAGGGAAGAGCCGCACCGCCACCCTTGCGGGTAACCTTTGGCACCGGGCAACCGAAGTTCAAGTCGATGTGATCGGCGCGGTCCTCAGCCACCAACATGGTCACGGCCTCGGCGATGGTCTTCGGGTCGACACCGTAAAGCTGCACCGATCGAATATCTTCGGACTCGTGATGGCCGACAAGGCGAAGAGACTCTTCGGTGCGCTCAACCAGTGCGCGAGAAGTGACCATCTCGGAGACATAGAGGCCGCCACCGAATTCACGGCACAGGCGCCTAAAAGCGGTGTTTGTGATGCCAGCCATTGGAGCGAGCACAACTGGCGTGCGGATGGCGATTTTGCCATACTGCAACGCTGGCTTAGAAATTAGCTCGCTCATCGAAACCTATGAAACTAGCTTCGAACCTAGGTACTCACGAATCTTCGAGAGCGAAACGCGCTCCTGCTGCATTGTGTCGCGTTCACGAACAGTTACGGCCTGGTCATCCAGCGTCTCGAAGTCAACGGTTACACAGAAAGGCGTGCCGATTTCGTCCTGGCGACGGTAACGACGACCAATTGCACCCGAGTCATCGAAGTCGATGTTCCAGTAGCCACGAAGTTCTTGTGCGAGGTTGCGGGCAACTGGCGAAAGATCCTCGTTGCGCGAGAGCGGCAAGACTGCGGCTTTAACCGGAGCCAAACGGTAATCGAGACGCAAGACGGTGCGAATGTCGACGCCACCCTTGGTGTTCGGTGCCTCATCCTCGTGATATGCATCGACCAAGAACGCCATTAGCGATCGAGTAAGACCAGCCGCGGGCTCGATTACGTATGGGAACCAGCGTTCGCCCTTGACCTGATCGAAGTAGCTTAGGTCGGTGCCTGATTCGCGTGAGTGTGTGCTCAGGTCGAAGTCGGTGCGGTTGGCAATGCCCTCGAGTTCACCAAATTCGCTGCCCGAGAAACCAAAGCGGTACTCGATGTCAACAGTTCGCTTTGAATAGTGCGAAAGCTTTTCTTTAGCGTGCTCGTAAAGACGCAGGTTGTCTGGGTTAATACCGAGATCGGTGTACCAGTTCATTCGCTGTTCGATCCAGTAGTCGTGCCACTGCTCATCGGTGCCCGGTTCGACAAAGAACTCCATCTCCATCTGCTCAAATTCGCGTGTGCGGAAGATGAAGTTTCCAGGAGTGATTTCGTTGCGGAAAGACTTTCCAATTTGACCGATACCGAACGGTGGCTTCATGCGAGCAGCGCCCAACACATTGGCAAAGTTTACGAAGATTCCCTGAGCTGTCTCAGGGCGAAGATAGTGAAGACCTTCCTCTGCTGCGACAGGACCCAAGAAGGTCTGAAGCAAGCCATTGAATGCCTTTGGTTCGGTCCAGGTGCTCTTGCCACCACAGTTGGGGCAAGCGATGTCATTCATTGACTCGGGTGCTCGACCCTTCTTTTCCTCGAATGCCTCTTCGAGGTGATCCTGACGAAAACGCTTGTGACAGCTGGTGCACTCGATAAGTGGGTCTGAGAACTCGCGAACGTGGCCAGAGGCCTCCCAAACCTTGCGAGGCAAAATCACGGATGAGTCAAGGCCGACGATGTCTTCACGAGAATTCACCATGGTTCGCCACCACTGACGCTTGATGTTTTCCTTCAGCTCAACGCCGAGAGGTCCGTAGTCCCACGCCGAACGGCTACCGCCATAGATTTCGCCGGCCTGGAAAACAAATCCGCGACGCTTTGCGAGTGAAATTACTGAATCTAGACGATTTGGGGTAGCCAATTGAACTCCTTGCCCAAGCTGGTTGCCTGGTGCTTATTCGAAGTTATAAGTCTACTTTGAGTTGTTCGATTTTGGCTGGTCGACGGCACCGCCGAAGCGGCGATTTCTGTTGGCAAAAAGCTCGATCGCTTGCCAGAGCGAGCGTCTATCGAAATCCGGCCAAAGAGTGTCCATGAAGACAAACTCTGCATAGGCCGACTGCCAAAGCAAGAAGTTTGAAGTGCGCTGCTCTCCAGAGGATCGAAGAAAGAGATCAACGTCTGGGAGGTAATTGGAATTTAGGTACTTCTGAAGCGACTTCTCGGTAATCGAGCCAGGCTTAATCTTGCCAGCAGCTACATCCTGAGTGATTGCATTCACCGCATCTAGAATTTCGATTCTCGAGCCATAGTTCACACACATGGTGAGGTGCAGTTTGGTGTTCTTTGAGGTTAGTTTCTCGGCAGTCTTGAGCTCATCGATGACGCTAAGCCAAAGCTTTGGCCTGCGTCCGGCCCACCGAATTCGAACTCCCCACTCGTTCAACTGATTGCGACGCTCTCGAAGCACCTGACGATTGAAGCCCATCAAAAAGCGCACTTCATCCGGAGAGCGTTTCCAGTTCTCGGTAGAAAACGCATAAACGGTTAGGTACTCAACACCGGCCTCGATTGCGCCCGCGACCACATCCAGGAGTGCCTTTTCGCCCGCCTTGTGGCCTTCAATTCTGGTGAGGCCTCGCTCATTAGCCCAACGGCCGTTTCCATCCATGACGATGGCAATGTGACGCGGTACAGCCCCTGATTCAAAGGCTGGAACCTGGATACCGGCTTTGCTAACGGGTAAGAATTCGGTCACTGGCGCTCCACATGTTGCAATGATTTCAGCCCGCGCTCGATGTGCCACTGGCTATACGCAGCAACGATACCCGATGCAGATGCCCGAATGCCCTCCGGCGCAACATCTGCCACGCTCCAGTCTCCGGCCAAAAGCGCACCCAAGAGTTCACCAGTTAGCGGATCGATCACAGCAGCTCCCGCTGGCCTGCAATCGCGACAAACCACGCCGCCGAGCTGCATGACGAAAGCCTGGTGCGGGCCGGGATCACCGCAACGGGCGCAATCGTAGAAGTTAGGCGCCCAACCAGCTATCGCCAGGGCGCGAAGCAAATATGAATCAAGAACCAGCGATGCGTCATGCTCTTTGTTGGCGAGAGCTCGAAGCGCGCCCACTAGCAGCAAGTATTGCTGCGGAGACGAGTCATCGCCAGTTAGCTTCTCGGCGGTCTCGACCATCGCTGTTGCGGCGGTGTAGGTGCGATAGTCCTCAATGATTTCCCGACCGTATGCACCGATGGTCTCGACCTGGTTCACTACATCAAGAGTTCTACCCTCGTAAAACTGTGCCTCAATCACCATGAAAGGTTCAAGCCTCGAACCGAATTTGGAACCGGTTCGACGAACTCCTTTGGCGACTGCACGAATCTGCCCGTTTGTCCTTGAGAGCATCGTCACGATGCGGTCCGCCTCACCCAATTTATGGGTTCGCAGAACTACTGCTTCGTCTCGATAAAGTGGCACCCTCTAAGTATCGGGTAGACCGGTCAAACTAGGCGCGAAGGGCTCGGTTTACCGACGAAATAACTGCCTTGAGCGAAGCGGTTGAGATGTCTCCGTCGATTCCAACTCCCCAGAGCATCTGGCCGTCGACTTCAAGCTCAACATAGGCTGCCGCTTGAGCATCGCCACCCTCGCTCAGAGTGTGTTCGACGTAGTCAAGCAAACGAACTTTGACGCCCTGCTTTGCTAGAACGTCCAAGAAAGCCGATATTGGTCCGTTTCCTGTGCCATGCGCAGCCAGTTCACCGGCTCCGTCACGAAGGATGATGTCTAGTGCCACGACGCCATCCATGTTGCTCTCGGTTCGCATCTTCTTCAGTTCGAAGCGACCCCACTTTAGGTCGATGCGATCAGGCTGTGCAGGCAAGTACTCGTCGGTGAAAATGTCCCAAAGATTGCTCGACGATACCTCGCCACCATCTTGGTCGGTCTTGTTTTGAACCACGCGTGAGAATTCAATCTGAAGCTTGCGAGGAAGATCTAGTTGGTGGTCGGTCTTGAGTAGGTACGCCACACCACCCTTGCCAGACTGCGAGTTGACGCGAATTACGGCCTCGTATGAACGGCCAACATCCTTTGGGTCAATAGGAAGGTATGGAACCGCCCAAACGAGGTCATCGACAGAAACGCCCTTTTGCTTGGCGTCCTTCTCCATCAGTTCAAAACCCTTTTTGATGGCGTCTTGGTGTGAACCCGAGAATGCCGTGTAAACCAAATCTCCACCGTATGGGCTGCGCTCGTGCACCGGCAACTGGTTGCAGTATTCGACGGTTCGCTTGATCTCGTCGAGGTTACTGAAATCGATGTGCGGGTCTACACCCTGGCTGAATAGGTTCAAACCAAGAGTGATTAGATCGACGTTTCCGGTGCGCTCACCGTTGCCGAAAAGGCAGCCCTCAATTCGATCTGCTCCGGCAAGATAGCCAAGTTCCGCTGCGGCAACCGCTGTGCCGCGGTCATTGTGCGGGTGAAGCGAAATGAGAATGCTGTCACGGCGATTGATGTTGCGGCTCATCCACTCGATCGAATCTGCGTATACGTTCGGTGTTGCCATCTCAACGGTCGCTGGCAGGTTGATAACCATCTTGTGGTCGGGCTTAGGGTCGATAACCTCAATCACCGCGTTGCAAACCTCGACGGCATACTCAAGTTCAGTGCCGGTGTAAGACTCTGGCGAGTACTCGTAGTAGACGTCGGTATCTGGAATTGTCGACTCGAGTGAACGACACTTGCGCGCTCCGGCAAGGGCGATGTCCATGATGCCCTGTTTGTCTTGGTTGAAAACAACTCGACGCTGCAGAACCGAAGTCGAGTTATAGAAGTGCACGATGGCCTGCTTGGCACCCTTGAGCGACTCGTAGGTGCGCTCGATGAGTGCGTCACGAGCCTGAGTAAGGACCTGAATGGTTACATCTGCAGGGATGTGTCCTTCTTCAATCAGAAGGCGAACGAAGTCAAAGTCGGTCTGGCTGGCTGATGGAAAACCAACTTCGATTTCCTTGTAGCCCATGTCGACCAAAAGTTTGAACATCTTGAGCTTGCGCTCTGGGCTCATCGGGTCGATCAACGCCTGGTTGCCATCGCGTAGGTCTACCGCACACCAACGAGGCGCCTCGGTGATCAACTTGCCCGGCCAAGTGCGGTCAGGCAGGTTTACCTGAATTTGCTCGTGAAAAGGCTGGTATTTGTGAACCGGCATGCCAGATGGGCGCTGAGTGTTTTTCATTTTTGGTCTTCCTTGTGTTTAGGGGGTCAGCCAGCAGAAGGCTCCGCGACGAGGAAGGCCGGTTTAGGCCTCGTCGCGGCCAATAAGTAGGAGACCGAAGAACACGTTTTTAGGTTAGCACCTTAGAAGCCGAGTTTGCCCAATTGTTTTGGGTCACGCTGCCATTCGCTGGCAACCTTCACTCGAAGGCTGAGGTACACCTTGGTGCCGATCAGCTTCTCGATTTCCAAGCGGGCTCGCTTCCCCACGTCAATCAGACGACTGCCCTTGTGGCCAATGATGATTCCCTTTTGCGAATCACGCTCCACGAAGATGTTGGCGTGGATGTCGGTGAGATCACGTCCCTTTCGCTGGGCCATTTCGTCGATGGTGACCGCGATCGAGTGGGGCAGTTCATCTCGAACGCCCTCGAGGGTGGCCTCGCGGATTAGCTCGCAAATACGGTTCTCGATGGTTTCATCGGTAACCGCCTCGGGCGGGTAAAGAGCGGGTGACTCTGGCATTAGATCGATCAGTACCTTGGTTAGTACTTCGAGCTGGTCTTCGGCTACGGCGCTGACCGGCACAATGGCTCGCCAGTCACGCAAGTTAGAAACGGCTACCAACTGTTCGGCTAGCTGCTCTGGGCTTACCAGCTCACTCTTGGTGATGATTGCTACCAGCTTGGCACGGCGAAATTCCTCAAGTTGTTCATTAATGAAGTTATCGCCTGGGCCGATTTTCTCATTGGCCGGTATGCAGAAACCGATCACGTCTACATCGCCCAGAGTTTGTTCGACGAGGTCATTTAGGCGCTGACCAAGCAGAGTGCGTGGTCGGTGAAGACCCGGAGTGTCGACCAAAATCAACTGCCCGTAGTCACGGTGAACAATTCCACGGATGGCGCGCCTCGTGGTCTGTGGCTTGGCGCTGGTGATAGCGATCTTCTCGCCAACCAGGGCGTTGGTCAAAGTTGACTTACCCACATTCGGGCGGCCGACAAATGAGGCAAATCCAGACCTGTGCTCAACCATTACTTTTCCTCTTTATCTTCGAAAGCAGACAAAGCGTCGGCCAGGCTTGAATCTTTTTCTACGATCACCGAGATGAGTCGCTTTCGACGACCCTCGATGCGGTCTGCAATCAGAGTAAGCCCCGATACAACTACTCGGTCACCAAACTTCGGAAGTCGACCCAGGGTCTTAGCCAACAAGCCACCGACACTGTCGACATCCTGGTCCTCCAACTCCAGTTCAAAGAGCTCCCCCAGATCAACCAGCGAATACCTTGCATTTACGCGCATTCGACCGTCACCAAGGTCGTCGATGTCGGGTACATCCTTGTCGTATTCATCGGCGATTTCGCCCACGATTTCCTCGATCACATCTTCCATGGTCGCAAGCCCGGCAACGCCGCCATACTCATCGATGATGATCGCGATGTGGGTCGAGTTCGCCTGCATCTCTCGTAGTAGATCATCAACCGGCTTCGACTCTGGAACAAAAACGGCCTTGCGAGCGAAGTCTGCCAACGAAGATTCGCTTGCCAACTTGGGATTTTCGTGAAGCAGGCGCGCGATGTCTTTGAGGTACAGAACTCCCCTGATGTCATCCTTGTTTTTGCCAACAATTGGAAGCCTCGAGTAACCGCGCTGCAAGAAAATCGACATGGCTTTTTCGACTGTGGCGTCAAAGGGAACAGTAGCCATATCAATTCTTGGCACCATGATTTCGCGAACAATGGTTTCGCCGAATTCTTCTACCGAATCAAGAAGTTCTTGCTCAAACTCTTCGGGCTCATCGTCTTTGGGCAACGAAATGGGAGTGAACAGCAGGTGCCAGGATCGAACCATCGGAGACATGGCCTTCAAAAGCCACGCACCGAGTGCTTTGTGGCCGAGTTTGGTGCTAAGAACTTGAGAGCCAAGAATAAGTGCGATCACTAAGGCGACGGCAAGGCCTGCCTTTAGCCACCAGTCGAATCTCAAACCGAAGGTTATTTGACCGATCACGATTCCAAAAATCGCCGTTAGGCCGAGCCGCAAGAAACTAAGGGACTCTGCCTTGTCTGATTCTTCTGCATCTCGCTCAAGCGCGGCCTTAACAATCGCAACCATCGAAGTTGCAATTGCAAGAAGTGCAGCTAGCCAAATGGCGAAACTAAGCACTAGACATTGCTTTCGAAGTTGTAAAAGGATTCAAGAATTTCGCGCTGCAGACCGAACATCTCTTTTTCTTCTTCGGGTTCGGCATGGTCAAAGCCGAGAAGGTGAAGAATGCCATGGGTAGTCAGCAATAGAATTTCATTCACGGTTGCGTGACCGGCAACCTCGGCTTGGGCGGCGGCAACCTGCGGGCAGATCACGATGTCGCCCAACAGTCCAGGTGGAGTTAGTTGCCCCTCACTGCCGGGTCTGAGCTCATCCATGGGAAAACTGAGCACGTCTGTCGGACCTGGCTCGTCCATCCATTCGACGTGCAAGACCTCCATGGCGGCCTCGTCGATGAACCCAATAGCCAAATCGGCATCGCGGTGAATCTTCATGTAATCGAGCGCATGGGTAGCAAGAGCTAAAACTCGAACCTCATCGACGACAATGTCGGTTTCGTTACTTATCTCGATGCTCATTTTCTATCTCCCCTGGCGCGACTTTCATCGGCAGATTTTTTTGCAACCTGCTTCGCAATCTTTGTTTCATCAAATCGGGTGTAGGCGTCAACAATCTTGGCTACAAGGTTGTGCCTCACGACGTCATCCGAGGTTAGTTGCGCGAAATGCATGTCTTCGACATCTTTGAGAACCTCTACTGCAGTTCGCAAGCCAGACGAACCGGTCGGAAGATCGACCTGCGTAATGTCGCCGGTGACCACCATTTTTGAGTTGAAACCGAGGCGCGTCAAAAACATCTTCATCTGCTCCGGAGTGGTGTTTTGCGCCTCGTCGAGAATGATGAATGAATCATTGAGCGTGCGACCGCGCATGTATGCAAGCGGCGCAACTTCGATCGTTCCTGCTGCGATTAGCTTCGGTACTGTTTCTGGATCAAGCATCTCGTGCAAAGCATCGAAGAGTGGGCGCAGGTATGGATCGATCTTGTCGGTTAGTGTGCCCGGAAGAAAGCCCAGTCGCTCACCCGCCTCTACGGCTGGTCTGGTCAAGATGATTCGACTTACCTCTTTGCGCTGCAAGGCTTGAACAGCTTTGGCCATTGCTAGATAGGTCTTGCCGGTTCCGGCCGGACCAATACCGAAAACAACCGTGTGATAGTCGATCGCGTCGACATATGTCTTTTGACCGAGAGTCTTTGGCCGAATGTTCTTGCCACGTGAACTGAGGATGCTTTGGCTAAGAACTTCGGCCGGGCGAACCTGGTCGTCAATCAACTTTGCAGATCGAGTAATCTCTTGAGGTCCGAGCTCTTGACCAGCAGCGATAAGCTCGACCAATTCTTCGACCAACTGTTTGGCGGCAGCAACTTCGACTGCCGCACCGGTCAGGGTGATTTGGTTGCCTCGAGCGGTGACTTCGACCGTTGGGTACGTTGCTTCAAGTGTCTTGAGCAGTCGATCTTCGGTTCCCAAAAGCGAAACCATTGGGACTCCCTGAACCGTGAGCTTCTCGGTGCGCTTTGGGCTAGTCAATTGAAGGCTTCGGATTCTTGCTTAGTACATGGCCGTGGGCATGAAAGACGGTCTGGCCAGCGTCTGCTCCGGTGTTGAAGGTGAACCTGAAAGCGCCGGTGGTGTGTTCGGCGGCTATCTTGCTGCCCAGCTGGATCAGATCAACCAGGGCCTCGGGGTGGGCGAAAGAAAGTTCGGCAACGTTCGAGTGATGTTCGCGAGGTATAACCAGAATATGAACCGGTTGTGTCGGTGAAATGTCGTGAAACGCGATGGCGTGTTTGCTTTCGGCTACAACCTTGGCGGGGATTTCACCGCTAGCAATCTTGCAAAAAATGCAGTTTGAGTCATTCATCTTGGATTCAGTCTAGTTTTTGCTGGTTGAGAAACTAGCCCCAGAGGCCAAGTTTGGACTGAAGTACTGAAATAGCCGCCACACCCGCGGTCGAGGTGCGAAGGATTGGTTCGCCAAGGTGAACCCTGATGGCACCAGCGGCTTCAAGGGCCTTAAGCTCCGCATCGCTGATTCCGCCCTCTGGGCCAACAACAATGGCAACGTTTGACTTGATGTCGTCTAGAGAACCGAGACCCCGGGCAGCAGTTGGATCGAGAACCAAGACCGTGTCAAAATCAGCGACCAGGTCGGCAAGTTGCTTCGAATTAACCGGCTGGGCTACCTTCGGCTCGAAAACCCGCAGAGCCTGCTTAGCCGCCTCGCCCACGATGGTTTGCCAACGTTCGACGCTCTTGGCTATCTTGGCGCCCTCCCACTTGCTGATCGAGCGCTCTGCCTGCCATGGCAAAACGGCCCAGCAACCCAGTTCTGTTGCGGCTTGAACCGCAAGTTCGTCGCGATCACCTTTGGCAAGCGCCTGAACCAAAGTCAATTTGACCGCCGGCGCATGTTCAACGAGCACTTCGGTCACCTTAGCGCTGAGCGAATTCTGTTGAACTGAGGAAACCATTGCTCGAACGCGAACTCCGGAACCATCGGCGAATTGAATGGCCTCACCCTCACGGATGCGACGAACTGCAACCGCGTGTTTCCCTTCGGACCCACCCAGAGCAAGAACGTCGCCCACTTTTGGCGGTGAGGCAAAGATGAGTTTGAAGAGAGGTTCAACCACGCTTAACCCTTGCGCTTTCCTGAGAAGAATCCCGAGGTGTGCTTGACGAGTTTGATCGAGTCAGCCTTGCGCAGTTTGGCCAGAGTGCGGAACAACTCCTTTTGCTTTGAATCAAGCTTGGTTGGAGTGTTCACCTGGACTGAAACCTTGAGGTCACCTCGACCGGAACTGCGCAGATGAGTCACACCCTTGCCCTTTATTGTGAGCACATCGCCGGTCTGCTGACCCGGTTCGATTTCGATTTCGACCGTTCCATCAAAAGTTTCGATTTTGGTAAGCGCCCCCAAAACTGCATCGTGCAAAGGAACATCAACGGTGCAGGTCAAGTCGTCGCCCGATCTGCCAAAGGTGTCGTGTGGCTTTACCGACATGTCTACGTATAGGTCACCCGAAGGGCCACCGGCGAAGCCGACTTCACCCTGGCCGCTTAGTTGAAGCCGCAAGCCATCTTCGACGCCTGCCGGAATCTTCAAATCGATGTTTCGTCTGGCACGAACACGACCCTGACCTCGGCAGTCTAGGCAAGGGTCAGGAATTACCTGGCCGAAGCCGCGGCAAGCACCACACGGCTGAGAAGTCACTACATTTCCGAGAAGCGAGCGCACCTGGCGTTGAATCTGACCGGCTCCGCGGCAGATGTCACAAACACTTGGGCTGGTGCCCGGGCGGCAACAAGATCCGGAGCAGGTGCCACAAAGAACCGCGGTGTCGATCTCGATCGTCTTGTCGACACCGAAGACCACCTCTTCAAGGGTCAGATCTACTCTGATCAGCGCGTCTTGACCGCGTTCGGCACGAGAACGTGGACCACGCTGTTGGCCGCCGCCGAAGAAGGTGTCGAAGATATCGCCGAAACCAAAACCACCGGCCCCACCAAATGGGTCATTGCCGCCATTGTCGTAGTTTCGACGAGCGTCGGCATCGCTCAGCACTTCGTATGCGTGTGTGACCAACTTGAACCGCTCCTGCGCTTCTGGAGCCGGATTTACGTCTGGGTGCAATTCCCTGGCGAGCTTGCGATAAGCCTTCTTGATTTGATCCTCGGTGGCACCGCGATCGACACCTAAAACTTCGTAATGGTCTGACATTAATTTCCTAGTGTCTTGGTTAGGTAGCGAGCAACCGCTCGGACCGCTGAGATGTTTGAGGAGTAATCCATGCGAGTTGGGCCAATTACGCCAATCTTGGCAATCTCGCTGCCACCGTTCTCGTAGCCGCTAACCAGAATCGAGGTGTTGCTAAGACCCTCAACCGTGTTCTCGCGGCCGATTCGAAGCCCGACGCCGTGGTTGTCGGTCTGCATTTCAGTAATTAGCTTGAGCAAAACAACTTGCTCTTCGATTGCTTCTAAAACCGGAGAGATGCTTGGGAAATCTTCTTCCCGTCTGGCCAACTTGGCGGTGCCAGAGAGAATAATTTTTTCTTGGCGATTCGCGTCGACCTGGTCATACAGAGTCTCGAGCACAAGATTGACCTGGCCGGTTCGGGCGGCCACGAAACCGTCGACAAAACCGTTGAGTCTTTCGGCAACAGCAGAAAGCGATACTCCGGTAAGCGAACCGATCAACTTTGCGCGAAGCTCGGCAACAAATAGCGGGTCGACGGCTTCGCCCAATTCAATAACGTGCTGCTGAACACGACCGGAGTCGGTGACCAGGATCAACAACAACCTGGTTTCGCTGACCGGAATCAACTCAACGGTCTGAACCGAAGCCTTACCCAGTGTTGGATACTGAACCATGGCGACCTGGTTGGTCAATTGGGACAGAAGTCGGACGGTTCTACCGAGAACGTCATCGAGGTCGGCGCTTCCCTGCATGAAAGACTCAATTGCGTGCTTTTCTGCGACGGTCAGCGGCTTGACCTCGTTGAGGCGATCCACGAATAGGCGATAGCCCTTGTCAGTAGGTACGCGACCAGCCGAAGTGTGCGGAGCGTGGATGAGCTCTTCGTCTTCGAGAAATGCCATGTCGTTGCGGATGGTAGCCGCTGAGACACCAAACGAGTGGCGTTCCACCAGAGATTTAGAACCGACCGGCTCTTTGCTAGCGATGTAATCCTGAACGATTGCACGAAGCACTTCTAGGCTTCTTTCTGGAATCATGCTTCACCTCGCTTCTGGCACTCAAACCCTCTGAGTGCCAATATTACCCGCGGCAACCGACACTCGGTAGGCTGAAAACAGCAAAGTCGGAGGAAAAATGACAAACCCATACGCATCGAACTCGCAGTTCAGCCCCGAGCAAGAAAAACTCTGGTCGGTGCTTGTGCACATCCTTGGAATATTTTTTGAATTCTTTGCGCCCCTGCTCGGCTATTTGCTCTTCAAGGGCAAGGGGCCATTCGTTGGCCACCACATGCGTGAGTCACTGAACTTTGGCATCACCATGGTGATTGCGGCGATTGTGCTGGCACTGAGCATCGTTGGTTGGGCAATCATCTGGGCACTTCCGATCTATTGGACCATCTTTAGAATCGTCGCGGCCTATCGAGCCAGCCAGGGCGAGTTCTATCGCTATCCCCTAACGATTCGCTTCGTCAAGGCCTAGACCGCAAACGACTTGGCTTAGGCCAAAAACTGACGAACGATTGAGTCGGCCAGAAGTCGACCTTTAAGCGTCAGCACCAGACGACCCGACAACGCCGCTGCCGGCTCAATCATCTGGTCGGCAATCAACCCGGCAATGATTTTGGGTGTCACGTCGTTAACCAACTTTAAAGTTTCGATTGGCATGCCAGTTCGGATGCGCAGTTCGAGCAAGACTCGTTCTTCTAGTCGAACCCGTTCATCGAGGGTCTCACGACCTGCAGCGGGGCTCGCGCCCTCACCGATTCGGTTCGAATAGGCGGAAGGATGCTTGACATTCCACCAACGCACTCCGCCGACATGACTGTGTGCACCGGGTCCATAACCCCACCAGTCTTGCCCACGCCAGTACGCCAAGTTATGCGCCGAAGCAGCATCCTGAGATTTTGACCAGTTTGAGATTTCGTACCAGTGGAAACCAGCCTGGCCAAGAAGTTGGTCGGCAAGCTCATACTTGTCGGCTTGCAGATCTTCATCGACTTCTTCGAGCTGACCCGATCGGATTTGGCGGGCAAGCTTTGTGCCTTCTTCGACGATCAGCGCATAGGCAGACACGTGATCGGTGTCTAGCGCAATCGCCTGGTCAAGAGATTCACGCCACTGGGCGATTGTTTCACCAGGTGCGCCGTAAATAAGGTCAACCGAAGTCTGCAACCCGACAGACTTTGCAGCCGCCACCGCTTTGTCAACGTTCTCTGGATTGTGGGTTCGCTCAAGGGTGGCCAAAACTTCTGGAACGGCCGATTGCATGCCGAAGGAGATTCGGTTAAATCCGCCAGCAACCAACTCTTCGAGGTAGGGAACGTCAACGTTGTCGGGATTGGCCTCGGTGGTGATCTCACAATCGGCCAAGAAACCGAACGAGGTTTTCAGCGCATCCAAAATTCTCACTAGGTCGCCCGCAGGCAATTGAGTAGGCGTTCCGCCGCCGAAGAAGATTGAAGCGAGCTCGCGTTTAGGTAGTCCCGACTCGCTCAAGACTCGGGCGCTCAGTTTGATTTCGGCGACGAGTTTTTCAGCGAAGGAGGCCTGACTTACGCCGTCCAATTCATTGGCTGTATAGGTGTTGAAGTCACAGTACCCGCAGCGCACGCGGCAAAACGGTATGTGGACGTAGGCATGAAAGGTTCGATCGGCAGATCCAATACTGGACTGATCGGGCAGCAGGCCGTCTAAGGGAGCTGGGTCGCCTAGCGGCAGTGGGCCAGCCACTATTTGCCCTTCTTTTCGCCCTTTTTCTCGCCATCGGTTGAAAGCGCGGCGATAAATGCCTCTTGAGGAACCTCGACGCGACCGATGGTCTTCATGCGCTTCTTACCCTCTTTTTGCTTCTCGAGAAGCTTGCGCTTTCGGCTGATGTCGCCACCGTAACACTTGGCCAAAACGTCTTTTCGCATCGCACGAATCGACTCACGAGCAATGATTCGAGCGCCGATTGCGGCCTGAATTGGAACCTCAAACTGCTGACGAGGAATCAGTTCGCGCAGCTTTCCGGTAATCATCACACCATAGGCGTAAGCCTTGTCGCGGTGCACAATCGCGCTGAAGGCATCAACCTGTTCGCCCTGAAGCAGAAGATCAACCTTGACCAGGTCGCCCTGCGCCATGCCGATCTCTTCGTAGTCGAGAGAGCCGTAACCGGCAGTTTTGCTCTTGAGCTGGTCGAAGAAGTCGAAGACAATTTCGGCGAGAGGTAATTCGTATCTCAGCTGAACACGGTCTTCACCCAGGTACTGCATGTCGATCATTGTGCCTCGACGTGACTGGCAAAGCTCCATGATGGTTCCCACGTAGTCCTTGGGGCTCAAGATAGTCGCGCGAACCAACGGCTCCATGATTTTCTTGATTTTTCCGCCAGGGAACTCGCTCGGGTTGGTCACGATGATCTCTTCACCGTTCTCGAGGGTTACCTCGTAGACAACGGATGGCGCCGTGGCGATCAGGTCGAGGCCAAACTCACGTTCGAGTCGCTCGGTGACGATTTCAAGGTGCAGAAGACCCAGAAATCCGATGCGGAAACCAAAGCCCAGCGCTACAGAGGTTTCAGGCTCATAGACCAGGGCAGCATCGGAAAGCTTTAGCTTGTCTAGAGCTTCACGAAGAACTGGGTAATCCGAGCCGTCAATCGGATAAACACCCGAGAAAACCATTGGCTTTGGATCGGCGTAGCCCTTCAGAGGCTCGGTAGCCGGGTTCATCTTGGTGGTTACGGTGTCGCCCACCTTCGACTGACGAACATCCTTCACTCCGGTGATTAGATATCCAACTTCACCGACACCGAGACCCTTGGTTGGTTCAGGCTCAGGTGATGAGACACCAATTTCAAGGGCTTCGTGAACGGCCTTGGTAGACATCATGGTGATCTGTTCACGCGGCTTTAGGTGACCGTCGATCATTCGAACGTAGGTAACAACACCACGGTATGAGTCGTATACGGAGTCAAAGATCATTGCTCGTGCTGGCGCGTTTGGGTCACCAACCGGGTTTGGAATGGTTCCAACAATTTTGTCGAGCAGCGCATCGACGCCTATGCCGGTTTTACCCGAGACTCTTAGGCAGTCTTCTGGGTTACCGCCAATTAGGTTGGCGAGCTCTTCGGCATATTTCTCGGGTTGAGCAGCGGGTAGGTCGATCTTGTTCAAAACCGGGATGATCTCGAGGTCGTTTTCCATCGCCAAGTAGAGGTTCGCGAGAGTCTGAGCCTCGATACCCTGGGCCGCGTCGACCAAAAGAACCGCTCCCTCACAAGCAGCAAGCGAGCGCGAAACCTCGTAGGTGAAATCAACGTGTCCAGGAGTATCGATCATGTTCAGCGCGTAAGTGTTTCCTTCAAACTCCCATGGCATGCGAACTGCTTGGGACTTGATAGTGATTCCGCGCTCACGCTCGATGTCCATTCGGTCGAGGTACTGGGCTCGCATTGAACGGTCGTCAACAACACCGGTCAGCTGCAGCATTCGGTCAGCCAAGGTTGACTTGCCGTGGTCAATGTGGGCGATGATGCAGAAGTTGCGAATGAACGCCGGGTCGGTCTTTGAAGGCTCAAGACGACGGGTTGCGCGTGGCGACAAAATAAACCTCTGTGTTGTTTGAAAGGAACCGTGAATCGGTGACTCTATTCTCTCACACCAGAGTGAGCGCGACACTGGATTTGCTTGCCCAAACTGTCAATCAACTGATAGAGTTAGAGGCTGATACGGATGGCTGGTCTATCCACAATCCCAAAAGTTTTGAAACTGTTCCGCGCGACTGCATAAGCAGCGAGCAAACCAAGAAAGTGAAACATGGCAAACATCAAGTCACAGATCAAGCGCATTGGCACCAACCTAAAGGCTGCTGAGCGCAACAAGGCTGTTCGCAGCGAGGTAAAGACTGCAATTCGTGCATCACGCGAAGCGACTGCTTCGGGCGACAAGGCTGCTGCGGCTGCTGCACTTGCTTTGGCTTCAAAGAAGCTAGACAAGGCTGTTTCAAAGGGTGTTTTGCACAAGAACAACGCTGCAAACCGCAAGTCAGCACTTGCTAAGAAGGTTGCGGCTCTCTAAGCCACAAGAATTCAATAATCCCCAGGGCCCAGTGCCTTGGGGATTATTTTTATGCCGTCTTAAGCTATTTCTTGATTTGGCCCGGGCCACCAGCGTAAAAGCCAAAACCAATCTGCAGAACGGTCAATAGGACCAATAAGCCCAGGCTCCAGCTCCAGGTTGCACTTATCTCGCTCAGGTAACCAACCACGAACGTGCCGGCAGCAGCCAAGAGGTAGCCCCAGCCTTGCGACATGGCTGACAACTGAGTTGTTTGAGCTTGGGATGCAGCGCGCGTTCCGATCAAGGTAAGCGACAGCGGAAAAGTCGCTGCCTGACCAAGGCCAATAAGCACGCAGGCAAAAATGAGCGCCGATGCAGTGATTTTCTCTCCGGCTTCGGCCAGGGCAACAACCCACAACAGGGCTCCGAAGCCTAAAAGCGTGACCAGACTGGCACCGGATGACCACCAAGCCAAGGTCTTGAACTTTCTCAAGACCGAAGAGAGAGCGAAGCCCGTCGGAATACCCACCGCAGTTGCCAAGCCTAAGGTTGCACCTGCCTCTGCCGGGCTGACACCAACGTCAATCAACATCGAAGGCAACCAAGCCAAAATTGCATAAAAGCCCAGGGATTGAATGCCGAAGAATCCCACTATTGCCCAGGCCAGAGGCGAGCGATTGACGGCTTTAGCGTCAGCCGATGATTCCCGATGCAAATCTGGAGTCGGCATGACTGAAGCCTTCGCGATTGGCGCCCACAGCACAACTGAAAGAACTACCGGGAGGATCCAAATGGCCAGCGCTTGCCGCCATCCCCCAAGCGCCACGCTCGAAGGAACGGCAACAGAAGCCGCGAAGCTGGCCGAAACCGCAAGCACGGTGGTGTACATGCCGGTGACCAGCGCCACGTGCTTTGGGTAGCGCTCTCTAACGATTGTTGGCAATAGAACGTTTGCGATCGCGATTGCGAGTCCAGCGGCTATCGTGCCGACCAAAAGCCCTGGGTAACCCAGAGTCAGTCTTAGGGTGACGGCGGCCAACACGACCAGCAAAACAATCAACATTCCGCCGTCAACACCAAAGCGGCGAACCAAACGTGGGCTCGCAAAGGCTCCGACACCGAAACAAAGCACGGGTGCAGAAGCCAATAGCCCCGACATTAGCGGGGTTAGTTGAAGATCACCGACGATTTCGTTGAGCAGCGGGCCGATTGAGGCCACTGGAGGCCTAAGCATGATGGTGATGAAAAATAGTGCCATCGCACCAATGAAGCCAAATTTTGCAAACTTAGACACTAAAGCTGGCCCTTCTTGGCAATCAGGTGAACAAGCTTCTCAAGCGAATAGACCGGGTCGCGCTCTGCACCTTTCACGGCTGCATCCGTGTCTGCCAAGACTTGGATGGTTCTAGCTAGGCCCTCTTCGGACCATCCAGAGACATCTTTACGAGCCTTGTCGACCTGCCACGGTGCCATGCCAAGCGATTGAGCCGATGCCGAGCGGTTTCCATAGATTTTGGCGAGCTGTCGAATCTTCATTGAGACCGCGGCCACGATCGGCACGGGGTCGGCTCCAGAACTCAATGCGTGACGCAACAGAGCAAGAGACTCACTAGAGCGACCGGCTAGCGCAGAATCGACAACCTTGAAGGCGTTGGTTTCGACGCGACCCCCGTAATAGCGTTCAACGATTTGCTCGGAGATGCTATCGGCGCTGTCTTGAAGCAACTGATCGCAGGCCGAGGCGAGCTCGGCTATGTCGCCGGCAAAAGCTTCTAGCAGCGCACGAGCCGCACCTTGAGTAATCTTGCGATCGGCCCTAGCGAACTCGGTCTGAACGAAGGCGAGCCTCTCGGCATCCTTAGTAATTGGAAGGCAAGACACTTCGATGGCAAACTCGCACAGGCGGATAGCGTCAAGCATCTTTTTGCCACGCACGCTTGAAGAGTTGTGCCTCAGCACGACACAGGTGTCAGATGTCGGTTCCTCTAGGTAGGAGATGACATCTTCGATTAGTTCGTCGCTACAGCGTTCTACCGAACGGATGATAATCAGGCGAGGTTCTGCGAAAAGAGACGGGCTTGTGAGGTTTAAAAGCTGCCCGGAAGCATATTCGTTTGCCTCGATTTCGTGGATCTCCAGGGCTTCATCGACTCTTTTCAGCTGCTCTCGAATCTCCCGGATCGAACTGGCTGCAAAAAAATCCTCGGCACCGCTGATGAGCACTACTGGTGCGGCAGTAACTGCTCGCCAGTCAACCAATCTCGCTTTGCTCATTTGACAAGCCTATCCCCGACCGGAGCTTGAGTATTGAAAGCCAGAGGCGTCGAAACTTAAAGCTATCGATCCAGATTTATCGGTACGCAAAACCTTTGAACCAATGCCTTCAAGTAGCCTCAAAGTCCTTTGCGTTGGATGCCCATAGGTGTTTGCTGCACCCACCGAAATTAGGCTTACCTGCGGATCCAGTTCCTCGATTAACTCTGGATACTGATCTGCCGAACCATGATGAGAAACCTTGAGAATCAAAGGTTTTGTATCGGACAAGCGATTCATCCAGGACAGCGACCTCGAAGCAATCAATTGCTGAGCGTGTTCGCCAGCATCGGCCATGGTCACAAGCGAAAAGTCTTCAAAATTCCACGAAATCACCAAACTGCCATCATTCGAGTCCTCGATTTGGCTAGCTGCCACGGCAGGGCCAACAACTCTCCACTTAGCACTGCCCAGACTGCCCGCAGTTCCTTCGTCGGCAACAACCACATGGGTTCCAAGTTCGCTTAGGTCTCGCAAGCTATTGCTTGCTGCCCAACGAGGATCATCGAATGGGGATATGAGCGATTGAATCACTTTGCGTCCTTTAAGAACGCCGCTTAAGCCCCCGACGTGATCTAGGTCAAAGTGCGTGAGCACAAGTAGGTCGATTTGTTGGACGCCCAAATCGTTCAAACATGCGTCAATCAACTTCGAATCTCGCCCGACATCGATGACCGCTATCTGACCAGCCGAACGCAACACCAATGCATCGCCCTGACCAACATCGCATTGAACCACTTGCCAACCCTTGGGCGGCCAATGCCCAAGAATCCTTTGAATTGGGATCTGTGCCGATAGCGTGCTCGCCAAAAACGAGACAACCACCCCACCCGCTATTAACCTGGGCCACTTGCTCTGGATGCTTAGACTCGCTACCAGTGCCACGGCAAACAGAATCGCAGCACCGACGGCAACTGGGCCCGACAGCCAGTTGAGCGTATTCATTGGGAGCCCGGCAAAGAAATGAGCTAATTGGGCGATGCACCAAGTTCCTAAGCTCGCCAAGAAGGTGAGCGCTATAGACATCCACGGAAAAGCCCAAGCGACCGAACAGGCGAGGATTCCTAGAATCGTTACTGGGGCAACCAGAGGTTCCGCAAGCACGTTTGCCACCAGTGAATAGGTGGAAATTCCGGGCTGCAGTTGCAGTAACACCGGCAAACAAAACACCTGGGCGCCAGCCGAGACCGAAAGGGCGAGGGCCAGCGCCTTGGGCAATCGAAATTTGAGTCGCTGATAGATCGCTGGCGTCAACACCAAGATTCCGGCCGTGGCCAGAACTGAAAGCAAAAACCCATAATCGACGGCTAGCCACGGATCAATGATCAGCAAGCAAAGCACCGCGAATCCCAGAGCGGCGGTCGGATGCGGTTTCCTGCCGGCAGCTAGGGCAATGATCACAGCGACTGACATGAATCCCGCCCTGATGACGCTCGGTTCGGGGCCAACGAGACTCACGTAAGCAACAATTGCGCCAGTCGCCGCTGCTGCTCTAGCGAATCTCCGAATTGGGAGTTTAGATAGAAGAAACAGCACCACACCGGCAACGATTGCGCAGTTTGCGCCTGACACGGCCATCAGATGGGTGAGCGAAACGACTTTCATGTCTTCGGCGAGTGGAACCGGGGTTAATGACTTATCGCCGATAGCTAAGCCCAGAACTAAAGCCTTGGACTCCAAATCAATTGCCGAGGTCGCCTGCACAAAAGCGCTTCTGACTGTTTCGAAGGGATTTGGCTGGGCTGAACGAATAAGAAGCGGCTCGCCAATGACGCTCGCCGAGAACGATTGCTTTTGTGTGCTTTGCCATTCGCTGAACTTGAGGCGGGCACGATATTGGGCTCCGGATTCAAGCTTCGTTTCACCTGAATACCGAACCTCAATCGGTGCGCTCCTTCCGTCTAAAGAGACACGAGAGTTCGCCGTTTGATTGATCTTTCCAAAGAATTCCGAGGTCTTAGGGGCACCGACCACCGAAAACTCTGCCTCACGCGACATGCCCGTTGACGCTAGCTCTTTGAGAACTGAAGGTCGGGTTGCTTGGGTCTGCGTGTGGAGCGAGAATCCAGCGAGAGCAATAGAGCAGATCAGCACAAAGATTACGCGCTTCATGAAAAACCGATATTCAGCACCAGGTACACCCAAACGGCCACCGCCAGCAACCAGACAATCAAAGGGTCACTAGTCCTTTGATTGATTCAAATAGCTTTTGACCGATGCCACTTACGCCAAGCAAGTCTTCTTTGGATTTGAATCCCCCGTTGGCAGTTCGCCAATCAATCAAACGACCCGCAAGCGCTGGTCCCACTCCTGGTAATTCTTCGAGTTCAGCCTGAGTCGCGCGATTTAGGCTAATCAAACCCGAACTGGATCCCTGCGAGCCGCTAGGTTGCTCGCCTATCTTGAGCGCAAATAGTTGCTCGCCATCACTAAGCTCGCGCGCCAAATTGAGACTGGTTTGATCGGCATCGTCGAGAAAACCACCTGCGGCAAACACCGCGTCAACAACCCTTGAACCAACCTCGAGTTTGTAGATTCCTGGAACCTTGACGGCACCAACCACGTGCACAAAAAGTGCGGGTTGATCAACTTGTGTGGTCGCCGAAGAAGACGCAGAAGGCAAGCTAACTGTTCCAGTAGTGGCGTTAGAGGTTGAAAGAGTAATGGCCCCGGCTGCCAACAGAACAATCACAAAAATAGCTGCGAAAAGTGGGCGCGATGACTTGCCGCTTGCCGAGACGGCATCTCTAAACTGCGCCTTTAACCAATCCACCCATGAAAGATACTTTCGGGCGGCGCCTAAAGCTTTGCCAGCAAGCTAACTGTGAATAACGACTAGCGGGTTGCTATGTTTACAAGTTTTGGCGCGCGCACGATTACGTTGGCAATCTGCTTGTCACCAATCGCCTTCTTTACTGCCTCTGAAGACAGCGCCAAGTCGCGAAGATCTTGCTCGCTGATATCCACCGAAACTTCGAACTTGTCACGAACCTTGCCGTCGACCTGCGCGATAGCCACCGTAGAGCTCTCGACCAATAGTGAAAGGTCTGCATCTGGCAAATGCGCCAAGGCCACACCCGGTTCATGACCTAGCTTCTGCCACATGTCTTCTGCAGTGTATGGCGCAAATAGCGACAGCGCTTTTGCAACAGTCTCGGCAGCTTCACGAACTGCAGCGTCGGCTGGCCCAGCCGGGCCATCGATTGCCTTGCGAAGCGCATTGACCAGCTCCATGATCTTGGCAACACCAACATTGAATTTGAACGATTCGATTAGCGGGCCAAAGTCACGCAAGAAACTGTGAGTTGCCTTGCGGAGTTCTGCATTTCCTGACACAGGGTCTGCGCCCTTGGCGCTGGTTACATCGTTTGCAGTTCGCCATGCGCGAGCCAAGAATTTCGCCGAACCGGCAGGTGAAACATCTGCCCAGTCGATGTCGTCCTCGGGTGGACCAGCAAACGACATGGTCAATCGAACCGCATCAACACCGTGTTCATCGAGCTGCTCAGACAGCGCCACCAGATTGCCGCGTGACTTCGACATGGCCGAACCACCCATCAAAACCATGCCTTGGTTGAGCAAACGCGTGAAAGGCTCTTCAAAATCGATGTAGTTAAGGTCGTGAAGCACCTTGGTCACAAAGCGCGCGTAGAGCAGGTGCAAAATCGCGTGAGTTACGCCACCGACATACTGGTCAACCGGTGCCCACGCCTTGGCCTCCTCAACCGGAAAAGCTACCTCGGTCGAGTTTGGCGAAAGGAAGCGAAGGAAGTACCAAGACGAGTCGACAAAGGTGTCCATGGTGTCGGTGTCGCGCTTGGCGGGCATGCCACACTTCGGGCAGGCAACGTTTACCCATTCTTCTGCGCCACCCAAAGGCGATGTTCCCTTTGGCTTGAGGTCTAGACCGTCGGCCGAAGGCAGTTCGACAGGCAGCTGATCGGCCGGCACCGGCACTTCGCCGCACATTTCACAGTGGATGATCGGAATTGGGGTTCCCCAGTAGCGCTGTCTAGAAATTAGCCAGTCGCGAAGACGGAAGTTCTTGGTCTTCTTGCCCTTACCCTCTGCCGCGAGCATTTCACTGATCTTTTCGATTGCAGCGGTCTTGCTAAGGCCATTAAGAGCGCCTGAGTTGATGACGATGCCTTCACCAGTGGTTGGTGCGCCAGAAACAGCTGGGTCTATCGAATCGCCGTTTTCATCTTTGATGTCGACAACTGCGCGAATAGGCAGACCGAATGCTTTGGCAAAATCAAAGTCACGCTGGTCATGAGCGGGCACGGCCATGATGGCACCGTGACCATAGTCGGCTAGAACGTAGTCTGCGGCCCAAATCGGCAGACGTTCGCCGTTGACCGGGTTGATTGCAAAGCGGCCAAGCGGAACACCCGACTTAGGGCGATCGGTGGCAAGACGTTCGATGTCGTTAGATTGCTTGACCTGGTCTAGGTATGCCTCGAAAGCGGCCTTGGTGGCATCATCTGCCGATTCAACCAGTTCGGCTGCAAGCGCAGCGTCTGGAGCAACGACCATAAAAGTTGCGCCAAACAGAGTATCTGGTCTGGTCGTGAACACGGTGACCGGTTCGTCGCGACCCTCGATAACAAAATCGACATCGGCGCCATGCGAGCGGCCAATCCAGTTGCGTTGCATCGAAAGCACCTTGGCAGGCCAATTGCCCTCAAGTGTGTCTAGGTCATCTAACAAGCGGTCGGCATAGTCAGTGACCTTGAAATACCACTGGGTGAGCGCCTTCTTGGTTACGACGCTGTCGCAACGTTCACACAAACCCTGAACAACCTGCTCATTTGCCAAAACGGTCTGGCAACTTGGGCACCAGTTCA
>ERZ650308.146-NODE-146-length-39618-cov-11.367641_pt1 | contig 39618 bp, 69 predicted proteins | sample MGYA00376244_ERZ650308 | MGnify/ENA primary metagenome ERZ650308 (study PRJEB26733, sample SAMN07839295) | wastewater metagenome | biome: small river; feature: stream; material: water | place: USA: North Carolina | collected 2016-04-26 ... | reverse complement strand
GACGGCTCCGGCTCCGGCTCCGGCTACGGCTCCGGCTCCGGCTCCGGCGACGGCTCCGGCTACGGCTACGGCTCCGGCTCCGGCTACGGCTACGGCTCCGGCGACGGCTCCGGCTACGGCTCCGGCTACGGCTACGGCTCCGGCGACGGCTCCGGCTCCGGCGACGGCTCCGGCTCCGGCTACGGCTCCGGCTACGGCGACGGCTGACACCCCACGCCGCCTCGTGGCGGCATTTTTTCGCGACGGTAGGGAGGATGCGATGACGAATACGAAGGATCCACGCTCATGACCGCCCCGGTTCGGTATGTGGTTTTGGATCTCCGCACGGAGGGTTGCGGGGTGTTTAGCGACGTCGCAACGGCGCATGCACATGCCGCAACGTTGGACCTCGATTACCCCCACGACGCCCCCCACACCGTCCACGCCCTCGGCCCGGCGATTCCCGCGCCGGGGCCGGAACGGTGGGAGCGGGTGACGCGGTGGGCGGTGCGCCGCGGGGATGCTTGGTTCGGCGCGAACTACATCGACAAGAGCAAGGCGGATCGAACGCTCTTCGCCACTCAAACGAGCGCTCAGATTGTTGCCGATGTGTTCGATGGGGCCGAAATCAAAGCGGTCCCCTTCCGGCGCCGGGTGAAGCCGTGAGCGGGGGTAGCTGGGATTACGTTTACGCGCGTCTGCAGGACGTCGCGATCCGTCTGGCATCGTCGTCGTCCTACGATCGTCGCGCCCTTGGCGTGCTCGTGGATCGCGTGGCGCAAGCGATGCGGGAGATTGAATGGGAGGATTCCGGAGACGGGGGACAGGAAGCGGAAGCGATCCGCGAAGCGCTCGGGACGGCGAGGTTCCCTCTCGTCGCCCAGCTACTCCGGAACGACCTGGATCGCATCGTGGCGGAAGCGACGAAGCTACTGGGCGAGGTGAAGCCGTGACGCGCGCGAAGAAACGGAAGCGGCCGCTGACCATGCGCGTGACGGAGTCGGAGCGGAGCGTGGAGAGGCTGGCTCGGGTTCTTGCGTTCGAAAACCTGGACGACGAGGCCAAAGAGGAAACAAGGGAGCGGGCACGGCAAGCGCTTCGCTCGCTCCGAGACGTCGGGGGCTGGTGATGGGCGCTCCGAAAGCGAAACTGAATCGACTCTGGGTGTCGGTTGCCGGCAACGGCAACGTGCAAGGGTGGTGGCCCAATCGGCCCGCGAAGCATCCGCAGCACGGCAAGAGCGTGCGAGTCGTCGAATGCATCCCGGTCCCGCGCGTGAGTGTGGTGCCACTGGCCAAGCGTTACGGCGTCTATGTCAACGGCAAGTTCGTCACGTCATCGGCCATTCTCGGCCGCGCACGCATCGTGGCCTGCGACCTTCGCCGGGCGCTCAGGAAGGGAAAGTAATGTCTATCCAAGAAGCTGTTTTGGGTTGCGTCGTCAGCGCGTCTGCCGCGTGGTTTTTCGTCACGCTTATCAAGGAGTGGAGCAAGTGACCCCGCCCCTCGACCTCGCGGCGTTGCGGGCCGCCCTTCCAAGCAACCGACTCATCGCGGAACGGCGCGAAGACGGTACCGCCCGCATCTATTCACCGTCGCGTGGGCCGCTGCGCGTCGTCGTCGACTTCGCGGAAACAGCAGCGGAGTTCGCGGACCTCATCGTCGCCCTGCCCGCGCTGCTGGCCGAACTGGAGGCGGCGCGATTGGCTGTCGGCGCTGTCCGAAAGCACCTCGAAAGCGACGAAGCAAGGTTCGCTGGGATGGAAGACCCGTTTTCGTACGTCGACGGCTCCATAGGCGCATTTGTCGCCGCCCTCTCCACATACGACGCCGCGACGAAGGGGGGTGGGTGATGTTCGATTCGAGCGGATGGGCATCGGGGATTCTCATCATCGGCGCCGTCTTCGGCATCGTCCTGAGCGTCGCCGGTCATGGCTGCGTGTCGTGCGCGTCGAAGTACCGAATCGTTCCCGCCGCCACCGCGCCGGGGAAGGAGCCGTGATGGGTGAGCTGAAATGCGCCGAATGCGGAGCGTCGATCGACCTCGACGGGGATCACTGGTTCTACGACGACGGACGCGGCTATTGGCATCAGGACCCCCTCGCGTGCGAGGCGCTCCGCCTCCGCGCCGAGAACGCGCGGTTGCGGGAGTGCATCGCTACGACGGACATGATGCGGGAGATGGTTCGGCAAGACTTGGATCCACACGAGGCTGCAAAGCTTTATGACGTCGCCCGCGCCGCGCTCGACGCGGGGGAGGAGAAGCGATGAGCGCGCGCAAGAAGCAACCGAAACGAACGCACCTTTTCGAGTTGTGCAACGGCGTGGAAGGCCGGTGCCTCTACATCAACGGTTACCGCGTAGCAGGCCCGAAGCCGTGGGGCGGGGGCCAAATCGTAGCCACGTGGGACGTCACCGAAGAGGACATGCGCGCCGCGCTCGACAGGAAGGACGGTGGGTGATGGGTGACACCGGATGCATGTGCGGAAGCGGAGGGCACCCGCGCGAGTGCAAGACGCACCCACTCGCGTACGTACAGCACATAGAAGACCTTGACCTAGAAGCGCGACTCCAGGACCTCGAAGATGCCGCATCGAAGCACGACCTGCACCGGAGCCTTGGCGACACGCTTGCGATTCAGTCCGAATGCGAGAAGGCAAAGAACAAGGCGGTCGGGATTCTTGCCCGCGCTCACGCTCGTGAACGCGCCCTCCGCGCCGCGCTGGAAAAGGCCGATGCGATGGCGGAGGAACTCAGTGCTGAGTTTGTGCACTCGTGCGGTCCACACTGTCGCTTGTGCGCACTCGGGCCAAGCTCAAGGCTCGTCGCGCTCCGCGCATACCGCGACGCGCGGGGGAAGGTGGAGTGATGGGCGACGAACGGATTCGACGCATTACCACGATTCTTCTCCGTGACGCCGACGACCACGGCAGGCAAGCGGTCGGAGCTTCACGCGACCACCACGACTACGTGCGGACGGCTTTGTATGACGTCGTCGACACAATCGCCACCCTCACCCGCGAACGCGACGAAGCCCGCGCCCGCGGCATCGCCGAAGAACGGGCGCGGGTGGTGGCGATGCTTCGACGTTGCGAGGAGCAGGCGATGAACGACGGCGCCGGATCGCCGGCTCCGTGGGCAGACCACGATCTTTGGCGAAACGCTTTTGCGGCCGGCGCTACCGCGTTCGCGACTGCGGCGGAGAAAGTCGAACGCGGCGACCACGACGCGGCGGCGAAGGAGGCTGAGACGTGAGCGAACGAGAAGCCGAGCGCGCGGCGATTGTGGCGATGCTGGAGGAGGACGCTGCTTTGCTGAAGGCGATGCGAGATGAGGCCGATATCCACACGAGCGAATGGTGGGAGATGAACGCGCAATGGTTCGCCACGCTCAGGGCAATGGGCCGGGTAAAACGCGGCGACCACGACGCGGAGGGTGCGAAGGTGGGAACGTGAGTCACTTGTACTGGATGGTGCCGGCCGCGTTCGTTGTTGGCTACGTCGTCGGACGCTTGCGGGAGGCGCATCGCGCTCGCGAGTCCGCACCCGAGCACGAACCGGTGCCGGGCCGAATCCAGATGGTCCCCGCTGATGTCCACGAGCGCGGATGGCAGTGGCGACCTACTGGCGACGATACGGCGTTTGCTCCTCCGTTCGGGACTGTCCGAATCTGCCGGGTCTGCGGGTGTTTGGTCGCTGGTGGGCCAACGGCTTGCGTGCACTGCGCGGAAGCGGGGGCATGATGGGCACGGCAGCGTACAACCGTGGTTCTCGACTCGTATCCAAAGAGGCAGACGAGCGCATGTCGGCGGTCACGCTCCGGGTGGACCGACAAGCCTACAAAAACGAGGCTGCCAGGTTGCGTGAGCAGATCGCCGTGCTGGAGCATGAACTACGACGCGCGCGTCGATGCCTCGCCGCAGAGCGAGCAGGCCGAGAGGCACTCCGGGTGCGTCTTGCTGCCGAAGAAAGGTCACACGCACTCAGCGTGGAGTGGCTGTGTAGGCGCGCGTTTCCGGGGGTCACATGACCACCCCCTACCGAACGCCGGGCGATGTTGGCGAGGTCGCGGCGGTGAAGAGCGAGCCCGAGCCGGAGCCTAAACCGGTCGAGACGGAGCGGGGGTACACGCGCGCCCAGGTCGACGAAATGGTTGAAGAGAAGATCCTTGAACGCGTCGTCAGGTGCAACGGATTCGGATACGAACTCTGCACCAAAATCCGAGACACGTTCGGCGACCTATACAGCCACAACGTTCAGTTTGAGACCTTCGGAATCACGACGCGTGATCTCCGATACGGGGAGTGGTGCAAGTACAAGCCCACCGCCTACGTCACCACGAAGCTCGTCGACGGGCGCGCAGTCATCAGCATTGCGTACGGCAAGAAGGAGAGCGGCACATGACCTGGACGCAACTCTTCGTCAATCTCGCGCTCTTCGCCGCGTTGCTCGTGGCGCACCGGTGGATAGGGCGGTCCACCATGCCGCCCCGCTTCGTGTACCGCACACTCGACATGTTCAAGGGCGGGAGACCGCGCGCCTCGGACCGATGCGGCGACGCGGACGACGAGCGCCGAGACATCGTGGCCTATCTGCGAACCAAGGCGGAAGCGGCCGCAATGCTCCGCGACTACGAAAAGGACACGCTCCGGCGCGATGCGTTCGATGCCGTGGCGCAGGTCACGAACGAAGCGGCGAACGCGATTGAGCGCGGGGCGTACGTGCACGAACTGGAGGGCGGGCGATGAGGAAGATCCATGACGAGCAGGCGCATCGGTCAAGTGTGTACGCGGATGCGCTTGCGAAGGTCGCCTCTTTGCGCGATGCGGGGCACGTGGTCGCATTCTACGGAAACCGTGAACCCACAAGGGTGCTCTTGGGAAGCGGAGAGCCATCGGCCCGGGTGCGCATCATATGGCCGACGGAAGGGACCGGTCAGGTCACGTTACGTGTGATGACGGAGCACCTGAGAGGCGGCTCGTGGGTTGGTGAGCATGTCCAGGGCGCGCGCCCGTTGCCCGGTGACAGGTTCGGAAAGCTCGTGGTCCTAGGCCAGGGCCCTTCGCATGGCCCATCGAAAGAATTCAAGCTCACATGCCGATGCGATTGCGGCGAGATCACGCACACCTTTGCGCGCCACCTGCGATCTGGCGAGAAGCGTTCTTGTCGCGAATGCGAACGGCCAGAGCCTAGTGATGGCAACTACTGCGCGGAATACAACATCTGGAATCACATGAACGCCCGATGTGCCAACCCGAATGCCCGTGAATTCCCGGGCTACGGCGGGCGAGGCATCACCGTGTGTGAGCGGTGGCGCACAAGCTTCTTCTCGTTCCTAAGTGACGTCGGGCCGCGCCCGTCGACCAAGCATTCAATCGACCGCATCGACAACAACGGCAACTACGAACCGGCAAACTGCCGATGGGCGACGCGCGAAGAGCAGGCGAACAACAAGAGAACGAACCGGTTCGTGATGCTTCGTGGCGAGCGAATGACGATCGCAAACTGCGCGCGCCTGACGGGAGTTCCGTACGACACGCTCAGGGAACGAATTCGAAAAGGATGGGAGACCGAGCGCGCCGTTTCGCAACCGATCCGGGAGACACGCCGCCATGGGTAAATCCGGGATTCGTTTCGCGGCGGGGTGGGTGCTGTTGTGACCACCCTCCTCACCCGCACCGAAGCGGCCCGGCTCCTCCGCGTATCGCTCCGCACGTTCGCGCGGCATTGCGGCGGCATCCCGTGCGTGACAATTGGCGGACGACACCTGTACGCGATGGAGGACTTGCAAGCGTGGCTCGACAAGCGCAGGGGCACCGGGTCTTCTGGTCACGAGGCTGGGCGTACGTCTATTTCACGCACGCCAAGAAGTCGTACCGTATCGCCCTCGGCACAAAAGATCCTGGCGAGGCTGCGAAGCGCGCCGCGAAAGAATACTCGGACGTCGTCCGCGGCCGGAAGGTAGTCCGCCCCGGTTCGCGCTCGCTCCTGGACCTGGACGAGCTCCTGGCATCGTGGCTGGACGAGTCGAAGGGTGCCCTGGACCCGAAGACCCTGGAGACGTACGAGATTTACGCACGGAAGTTCGTCGCGCACTTCGCCTCGTTCGATGCCGTGACGGAGCCGTCCATCGGCGACTACACCCGCGCGCGACTGCGCGAGGTTGCCGCGTCCACGGTCCGGAAAGAACGGTCCGGCTTATCGTCGTTCCTGTCCTGGTGCCTCGAGAAACGGTTCCTGACCGAACTGCCGGCATTCCCGCCCCTGCCCAAGAAAGCGACCGGCACCCGGTCCGGAGCGCAGCGGGCCGCACCCGTGGACGTTACGCCCGAGGAGGCACGGGCCATCATCGCCAAGCTCCCGGAGCAGTCGAAGCGACTCGGTGACCGCAAGTGGCCGGTCCGGGCCCGGTACGTCGTGGCCTACGAGACCGGCCTACGCCCCGAGACGCTCGCAACCCTGTCCGTCCCGGAGCACTACCGGAAGGGCCGGAAGACGCTCCTCATCGCCGCGGAGAACGACAAGGCCCGGTACGAGCGGGAAGTGCCCCTGTCCGCTCTGGCCCGGGAAGCTCTGGACGCGGTCGCTCCGAAAGCCGGGCTGGTGTTCGGCCGGCACAACTTCGACAAGGCCCTGAAGCGCGCCGCGCGGTCCGTCCTGGGCGAGGACCGGGGCAAGGACTTCGCGTCCTACGACTTCCGGCACGGACGCGCCACGGACCTCCTGGAGCTCTCCGGGTCCCTAGGCGGAGTCGCCTACGTCCTGGGGCACAAGCGGCTGACCACGACGAACCGGTACCTCCGCGGGACGTTCCGGGCCGGGGAAGAAGCGATGCGGCGGGCCGATTCTTTCCGCATTCCTTCCGCAGACGGGAGCCGGAAGAAGAAACGAAGGGTGACCGACGGGGATTGAACCCGCGACAACTGGAATCACAATCCACGAATAACCGCGTTTTCTAGGCCTTTTTGCGGTGCAGTCGTGGCCAAGAAACGCCAGAAAACGCCTCGGTGAGGCGTCATTCTTTCAGCGGCGGAAAGAATCAGCGCTTCACCCCATCCACCACCGCACTCAAGTCCCGCACCGTCACCACCCTGTCCTCGTCCGGGTCCTCCCATCGCGGGACTCGGCGGAGGAACTCGGCGAACCTGGCGCGCATGCCCTGGGCGTAGAGCTCGGCCGGAGCGGTGTAGTAGCCGGCTTTCTTCAGCTCCTGCGCGAACGTCTCGGGCTCGCCACGGATAGCCGCACCCCACGCCGCCGCGTACCGGCCGCGGTACAGAAACCGGAGCTTCTCCGGCATCGCCGTGGCCAGGTCAGGGTACGCGCGGAACCGTCGCCCAGGATGCCCCGCCGGCAGGTCGACGCGCTTCCCGCCGACGACCTCCCACGCCCCTGGCAAGTCGAACCAGTCGTATCCGTCCCCGTCGACGTGTTTGACGTTGCCGAGGTTCCAGTTCCAGCACGCCGCGCCGCCGGTCTCCACCATGTACTGGGCCCAGAGAATCGCCACGGCCGGGTACGGAGCCGGACCGCCCATCTCGTCGGGCCAGCATGCACGGCAAGCGGCGACGTACTGGTCCAGACTGACCGGGGTGCGGACGCGCGGGACTTCTTTACTCATAGGGCACCCCCGGCGGATATGGCCACGCGAACGCATGAAGCCGCGAAACGCTGCTGACTGGCACGAATAGCGATGAGTCCCAGCGCTCCCCGATCGTATTGACTTGCAACGTGGCGTCCGAGCGTCGCATCACGACGGCGATGTGCTTGCCACGGACGGCAACGACATCGCCCGCCGCGTAGCTACGCCGCTTCGGTGGGGAAATTGTCCTCGAAGTCATGGGCCCCTGCCTCCTCCGGATCGGTGAGAGTGTCGCGACTGAGCCACTCAGACAGGACCGCAACGGGAATGCCGTCGTCCGGGATGGTGTCGTCAGGATTCATTTCGTCGGCTCCCTGCGCGCGTGCTCCTCCGCCATGGCGATGCGGTCCGAAATCAGCCGCTGCATCCTGCATAGGTCTTGGTACGTCTCGTCGTCGTGCGTCTGCACGAACGGGGCGACGAACCCAAGGACCGAACCGACCAGCTCCAGCGCCTTCAAGAGCGTCATCGCTTCACCCCGAACTTGACGTCCACACCAAGGGCGCACTGCTCGTACGCCTCATAGCTGCCAGCGTCTGCACGGCACGCTGCGAGCGCGGTACCGTACGCGGCAGCCTTGACCGTCTCGGTGGTCGGCGTGCACGCGTGCATCATGAGCGACGCGGTGACACCGAGACCAAGGACGATGACGAACGTGACGAAAAATTCCTTCATTGGTCGGCTCCTGCGTCCTGAATGTCGCGGGTGAATACTGGCGCCGGTCGCGACTCGAGACGCGACACGACGGACGTGAGGTAGATGGTGAGCGCCGCGGTGAGCAGTGACACGACTTGCATCGTCCTGCGTACGACGACGTTTACGGCTTCGGTTCGCGCCGCCTTGTCCGGGTACGTCCAAATCATGAATCTCGAGAACCACTTCACTGGAGGCGGTGCAGAAGATTCGAGACCGAGGAGACTCGGCTCCTTCTCGCGCGGCGGGCCCTCGATGTGACGGGTCATGGCGGTCCAGACCGAGTCCGGAGGGGTCGCCTTTTTGATTTCGTCCCGGAGCGCTTGGATCTCGCTCAGGAGCTTCGATTCTTCAGCCACAGGTACACCTCCTCTTGTTTCTGGATGAGCGCTATTTGCATGACCGGATCTGGGTTCTCTCGCGCAGCATCTCCGGCTTGTTCTGGCGTGATTTTGTCGATGAGCAGTGTCATAGCGAAGGAATCCGTCTCGGTACGTGCGAGCTCCGCAGCGGTCGTTGGGTCGGCACGGTCCGCGGCAACGATCGGTGAGTACCGGTCCCAGTCCTCGGGCGTATGGCCAACCAGTTCAGCTTTTGGATGCGGTCCGGACAGGTCCACGTTGACGCGCCACAGTGGGAGCTTGGGGTGCTGCACGGGAACGTCCCACGCAGCGGTAACGATGTACTTCGCGCCAGTTCGTGGGTGTTTCCCGATGATGGGGTATCCGAGGGCCGTCGAGCGCTCGTCGCAGTACGCTTGCGCAGCCTCCTGAGTTGAGAAGATTGCGATCATGGCATCCCCGGATACTTCGCGGCACGGTACCCATTCAGGGAGACCGTTTCCGGAGCGGTCGCGACTCGGTTTTTGATTCCGATGATTTCCGAGATGCGGCCGTGCAGGTACTCACCGGTGTCGAGGTAGGACCCGAGCCAGAACTGCCCAGATCCGGTCGCAGGGCTTGGCCCGCCCGCTACAGGGCGCGAGTCGGTGACGATCGTCCCGGCTTGGAGAACGTCGTGTGTGGCGCTGCTTCCGTCCCAGCGATGTCCGATCATGCGCGGGAGCCCGAGCGGGTCCACGAGTGTGGACGCTCCGACGAGGTCCAGCTTTCCCTCCCCGAGGTTGTTCGCGTATCCCTGGTACGGCCCGGACATGTAGACGGACTTTTCGTATGTGTTGTGCGTGTAGAGACGCTGAGCAGAGTCCGTCGCGCAGAAGATCCAGAGCTCGAACAGGCCGTACGCGAAGCTGGCCGCTGTGCTCATGGTCTGCAACGCAGCGTTGTTGAACGACAGCGAGTTGTTGCCGTCGAAGTCCGGGTCCGCGGTGATGAGGGTCGGCTGCTTCGAGCCAGTGGCCTGCGAGAGGTCGTACCCGTTCGGCCCCTGGTCAACCCAGAGTGCGCCGGAGCACATGACGTTCGCGTCAAACCAAAAGAGCAGATCGGCTCCGAAGTCGAGCGGAGACCATGCGGGAGCCCCACCTCCCGGATACACCTTCCCTCTCCGTGTCCTGCACGTGGGGCGTCTTTCGGCGAACCGCACCACGATCAGCCAGGGCTGATGCAGCTCGCCGCGTGGATACGAAGCACACCGGACGCGGACCCCTTCAGGTACAGATAGGGGTGCTCCTTGGCCGTCCAGATGTACTCGCGGTCCTGGTCGTCCGGGATGCGCGCCGCACCGTTCGACGTGAACCCGGACACGGTGCCTCCCGCAGAGAGCTTGGCCGCTCCGTCCACGGTGAGTCCGGTAGAATCGGAGAAGAAAAAGTACGTGTCCGCCCCGTCCGAGTGCAGGCGCAGAAAGACCTTGTCGTTCCGGCGCGGGTCACGGTTGTTGAACAGGACCTGAGACAGGTCGTACATGCGGCTGGTCGTGTCGAGCTCGATGCAAAGAATTTGCGTGCCAACGGGCGGGACGACGCAGTCCGCGAGAAGAGAAATGTTGTCCATCAGGGGGCCTCGGCTTTCTGGGCGTCGGTCGCGTACGCGCCGGCGACGTCAATTTTTCGTTTCGGTACTGCGGCCGGTTCGCCTGCCTGCTGAGAGGCCCCCTGAGCGAACGTGGCTTGAAGCGTTGCGAACATCTCGGGCGTCATCGATGCATCGGTTGGAACGTCGAAGAGCACGCCGAGCTGGACGCGCTTTTGGTAACTGGCCGTCTTCGCCATGCGCCCGGCCTCTTCGATGAGTTTCCGCTGAATCTGGGCGTACAGTGCCGGGTAGACGTCCCGGACAGCATCGACCGATTCGCGGGAAAGGCGCCCCTTTTTCATGTCGTCGAAGATGGTGAGCGGGTCTTCCACGGCGCGGAGGTACTTGGCGAAGGACGTGATCGCCGCGTCCGACGCTCCTCCGCCCTTGGGCGCGAACGGGCCCGAATCGCTCTGCTTCGGGGCGCGCTCAGCGAGCGCCGCATACGCCGCTCCGGCCTTGGCCGCGACAGCAGCCGTGATACCCGGAGCCGCGTTGCCGAGGTCACCGACCGCGTTCTTGACGGCCTGCTGCGCCGCCTCCGGGTTGGCCTGCATATCGACGAACCGGACCGCCTGCGTTCGGTACACGCCGAGCGGCACGATGGCGCGCGTGGACTTACCGGCCACGAGCCTGGCAGTCTTCGGCGCCTCGTTGAGGAAGCCACGTACGCCGTCGCCGATGCGCATGTCGACGCGTGACATGATGCGTTCGAGCGCGGCGAGCTGGACGATAGCCTGTCCTGGACGGGTCACGGCTCCGACCGCTGCGCCCACGGCGGCACCGACGGGTCCACCGAGCATCGCTCCGCCTGCGGCACCGCCAATGGCCGTCACGCCCCCTTGCTCGGCGGCACGGAGGGCCTGCAGTTGGTTGGCTAGGGACAGTGCCTCTTCGGTCTTACTGATGGTGCCGCGGAACTTCTCGGCGTTTTCGGCGACGCGACGGACTTCGGCGACCTTGCCGGCGGGGAGGTCGTACGCTTCCGCGACCGCATTGGCGAGGTCCCGTGTGCTCTCCACGTAGTCGCGGACGGCCTTGTGGGTCAGGTCGTTGTTCGGGTTCGTGAGGCTGCCCACGTACGCGTCCGCCTTGGCGGCATCGACGACCCTTTTCGTCCGCCACGGATTCAGTTCGTCACGGCCGAATTCCGTGGTGAGTCGCTGGCTGAAGACCTGTTCGGCGCCGATCTGCTTCGTCCAGTTCTTGTTGATGAGAGCCTGGTCCGTAGCGGCTTTGCCCCAGAGCTCTTCGGACTGGAGGTGTTGCCTGGTGTTTTCGTAGAATCGCTCGAAGCTGTCGCGCATCTCGCGGCCGACCCTGACCTTGAACGGGTCGTCGCTCTTTTCGACCGACTGCAGCTCCTTCGTATACTTGCCGAAGTCGCGCTTAACCTGGTCGAGGATGGTGAAACGCTCGGCGTTCGACGCGTCAGCCAACTTCCGTTCGGCGTCTCCAATGATTTGGAACGCGTCATCTGCGGTACGTTTCAGTGATGCGATGGCGCCCGAGTTTTTAGCGTACTTCGCCTCCATGGCGAGGCCTGCGAGTTCTTCACGCATCCCTCGAAGCAGGTCGGACGAAGCCGCAAACGTTTCAACCTCGTTCCCGTTCTTGACCGCCTGCTCGACGTAACTGGCTTTCAGTGGGCCGCGCGTCTCCTCGGTGATCCGCGCGTTCGCCTCCATGAGGTTGTCGAGGTTTTCGCGCACGCTCCTGGACGCATCAGCGCGAACGCGTGGCGCGTCGTACACAGCCACTCGCCGAGCCTCCCGAGCCTCGGCGCTCGTGTTCTGGATGCCGAGGCGTTCGATCGCCTCAATCTCTCCGCCCGACGCAATCGACGCGGTCTTTGCGTACAGATTCGCCACCGAATCGGTGGCAACACGGCCACCTAGCCATCGCGCCGCATCCGTGGCCTTTCGTCCGGCGAGTTCCAACCCGTGCCCAGCAGCGGCCCCAAGCATCCCGAGCCCGCCCGCCGTTGCGCCACCGAACAGCGCTCCGTTCAGGGCCCCGGCCATGAGCTTCTCTGCCGCCACGTCCTGGTCTCCCAGGGCAGCCTCTGTAATTTCCGCTCCAGCTCCGTACGCCGCGCCTTCAAGCGCGCCGCGGACGGCCATGGGTACGCCCTTCTGCAGGAGCTTCCCGGCGAGACTTTCCGCGCTCGCACCGAGGAGACCTCGCGCCGCCGCCTCGGCGCCCTCTCCTGCGAACGCGACGGCACGAGGCAGCGCACCGGCAGCCCGGACACCGGACGCAAGGGACAGTCCCCCCTTCGCCGCCGCTGCCGAACCGCCCGAGACGAGGAGCGGGGCGAGCATACCGACGCCTTCGCCAACTAGTGAAGCGATGGGGTTTGCATCACGAAGCGCACTCAGCTCGTCCGCGTATCCAAGACTGCGCCCAGCCACATCGGACGCGCTGAACGTCAGACCGCGCGCCAACCCCGCGCCTGCAGCTGCAGCCTGCCCGCCGAGGCCACCGTACTCTGCCTGGACCTGCTCCTGTCGGGCCTCCTCGGCGGTGACCTGAGATGCGCCGGCGTCCAGGGCCTGCTGAAGGTCCTTCGCGGCAACGGTGCCGATCGTGCCGTCCGGGCTGCGGACGAGCGTGGGCACCTACTTCGCTCCGGGCTTGAAGCTGGTGGGCATCGCCTGGGTGCGGACCTGGTTGCCTTGGTACGTGGCGGTCGGAACGCGGTTGCCCGACTTGTCCACGCCGTAACCGGGAGTCACCTGTTCTCCGGATTGAGCGCGAATAACTTCGCCCAGACCCTTTTCGGCGAGCTCGGCGTACTTGAGTCCCTTCTTTCCAGCGAACGAAAAGACGCCCGTCGGGTCACCGAGAGCGTTCTGCGCAACCTCCACAAGGCCCTTGTCGAGCGCGCCGGCGTTGCTCGCTTCCTTCATGGCCAGTACGTACTCCGTGCCGTACGTCTCGAGTTCAGCTCTGTTTTCTGGGCTGAGCAGTCCACCAACGGTGCGCCGCTTGTCGATTTCGGCAGCGAGTCGACGCATCTTGGCTACGGCAGGAATGGCCGCGCGAAGGGACTGCGCCTCCTTCTCCGTGCGCCCCTGGATCGTGCGCCCGTCTGGGAGCCTGACGAGGAGTCCAGCATCTTCCTTCTTCATCCCAGGAGCCGCACCGCCCACGACCTGCGCCGGACGGTACTCTTGCATGTCCACAAGCTTGGCTTTCTCAAGCGCCGACGCCTTGTCCAACTGCGATACGGCCAACCGCGCTTGCTCCTGCACCTGAACGGACTGACTCGACACCGCGCGCTTCTCAGCCTCCATCTTGGCCTGGTCAAGGAGATATGCGCGCTGTGCTGTCTTCGCCTGCGCATCGTCACCGAAGCGCTCGCGCATCATGGCGTAGATGCCGCGCTGATTCGCCACGTTCGCTTGCGCTGCCGCAGCGGACGCTTTCTGGGCGTCGATGTCACGATCGATGATTTGGTTGATCGTGTTCATGAAGTCGTTTTGTCCGCCGCCGCGAAGGCCCTGCAGGAACCCGCCGATGGCGCCGCCGACAGCGAGGCTGATATCCGTCGCGGTCGACGTCTTTGCGAACCGGCCACGCGGGTTGATTTCACCGAGCCTGTTCGCCTCGGCCATCGCGGTGTTTACCTTGTCTTCCTGCGCCTTCAGATCCATCGAGCGACGCGCGGCAGCCTCGGCCATGGCCGCATCGTTGTCGGCCAGGCGCTGGGCATGCTGGTCGATCATCTCGGCGCGCTGGATCAATTCTCCAGCGGCGTTCTGTCCGCTGCGCTCAACGCTTGCGCGCTCGTCCGCGTTGGCCTTGTCGATGGCGGCAAGGGTGCTCGCCCGGATCGGGTTCCGTTTCGGGTCCCATCCGGCGGGGATGACGCGCGGGCCGGCGGCGGGGGGCGGGGCGGTGGCGGGAACGGGAGCTGTCATCCCCTGTTCGGTCTGCGGCATTGCAGCCTGCGGACCGGCGCGGCGCGCTGCGGACTCCGCAGCGGCTTGGTTGAGCCACTGGTCACCCTGGTCATCGAGCGCGTTCATGTCCTCGACGGCGGCGGGCGTCAGCGGTGCCGACGACCGGATCGTAAGCGGCGCAGACACAGCCGGAACGGGACCGGCCGCGATGGCCTGCGGAGACAAAGCGGTAGGCACCGGAGGCGGAGGAGGCATCGGAAGCACACCGGCCCGCTGCGCCAGGTACGCCTGAATCGCTGCGTCCTTCTCGGGCGTCACGGAGGCCACTACTTTTTGCCTCCGGTGAACGCTCCCTGCATCGCTCCCTGTACGCCTCCGATCCCCGCCTGCAGGTACTGCATGTCGCGATTCGCGTTCACCTGTTCAATGCCCGCGTTGATGGCCTGTGTCGTCTGATACGCGTTCTGGAGCGTCTGCTGGCGCTGCATCGCCGCCGCAAGCTGCTGACCGCGCACACTGTTCGCGGCCGACTCGGCCCACTGCTGGTACGCGTCGTTGCGCGCGCGCTGGTCCGCCTCCATCTGCGCCTGCGCCATCATCTGCTGCTGGTCGACACCGCGGAGCGCGTTCGCCATGCCCGCGTACCCTGCCATTCCCGCTTGCTGCTCCTGAGCGCGAAGCATCGCGGACTGACCCACGGCTTGACCCTGGAGCGTCGCCGCATTGTTCGCACCCGCGAGACCGAGGCTAGAGCGGGCCAACGCGCCGCCGCGCGCGGACGCCGCCATCCCGGCTTGGTCACGGACGGCTTGGTCGAGCCCCATGCGCAACTGAGACTGTGCCGCACTCGGTCCGCGGCCCATCGCAGCGTCCTGGTACATGCCGAGCGCGCCCGTCTGAGCGTCACGAGCCTGGGCGATGGTCGCCTGATTGAACTGAGCCGGGTCGCGCGTCTGGGCCCAGTCTCCCATGCCCTGGAAGCGTTGCGCCTCAGCGTCCGCGAAACCGGCTTTTCCGCCGAGCTCAAACGCGTTCGGGTCGTACCCGGACTTGCGCCGGTTGAAGTAGTTAGGGTCGGTGAAGGACGACGTCTTGTCCGACTTGCCAGCTCCGGTGGCAGCCATGATGCCGGCTCCGGCCGCGCTCGAAGCGGCACCGACGATTGCAGGGACAGCAAGAGCAGCGAGCGGCATCAGAACCTCCACGCGATGTACGCGTATCCGTCGCCCTGAACGCGTCCGCCTAGGTTCGGCACCTTGGCGAGGAGTGTCGGGGCTGTCGTGTACGTGAGCAGCGCTTTGAGGCCCAGGGCTTCCGCTTCCCGGACGACGGCTTGGAGAACCGCGTCCAGAGCCCGGCTTCGTACTTCGGAGTCTACACGAGGATCGGCAACCGTCCCATCAATCAGCCCGACTTTTGAGTCTGTTTGGTAGAGAAACGACGCGGCGCATCCATCCGCCACGAACCCTACCCGCGGATAGAAGTCGACCGCGTCCCATGGGAGCGGCGTTCCGCGAGCGGCGCACCATTCCCGCATCAGCGGCACGTGAACGACCGGGTCGAACCGTTCGAGCGTCACTTTTGTAGCCCCTTCTGCTGTCGGAAGTGTCCGGGCTTGGGCTCGACCTCGAGGGTCACAGCTTCGATGACGGAGCCGATCCCGTCATCCACGTACGCGCTGTAGGAATCCTCGTACGAGACCTGGATCGCGCTGACCTTCTGAACCGGCGGAGCACACAGGACATACGGAGGACCATCCTCAAGAGAGCCGAGGTCCGTGGGCGAAAAGTCGAAGTCCACAGACGTACTTTGCTTCCGGTCTCGCGCCACGGAGATGGTCGCGGCGTGCACGTCTTCCCACCGCATCGTGAATCCGACTTTCTTGACCCGGAGCCACCCGGAGAGGGTCCCGATCCAGCCGAGCCGGAACGACATGGGCACAAATGGCCCGGTCGTTTGCAGGTAACCGGCGTCAAAGTGCACGGACCGGTCTTCCGAGAAGAAGATGAACGGCTTGTCACCATACGTCTGCGCGCTGACGTATGTGGAAACGCCACCGAAGAGGCACGCTGCCCGACCTGGATAGGACAGCGTGTCGAGTGACCACACGGGCTGCGCCGGAGAGGACTGGTAGAGGTCCAAAACGAACCGCTTCGTGGAGTCCTTGCAATAGAGGTGCAGCTCGCTCGTGTCCTGCACGACGACGGCGTCCGCTACGGTCTCGCCGGCGAAGTCGTCTTCGATGTCCTTGCCGATGGGGACCAGCTGCAGCTGGCGCGTAAGCAGGTACGGCACTCCGTCCGTGGCCTGGAATACGAGACCCATGGCCGTACTCGCCACGGAACGGTGATTGTTGCACCCTACGTCGGAGCTAATTAGCTGCGGGTCCGTCAACTGCGAGTTCGCACCGCGGTCGTCCGGACCTTCGCCGAACAGCACCCATACGCTACGGTCCTTGAAGACGATGAGCTTGTCGTCCATGCCGCACATCGCGCGAACGCGGCCACCCTCGAACGGGTCAATGGTGAGCCCCGGATTGAACCCTGGACCCTCCTCGGGGACGATCGTCTTTGACAACCAGATTCGGTCGTCTTCGGTGCCGGCGAGCCACAGGCGCCCCGCGTGGGCGATCGCAATCGTCGCGTTAGGAGGGGGCGAATTCGAGAGGACGCCTCCTTCCGTGTACAGGCGCGGTTGGTACACCAGGTCTCCGTCCTGAAGCCCACCTGCGAGCGTTCCGAGAACGATGCGCGCCGTCTTCGCGTACGGAACAGACTGGGCCCATGACGCGCCGTCCGTTGCGTCGTAATCCACCCAGGACGCACGGTAGAACACGCTGCCGTTCGCCACGGTTCGGTACGCCACGATGCGGACCGTTTCCTTGGCATACGGTGGCACGTCCGCGCGCGTCAGGTGCAGACACGGGACGTCGCACCACACGGCGTGGGAGTAGCTGGAATCGGAAAGGGTGAAGCTACGCGCTTCGGACGGAGCCGACTCGTACAGGCGCCCATCGTCGCCGCGCCACTGGTACGTGAATCGGACCTGGTACGTCGCGGGCGTAACTGGCGTTCCTGACCCGGTACCGATGTCGATGGCCACGAGGTCACCAGGCGGCTCATGGAGCGGCACAATCTCCCGGACTGCCTGGCCTCCGTAGACGCACGGGATACCTCCGACGAGCGCAAGGGACCGGTCATACACAGCTCCTCCGGCTTGAGCATCGAACGAGATTTGGACCGTCTCGAGGCCCACGAGGAAGTCTTTGACGGAGACGTTCCAACGAAATGGATCTGTTGCGACGGGCAACACGAACGATGCCGTGTCTCCGTCGGAAACGACCGCGGACATGGCGGACGGAGACAGAGATCCCGTTGCGACCGGGAGCCAGAATCCGACCTGTCGCGGCGCGATCACGGCCATGGGAATCGCCTGTAGCGTGCTCCCGCTCGTGGGCAGTTCGCACAGTACCGCAGATGGCGCGGTATTGTTCGCGTTCGCTAGCACCACGTAATAGTGGTCTGCTCCAGCGCTGTCCGTGCGGCTCCACACGCGGCTGAGAACGCATTGCATCCACTGCGCTGGGGGAGGGACCATGACGACGCCGCCACTCGTGTCGACGATTTGGTACTGGACCGTCCGGTCTCCGTCCCAGAGCCCGGCGCGTCGCGCCCAAATCACCATTTCGTTCGTCGCGTCTACGCGCGTGCTTGAAAGCGTCAGCAGACCGGCCGGACCATCAACGTCAGGGTTCTCTCCGATGCTCCCTGCGAAAACGGTTGCGTACGTGAACGTATCCAGTGCGGCATACCGCAGGTAGTTGGACACGCCGCCACCGCCCCAGAAGATCCAAATCTTCTCGCCGTAGGTCGCGCGGATTGAAAAGGCGCCGTGCCCCGTCTCTGTCTCGGTGAGGAGCGACGCGAAAACAAAGTTGTACGCACCATCTACGACGTGGAAAACAGCCGTGGTCCCAGGAGTCGCAACCTCGCACACATAGAGGAGCGAGTCGTTCATGGACGTGACGTCGAACGTCGCGGACGCCGCGAGACGGATAAGGGTCGCTCCGTCCAGGCTGTTCGTGGACGCGTCGTAGGAACGTGCGTAAATCTCACCGGCCGTACGGTCGTTCCACGACACGTACAGACGCCCGCCCATGGACGTCGCGCGAACGGACGAAATCGTGTTCGTACCGCTCGTAATCTCGATGTCGGGTCCGATCACCGTTCCGTCCGCGACGGTCGTGAACTGAAGGAAAATCTTATAGTACGTCGTCGTTCCGATGACCTCGCGGTTCAGTCGCGCGATAGCGTACGTCGGAACGCCGAGATGGTCGTGCGCACACGTGTCGTAGTCGTAAACCTGGCGCTGGTCGTAGACGACGGGTCGGCGCTCGACGGACATGCAGTCGTAAACGCCGCGAAACATGTACGGAGCGGCCGAGTAGCCGCGATCCTTGACGGAGTGCACCCGGTTCCCGCCGACGGAAATCAGTTCGGGACCAACCTGGGTGCAGAACCGCTGCTGTTCAAGGTCGTACCCAGGCGTATCCACATACCCGTTCGGAATGATGTCCCGCATGCCGCAGCGGCGCGTGAGCGAGCCGACCTTGGTGTACCGGCAGTTGCTCATGCTCTGAATCTGGGCAGACAGGTCGCCTTCGGTCTTCTGCTTCAGACCTCCGACGATGGGTACCGTGACGATTTCTCCCATCAGAACACCCAGACCCAGCACGTGCCGGAGTTCGACGGCACGAAGCGGATTTCACGCGTAAGGTCCGTGGTCGCCGTCGGCTCCGAAACGAGATTGCACGGGTCGCCCGTGTTGAGGTGTGCAGGTGTGACCTCGAAGAACCCGAGCGCTCGACGTTTCAGCCCGTGTGGAAGCGTAACGGGAGCCGTAGCGGTGCACGCGATTCCGTCCGTGACCGACCCATCTCCGTTGCTCGACGGTACGCCGCGAATCAGCTCGCCGTTCACGAACGGTGACTCATGCAACGTTCGAACGATGCGGCGCAGTTCCTGTTGCGCGTCGTCCTGCGCCTGGTCCGCCGTGTAGTTGGTCTTCGGCGCCTTCACGGAATCCACCGTGTCCGACGACGACGACTGGACGGCTCACGCACGTCAGCGACCCGAATAGGCGACGAGACGTCACGCGTAGGAGCCAGCGCCTGAATGCGTTTAGTGAGCCCGGCAAGGTCGGCAAGGAACGATTGCGCCTCGGCAACCTCTCCGTCTTTGAGCGCCATCCTACGCGCCGCGTACGTCGCCGCGTAGGTGTCTCCCCATGCGTTTATTGTGTCGAACTCGTCCGTATCCTCGACAAGCACCGGAGCCACGGGCACGTACCTGAACTGGAAAAGGTAACCGCGGTCCGAAGCCGGGTAGAACCAGATGGTGTCAGAGTCGAGCGAGTACCTCTCGGGTCGCGCAGCCTGCTTGTTCAGCCAGCGGTGCTCCTCTTCGGGACGTAGCTGCGTCACGGCGGTACGGTCCGTGGCGTTCGTTCGAAGGTGGAGGCGGTCGAACTTGTAAAACCGTGACGCGAGGCTGACGATCGGAATGTTCGACGTGCCAGACAGGAGAGTCCCGGTAACGTCCAGTCCGCAATACGCCGCACCGAGTGACGAGACGACAACGTCCCACCACTCGGCCAGACCCATGTTGACGTACGAGACGACCTCATCACGCGGGAAGCGCAACAAGGTCGTCTCTTGGTCGGCAAGCCGGCGCGCGTCTGTGTACACGTCCAGCAGCGTCGCCAGCTTTGCCACGTCAGTACCCCTCTTCCTCTTCCATGCAGGCCATCACGGCGGCGCGCAGCGCAGAGCGCATGCCCGCCTTGTTTCCGGCCTTCATTGCCGCCGCGAAGTCGTCCACAGAAGCGTCGAAGTCCGATACTTCACCGGACCCCGGAGCCTCCTCGACGCCCTCGGCCATTGCCTCGCCGGGCTTCATTGGAAGTCCGCATCGGACGCCTGGATCGTCAAGCGAACGCGGCGGCCCGTGTAGTTCGTCTTCGTCCCGTCCGCCGCGTGCGTGAACACGTGGAGAACGAGCGGGTTCGCCTGTTCGTCGGGGCAGTAAACGGTGGCGTACGCGCCGCCACCGCTGCTGTCCGCGTCGATCATGGCCTCCACGTCATCCAGGCGGTAGAAGCCGCCCGTCAACGTGACGATGTGCGTTCCGGTCGTCGAGTACAAGGCCGACGCAATGTAGTTGCCTCGATTCAACGTCGCGTCAGGATCCGATGACCCGTTCGCCACGAAGGAAAAGACGCAGTTCTTCAGCATCGGAACGTTGTTCTGCGCGTCCGTGTAGAAGAGGGTGTCCATCAGATACCCTCGTCAATCAGGAGCGTGAGCGCTCCAGCACGCACCACGACGCCGCTACCGGGCTTCGTGATTTTCACGGTGATGATCGAACCGGCCGCGAACGTCGCGTCCGCCTCGGTCACCGTGAGCGCCTTGGGAACCCACTGGGTCATGCCGCCACCAGCAACGGTGCTGGAGTAGGTCGCGATCGTGGTCGCCGATCCTCCGGCTCCGTCTCGCTTCGAAACCGTCACGGTGGCGTAGTCCGTGTCGTTCGCGGTCACTCCGCCGCTCGTCGCGGTGAGGTGAGCGCTAACGATCTTCCCCGCCACGGGGGCGCGGAAGACGAGTACTTCAGCCGTCGCGGTCGACGCCGAACCGTCGTCGGCCGGCTTGGGCCAAACAACGACGCGGCGGCAAAGCGCGTGACGGACGGTGCCGGCGATGTCCGTGCCGGAAACGCCGCCGAGAATCCCCTGGACCGACTTGAGAACTTGCGTGGAATCACTCATGGCCGTCTCCTCAGGTCGCCGTCAGGTCAAGGACGCCGTTCTGGCCAGGCGCCTCGGTGTACACTTGCGAGTAGCCGCCGATCTTTCCGGCGAACGTGTTCGAAGCCTCCTCGGACTCCATCCGCTTCCCGTCGAGCGTGAGCCAGTCCGGGTACTCGCCAGCCGACGCGAAACACCACGTCGAGAGGTTGAGTCCGAAGACGAGATCCGGATCCATGTCCGCGTCGGAGTAGATGTTGACCGGCTTCTTGCCGTGCGATGTGAACGAGATTCCGGAGAAACCGACGCCGCCGGACTTCTCGTCGCAGTAACGCTTTTGGGTGCCGAGCGCCGAGTCGAGCTCGTCGAACTTGTTCGTTCCCATCCAAATGTGGGACGTCTCGGCCCCGGCATCCTGAAGCGCCGTGAGGAGCTTCTTGACGCCGATGATGATCGGCAGCCCCTTACCGCCAACACGCACGCCGCCAAGGCGCTGGATGTTCGCGGACCGGTTCATTCCCCACGCCGTGGTGTCCGTGACGAGCGCATCGGTGCGCGGAACGTAGTACGGGACGCCCTTGATAGCCGCCGCGTAGTCGCCCTCGATGAAGACGTAACAAGACGTCGTCATGCCGCCGATGGTGCTCAGGTTCGCGTTGAGGGTGAGCTCAGCGGTCTTGTAGTTCACGCCCGTGACAGTGAGCGTGCCGGTGAGCGTGCCAGCGCCGCCCGTACCGTCGTCGGTCGAGAACGCAAGGACGTCGCCGTCCTCGAAGTTGCGGACCTGGCGCGGGTTACGGAGCTTGAGCGTGGTCGACGCGAGCGTGGTGGTCGAGTCGATCTGCCCCGACGCGCCGCCGCCGTTGCCCCAAAGCATCGCGGACGTGTTGCGACGGAGACGGTAGATGGCGCCGCGGGTCTGTCGCTCGATAATTTGAACGACTGCGCCCTTCTTGTTGCGGGCAAGGGTGATGGCTTTGTGGTCGCAGTTGAACAGGGAGAAGTTGTCGGCCGTTTCGATGGCCATCGACTTCACCTTGGTCGCGTTGCGGTTCGCGTACGCCGCGGCGTAGGACGCAGAACGTCCGTTCGTGCCGCCGTACTCGACGACAATCTTTCGGATGTCACCGTCCCAGGACGTGTCCTTCGGCATCAAGCCGAGGAGCGGGGACTGGGCGTGGAAGGTGTCAACGAGGTCAGTCTGAGGCCAGATCGTCTTGTAGATCGCGGCCTGGTTGGTCATGTTCGCAGCAGTCATCGAGAGCCTCCGAGAGGCCCCGCTGATGCGTCGACGTGTTTCCCCCTACTGCGTGCGCGCTAACCCGCTCTGCGTCGCGGAGCTCGAACCATCTCGTCCGCCAACGCCAACCGCTGCTCCTTGGTGAGCTTGCCGTCAGACGCCGATGCGGTTTCCGAGACGAGTTGATTGCCAATGGCCGTAGGCTCTTGTGCGGCCTGCACTGTTTTGACGACGTTCTGCGGCGCCGTTTTCGGTGGGGTACGTTTCGCGCGGCGCGCTGCCACGCGTTTCTCTCGGTCCGTGTGCTCTTGCTTCAACCGAGCGAGAATGTCTTGGATGCCGAACGGCTTGCCGGCCTTCGACAGTTCGTTGGCGACACGGTCTCCGTGCGTCACCAGTTCCTCGTCGTCGTATTGAACCGTCCAGTCCTCTGCGTTCGCGGCGCTCAGGAACTCGCCCACGATGGCCTGGCGACGTTCCGCAGCACGCTCGGCACGGAGCGCGGCAATCTCTTCCTGGGCCTTCTTCGCCTCGGCTTTCGCGTCCTCGATGGCCTTCTTGGTCTGGTACTCGGGCGAGTCCTTCGCCACGGCGGACTCGTGAATCCAGTTGTACGTTTCGACCGGATCGTCCGTCTCGCCAAGGGCTTCACGGGCGTTCGTGCGGAGCTTCTGCCGCCACGCCTCTTTGGCCTCGACCTCGGCGCGCTTTCGGATTTCTGCGAGCTCAGACTCGCTGACCTGCGCTCGACGCTCCGCCCTTCGTGCCTGAATGGCCTGGAGACGCTCCGCGGCCGGGTCCGGTACGGCAACCGGCTCTGACTCGGACTCGACGTCACCACTAGGGGGGGCGGTGGCTTCCGTCGGCTCCGAGTCAGAGCCCGTGGCGGTATCGGCTTCGAGCAATTCGGCAGCGGCTTCAAGATTCGGCATACGTTGTCCTCAGGATGCAGCCGCAGGCGGCGCGCCTTGTCCTTGGGCGGCTGCAACGACCGCTCCTGTCTGGGTCGCCTGCTTCTTCAGCTCGGCGGCAGCGTCGGTGATGAATCGCCTGAGAAGTTCCAGGCGCGCATCAAACAGTTCCTCGTCATCCGTGTCCGGCTCGAGCTTCGCGCGGAGGTAAGCGTTCTGCGTCCGCGTGATGCACGCCGCGAGGTTGAAGTACGGCTCAGGGAAGACGTAGACACCTTCCGCGTCCGGGTCCTCGGCGCTCAGGAATCGCTCAATGAGCGAATCGATGATGTCCGTTCCTGCTTGGTTCTGAGCCTGGAACTGTTCAAGGTCTGGGAACTCGAGGAGAACCTTCGACTCTTCGGGGCTGAGCCATCCCGCGTTGGCCAGCTGCTGCACCTGCGCAATGCGCATGCTCGGCTGCTTGGCGAGGAAGCTGGTCGGGAACACGAACAGCTTGAAGCTGTCCCGGTCCAGCTTCACTTCCTTGAAGTCGAGCGGCTGCAGTGACCGTGTGCCGCGCGCCTTGACAACGGCGCGGACCGTGTACGAACCGTTGTCGTTCGCAATCTGTTCGGCGCAGTCGAAGAACTGCCACGCGACGTCAAGATGGTACTCCTCGAACGCCCTCGAGATGAGCAGGAACCGGTCCGACTCAATGTCGTCGTAGCGGGCCAAGGCCGCTCCTGACGCGTTGGCGAGCCCTGCCGGGATTTGCGACTGCATCGACATCTGCGAGACGAGCGTCACGTCGCTATCCATGCGCATGAACGACTGAAAGACGTTCATGATGTCGGGGTGCAGCGGAGCCGGTTCGACCCAATCCGGTTTGACGCCCTGGTAGAAGAGGACCGAGCGGGGACCGTTGTCGATTTGGCCCGCCTCGACCGTCGAGCCCTTCTCCACGAGCACGTGACCGCCCGTGTTCCGCATCTTCTCCTGGATGACTTCGGCCAGCTCGTTGACGACGAACTGCAGACCAGTCAGTTCCTTCGCCAGCCCGGTACCGAAGAAGCCCACGAGCGGGTCGGACGCGCGCATAACAGAGATGGGGAATCGGTCGCGGGTGTATTCCTCGCGGAGCAACGTGGCGTCGGACACCGCGATGACGTGGCACCCGTCTTTCGCTCCGGGACCGGACGGGAGGTGCCACGCCTCGACAACGAACACGAGGTCGCACGCGTCGTCCGAGGTCATGGACAGCGCCTCGCCGTTCGGTGCGGTACTGGTTTCAATCTGTGCCGAAAATCGCTTGTACCGCTCCTTCATCACGAGCTTGTCGACCCAGCGAGCCAAGTAGATGCTGCGTGGCTTGCCGTGCTGAGCCTCGCGCGGGTCCACACGGAGCTCGTCAATCAGGATGCGGTCGTGGTGAACCTTGTCCCCAACCCGGTACGTGTACGAGAGCCCCGTCCCGAACAGCATCGCGTCACGGGCGACGGTGCGTGACGTGGCGAACACGTCGTGTTCGTCGAAGCACCCTTCAATGAACGCGTTGAACCGCTTCGCGCGGCGTTGCTCACTGAACGAGCCGCCCTCGGTGACGGCCATGGGCAGCGGCCGCGATTTGGCGATGCGCGCCGTCAGCGTGTTGACGTTCTTGCGAACCAGGTTGAACGCCAGAATCTCTGGATCGAACGCGCGCGCCTCGTACGCTCCGGGCGCGGAGCTGTACGCCTCCACGTCGTCATAGAGCGCCGCGTGGTACGCGTTCATGGCCCGCCGCGCCCCGGTCCTCCGCGCGATGCGCTCGACGCACGCGAACACTTTCGTGTGCGCGTCCTTGCCGAGCCAGAAGCGGAGATCCGAGCTCATTTCGGACGTACCGTTGAGCCGCGGAAAAGGACGTCGTTGACCCGCGCGCGACGTTCAAGGGCGAGCTGCCCCGGACTCTTCTTCTCCGTCTTCGGGACGGAATCGCCCGCGGGCAGCCTGGGAGCGGTAGTCAGTTCGAGCTCGGTGCCGTTCGACAGGCGGAGTGTCAGCACGCCGTGCGTGCGCATCCACTCCACAATCTCATCGAGTCCCCGCAGCTCGTTCACTGATTGGCACAGTAAGGCACATGTGCCAACGGGTCAAATCAGCGCCTCCGCTGACGCTCGCGCGACCGCCTAAGGTCCGCCAAGTACCGAGCTTTCTGCGCCGCTTGCTCGGCCGCTCGCGCCTCGGCACTGCCCGGCACAGGTTGAGGTTTTGGCACACTCTCCAGGTACGCCCTGGCACGTCGCCAGCCGTACAGACCCGCATCGCACGCGTGGTCTTCGAAGCCACTCGCCGGAAGCTTCCGTTCCTTGTCCCACGGGAGTTTCCGGGCTTCGTTGAGGTAGCAATCGGTGGCGCCCCGGACGAATTGGATGCGTCCTCGGTCCAGTTCGCCGTTGAAAAGTTCAATGTATCCGCGCTTGTTCGTCTTCTCTGCGGGTTCGATCGGGAGCCGGAAGCGCATGCGCGCCTCCTCGACGTACCCTTTCCCGAGTCCGCCCGTGTCGCCCACGATGGCCTCGAACGGGTACGACGCGTTGATTTCCGCGGTCCGCTCCGCGGCGGCGCTGGGAATCAGCCCCGCGACCTTCTCGGCCATGAGCGCGTACGTCGTCGGGTCGTCCTCGCGCCAGCCCCAGACCACGAACGCGATGGAGTCGTTGAACCCGTAGTCAATCGCCAGTACGTGCCGCGTGCACCGCGGGGCAATGTCGATAACGTGCGCGTCCCGAATCCGGTACACGAGCCCTTCGGAGTCGCGGACCCAGCGGCCCCATCGAAGTTGCTCGTATTTGGCCGGACCGAGCTGGGCCAGGGAGAGCTCGTACGCCTCGAGGTCCAGGGTCGGGTTGTCCTCGGCACGCGCCGGGAGGAACAGGCGGTTTTCGTTCGCACGGATCGGCGCTGTCACGACCTCGTCCAGCGGGATGGCGTACCGCTCGCGGACCCATTCCTGCCCCGGTCCGTCAGGGTTCGTCGCTGAACGCATCCGCATCGGGACGTCGAAGCCCACGACGCGGCGAAGTCGCGAGAATAGGAACCGGTACCAGGGCTCGGGCCACTCGGTCACTTCGTCGATGCCGATGAAGTGGAACTCGGCCGACTTGTACCGGTCCAGGTCCCCGGGCGTGTCGCAGTAGCCGAACTGCAGCACGGAGCCGGCCGGGAACGTGTACCGCTTGTCCCGGTCGTTCCATTGCGCCGCCGTACCGCGCAGCCACGTGTGCGCCCGGTCCATGATGGCGCCGGGCAAGCCGAGGTCCGGGTACGTCCGACGCAAGAGCAGCGCGTGATATCCGGGGACGTGGACGTACTGCAGCGCGGACATCAGGAGCGCGTCGGACTTCCCTCCTCCGGCCGCGCCTCCGTACAGCGCCTCGAGACCGTCAAATGTGAGGAACTCACGCTGTTTCGCGTGTGCGTCGTGCGGTAAGAACTGAGCGTTATCGGTCCGGAGCTTCCCCAGCGCGGGCCGGATGGCATCCAGCGCCGCGCCGAGCTCGGTCAGGTCCACTCGATGACGCGCGCAGCTCCGGACGGATACGAGAAGTGTTTCCCGTTCGTCTGGACGTGCACGTGCCCGTCCTCCAGCCAGAGCTTCACCGTCTCGGACGACTCGAAGTAGGCGTCATCGTGGCCGTTCGGTCCGGGGCGGGCCGTCTCGAGATACACGCTCTTGATGCTCGACTTGCTCACAGGATTCGTCCTTTCAGGGTCGGTCTCCACGCCTCGGGGAGCCTCGATTCGTCAAGGCTCCGGGACACGTGCGAGTAGTGGGTGATGTTCCGGTCCGCGAGCAGCATCCGCGCTGCCCCCAGACCTCGCGCGTCCTCGCGGACGTAGACGTAGTGGACCGTCCCGCCCTGGAAGCAGGCGAACCCGTCGGCGGTGATGACGTCGCTCGGGTCGTCCGAGCCAAGGATGACGAGCTCCACATCCGGGCGCGACAAGAGTGCGTTGATGGCGCGGCTCGCGGCGGGGAAATATTCGTCCTTGTCGAGCTTCCGCCCGTGCTCGCACGCGGACCGGTACGACTGCCGCCAGGTGTCGACCACGAACGGAACATCGCTGGGCAGTGGGTCACGGAGCCTGAACATCGACCTGCTCCGCTTCCTCGAACCGCACCGCGTCCACAATGGGCCCAAGAATGGCGATGTTCTCGCGCACGAACTCCGTGACCTTCTCCCGTACCTCTTCGGGCGGGAGCGTGGACCACTTGGATAGGTCCAGCTTCATCTCGGTGCGCACCGGTTCGTTCAGGCCATCGAGCTTGGCCATCGCGTCGACGGTGCCGCGCCACTCCCGGGACATGTCCGCGTCAAGGCCCTTGATGCCCGCCTCGAACAGGATGGCGTGAGCCTGCTCCAGGCTTTCCCGGAGCGCCGCGCGCCGCTTCTCGCGCAGCTCCGCCTTCGTCTCGGCAACGGGCTTGCGCAGGCCAACTTCCGCGGCGGCAAGCGCCCTGTCTACGCGGTCCTTCGCGGCCTGCTCGTGGATGCCGAGCTTCAGCCCGATTTCCTTGTACGTCAGCCGTTCGTGCACGCGCAGTTCCAGCGCCGTGCGTTGCCGTTCCGTGATGCTCATTCGATGTCACCCTCAGGACCAGGCTCAAACCGGAGCGCATCGGCACCCGGCAGCGCCAGCCGCAGCTTTTTCAGCGCCGTATCCTCAATCTGACGCACCCGCTCCCGCGTCAGGTTCATGAGCGCGCCGACTGTCTCCAGCGTCGCTCCTTCGACGTCGAGCGCGCACGTCTCGGCAAGCTCGTCCGGCTCGCGGCCGGGATGGTTCAGTTTCAGGCTCCCGGTCGCGGCGTGCACGTCGAGGTACAGGTGGTGTGCGCAGCTGACGTATGGGCACGGCCGCGGACCGCGCTCACAATCCGCACGCGTCACCGGTCGTTTGGTCTCGATGGGATAGTCATCCTCTGCCCTGAGCAGCCTCAGGACCGTGACCTTCCCTCGCTTGGCACTGAGCGACACGGCGCGCGTGCCAAGTGTCGCCCGGGTGTGTCGCTGCATCTGCCAACAGATTGGCACGACTGCCAATACGTTGGCAAGGGCAGAGCGCTACCGGCACGGACCCCGCTCGCTCCGTCCCCGTGCCTGCGGGCGCAGCGGAGCAGGCAGCTCCGCCCAACGTTCCGGGTCGAGACGTATCGCCACGACGCGGAGCCGGTCCGTCGCGACACTGACCGTCGCCGGACCTTGGTGCGTCGTCGTGATGGAGTCCCCGCCCAGGTCCACCCGCGTCACCGACCGGGCCGGCGCGAGCTCGTACCGCTCCACGTCCGTACCTTCGTCCGCGACCAGGTAGTGCGTACCGCCGTGCTCCGCGACCTCGCAGGCCGCTCGCGTATGGAGCGCACCGTTTCCGGACAGGACCACGGAGCCCACCGGTCGCGCGCCAAGGCGGCTCAGGGCCTCACTGTCGTCCGCATAGACCATGACCGCCTCGTCCGCGACGGCCGGGACGCGGACGACGCTACGGGGCTGGTACGCGGCCGTCACGCCCTGCTGCGGGACGCACGCGACGAGCCAAAGGAGGGGCAGGACATGAACGGGGCGCATGTTTGGAGGTTAGCAGTTGCCACAGAAAGCGCTCCATCGTCTCGCAAACCGTCAGGGGGCGGCGCCTTACAACCGTCACATGCTTGGCCAACCCAAGCACCGGGTCGTGCCCAGGTTGGCCAACCTCGAGGAGGTCTTCAATTGAGAGTACTGGCCCCCAATATCCAACTTCGTCATCGTGGCCAATCTCCTACGGTATCCGGTTTCATACCGGTATAATTGGTGGGCATACTGGTATGGTATGGGGCCCTTTTCTTTAGGGCCCATACCAATACCGCCCACCGCAGACCCCATATTGTTAGTGGGCATAAAAGCCCCCGTCCCTTCGGACGATTCGGCCCTCTTCCTCAAGGACCCGGATGGCCTCAAGTTGGGTGTTCCTGTCCCCACGCGTGAGGGCGCAGATTCGATTCTTGGAGGTCACTCCGGGATTACGCATGACGGTCTCCAGGACGGCCGTAGCGACCCTTTCGAAGGCCCGGTCAACCTTGGCCTCACCATCCGCCGCAAGCTGCTCAGGAGGCAGGTACTCGAGACGCAGCCCCGCCCCGCCCTCGGTGTCGTGGATGGCGAGCCCAAACGTGTCCACGGTGACGCCCGTGGTCGGGGAGCGGACGTGCTCGACCCTCACAGGCTCGCCCTTGGTGGCCCCTAGAACGTAGATGCTGTCGCAGGCACCGAAGATGGCTCCGGAGCCTCGAATGCTCATAGCGAGCCCGCCAGGGGCATCCTTGACCGGTTTCCGGGCGTGGTGGATGACGCCGATGGTCGCCCCGGTCGCCTCGGAGACCTTGCCGAGCGTGTACAGGGGTTGCCCGGCCTCGCTGCTGTTCTCGTCAATGCCGCCCACGAACGTGGTGAAGCTGTCCAGGATGACCAGGCTGAAACTGTTGAACGCGCGACAAAACTGGTCGTAGGCGTCCTTCTGGTCGAAGCGGACGTCCGGATAGGTCGCGACGTGTAGATCGTCGCCGAAGTCCTCCATCCACTTCCCGCGCGCACGGGCGAGACGCTGCAGTCGGCCGTAATTGAGCCGCACGCCCATCTCATTGTCCACGTACAGCGCCCGTCCGCGGCGGATGCTGAACGCGCCGAGCGCGTCGTCACCGAGCGCGCTGGCGATGACCAGTTCCTCCCCGACCAGACTCTTGCCGCTGAATCCGTAGCCCGCGAGCATGAACGGCCGGCCCGGGCAGAGGGCGAGACCCTTGCACGTCCAGTCGATGTCCGGCAGCGGCGCGAAGATACGCTCGGGGCCCTCCGTTTCGATGCCGCCCGCCCCGCCGCCGCCGAAGAGTTTCGCCACGTTGCTCACCAGTCCGCCTCGTCTTTCCCCGCGTACGCGCGCGCTGCTTCCACAAACAATTCATAGGCTTGCATCTCATCGGCCTGAGCTCGCAGCATCCACGGCAGCGCGGCACGGGCGGTCGAGTCCTGGGCGAGGAGCGGCTCGATGCGCTCCACGGCGGCGCGGGTCTGCTCGTACAGAGCCAGCGCCACCGCCGTCATGACTCCGTAGACGGCGCGGTCGTCACTCATGGGCGCCCGCCTCGGCGCGGGAGAGGGCGGCGAGAGCTTCTTCCGGGCTGCGTACGACCGCGACGAAGACGCCCCATGCCCGGGCGGCGGCGTGCCAGCGTTTTTGGTCGTCGGACACGCGACCGGTCGCGGTCTTGATTTCAAAACCGACGGCTCTCCCGGATCGGAGGACGCCGACGAGATCTGGTGAGCCCCGGTTCAATCCGAACGTGACGTAACGCCCGTCGTCGGTACGGACGGACCCGACGTTGTTCCGTACGACGCGAACACGGAGCGTCCGGTTCAGTGCGATGCGGACCGCGCGCTGGATGCGGGATTCAGGCTGCACGAGTCTGCCTCCGGTGGCACCCGCACCCTACCGACCGACCGTTTCGAAGTTTGCCGCCAGCAATGACGCGACGGCTGCCGCACACGCACACGCACCACCAGCGCGCGTTACTGGAATTCGATGGTCCGCGCTCCTGAACGGTCCAGCGCCCAAACCTGCGCCCAACCATGTCAATCAGCCGCTTCGCTACGACCGGAGCACGAAGCGCGGCGACAACGTCATGGCCGCGCATCTTCGCCTTTCGGACGCGCGCGGCGGCAATACGTTGCCGACCGGAATAGTCCAGTCCAAGCAACTCCGCAGCCATGCCGGCAGAGACGAGTTGGCCGTTTAGTTCAATCTGCGTTCGTGACCTACGATTGAGCGACTGTTCGCGTTTGGTGGCCCACCGGCAATTCGTCGGCTCGTAGTTCCCGTTGTTGTCGATACGGTCCAGTGAGTGCGCGGGAGATGGTCGCGGCCCCATGTCGCCGATGAATCGGTCAAACGAGTCCCACGCCGGACAGATGGAGATTCCTCGCCCGCCATAGTTCGGCCACTGCCGCGCACGAGGGTTGCGGCAACGCGTCCGCATAGAGGACCACGCGCGGTACTCGGGGCTACTGAACTTAGCTCGCACGGCGAATCTCCTCAGCGGTGGGGGCTCGCGAATAAACGCCTTTGAACTTGAACAACGCGCTCTGCCACTTGTGGCCACGCGCACGGGCCTCGGCGATCCACTTCCGGAGCCTCTGAACCTTCGTCTCGTCGTCGTCGCCCTTCAGCGCATCACGCGCGTAGACACGGAGCGGGACGGACACGACGCGAGGGAACGCGCGTTCGTTCGTAGCGCCGCACTCCATGCACTCCGCGGCGTCTGTCTTCAGCGCGCCGCAGATGGCGCAGAACGTCTCGCCGTCCTTCGGCTCCGAAACGCGGATACCCTTACCGTCGAGCGAATAGACCCGGTCCCGTGTCGGGTGCCCATGGGCGAGCGATGACCCGCGAAGGTCGATGACGAGTGCCCTGGTCTTCCCCGGTGCGAGACGGAGCGCCCTGCCCACGGCTTGAAGGTACGAACCGGCCGTTCCGAATCCGCGCGCCAGGATGACGCCGTCCGTTTCCGGGATGTCCACGCCCTCGCCGAGGAGCGCGCAGTTCGTGAGTACGCGTGTCTGACCGGAACGGAATCGGTCCAGGATGGCGTCCCTATCGCTCGACTCGCCGTGGACGCACTCCGCGGTGATGCCCGCGTTCCGGAACTGCCACGCGTGTTCCTCGGCGACGTCTACGGATTGAGAGAACACGATGACGCGTTCACCTGGGCAGTACGCGAGATAGGCAGACCACGGGTGCTGCGCGAGCTCACCGGGGCGTAGCTGACGCTCCGGGGCGATGAGCTCGCAGGGCGTTAGGTAGCCCTGGTCGATGGCCTCACGGGTCGAGATGACCGGAATGAGCGTGTCGAACACGGAGCCGAGTCCGACCCCGTCGCCGCGTTCGGGTGTCGCCGTGGCGCCGATGAGCGTGGACGCGCCGGAGCGCACGCGTGACCACGCCTCGGACGGTAGGTGGTGCGTTTCGTCGGCGATTTGTACCGTGGCCGTGCTGGGCGGACGACGGATCGCCGACTGGTAGGTGAGTACGTTGGCGCGCGGGCACCGTTGTTTGGACTGGGCGAGGATCTCCGCGCGTGGGACGTACCAGTCCACGGTCCCGCCGCGGTCGATGCACCGGTCCGCGAGCGCCGCAAGGATGGTTGTTTTGCCGGTGCCCGTCGCGGATACGATGAGGATCCGCCGATGCCCGGCACGGGACGCCGCGACCACCGCGTCCACGGCGGCTTGCTGGTAGGGGCGGAGGGGTGTCATGCGCGCACCGGAACGACGCGCTTCGCGCGCCGCTGCAGGCGGAGGCGCTTCGATGCGTTGTTAGGAACGGGTGGTGGCTGGCGCGGTCCGAAGGGCCATCCCGGTGCCGGGGCATACATGAGCGCGCGAATTTCTTCGTACGGCAGCGCCTCTTTGCACGCGATGTCGAATTCCAGCGACGGACTCAGGTGGTAGCCGGCCGCTACAAAACGGGCGCGCGCTGCTTCGATGCGCTCGTTCAAGCGCAGACGCCTCCGATACGACTCGGTACGGAACCGTCGGCCGCGGCATTGGTTGCGGTAGGTCATGCGCGGCACCGATGTTTCGTCACGCTCATGGTCGAATACTTCGCGCCGCATTCACGGCAGGTCGTGAGGCAATGGCGCGCGCCCGTTTCGTGGCGCGAGATGGCGCGGGACGCGACGAGCTTCCGCGCGCGCTCCTTCTCGTCCTCGGGGACGACGCGGTCCACGTAGGGGCGGGACGGGCCGAAGAGGGTCATGGCGTCACCCGTTCCGTGACGGTGACGGTTGCGCCCTGGCTCAAGAGCGCGGGCCGTCGGCAAAACCAGAACGTGGTGTCGTGCGCGGCGGCGATGTCTGCCAACGTGATCGGCCTAGCCGCGCGCCATCGGCTTCGCATTCTGCGCCACCGCTGCCGTCGCTTCCTGCCTTCGCATCGTGCGCGGTAGGTCACGGCTCGCACCCGAACAGGGGGAAGACGGCGCGGGCTGCACGGCGGTAGTAATTCCGCGATTCCTCGGATGCCTTCTCCCAAGGAATGCTGTAGCCGCACAACTCCCCAACCGCCTTCGCCACCTCCTCCACCGTCGGTACCTTCCGCGGATTGCGCCGCTCGTATTCGGCGATGACCACTGCGGCGACGTGTTCGTAGTGCGCGCGGTCCGCGGCGCTCACGGTGTCCCATGGCGTATCTCCGGTGCCGCTTGGCCATAGGTTGTCCCGGAGAACCTGCCCAAGCGTCTTCGCCTCAGGCTCCGGCTCCTCCAACATCCGCCGCAGCTCGGCGCGCTCTTCGATGGTCATGCGTGAGATGAGGTCAGACAGGTTCACGGCTTGCCTCCAAACATGGGTACTTGACCGGCCTGCGACGCAGCGAGCGTCGAGCCGGCTTGTTCCGCCGCGATGCGCTCCCGAGCGATCGTGACGTACTTCTCTTGCTGCTCCGCACCGGCGAACCGCCGCCCGAGACGCACCGCCGCAACACCAGTCGTTCCGCTTCCGGCGAACGGGTCCACGACGAGCTCGCCGGGATCGGAGAAGAGCCGGACCAGGTCGAGCATGAGCCCGATCGGTTTCTGCGTCGTGTGCACACGGTCGTGCCTATGTCCGTTGCAATTCGCGACGACCGGGTGCGACCAGGACGCCGCATGACCGCCGCCGTTCCATCGCTTGCGCCCGGGTCGGTGCGCGATGACGACCGCTTCGAACCCGACGCCGGGGCGGTCCCCGGTGAATTGCGGGGTACCGCGTTCCTTCACCCATGCGCCCGTGCGGATGTACTCAAGGCCCGCGGACGTCAGAGCGCCACGCCATAGATGTGACGATTCGACGTCACAGAAGACCAGGACCCATCGATTGGCGAGCCGAGCGAACTGGTCCGCGCACGCTTCGATCTGGTCCTGGGTAATCGCATCGAATCCGAAGTCCACGGCGCGCCGCGCCCTGCATTCGAACGTGTCGACGTCGGGTAGCTTCCGTCCGCTCCGGCTCTTGGAGTGGACGGTGTCCGAATACGGCGGGTCCGTGATGACGACGTCCACGGAACGGTCCGTGAGCGTCGCCATCCAGGCGAGGCAGTCGCCGTGATGGATCACGGACGATTCCCTCCCACAACGGCACAGACCACGACGGCCAGGACCGCATACGTAGCGGCGGTGAGGATGGCGAGGGTCATCGCGGCCACCTCCAGCCAGTCACGAAGCGGCCCGTGATAACTCCGCAGTCGAGCGCGATGTGGAGCGTCACTTCCCAAGGCAGGACATTCAGCGACCAGTAATCGGCTTGGAGATGGGGCATCCGTACGTACGGGACCATCGCGAGAGCGATGGGCTGCCCGGCGGAGTCACGTTTTTCGTCGGTCATTCTTCGGTCTCCAGTGCGAGCAGGAACAGAACGCAGCACGCCGCGTGCGCGAGGTGATGGACGCCGCTCTCCGCGTCCGTCGCGGTGCCGGTCCACCACTCGGTGAGGTGCCGCATCGCGGCGTCGTAGTAACGGGTCCGTCCGTGCGGCACGGAGCGCCACGCATCGGCCGCGTACTTCTCCGCGCCGAACTCAAGGACGTCCACGACTTGCCTGAGTGCGCCGAACGGAAGCAGCGACCAGCGCCGCTTCCCCGCGTCATGCTTGTCCGTCACTGCACCCTCCCCGCGAGGAGCAGCATCACGACGGGGAGGAGCGCTTCGCGTTCGTCCTCGGTGAGCAGATCCACGAGCTCGTACAGCTCGTGACGCGGGGCAAGCTCGGTGGCGCGTCCAGACCATCGCCGAAACAGGCTTTGCAGGTACTTCATGGGAATGGATCTCCTCCGTACCTGGACGCGTCAAAGCGCGTGCGCAGGTGAACACGTGACGTGTGAAACGGTTGCGGACTGCACACTGAACACCGTGTAATTTGCACGTGTTCAGCCTGGCGTGACGCGGTGCCCCTAGTCAGCCTTCTGGGTGTGGACTGGAGTCAGCGACGCCAACCACCTTCGTTCTTTCGGGGTGCGCCATCCGCTCGCCTTGATGCCAAGGAGGCGTTCCAGCGCGTCACGTTGGAGCGCTTCGGGACGACGCTCCCCCGCCCTCCACGTCCACAATGCAGCGCGTTCAATCCCTTGAGCCTTGAGGGCTGCGATCAATTCGCGGGACGGCTTCTCACCCAAGATCCGAATCAGTTCACGACGGGCTCTCACCATAGCCCACAACTACAACTGTTGGTGTGATTGTCAACGGAGACGCGCCCCATGGGGACCGCACTTACCGCTACAGGTGTTGACGTTGCGTGGGGTATCCTCGCGACTGTGCACGGGAGTCGAGCCTTCACGCCTGACGAAACGGAAAACCTCCGGGCTCGTCTCCAAGAGCTCGTCGCCGCCGAGGGTCGCGGCGGACAAGGGCGCATCGCCAAGCGATTGGGGCTGACGCAGCAGGCGATTTCGCAGGCCATTCGCGGCGGCAGCCTCGGTGCACAGCTCGCCAAGGCCATCGCCAAGCACGATGGGGTCACTCTTGACTCTCTGCTCCAAGGCGCGAAAGCGTCGGAGCCGCTCCGACTTCCCCTCTCAAAACGTGCCCCAACGCTTGCGCAGGCGGTTGCGCGGCACCCCGGCCGGTGGTCGCCTGAAGAGGTAGCCGAGGCAGAGGGGATGAAGTTTCGCTTCAACCGGCCCGAGGACGGCTGGGAGGCGGTACTCGACACGATCCAAGGGAGGGGACGTGACGCCGGACGACCTGGAGCGCATCGCCGCTGACCTGCGCCGCATCGCGCGAAAGGCAGAGGACGAGATCGTCTCCGCCAAGGCCATGGCCAAGGCCATCACCGGTCACGCTGTCGAATTCGTCCCGCGGTACCCGGCCACATCCGCGCTCGCCACGGTGTACGGTCAGCGCCGCGTCTTCGCCCGCGTTGGCGCTAAGGACGAAAACTTCAATATTGCCCATGAGTTAGGGCACTACGGACTGGAGCAATTGGGATACGAAGGTCCTGACGAAGAGGCGTACGCGAGCTACATCGGCGCGGCTCTCATTGCTCCGCCAAAGGCCGTTACTGCCGCGTACGCGCACCATGGCGAGAAGCTTCGCCCCCTCGCCCGTCTGTTCACGCTCACCGAATCGTCGGTGTGGTTGCGGCTTGCCGAGGTGCGACGCGACGACCGCGTCCTGATTGCGCCAGGTTCAACGGAGCTCGTACGTGTGCGTGGCCTCGCGTGGCCCGAGACGCCTGTGATCCTGCGTTGGTACGACGGCAGACCGCCGACGGGCCACGCGAAGAAGCGGCTGGCGGACGACCCGAAACGGGTAGGCATCCGGAGGAAGTGACATGGAAGCGTTCCTGGTGATGGTCTTCGTGGGCATCCTCATCGGCGGCTTTTTTGGTCTCATTGGCCTGCTTTTCCGCGGGGCGAAGCATGTCGTCACGATGCCGCAGCGTGCTGCTGAAACGCGGGAAGAGATCCGCATCGCCACCGAGAAGCTGGCGGTGGGCCTCATGCTCCAGTACGGCACGCGTGGCGCCGAGGATGACGCCGCCATCGCCCAGCTAATGCGCGATGACCTGACGTCCGCCGGTTACGGGCAGTCCGAAGCGATGCAGTTCGCGACCGCCGAAACGGTAGGCCGAGCGCGACGGAACATGCTGCGTGCCGCTGCGGAACGCCCCGCAGAACCGCCTCCCCCGCTCGTGCGTCACGCATCAAAATCGACGGAACCACAGCGGTGCCTTGAGTGCAGCACGTTCTCTGCGGCTTCGGCGGAACGCTGCTCCAAGTGCGGCTTCGCGTTCTGGAAACGATAATTCCGCAGTGACCTTGACTGGTTGCGCGCGGCGTAGGCTTTTCCCTTTTGACAACAACCGTTGATGTTGTATCTCCCTTGTACCCGCCCCACGCCGCTCCGGTCCGTACCGGTCCGGTCCGTACCAAGGCGGGTGCGAGGAGGCGACGATGGGAACGTGTCGTGAGTGTGGCGGGGCGGGAGTCATCGAATGGGACCACTCGCACAGCGCATCGGAGGAGCCCGATACGCGTGAGGAGCCGTGCCGGGAGTGTCAACCGGAGGCGGACGAATGAGCCCGCACGACGACCTCACCGCGAAGCTCGAAGCCATCGCGCGTCAGATTGAGGCGCTCCGACTGCACACCGCCGTCACGGACGCGACGGACCGGGAGCTGCTCAGCGCCGTTGACGCGTTGAAGAACGCAACCATTGCGGCCCTGCGCGACCACTTGCAGGCACTGACCGAGGCGGCGGAATGACTGCGGCGCGTGAGGCTCTGCAGCGCGTCCGCGACTGCATGCGCTGGCGCAGTGAATGGGCGAAGCGCGGCATGGCGTACTGGGCCGCGCACGAGGATTACCTGATTTTCACGTGGCTGCAGACCGCCGTGGAAGCGCGGGACGCAGCGAGGAGGGAGCGGCGTCATGGCGAACGATGATTACCGGTCGATGTACGGCGGCGAGTTTATCGGCGCGTGGGACCTAGACGGCAAAGAGGTGACCCTCACCATTGCGAGCGTCACCGGTAAGGAACTGAAGAACAAGAGCGGCACGGACAAGAAGCCGGTCATCAAGTTCCAGGGCAAAGACAAGGCGCTCGTCGTGAACAAGACGAACGGCAAGACCATCGCGCAGCTGTACGGCACGAAGGTGTCCGGGTGGATTGGCAAGCGGCTGACCCTGTACGTCACCAAAGCATCCATCGGCGGCGAGACGGTCGATGCGATCCGTATCCGGCCTGTTGTGCCCGGCGACGGGAAGGAGGCGGCGGAATGATTCGCTTCTCGCAGTTGAAGACGATCGCCCGATCCCCGGCGCACTACCAATACGCGCTCACGCACCCGACCGACCCGACTCCGGCCATGCGTATCGGGACGCTCACGCACGGCATGGTCCTCGGAGGACCGCAGCCGGTCGTGTACGAGGGCGAACGGCGCGGGAACGCCTGGAAGGAATTCAAGGCAGCGCACGAGGGCGTCGAGATTGTGACCGTCGCCGAGCACGACCAGGCCCGCGCCATCGCGGACGCAGTGCTCGCAGACCGCCGCGTGACGGAACTGCTCGAAGGCACGACGAAGGAAACGCGCGCGGACCGCGTTATGCACGGGCTGCACGTCTGCGGGACGCCCGATGCGTTCTCGGACACGATCGTCCTGGACCTGAAGACGACCGCGGATGCACGCCCCGATGCGTTCGCGTGGCAGTGCCGGAAGATGCACTACGCCGTACAGGTCGTTTTTTACGGGGACCTTCTCGGTGGACGTGACCGTCACCTCATCGTCGGCGTTGAGGCGAAGGGCCCGCACCCGGTGACGATCCTGGAGCTCACTCCGGAGATGGTCGACCGCGCGCGCCGTACGTACATCGGATGGATTGAGCAGTTGCAGAACTGCACGCTTAGTGGCGTGTGGCCTGGGTACTCCGAGGCGGTACTGCCTCTGGATGCGATCGAATCGTTGGAACTGGACTTTGAGGAGGCAGCCGAATGAGCTGGGACAGTGCAGATAAGGCAGCACGTAGCGCCGGGAAGTTTCTGAACCTGAAGGACGGCGAGAGCGCCACGGTGGTGCTCCTTGGCGAGCCCGTCGACGTCGCTGGAAAGTACGGCCCGCGCATCCGCTTCAACGCGGTCGACCCCGAGGGCGGCACGGCGAAGATTCTGGAGCTGTCGCCGACCACGTACGGGCTCGTGAAGATGCACCGCGCCCAGCTCGCCACGCACGCGTTCAAGCTGTCCCGGACCGGTGAGGGTACGGCAACGGTGTACGGCTTCGAACCGGTCCGCGAGCTCACCGCCACGGAACGGACCGAGCTGGCGCAGGTGCAGCTTGTGGACCTGAGCGAGCAGAAGCAGGCCACCACGGCGGACGCGCCGTTCTGACTTCGTCCCTGTGCGCCGCGTTGCCGACCCGCGACGCGGCGCATGGTTGGAATCACGCCGCCGCCCCGTGAGGACGAAGAGGGGCGGCACTTTTTCTCAACTAGGAGACAGCATGGCCATCGATATCGACAGTCTCACCGTGAAGGAACTCCGCGACCTGACAGCGCTTGCGTGCAGCGTGACCGGAGCGAAAAAGACCGCAGCGAAGTCGCCGCTGATTGGCAAGAAGGTCATCGTGCGAACGCAGAACGCTGGTGTGTTTTTCGGGACGCTTGCCGCGAAACACGGTGACGAGGTGACCCTGAACGGTGCGCGGCGTATCTGGTCGTGGCAGGGCGCGAACACACTTTCCGAGATGGCCTTGCACGGGCTGAAGGTGTCCGGGTCGCGTGTCGGTGAGCCTGTCGACGGTCACGTGGCGCGGCAGTGGATCGAGCTGCTTCCGTGCTCGGACGCAGCGGCCAAAGTCATTGAGGGCGCGACGTGGACGAAGTGACTCGGGACGGCTCCGGCTCCGGCTCCGGCTACGGCTCCGGCTCCGGCTCCGGCGACGGCT
>ERZ650308.145-NODE-145-length-39622-cov-7.304269_pt1 | contig 39622 bp, 64 predicted proteins | sample MGYA00376244_ERZ650308 | MGnify/ENA primary metagenome ERZ650308 (study PRJEB26733, sample SAMN07839295) | wastewater metagenome | biome: small river; feature: stream; material: water | place: USA: North Carolina | collected 2016-04-26 ... | reverse complement strand
TTTTAATTTGCATTGTAAGCGGCTGGGTACTTGTCGCTGTTGATGCAGGAGTTAGATATGGGAACTTATAAAGGGTTTGAGCTTTTAGAAGAAATGCCCGAAGGCTGGAAATTAGATAAAACCGCAGGAAGCCCATTGTTTGGTTATGCTTTTGTGACAAACGGTAAAAGCATTTTAAATGGTGGCAAGCGCGCGCTTTTGAGAGTTGTTAAACCACAAATGCAAATTTGCTATGAAGAGCAAAAACAAACAATTATTGAGCAAACTGAAAAACAACCCGAGCAAGTTATTGATTGTGGTTATGTAAAAACAGTTAATGAGTTAGCACGAGCTAAATTCAAAAAGCAAATACTTAATGAAATTTTAGTTGATTTAATGATTTGCGAGATTGAGGGATGGTGCAAAAAAGACTACATAAACGAGCTGAAAGAGTTAATTTGTAGCTTAGGCAAACAGCAATGTATTGATGCCTAACTCGGTATTAGGCGACACCTGTAGCCTAAAAATTTATAGCGACAAATGCGGAGATGTAAATGACAACGAAAACAATCATCGACCGGGCCGTTGCGGCGAACCCGTCGATCAAGCCGAACCGCATCCGGGCGGCGTTAAAACCGCCGCGCCATGAAGAAGCGGACGAACAGGCAAAAGTCATCGAGTGGGCGCACTGGGCATACCGGCATCACTCCGACATTTACCCGATGTTGCGTATGCTGCATTGCTCGCTCAACGGCGTCAAAATGACTATCAAACAGGCGATGCGGGCAAAACAACAGGGTATGCTGAAAGGCGTGCCAGACCTGTTTTTGCCAGTTCCGCGCAACGGAAAACACGGATTATTTGTGGAAATGAAATCGACTAAAGGTACTGTCCGCGCCGAGCAGTCCCGGTTTTTGCGTGATGTGGTAGACATGGGTTATGCCGCGCATGTGTGCTACAGCGCAAAAGAGGCGGTCGAGGTAATCATGGGTTATTACGGGGTGGGAAAATGATCACAAAAACAGATGATGCTGTTGCGGCATATAGTCGCATTATTAATTACGCTATCTGGCGGGCAATAACCGACCTAGAGTCCCACTGCCGCCACCGGACGGCAGGTCAGCATCAGGACTGGTTGCAGGTTCAATCCGAGGACAGGGCTAGTACGCCGGTGATTGAGCGGGCGCTGAAATGTTTGCAGGATTGCGGAGTGGAGATAGTGCGCGATCCGAAGTATCCGAATATCAGGATTGTGTATGATCGGGCGTCAAACGAGAATTTTGGGAGAGCATCATGACTGAAAAAGCACAACAAGCGCTAACGCTGCTGGCCAGATTTGTATCAAATGGTGGCCGAATATCGGGTGACTGGGGATTCGGCACGGCGACATTGCATTTTACAGACGGCAGTCATTGCCACATTGGACATGATGACTCAAGCACAACAGACGACGATAAAATGCGTCAGTTTGCCAACGATATAATTATTGCGCTCAAGGCCAGCAAAGAAGCCACACCACAAACCACAGCAGAACGCCAAGCGCCGCCAGCATCACCTGAATAGCGGTATACGTAGCCTGGTTGTGTTCATGCGCCGCAGTTTGCGGCGCTGTTGTTGGTGGAGGTGTGGGGGTATGAAGTCCATTTCGGATGGTTCCTAAATTTTATTGATTGCGTTTTTGGCAAAGCCAATGTATTTGATTTTTGCAATCCGGGCAATGTCGGCTGGCTTGTTATGCTTGTTTCCCGCGATTTGATATTTGTTGCGTAATCCATTCATCAATTTCGGATTCAACCCACGCAACAGCCTTACCGCCAGCCAAGACAATGCGCTGTGGAAAAAGGTTTCGTTCCATCAGGTCGTAAATGGTCGATTTGCCAAGGCCGGTCTTTTCAGTGACGCGGCGTTGACGGATTAAAACATTACTCATAATTTTCCCTCGTTATCGGCTTGTCTCATCAGTGCGCCGGTAGCCGGTCGGCTTTTCAGGCAGCGACCGAAGCCATTCTTTAGCCTGGGCGCTGGCGTTTTCCATAGACCGCCATTTTTTGTAAAGCGCGGATTCGTCCGGGTTGGACAGGTTGAAGCTGATGTGACCAAGCTTGCGATTGGTTTCGTAGCTGGTGTCAGCGGATTTTTGGTATGGTTTGCGTGTCGTCATGGTTTTGTCACTCCACTTCTGATTTCTTCCGGGATATAAGCTAAAACTTTTGCTGGGGCAAAAATTTGATATGTGCCAACCCATGATCCGGCAAGCTCAATTGCTTTTGCAGCCGCCGCTGCTGGATCATTTCCGGCATCCCGACCTGTTGATTTTTGCACTCCGTCAACTTTGAGTGTGTAATAAAAACGCCCTGGCATTGACGGAAATGCACCGATTGTTATTACTGTGCGAGTCATGATTTATCCTTAAACGCTATGTGTTACTAAGCGCTCAGTCGGGAGCGAAAGTAGGATTTTTTTAGCTTTTACTCTTGCCACACGCAAGGATCTTGCGTATTGGTGATTAGACAAAAAACTAAAACCAGTCTGATCTATTGATCTGATTGATGCTCTAGCCTTGCAGCGTGAGCCGTGCCCAATAATCCCGCGACCACATTCGATTTTGCGGGTGTATTTTTCAAGAATTTGAATGATCATGTTGTCACCTTAGGCGTAAAGTTCGTTTTTGAATTTGTTGATGACGATAGCAGCATCGCTACCCATCAACGAAATGATGGTTTTTACGTTTTCAACAACATTACCGGCCAATTTTGTGCCAGTAATTGCAAAAACACTGTTGTGCGCGTAACGAGCAGCAACAACACGAGCAATGTCGGTTGCATATTGTTTTTGCGCTTTAGTGCCAGTGGTAAATTTGATAACCGCTTTTTCCGAGGCTTTTGCAGATGCCCAGGCCATTTTCAGGGATTCGGCAAAAAATACAGATGCCTTATCGCCAAATTTGCGAGCAGCCATTTTTGCGATTTTCCATGCTGTTGTCATAATTGTTTTGATGTTTTTCATGATTTTATCTCTCTGTTATCCGGCATTATTGCCTTGGTATGGATTCATTATATATCGTATCTACGATATATGGTAGTGTTAATTTAGGCCAATTTTACTTATTTGATGATTACCGACGAACGGTAAATTATTGTCTGTTTTTGATGTATACTGGCGTTATCTCTCCGATCACGGATGCTCGCATTGCCCGCCCTCCCAGCGGGCTTTTTTATTGGAAAAATTAGAGTCGTGTGCTAGATTTAGTGCATATCTGGGGTACACGACATGCAACTGCTGCTAATCCGCGAAAAACCATTAACTGCCGGGCTGCCGTATACCCATGGAAAACTGTATGCCGTCAATGATGGCCATCAAGCATTTATCTGCTACACGATTGAAGACCAAGTGCGCCCCGCTGGATCAAAAATTTACGGCAAAACCGCAATCCCCGCCGGTAAATACAAAATCACCGTTACCATGTCGCCCCGGTTCAAAAAAGAATTACCACTCATTCATGACGTGCCTGGATTTGACGGGATTCGCATCCACGGCGGCAATGGGCATGAGGATACATTGGGCTGTGTTCTGGTTGGCGGTATGCGAATGGCTGATCATATCCGAAACTGTGCGCCGTATGTGACCAGCATCACCGGCATGATCAAATCAGCAGGCGGTGGAACAATTGAGATTCAAAACTGGAGTGATAAAAAGTGAAATGGTTTAGCAAACTACCCCCTGAATTACGCCATTTGATTGCCAGTGCGTTGACGCTGTTAGTCGCCGGGCAGGCCATCAAACACGGCTATATCACGCCGGATCAGGCTTCAACAGTCATCGCGCCGATGGTGCAAGGCGCGGCAAAATGATAATTGATTTGGAGGTGATTTTGAGCGGGCTGATTCTGGCGGCTATTTGTTGGTTTGGAAAAAAAGCGGTTGCCGTTTGCGAAACAGTTGTGCGGCATGATGAGCACATTAAAAACCATGACGGACGAATTGTTGAGTTGGAGCGATGCCCGCCGTGTCCAAATGTGCATCCAGTGCGAGACACTAAATGACGCCTAACGCCGCCGACCTGCTCACATTCGCGATGTCTGTTGTTGCCGGGTTTGTTATCCTGGTCGGCGTCGCTACGATGATGGGGGTATTGATATGGGGCGGCGCATCATACAGTTTTTGCTGCTCGCAACGTGTTTTACACTGGGTGCGTTTGTGTGCTGGTTGGCGTATTGTGTTTGGTGGATTTATGGGTGGGTGGCGTGATATTTATTTGTCTGATAACACGCAAAATGCTATAATTATCAGGCAGCTAGGAGGCGTCCGAACCGCGATTTGTCATCGCTTGCTGCTCCAATTATGACAAACCACGACAAAGGTAAATATCATGGCCAGCCTGTTTTCACAATCAAAAAAAACATCGCGTATTCATAGTCCGCGCCATCAGCCTGAAATGCTGGCTCACAAAGTCAAGTACAAAAATGCACTGCAACTCGCCAGAGACATCGGCCCGATGAACACACCCGGCGCACGGGTATTTGCCGTCATTGACGGATCATTTATTTTTGGCGACTTTATTGAAGCGTTTTTGGTCACGCACAACATGCTGGCCAAACGCATGATTATCAGCACCCTCTCTTTGAGCCAAGAAAATGTTGATAGCCTGAAAAACCTGATCATTGGCGACTACCTGCATCAGCTCGATATGGTGGTATCCGACTATTTTTATAGTCACGAGCGTCACAATCTTATTAACTATATGTATGAGCATCTAGACACAGATAATCGTTTTCAGTTGGCCGTCTGCCGGACTCATACCAAGATTTGTTTGATCGAAACCGAGTGCGGCCAATGGTTTACAATCCACGGATCGGCCAATTTGCGGTCATCGGACAATATCGAAATGTTCGAGATCGAAAACGACAAAGCACTTTACGATTTTAATGTGCAGTGGCATGATGAAGTTATTGACAAATACCAGACTATCAACAAAACCGTCAGGAGTTTAGATACATGGCAAGCGGATCGAGCGGAAGCGGAAAGCAATCAAGACTTGCCGCCTATGGCAAAACCAGAGCAGCAAAACGCGCTGGAACCCAGACGCGTCAGAAGTAAGGCGTGGTAAATGACTGAGCGAATCTATTACACAAAACGCGGAAAGCCTATTGATTTGGATAAAGTCGAACAGTGGGCAAGTCGTCATTTGTCAATAGAAAGCATGGCTGCGCTTATGGGGATTAGTCGCACGTCAATTTATGACATGATCGAAGAAGATGCACAATTTGAACAGGATTTTTATGACGCCATAGAGTCGGGCAAGGCTCAAGGCGTCGAGATGGTCACTAACAAATTGCTGGAATTATGCGAAGAAGGCCACCCGCAAAGCATCTATTTTTTTCTTGAGCGCAAGGGTGGGTTTACAAAAACAGAAACTGTCAAAAACGAACACACTGGCGCAAATGGCACACCCCTGCCCGCACCAGTTTTCAACATCACCGGCGTAAAGCCAAAAAATGAACCTTGAAGTACCATTCAAACTTATTCCGTCATTCAACAACCTGACGACGAACCAGTACGACACGATCATCTGGGAGGGTGGGCGCGGTGGCGCGAAGTCGCAAGCGTTGGCAGCTATCGGGCTGATGGAGTCGTTTATTGATGACGGCGTAATACTCTGCTGCCGGGAGATTCAGAAATCCATTGCTGACAGCCTGTATGCGACCATTGTCAGCGCGATTGATAAATACGGCATGGGCGCGTATTTCAAAAAACTGCAAAATGAAATCACCAACCTGCAAACCGGCGCAAAGTTTATTTTCGCTGGCCTGAAATCAAACATCACATCTGTCAAATCCATCGACAAGCTGCGCGTCGTGCTGACCGATGAGGCCGAGAACATCAGCGACCAGTCGTGGTCATATCTGCGCCCGACGCCGCGCTATGGCCAAGTTCGGTTTTACGTGGTGTTCAATCCGCGTTTTGAGACGGACGCCACATGGCAGCTATTCGTCACGCAAAAAGATGACCGGACATTACATGTTACAATCAACTGGCAGGATAACCCGTGGTTCCCGGAGTCACTCAACAACCAGCGTCTGCGAGATTTGCGGGGAGACCCTGGCCGCTACGCCTGGATATGGGAGGGCAAATTTCTGCAAATCAGCGACGTGTCCATTCTGGCTAAAAAGTTGTGCGTGCGTGAGTTTGAGGTTAACAGCACTTTCAGCACGCCTTATATTGGCATTGACTGGGGATTCAGTGTAGACCCTACCGCCGTTATTGAGTGCTACACATTTGACGATAGGCTATGGATTCGTAATGCAGCGACCAAAGTCGGACTCGAATTGGATGACACCGGACAATGGCTGCTAGACCACGTGCCGATCATTGCCAAACATACCAGCCGCGCCGATTGTGCTAGGCCGGAGACCATCAGCAAAGTCAAAAAAGAGATACCGCTAATCACAGGATGCACAAAATGGCAGGGCAGTGTAGAGGATGGCGTTTCATTTTTGCAGACGTTTAAGGAAATCATCATTCACCCGGACGCCGAGTGCTGTTTTGCTGAACTGTCGGCGTACAATTACAAAACCGACGATGATGGCAATCCAACAACCGTGATTGAAGACAAAAACAATCACTATGCCGATGCGTTGCGGTATGCTATAGAACCGATTGTTACAAACAAACGCAAAATGAAAATCAACCCGAACCTGCTGAGGCGAGCATGAACAAACGAGACCGTAAAATCAGAGTACAGCCAGCGCCAGCAGTGAATGTGATGAAAATTAATAAGGCGCTATTGTATAAAGCCGAGCAGCAAGAGGTCGAGGCCAAAACGATCAGGCCGTACACGCCGCCGCCGGGCGTTATCCCTGCTGAAAAACGACAGTCTGCGCTGGCTATGGACTCAACCGACTACAGCTATGTCAATCAGGTGTACGGCGGTCAGCAACAATTTCTCGGCTATCCGTATCTGGCTATGCTCGCGCAACGGCCAGAGTTTCGCAAAATGTCCGAAACAATCGCCCGCGAAATGACGCGAAAATGGATTGAGATCGTTTGCACCGGCGATGAAGACAAGTCGGACAAGATCAAACAGCTCGACGACGCCATGAAGCGGTTCAATGTGCGCGATGCTTTCCGCAAAGCCGCCGAAATGGACGGTCTATATGGCAGAGGCCAGATTTATATTGACGTCAAAAAACCAGACGGCGTGCGAGCATTTGAAGATCACGACGAATTGCAAGCGCCGCTTATCCTGAGCAAGGCCAAAATTACAGAAGGCTCGCTGATCGGTTTTAACACGGTCGAGCCAGTGTGGACGTACCCCAGCGCGTTTAACGCCGACCAGCCATTGCGACCGGACTACTACAAGCCCAACGCATGGTACGTCATGGGCACGACTGTACATAAGTCTCGGCTGATGACGTTTGTCAGCCGCGAAGTGCCGGACATTCTGAAAGCCGCGTACAATTTTGGCGGGCTGTCGTTGTCGCAAATGGCCGAGCCGTATGTTGATAACTGGATACGCACACGCAACAGCGTCGGCGACATGATCCACTCGTTTAGCCTGACCGTGCTCAAGACTAACCTGCAAGGCACGCTATCTGGCAGTGATGACGGGACAGACTTGTTTACCCGTGTTGATTTATTCAACCGTGTACGCGATAACCGGGGCGCGATGGTTGTCGATAAGGACAGCGAGGAATTAGCCCAAATCAATACGCCGCTATCTGGCCTTGACGCATTGCAGGCCCAGGCTCAGGAGCAGATGGCATCTGTATCAAGCATCCCATTGGTATTTTTGTTGGGTATCACTCCGCAAGGATTAAACGCATCAAGCGAAGGCGAAATTCTGGTTTTTGAAACAACCATCCATGCCATGCAAGAGTTGCTGTTTTCGGACAATCTAAAAACGGTTTTGGATGTCATTCAATTGTCGGAGTTTGGCGAGATTGACCCGGAAATCACATTCAAATTTGTGCCACTGCGCGAAATGACCGAGAAAGAATTGGCCGAAATCCGCCAGATAGACGCCGCCGCCGATGCTGCACTGATAGCGGCAAATGTATTATCGCCGGAGGATTCATTGCGTCGGATTGCCGCCGACCCAAACAGCCCATATCACGGACTGGAAACAAACAGCGATGCTGAACTGTTGGACGATGAATGATGCCTATTCAGCGATGCACATTACCCGGCGGCGGCTCTGGCTATAAATGGGGCAAACAAGGCAAATGCTACGCATCCCGCGCTGACGCCATGAAGCAAGCGCGGGCTATCCTGGCGCACGATCAAAAAACTACGCTAGTCTCGCCAACCGGCAAGCCGATACCTTTGCGCGGCGTCCGGGCTAATGCGCGGGCGGAGGCCATTTTCAGAAAAAAACTGTTGCGCCTGGTTGATGACATGAATCAGTCGCTGATGTATTGGCTGTCAGCCGCATACAATGAGTTTCGATCAGAGATGGCGCTTGATGCTAGTCCATTGGCTGCGTTGCAAAAGAAAATGGACGAACTAGCTAAACGCTGGTTAAAGAATTTCCGCATCGGTGCTAAAAAACTGGCTGAGTGGCACACAAAATCGACGCTCAACTACACTGACGCCGACATGAAGGCCATGCTGAAAGACGCGGGTTTTACCGTCCAGATGCAAATCACGCCAGCGATGCAAACCGCCTATGATGCAGTCATCGCCGAGCAGGTCGGGCTGATCACGAATATGAGCACGCAGCAACTGGCGCAGATTGAAACGCTGGTGATGCAATCGGTTCAGGCCGGGCGCGACTTGGCAACGCTGACCGATGCACTGGAAAATCAATTTGGTATTACCCGCCGCCGGGCAAAACTAATCGCCCGCGACCAGAACAACAAAGCCACGCAAACATTGACCCGCACCCGGCAACAGGAACTTGGGCTAAGACAGGCTATTTGGATGCACAGTCATGCCGGTAAAGTGCCGAGGCCAAGCCATGTCAAGGCGGACGGCAAAACATACGATTTGGATAAGGGTATGTTTCTGGATGGCAAGTGGACGTTTCCCGGCATGGAGATCAATTGCAGGTGTTTCAGTACCCCAATTATTCCCGGCTTCATTGATTAAACCTATCAACATCTTGCACTGACTAAATTTTAGCTATATCCTATTTTCACAATGTACCATTGAGCAATGTGACAGTATGAAAATAGAAAAACTGGCGTTTGACCGTATGACCGTCCGAGCAAAGGACGTTGACGGCAAGCTGCACATTGAAACCAGTCACATATCCAAAGCGGCGGTCAATCCATACTACGGCCACGAAATCCCGGACTATGAAGCACTGGGGCTTGAGCCGAACAAAACTTACATGCTGTTGCGCGATCCGGTTGAGCTGCAAAAAGCCGCTCTGACATTCAATCGGCTGCAAGTGCTGTCTAAACACATCCCGTCTTTTGTCGGCGTCAATGAATCCGAGTGGAAGCCATTTGTTGTTGGTACAACCGGCACAGATGCTGAATTTGTACATCCATACCTGAATAACTCAATGACCATTTGGGATGCCGTCGCCATTGCCGGTATCGAAAAAGATGTGCAGAAAGAAATTTCATGCGGCTACCGCTACACACCCGTGATGATTCCGGGCGAGTACGAAGGCCAAAAATATGATGGCGTGATGACTGACATTATCGGTAATCACGTCGCGCTAGTAGAGTCGGGGCGTGCTGGCTCTGACGTTGTTGTCGGGGATAAAAACCCATTCTTGGAGCTATTTGATATGAGCAAAACGTCCCGTAAGGCGGTGGCGGTTAAAGCGGGGATCGGCGCGTATCTGCTGCCCAAACTCGCCGCCGACGCTGCAATTGATTTAAAGGCAATTGTCGGTTTGCCAAAAGCCGCCACGATTGCAGAAGATGCAAAACGCATAGCCGCCGCCGTTGTAGTAGCAACTACCGGCAAACTGGCCGCCGATGCAAAACTTGCCGCCGATGAGTTGGAAAAGGTCATCAAAGCCGCCGCCGAAGCCGAGTCTGACAAAGAGGAAGACGAGGAAATGGCGAAGGATGAAGACGAAGAAGATATGGCCAACGACGAAGACAAAGACGAAAGCGACAAGGTATCCAAGCCTGCCATGGATGCTGCTATTGCCGCCGCTGTCAAAGCGACCGAAGCCCGTCTGCAGGCCATTCGCCGCGCCGAACAAGAAGTGCGCTCGGTCATCGGCGACATCGTTGCTCAGGACTCCGCTGCCACCGTGTACAAAATGGCACTTGATCATCTCAAAGTCGATCTGACTGGCGTTGACAGCTCCCTGTATGGCACGCTGTATCGCACCGTGTCTGCCGTCAAGCCGCAAAAATCGACAATTGCACAAGATGCTGCTAAATCGTCCGGCGCGTTTGTGGAATTGTTTCCTACAGCAAAATTGACCCGGAGCTATTAACATGGGGTTTCAAACTGCTATCAATCAATATCCTGCGCCGGGTGTAGAGGGCAAATTCGCTTCTGCCAATCCCCGCGCCTCGGTTGTCGCTGGTGACACCGCGCTGTTAGCGGCTACCGGCGGCGTTATCGTTGGTCGTTTTGCATGGACAAATTCGGCAGACACCACTGCAACCAATACCGGCACTGGTGCTCCAAATGGTTTTGTGGCTAACGAGCTGCAAGCGTTTATCCAGACGTTCGGTGATGGCTCCAGCCTGACCATCCCGGCAGGTCGCAACGTTACCCTGTTTAATCAGGGTGATTTCTGGGTTCGTATTGCCAACGCCTGCACCAAAGGTCAGAAGGTTTTTGCATCGCTGGCTGATGGCCGCGCCTCTGCCGCTGCTGCTGGTGCGACTATTGCCGCCGCATCCGTGACCGCTGCTATCTCTGGCACGACCATGACCGTATCCGCTGTTGGTAGCGGTACATTGGTCGTCGGTCAGGAAATCTCCGGCACTGGCGTCACCGATGGCACATACATCACCGCGCTGGGCACTGGTACTGGCGGTACTGGTACATACACTGTCAGCGCATCGCAGACTGTTTCCAGCACTACCATTACCGCATCGGCTTCGGTCGAAACTAAATGGTACATCACTCAGCCCGTCGCCGCCGGTGAGCTGGTAAAAATCTCGTCTTGGGGGTATTAATATGGGCGTTATGTTGAGTTTGGATGGTAAAACATTCAATTCCGCGGAGCTTGAGGCACGCGGGATTTATATCCCTGGCCTGCAAGGCTTTATTGAGCCTGGCGTCAAGCACAATTACAAGCTGGCGCAAGACGCGCAGCCGACTCTGATTACCACGTCAAACGCTGGTATTCCGGCATACATGACCAACTACGTTGACCCAAAAGTCATCGAGGTATTGGTTACGCCAATGAAAGCTGCCGAAATCGTCGGCGGTGAAATTCGCAAAGGCAACTGGACAACTACAACCGAGCAGTTCAGCGTTGTTGAGTCGGTCGGTGAGGTTTCCAGCTATGGCGACTTTAACGAAAACGGCACTATCGGCGCAAACATCAACTGGGTATACCGCGACTCGTACCTGTTCCAGACATTTACCCAATGGGGCGAGCTGGAATTGGAGCGTGCCGGTGAAGCCCGTATTGATTTGGCTGCCCGCCTGCAAATCGCGTCTGCACTGGTGCTGAACAAATTCCAGAACAAGTCGTACTTTTTCGGTATTTCCGGCCTGCGCAATTATGGCCTGCTGAATGACCCGTCCCTGTTCTCGCCAATTTCGCCAGCCGCTGGTACATGGGCGACTCTGGACGCCGCCGCTATTTATACCGACATCCAGCGCCTGTACAAACAGTTGATTGTACAAACCAAAGGCCTGATCGAAGCGTCTACCCCAATGACCTTGGCGCTGTCGCCGACATCAGCAGCCAATTTGACCAAGACAAACATTTACAACGTCAATGTCTATGATCAACTGAAGAAAAACTTCGAGAACATGCGCATTGTTTCGGCTGTTGAGTATGCGACTGATTCGGGTGAGCTGGTGCAGTTGATTGCCAACAGCATTGACGGCCAAGAAACTGCCGAAGTCGCGTTTAACGAAAAAATGCGAGCGCATCCTGTTGTTGTTGGTGCATCCAACTACAAACAGAAAAAAACCGGCGGCACATGGGGTTGTGTCATCAAACAGCCGACCGCCATTGCTCAACTGTTGGGGGTATAACATGGGTGCAACTGTAACCGTAGGGTGTAAACTGCCAAATGGCCTGATTGCCGAGGTGGGTGATGTTCGTATCCGGTTTGCTGGCGCTAATGACTCCGACATCGTTGGTGGTCATGGTATTACCGAGGATGTTCCCAAAGAGTTTTGGGACGCGTTTGTGGCAAAATATGGCGGATTTTTTGTGCCATTGATCAAAGGATTGATTTTTGCCCACGACAGCACTCGGTCAGCAAATGCAATGGCCAAAGAGCGCCGGAACGAAAAAACCGGCCTTGAAGGTCTTGACCCCAAAGATGTACAGAAAAACGGCGTAGAGTCTGCTGTAGCGGCTTGATCTGGGGATTGTCATGGGTGTAGTGGTATTCAGTGCATCGGCGTTCAAAACACGTTACCCAGAGTTTTCAACTGTGGGAGATACCGTGCTGGATGCTTATTTCTCTGAGTCCACTATCTACCTGAACAATACCGAGTCATCCCGCGTTCAGGATGTTGGGCAGCGCGGCGTGCTGCTTAACATGCTGACGGCGCATCTTGCCGCACTGTACAGCGGTGTAAGCGGTCAGCCGCCTGTTGGGGTGGTTGGCCGCATCAATTCGGCAACAGAGGGCAGCGTTACGGTTGCTGCTGATATGGGGCCGGTTACAAATTCTCAAGCGTGGTATTTGCAAACAAAATACGGCGCTCAGTATTGGGCAGCAACGGCTCAATACAGGCAAATGGTTTATCGTCCAGGCTATTCACAATCTGCGCCGCCGTCATACGACCCGATTACTGGGAGATATGTATGAGCGTGCTATCCGGTGGCAAAGCCGCGCAAACGTACCTTGAGGGTATTGCTAAAAAAATTCAGGATGCCGGATTGCTGCGCGTTGGTTTTTTGGAAAATGCAAAATACCCGGACGGGACACAAGTCGCCGAAGTAGCCGCCAAAAACGAATACGGCGCTGTCGGCGTGCCAATGCGTTCCTATTTTCGGACGATGATCAAGGAAAAGAAGGCGGGCTGGTCTGTGTCGCTGTCAAACATCATGGTAGCCACAAATTTTGATGTAGACCAAGCATTTCAGCAAATGGGCGAAGGCATCAAAGGCCAGCTACAACAGTCAATCAGAGACTGGGCGACGCCGCCAAACTCACCAGAAACGATTGCACGCAAAGGATTTAACAAGCCGTTGATCGACACTGGCCACATGCTGAACAGCGTCAGTTATGACTACAGGCGGCAAGAATGAATCTGCATAACACAGTCGCCGCCGCCATTGGATCGGTCAATCCATTTATCAGCATGACCATTACCCGTAACACAGGGTATACAACAGCGGCAGACGGTAAACGGACACCGACAACAGCGACGCTGACGGCATCGGGACAATGGCAAAATCTCAATGCGAAAGAATTGGAGCACCTGAATGCGCTGAACATTCAGGGTGATCTGGGCGCAATTTATATCAACGGCAGCTATGACGGAGTAGTCCGGGCTGACGGCGTTGGCGGCGATGTATTTACATTTAACGGCAAAAACTGGCTGGTCGTGCAAGTTATGGAGCAATGGCCGGACTGGTGTAAAGTCGTCGTTTGTTTGCAGAGGTAGCCATGAGTTTTGCCGCCAGCATTACCGATAGCGACGTGTTTACAGCATTGCGAGCCTTTTTGCTGACTGTTACCAGCAATGCACTAGCCGTTATTCAAGGTTTCGACAACCGCGTGCCAATGCCGACCGGCGGTTTTATCGTGATGCAAGGTGTCACACGTGAGCGACTGGCAACAAACATTGATAGTTATACGCTGGATTTGCTGTCAGGCAACGACACTAAATCCATGACGCAAAAAATCAATTATGGCATACAGATTGATATTTACAGTGATACATCTGCCGACCATGCGACGGTTATCAGCACCGCTTTTAGAGATATGTATGCCTATGATGTTTTCCCGGCAAACATCAAACCATTGTATTGTGATGACCCGAAACAATTGCAATTTTCAAACGCCGAAATGCAGTATGAAAAGCGCTACATGATGATGGTTTATTTGCAATATGATCCGACAGTGACAGTACCCGCTCAGTTGGCTACAGAATTGAGCGCCCCGACAATGTATCCGGTATTTTAGAGGTTTATATGGGTTCGATACCTGCAAGCAAAATTGTCCAGATTAACCCCGATGTTGTCGGGACTGGCGGCAATCCCCTGTCATTAAATGGCGTCATTATCAGTCAAAACGCTGCTGTTCCGGTTGGTACTGTGCTGTCGTTTAGCTCAGCTGACTCGGTGGCTGATTATTTTGGCGCATCGTCCACTCAGGCGGCAATGGCTGGTATTTATTTCAAAGGCTTTGATGGCGCTACTAAACTGCCAATCGCCTTGTATTTTTCCGCCTTTGCCGAAGCCGACACAGATGCGTTTATTTTTGGCGGCTCGATGGCATCTATCAGCTTGGACACGCTGAAAACATACACCGGCACACTGACCATTGTTGTTGCCGGTGTATCAAAAACATCGTCGTCTATCAGCCTGAGCGCAGCTACCAGCTACACCAACGCCGCGACAATCATCACCGCCGCGTTTACCACGCCTGATTTTGCCGTGGTCTATGACTCGCAGCGTACTCGTTTTGTCGTGCAATCCACCAGCACCGGCGCAACCGAGACTATCGTATTCGCCACCGGCACAATTGCCGCCAGTCTCAAGCTGACACAAGCAACCGGCGCTATCTTGGCACAAGGCACGGATGCGGAAACCGAAGCCGATGCGTTGAACCGACTCAAAGCTGCTACCCAAAATTGGGCGTCGTTTACTACAGATTATGAGCCAGACAGCGCCAGCAAATTAGCATTTGCAGCTTGGGCAAATGGCACAAATCAGCGGTTTGAATACCTGTGCTATGACTCTGACGCAAATACCGTAGTGGCCAATGCAACGACAACAGTCGGCGCACAGGCTAAAGCTCTGGCTTATGATGGGTGCTGCTTTATCAGCGGCCAGCCCTCTGTCGCCGCAGCCAATAGTACGACCGTGCTGGCAATGGCGCGTGATGTTGTTTGTTTTGTCATGGGTACAATCGCGTCAATTGATTTTGGCACGGAAAATGGCCGCATCACATTTGCCTTCAAACATCAGGCCGGTCTTGCCGCCAATGTGGATGATGAGCAAATTGCCGATAACCTGATTGGCAATGGCTATAATTTTTACGGCGCATACGGCACAGCCAATGACCAGTTTGTGTTTTTCAACAATGGCAACGTGCCCGGTCGCTGGGTCTGGCTGGATGAATACATCAATCAGATTTTCCTGAACAGCCAATTTCAACTGGCGTTTATGACTCTGCTGACCAGTGTTAATAGCATCCCGTACAATCAAGATGGTTATACCCAAATCCGCGAAGCCGCTGCTGACCCAATCAATCAGGGTTTGCTGTCCGGCATTATCCGCCGGGGCGTGCCGTTGTCTGCTGCCCAAGCATCTCAGGTCAATGCTCAAGCTGGCACACGGATTAGCGATACGCTGTCGAGCGCCGGTTACTACCTGCAAATTACCGCGCCAAGCGCACAGGATCGCGGCCTGCGAAAATCGCCGGGCATGAAATTCTGGTACACCAGCGGCGGCGCAGTCCAACAAATCGTAATGTCGTCTATTGACGTGCTGTAAGGGGATAAAATATGTCTATCACTAGCGCAAATAGTGTTTTCATGGTCGCCGTGCCAGATTTATTCCCTGTGCCGGTCAAATTGCAGGGCTATAGCGCCGATGATGCGTTTATGGCCGACGCGGTTGTTGTTGCTGAGACTCTGATGGGGGTTGACGGTAAACTGTCGGCAGGTTATGTGCCAAACCCAACAATCATCACCGTCACATTGCAGGCCGACAGCCCGTCTATCGCCTTGTTTGAAACTGTTGTTCAGGCAATGCAGGCGGCGCGAGATACCTATGCAGTTTCAGCAACGATTGCTGTCCCTGGCATTAGTCGGGCATTTGCTTGTACCAAAGGTTTTTTGACCGAGTACAAGCCCATGCCAGACGCTAAAAAACTGCTTCAACCCGTGACCTATAAAATCACGTTTGAGTCAGTCACCGCATCGGCGATATAATAAAGGGGCGGCTTAGGCCGCCTTACTTTTATGGGGGATATATGGCACGTCAGATTGTTACCTATACCGTCCCTGACGGGAAAAGCCGGGATGCTGGCAAGACGTTTGTGATTAAAGAGATGTCAGCATTTGATGTTGAATCATGGGCTATGAGGGCAATGCTGGTCATCATGGCAAACAACGTGCTTTTGCCACCGGATTTATCCGCCCGCGTGCAATCGGGCGAAGCTGGCCTTGCTGACCTTGCAACGCTTGGCCTCAAATCGCTGTCCGGTCTACGTTATGTTGATGCCAGGCCTTTGCTTGACGATATGATGTCGTGCGTCCAGATTGCACCGGACAAACGCAACCCGTCTGTTTTACGCGACATTGTTGATGATGACATTGAAGAAATTATGACGATTGTCGAGTTGCGGAAGCAGATTTGGCGACTGCACACAAATTTTTTGTCAGCCGCCGATGCCCAAACTACGGCTACATAGAGCCGTCAACCGTCAAACAGATCGGTTATGCAAGCGTGCCACGCATAATCGGTCTGCTGGTATCCCGGCGGCTTGCCTCTCTGATTGACCTGCAAACGGTTTACGGCGCACAGGATGCCTATAACCTGCTCGAAATAATGACGGTCGATTCGTACAATGATTATTTGGCGAGAAAAAAATGAGTACTACCGTAATCGACGCCCTGATTATCACGCTAGGCCTAGACGCCAAAGGATTCAAGCAAGGGCAGGCCGACGCCAACCGCTCGCTGGATGACACTCGCCGTCGCACTAAACAACTCACGGACGACGAAAAGAAGCGCAACACTCAGCAAAATCAGCAACACCAGAATCAGAAAAAACAGGCACGCGAAACTGCCGACAATTACAAGTCAATGGCGCGTGAAGCGGCTCAGTTTTTCGGCCTGATTGCTGGCGCATCTGCCGTCAAAAACTGGATTGTTGACCTGACCCAGAGCAACGCCAGCCTGTCGCGCCTGTCCGACAACCTGCAAACCAGTGCCGAAACACTCAGCGGATGGTCTGGCGCTGTCGAACAGGCCGGTGGCAGTAGCAAAGACGCCGAAAACACCATGCGTATGCTGTCTATGTCCATGACCGAAATGATGGTCAATGGCCAGACAGCGATATTGCCTTTTATGCAACAAATGGGCGTGTCAATGGTGACAGCCGGAAACAAGGCAAAACCATTAGAACAAATCTTGTTAGACCTTGCGTCAGCAATGGAGGGCAAAGACCGAAACACCGCCTTTAATCTTGGCCGAATGATGGGAATTGATGAAGGAACGCTAAACCTGTTGCTGAAAGGCCGCCGGGCTGTTGAGGAGATGCTGGTCAAGCAAAAAGAAATCGGCCTTGTCTCCCAGCAAAATGCCCGTGAGTCTGCCGAGTTGTCGCGCCAATGGACAGAGATGACGCAAAAAGCGCGGGGCCTGGGTCGAGAGATTGGCGGGGAATTGACGCCAGTGCTGACCGATGTTTTGGGACGGCTGATGGATTTTGCCAAAGAGCATCCAAACATTACCGGCGGGGCGCTGGCGGGGCTGTTGTTGTGGATTACACCGCTAGGCAAAATCAAATGGCTGCTAGGCGGTATCAGTTCGCTATTGCTCGCCGACGACTGGGACAAATGGCAAAAGGGCGGCGAATCAGCCATTGCCAAACTCTCTGCACCGCTGAAAAAATTTAACGATTGGATGGTCGGCAAGTCTGACCGCGAAGGAATCTCAAAAGGACAGGGCAAAGAAGGCGTTCGCAAAGTTACCGCCGAAGATTATGCCGCGACCAAAGCGCAACAAGACGAAACAGCAAAGCGCGAATCCGAGGCGGCTAAACGTGATGCCGAACTCAGAAAAAATGGAGGACGCGACCCCAACGCAAAACCGCTTGCTCAGGATGAAATTATTCAGCACCTGATTAGTAAGGGCATGAGTCGAGATAATGCCATATCTATCGCCGCCAACATTCAGGCAGAATCCGGCAACAGACCATTTGTGTCTAATGGCAACGCCTACGGATACGGACAGCACATGCCCGACAGGCAGCGCGTATTCAAGGATCAGTTTGGTAAGAACTACAAAGAATCAACGCCGGAAGAACAGCTAGATTTTATCGTGTATGAATTGACCGAAGGCATGTATAAATCGGTCGGCAACAAGCTGAAAAACATGTCGCCGTCCGAAGGCGCAAAACTGCTTAACGATAAATACGAGGTGTCGGCATCCGACCCGGCAACACTGGCAAAACACGCAAATGAGCGCGCACGCATGGCGGAGCAGTTAGCGGGCAGATCGCCGAATATAAACAACGTCCCGGCAACCACAACCAGCTCAAACAGCACGACATACGGGCAGATTGTTGTTTATACTCAGGCAACAGATGCACAGGGTATTGCCAATGCGCTGCCGCGTGCGTTGGCCAATCAATCCGAATCAGGAGCGTTTTAAATGCCGATACTGCCGATTGACAAGCCGATTTTCCCGGACGTGCCAAATGTGATCGGCGTCCCGGCATTGCGCCGCCAGTTGACCGGCAAACAATTTACAACGCTGCTACTGTCTCGCGTCCTGCAAAGCATCGCACTCAAAAAAATATCCCGCCCGAATGTTTGGGGGCTTTATAATGCCGCCGGAGTAGCTATAGTCGCCGATTCCGTGTTTTCGGTAGACTTCAAAGCCGAATCCAAAGTCACCGAAGTGCCATTACAGCGCGGCGGGTTTGCCCAATACAATAAGGTTTTGATGCCGGAGCAGGAGATTATCCGCCTGATCAAGACCGGCACGGACGACGCTCGCAATGCGTTTTTAAGGGCTATCGACAAGGCGCAAAAATCAACAGACCTTTATCATGTTGTGACGCCGGAGCGTGTCTATCTGGACGCAAACATCGAAGCCTATGATTACCGGCGCACATCGTCAGAAGGTGTCTCCATGCTGATTGTGGACATCCGACTGAAACAGATCAGGCAGGTTAGCCCATTGTTTGCTGTTTATCAGTTGCCAGCAGCAAAATCACCGACAGCAACGCCGGTCATTGCAAAAGGCGTGGTGCAGCCGAAAATCGTGCCGGAGTCCTACGCTAGCAAATTAGGTCGGGCAATCGGCAACATCATCAATGGAGTATTCGACTGATGCAAATCATTCCATTGCAGCCCGTCCCGTCGCAATCGCTGGCTATCGTCCTGAACAACCAGGATTGCGAAATCAGCGTCTATCAGAAATCAACCGGCCTTTACTTTGACCTGCTATCCAATGGCGAGGTTATCGTTACCACTCGATTTTGTGCAAACGGCGTCCCGATTGTGCGCCGTCCTGATTCCGGGTTTATCGGTGATTTTATGTTTGTGGATGTTGAAGGCCAAAACCAAAACCCTGACTATTTAGGGCTGGGCGAATCGTTTGTGCTGGTATACCTATGACAACATCATTTCAGAATAAAAAACAGCTACGCTTTGTCGTGACGCTGGCAGAAGGCGTATTCAGCGACAAAAACAATCAGGTAGTTTTAGACGGATTCCGGGCGATTGTTGAGGTTCAAAAGGCAGGCGGCCAGATGATGAGCACGTCAACCGTTCGCATTTATGGCCTGGCGCAAGAGTTGATGAACCAACTGACTACGCTTGCATTTAAGGCCATGTCGTACATCAAAAACACGATTGACGTGATTGCGTTGGACGGCGAACAGCAAACGTTGATTTTCCGTGGCCAGATTATTAACGCATGGGGCGACTATTCCGGGATGCCGGACGTGTGCCTGTATATTGAAACGCAGACCGGCTATTTTCAGCAGGTTGAGCTGGGTGATCCGCTGGTCTACAAAGGCACAGCAAATGTCTCTGGCCTAATGCTGGCACTGGCCAAAAAACTAGGCGTGCCATTGGAAAACAACAACGTCACCGCCAAAATAGCAAACCCGAATTACTCCGGCTCGACGGTAGATCAGATTCGCAATTTGGCAGCAGACACCAAGACCGATTTTTATCTGGATGACACCGTACTGGCTATTTGTCCCAAAGGACTGACTCGCAAACGGACGGCGCGTGTGCCATTGATTACCAGCCAGTCTGGGCTGATCGGATACCCAACATTTGACAAAGTGGGCATCACGTTTAACACGCTGTTCAACCCGTCCATATTGTTCGGGAGTCAAATCATTATGGAATCGGACATTCCGCAGGCTAACGGGTTATGGCAGGTGTGCAGCATGGTTCACAAACTGGAATCTGAAAAGCCGGGCGGCGCATGGTTTACGACTGTGCGATGCACTGGCAATGGGCTGGTGCCGTTATGATCAACGCAGTATTTGGCAATCAGGGCAGGCAAACTAATGCCAGCGACTACAATGCCATCCGGTTTGCGATTGAGCAGTTGCTAGTCCAGAAACATACAATGACTATCGTCAAGGTGCTGTCATGCACGGGCGAGGATTTACCGAGTAGCATCGGCACGGTTGATGTTATGCCGATGATTACACAAGTCAACGGCAGCGGGCAGGCCGTGCCACATGGCGAATTGTTCCAGTTGCCCTATGTGAGGATTCAGGGCGGGACAAACGGCATTGTTATTGACCCGAAAAAAGACGACATCGGGCTGGCTATATTTGCCGAGCGCGACATCACAAAAGTGGTCAACACCAAACAAGTATCGCCGCCAGATTCCCGCCGCATGATGTCTATGTCCGATGGTGTGTATCTGGGAGGCATACTCAACGGCGAGCTGTCGCAATATATTCGGTTTGCCGCCGCCGGGCTGGAGATAGTGACGCCGCTAATGACGGTTTTAGCCAGCATGGCCATCAATGGCAATCTGTCAGTATCATCTGGCGCGACCGGCAGTTTTACGACGCCAACTGGTAGCGTTGTAACAGTGTCCAATGGTATAGTCATCAATATAACGTGAGGCCGCCATGACAGTCATTAATCAGGATTTTTACGACAACATCGTGGCGCAAATTGAGGCCATCCCTGATTGCGTCACCCTGCAAGCGCAAGCCGACAAAATCATCGCGTCCTTGCAAGAGCAGTTGCAGGCGGCACAAGACCAACTCGCCAAAGTTCAACCCGTACTCAGCTTGCTAGACCCGCCAACATCGCCCGACGATGTAATCGACTGGATTAACGGCCTGATCGAGTCTGTCATCAAGCCGCTAGCAGCTCCTGCCGTTACCTATCAATTGCAAATTGTCGAAATGGTCGCCGGTATCGCCCGAATTGTTAATGCATTGCAAAACAAAGCCGACAGCATTACTAATTGCGAGATAAATATCCTATGAGTACGCTGTTGCTAGACCAAACATATTGGGATTTATGTGTCAATGCGTCCGGCAACATCGCAGTCGCCACAGAGCCGTATTCACTGGCGCAGGACGTCGCCTCCGCGTGTCGTTTGTTTTTGGGTGAGTTGTGGTACGATGACACCAAAGGCATACCGTATTTTAATGATATTCTTGGGCAACTGCCGACCGAAGCCACGCTGAAACAGTATTTGATCAATGCCGCGCTGGGTGTTGTTGGTGTGGCGTCGGCTGACGTGGTGATTGGCTCATTTGATAACCGGACAATTACCGGACAGATTCAGTTTGTTGATGATTTTGGGGGTAGTTACAGTGTCGGGTTCTAGCAGCGTTCCACCGATTCAATTCACGGCGACCGGCCTTGTGCTGCCTGCCGAGGCCGACATTCTGGCGGGCGTGATTGCCGACACCAATGCCGCATTTGGCAATCAATTATCTGTTGCACTGGACACGCCGCAAGGCCAACTGTCATCGTCCTGGTCAGCAATCATTGCTGATAATAATGATACATTTGCACAGTATGTATCATTAGTTGATCCAGCAACATCATCTGGCGTCATGCAAGATGCCATCGGTCAAATCTATTTCATGCCCCGAAATCCAGCCGCGCCGACATCGGTTAGCGTACTGTGTCGCGGCGCATCCGGCACTGTCATTCCGGCCAATACTCAAATCAGCGATATTGATGGCAATCTGTATTATGCCGTTGACGGCGGGACAATCGGTATTGATGGCACAGTAACACTGGCATTTGCCAACATTCAAAACGGCCCGATCCCGTGCGCGATCAATAGTGTAAAAATCTATCAGTCAATCAGTGGTTGGGATAGTGTCGAAAACCCGGCAGCCGGAACACTAGGCCGCGATGTAGAATCGCCGCAGGAATTTGAATATCGCCGCCAGTTGAGCGTGATGAAAAACGGCAACGGTTCGTTGGGTGTGGTTTATGGCACAGTGTTTGCCGTCGCTAACGTGCTCGATGTTCTGGTTGTGCAAAACACGCGGAACACAACACTGAATTACGGCGCGACAAATTACCCGCTTACACCGCATAGCCTTTATGTTGCCGTTGTTGGTGGCGATAACGACGACATCGCACGCGCTATTTTCCAATCATCGTCCGGCACAGGCGCGGATATGAACGGCAATACAACCGTCACCGTCGCCGATACGTCATACAGCATCCCGCAACCGGAATATGACATCACATTCAACCGACCGACAGATACTAATCTAAAAGTCACCGTGCAAATCAGGAACAGCCCGTTGTTGCCGTCCGGCATCATTGCGTCGGTCAAGGCCGCTGTTATTGAATCATTTAACGGCGCAAATGGGGCACAACGGGCGCGAATAGGCGGCACGGTATTGGCCAGCCAGTTTTACGCGGGCATCGCCGCTATCAGTCCGAATGTGTTAATTCTGTCGGTGCTGGTGGCAAAGGGAACGGGCGCAGTGATTAACAACTCAGTAGCTTTTGGTATTGATGAGAACCCAACTCTTGACGCATCAAACATTCTGGTGTCGCTGGTATGAGAGATTATCCGCAGACGATTATTAGCCAGTACGCTAATTCGCCAACTATCCTACAGATGATTGATAACGCAAATCAGTGGATAGACCCGTCTGCCAATTTTGAAACGTTCTACGAAACCATTTGGAATATCAACACCGCCGGGACGTTTGGCCTTGACTTGTGGGGGCGCATACTTGGCGTTAGCCGCCGGTTTTTTGTCATCCAATCGGGCGAGTATCTGGGCTTTAGCGGCAACGATCCGGACTATCAGCCGTTTAACCAAGCGCCATTTTACAACGGCAGCAGCGATAGCGACGCGGTGGATTTAGACAATGACACATACCGCAACGTATTGATGACCAAAGCATTGATTAATATATCCCCGACAACGATTCCGTCGCTCAATGCCGTCGTCAGTAAACTGTTTACCGGGCGCGGAAAATGCTATGTATCGGATTTAGGCGGTATGAGCATGAGTTATACGTTTGAATTTGTACTGACCAGCCTTGACCGCGCCATCATTAAACAATTATTGCCAGCCCCGGTCGGGGTTGATGTCAACATCATCGAGGTGTAAACGTGCTGTTATCAGATCAACCGGACAAAATACCGCTGGCGTTTGCCGAAAACGGCGAAAAAGATGTTATCCCCGAAGGATCAAGCCTGTTCGATGGTCGTGCATCGCTGAATGATGGCTTTCCGCCGCCGACACGTCAGGCCTTGATTGATGGTGGCATTCCGCCAAATGGCCTGGACATGAACGGCATCCTGTGGCTGGCAACCGCAATCAATCGCTGGCAATCTGCTGGTGGTTTTTTTGCGTATGACAGCGCATTTGCCACAGATACCAACGTCAATGGCTATCCCAAAGGGGCGATGTTGGTACGGGCAGATGGTACCGGATTCTGGGTCAGCACTGCCGACAACAATACAACCGACCCGGACGCGGGCGGCGCAGGCTGGCAGCCGGTAAACAATATCGGCATACACTCTGTCAGCATGACCGTCAGTGATGTCACTCTGACGGCGGCGCAGTCGGCTAAAGACCTGATTGTCATTAGCGGCACATTGTCGGCAAACGTCAATCTGATTTTTCCGACAACCGTTAAATCGTGGATTGTCACCAACAACACGACCGGCGCTTATACCATTACCTGCAAAACCGCATCGGGCACTGGCGGATTGATTACACAAGGATCAAGCAGGGTTTTTTACGGCGATGGCACAAATCTTTATGGCGTCATTCCGCTGGCCAGCAGTCAAGCACAGGTTGATGCTGGGACAGATACGGCCACTTTCCTGACCCCCAAAACATTTAAAAACTCATCGTTGCGAGCCGTCAAAGCATCTCAAGGCGAAGTTGATGCTGGCACAGATGACACAAAATTTGTGACGGCAAATACGCTGGCAAACGATTCAAAATGGGCAGACAAAGCCGATAAAAATGGCAATCCTGCAAATACATTTGCTGTTGCCACAGCATCATCTGCCAACCAGGCCGTCCCCAAGTCACAATATGAAACAGCAGCCAGCACGACAGTCGCTGGCATTATGCGACTCGCTACGCTCGCAGAGACTATCGCGGGGACGCTAACATCAGTCGGTATTAGTCCGTCAACACTGCTAAACGGTTTTGTGTCTGACGCTGGCGGATTCGATCTACCCGATTGGATGGGCGGCTGGCAATTCAGGATTGGTGTAACAATGCACAATCAAACCGAAGGCAATTTTGGTGTTTCATTTAACCGGCCTTTTGGTACATCATGCTTGTATGCTGATGCTATTTATCTAAATGCGTCATCTGATCTTAATGAGGATTTTTGGTTTCAGCTTGTTGATAAAGACGTCAGTGGCGCGACATTTTACCTGCAAGCGTCGGTGGGCTTTCCAGCGAGTGATCGTACCGCTCTCTGGTATGCAATTGGTAAACGGACGGTATAAACATGGCTGACCCCAAATTTTTACGTGTCGCACGCGGGTTTGATGGATGGAGCCCACGACTAGCCGTTGTCGTTGACGGCAATCGTGAGGTAATCGAGGTTGTCGGATGGTCGGGCGGCACTGGCAATCCGCCAGCATCGGGCGTTTATCTGGGCAGCACTGGCTATGTGACAAACATTGCAGACGCTGTTAACGTGCGCGGTAGCGGAAAATTCAGCTTCAACAATCAAACCGGAACATCGTACAATGTAACATCAAATGATGTTACAGAGTCTGGTCTTGTAATTGTTACCTGCACTAATGCAAGTGCAATAACCGTCAATATTGATTCTCCCGCTGAATTGGGAGTTGAGGCTGGATACAGTTTCACCTTGATTCAGGGCGGCGCTGGAACCATAACCATTACCGCAACAGGCGATGCTGTATTGGTTGGGACTGCCACTTTTACAAAACAAAATGAGGCAAAAACCATTATTGCAATTAGCGATACAACATGGCGTATAGTGGGGGCGCAATGATTCCGGCAGGCGTAATCAATCAAATATCATTTGTTCCCGGCCAGTTTGAATCCCCCTATGGCGCAAACCTGAGCAACAGCAACCGCACCTATACCGCAGCGAGCGCGGGCTGGGCGCGTATCAGGGTTGATCGTCCAAAAAGTGCCGGAAAATGGTTTTTTGCCGTCGAACTCGTCAATATTGCACTGTATGGCGGCACAAATTTTGCTATTGGCACGTCTGCCGCCGCACTGGCGAGCGGTTCTGGCGCATATATCCCAGGTGCACCCTGCGAGCTAAAAGCAACGTTCGGCGGGGTGGGTAAAAAATGGATTGACAACACCATATCAAATTTTGGCGCTGCGCTCACCACCGGCATGATAGTCGGAATAGGTTATGACGCAGATACTGGCGACGTAACGTCTTATTTATACAGCGGCGGATGGGTGCTTGACGGCACAATAACAACAATCACGCCGGGGTCGTTGCGTCGGCCTATTGTTGATGCAAATCTACAAATCAGCGGGCCATCTGTATTTACCCTGCGATCTGATCTTGGCACGCCCGCCGGTTTTGAGTTGTGGGCATAATTAATTAACAGAGGTTATTATGACATCAAAAACCGCTAACTTACTGACAGACGCCAAAGGCGGAATTATCCCCGGACAACAATACAACTCAAATACTGATTTGTTTGAGTTGACAAGCCCTACAAATCCGGCGCCAACAGTGCTTTATGACGCCAATGGTGATCCCGTTGTGTTTACCGGCACAGCGCCGGTCATCAACACATCGCCCTATCCATCCGGCGCAACTGCCATAAACGCCACGTCAGGCAATGCGGCAAACGCAACAGCGACAGCAACATTGGCAGGAGCAGTCGGTAAAATCACGTACATCGCCGGGTTTACCGTGCACGGTGGCGGGGCGACAGCGGCATCGCTTAAAACAGTGACAGTCGGCGGCCTTGCCGTACCTATGACGTACACTGTCGGCGTGGTAGCAGGGGCAACATTGGCCAATACGCCAATCAATGTCCAGTTTAACCCGCCCATTGCCGCCAGTGCGGCCAATACTGCGATCACGGTCACTTGCGATGCACTGGGTAGCGGCAACACAGCAAACTATGTCAACGCATACGGCTATCAATTATGAGCGGCGCACGCCTGAGATTCCGGTCAATCGACACGGCAACAGCGGCATACATCGCCGCGCTGTCTGTGCGTCCGTCTAGCAGCGAAATCCTGAATCTGAATCAATTGGTACGCTCGCTTAAAGACTGCGGTGCATGGGGCAAACTGGACGCCATTTACCCGTTATTGGGTGGTGTCGAGGCTGACAGTCGCGTCAATCTCAAAACACCGGGCACATACAACCTGACTAAAATCAACTCGCCGATTTTTACAGCCAATGCTGGCTGGCGCTCAAACAATGCGGGCTATCTTGACACAAACTATAACGTATCAACAGCAGGCGGCATGTTTGCACGTAATGATGCGTCAATCGGGGTTTGTGTTAGTCAGGATGTTGCCAGCGGCGGCGGTATGATCGGCTATGCATCAAATGCTTTGCTCATCCCGCGTAACGTGTCAAACAACTTTTTGGGCCGACTCAATAATACCGGCTCCATCAGCATATCCGCGTCTGGGATCGGCCTGCACGCAGTAACGCGCAGTGTCAGTGCGTCGCTGATACAGTGGCGTCGCGGTAATTTTTTACAGACCGCATCTGTTGCATCCGCCGCTCTACCCAGCAGTAACATGCTGTTACTGACCGGCAACGGCAGCACGGTAGCAGAGTCATCTATCAATCTAACATTTGCGTTTTTTGGTGCGGCGCTGACTGGTCGGCAAATGCTGGCTGTCAATCAGGCATACGCAGCGTATGCAGCATTTTACGGAGTGGCGTCGTCATGATTATTTTGACAGCAGGCCAGGCTGATACCGTGCGCGGTCAGGGACTTAACGGCGCTGAATTGCAGCCACTGCAATACAACGGACGATGGCTGTTGCCGGAGGCTGTTTTGAGTGACCCAGACTACATTGAGCATCGTGAGTTTTTGTTGTCTCTGCCGACTGAGGATATGACAATTGCAGTATCAGATAGCTGAGTCAATCAATGCCGAGGTCAACCGGTCGGTGACGTATAAAACCGATCTGGAGCAGTACGGCAAATTGGAGTTTTGGGAGCCAGCCGGGGAATATGGCGACTGCGAGGACTACGCCCTACTTAAACGGTCTAGACTTGCAGATGCTGGCATACCATTGACTGAGATGCTGTTAGCCACTTGCTACATGCCTGACGGTCAGGGGCACATGGTATTGCTGGTCAATACTGACCAGGGTTGGTTTGCACTGGACAACAACTACAACTGGCCAATGATACCGTCACAACTGCCGTATCAATGGGATAGATGCCTGAGAGGTGGTCAATGGGTAAAGTTATCGTTTTGATGGTGATGCTGGCGCTGACCGGGTGCGCCACGCAATCGCATGACGTCCCGGTGTTTGGCCAGCCGACAGGTGATCCTACCGGCTGGACTGATTACTGCAAACGCCATCCGGCAGATATTGATTGCCGCTAAGTTCCCGGTCGTTTTTCCAGGGATTCGCGCCAGTCGGGGCATGGATCGCCCGGGGCAATAAAAATCTGAACCCCCCCATTCGCAACCCACAAATAATCCCTTGCATAAGGCTTTTTTGAATATACAAATACATCACCATCCTCATCAGTCGCCGCCCAATCATACCCAGCCGGTATTTTCGACCAGTCGTAGCGGGTGGCGGGAATAGGCGGTGGTGGTGCGGCTTTAAAAATGCTCCTCTTCACCAGCCTGATTACCTTCCTGCATCAGCAGCCAGTCGTTGAAAAAATGCCAGAACAAACTGGAATCATCTAACCTGCACGCCGTTCCGCCGCGCTCAGCTTTACCATCCACCCCAATTTTTGAGATGTAAATCTGATCACGCGGCTGAAACTCAGCATCCGGCACGCGGGAAACTTGCCAGCCGGGAGGGAGGGTTGGTTTGTCGATAATGGGTTTGGCTGGGACTTGCGTTGGGGCTGGCACTGGCTGGGCGTAGAGCGCGATATTGCTATCGCTCGGCCCAATCTGCTCCTCATAAAATCCTAGTACCGGATGGCGGCAGAAATAACCGACCGGCTTTTGGCTCTCCAGTTCCGCCAGCACCTTTTCCAGCTCCGCAACCCTGATCCTTAATTCATCGCGCTGCGTGATCAGTGTCATCGCCGATTCGCTGATGTTTGAGGCGCTGGCAAACATTTTTTCCAGCTTGTCTTGTGTATCGGCGAGTTGTTCGGTCAACTCCTCGATCCGGGCTGACTGGTCGGCGGGGAGGGCGTAGAGTTTGTGCGTCCCGTCTTCCATATTCTGGCCAATATCTGCCGGCACAGTAACATCATTGCCCTCTTTGATGATCGTGACCACCGGTTCCTGCGCCCGCATCACCTCCAGTTCCTTCTTTGCCTCTTCCAGATCAACCGCCATTGCCCGGTACTGCCGACCAACCTCGTCAACCGTCAGCGTCCAGTCAATGGCCTCAGACGTGCGGACAGGGCCGCGCAGGGTTTCGATTAGAGCATTTGCGGCGGCAAGGTCGGCTTGCAGCTTTTTGAATTCCCACGTCAACACCAAAACAGGTTGCAATTCATCGACCAACTCCTCATGAGCAAAAGTAAGCTGTTCGGTCAACTCCGCAATCCGGGCATCCTTCTGCTTCAGCAAATCGGCAAGTCCATTTTTTGAAAGCTCACACCATACAGCATGATCAGTCCGTGCTGAATCTTTCATGCTATCAGTCGGCCCAACCAGCACCAACCGCCACTTGCCGTCAGCCGTATAACCGGCGTCGTTTAACTGTACTGTTTTCATCTCACTCTCCATCCGGGTCTAAATTATCCCACTCGTCCCACAATTCATGATCGAGCGGGTCGTTATATTCGTCTTCATGTGCAAAAATCACTTCATATCCTCAAAAATCAAATGCCCAAATACTGCACAACCATATTCTTTGCAGCCTCAATATCCATTGCCTTGACAAGTTTGTTTTGGCTTTTTGCTTTATCAAACAGCACTAGGCCGCGTGCTAAATCCTCGCACCTTGTTGTATAGCTCCCGGACACAGACAAAGACCCGGACAGCATCATTTTTATAAACGCGTATCCAATTGGCGGTAGATTTTCTGAGTCACCCAACCGCAAGTCATTGTGCAATTTTTGCGGGTAATCCGTTGGATCGGTCATGCTACGGACAGCCAGCGCCAAAACAAATCCAGACCGGGTTACTATTTTCATGCCAACGTGGTTTTTGGCAAAATAGACAGCACGCCGTCCAAGCTCAGTTCCAAGGATGAGCATAAGCTGATCGGTGCTGTGATTTTTTACCCCAAAACGTATGTCGCTAATCAGTTTCAATGGCGCAACTTCGTTTGTCGTCATGTGCAAGATGTCGCCATAGCTTCGACGGGCATGTCCGTCTGTCACTTTAAATACATCGCTTCCAACATTGCGAGAAACCAGCATTTGGACGGCAATCCCAGACTTGATAATTGCCTGCAATCGGTGTTGTCCATCAATCAGCACACCATGCTCATTAAAGGCAATCCCCTGATGGCTCAATACCCATTCTCCGCGCTTAATCGCGTTTGACAAGTATTCAACATGCGACGTGCGGATGTTTCGGTTATTGGTATTATGCTTTAAATACTCAGCCGCAATTTCCGGCGTAATGGTTTCTGTTGTAATTTGCATCTCTCATATCCTCACTCAAAAATCACGCCCAGCTCTGAAACGGCGTAGGCGTGAATATCGTTAGTCAATATTGCCGATTTTCAGCTCACCCATGCCAACAGCGACTTGGCCAAGCTCTTTTGCTGTTTTGGCGATTTTGATTTCGCTGTAAAACGACTCGTTAATCTGCGCCGCCAGCTTGGTAATCTCCCGCGCTTTGTGCAAGTCCATGTGGCCATTTTTCACAGCCATGATCGAATCGGCTAAAAACTGACGAAGGTCGCCAGATTTTTTAATTTTCGCCATTTTGTATCTCCCGTTTCAGTTGGTTTATGAGGGTTCTGTTTTTTGATAATTCCAGGGTTTCCCTCGATATGCGCCGAATTTCGGCTCGGCATTTTTTGCAACAATTCATGGATATTGATTTGTCGCCTAATCTAAATTTGTAGTGGTCATAACCATATTCTGTTTTTGCCGGGTCTTTTTTAGAGTCCTTGACAATTGAGCAGCCGTCGCACAGGTAAAAATCAAACCACACGGACTCTTTAGTCTTGATCAGTGAGTACGGCAGCTTTTCATCTGGCTTTGGCTCCATTTCATAATCTTGAATTTCAAACAACGGACTATGCCATTCTTTTTTATGCAAGAATCGCCCATAGCCATATCCGTAATATCCACCGTCGCCGACTTGCAATGACTGCAACGTTGACTGATAGCCAGGTTCACGCCAGTGCGAAAATTTATTCAAAATCAGCTTTGCCAGCCGTGCGTAATCATCACGAAAAACCGGCTTTTCCCTGCCAATACGGGCAATCAGTTTTTCAATGTATGCCGCCCGGCTCTGGCAGTGATTTTTTCGATCACTGTCAGACATAAGGGCGTACGTTGTGCCAAATGGATATTTGCTGATGACAAACATTTATAGCGTCCTATCAATGGCGCGTTGGTTTGCTCCCATACTGCGCCATACCTCGATTCTGGCTTTGTGGTAATCCACTTGCAGCCGGTAGTGCTCGTCCTGCTCTATCGCGATTCTCAGAGCTTTGAGCAGGTCTTTGTATTCCTGATTGCTGTAGGCGTCCTGTTCTTTTGCCGCAAACGATGACGCCTGACTTAACCCGATCAGTTTTGCTTTCAAATGCTTGCGGCCTTCTTCAATCGTCAGCCGCAAAGCACGGGCGTTGCTGATTAATCGCTTTTCGTCCCGCAGGTATTCAAGCGACTCAAAAAGTTGAGTGTCTGTGACTTTCATGGCTACACCCAAACCAATGATTGTTTGACCGTTGCGTGATAGTCGCGCAACAACTCAACGCGATCCGCGATCCGTTGCTCTTTTTCCGCGTCGCGCTCAAAAACAAATGACCGAACACGGCGCACCTGGTCAATATGACTGACAATGTGCTGGTCGCGCGGCTCATAACCAATCAAATGATCGGGCGTATCAACCAGACAATAATCAACAATTGCCGTATCAACATCCCAGAGCCACATATACCCGCGCATCTGCCACTCATAGTCATTGCAGGCCGAATCAAACAGCGGAAATGTCGAAATACTCCAGCATGTTTTGATGTCGCGCACATAACTGCCAGTAAAAATATCGCACTCGCCCATGATCCAATCATTGCGCCGCCTTTCCGTGTTTTTTTGATAGTCGTGGAAAAACACGGAATTTAGCAGGTCAATGCTGGCTTGTTCGCACTCAATGCCTTTTTGCATCTGTTTTGTGCTGACAAATGGACGGACGCCGAAATACTCCTCACGCACCATGTCGTGCACGATTGATTTTGCTGTGTCCGACAGGCCGGAGCTTTTAGCTCTCGGCTCTGTCATTGCCAACCGGAGTTGACTACAACGCACTAGCAACATCGCGCTGCTCCTGAGTCAGGGAGTATTCGGTCAGCAATTTCTGTTTGCTGAATTTTCCAGCCTCAACTGCATCACACGCCGCTTTAAACCGCGCATCATCTAGTGTTTGCTTTTTGACTGGTGCTGTCGATTGCTGTTGACGGTGGCCGACCGCGCTGTTTGAATCATCATCCTCCTGAGCAATGCCAGCCATTGCCGCCAGCGAGTACCGGCGCAGGTAGGTAATGGCGCTCCCTACGCCTTGTGCGTCTTGTTTAGATACCGGCGCACTGCAAACCGAACTAATCCATTCGCCAGATGAATGACTAATCATCGTTTCAACACTGGCAACGCCAGCATCAAAAGACGGCATTTGCACAATAGCCAAACCATGCGCCGAAAACACCGGGCGAACCGTGTTTAGCAGCTCGGCCAGGTCAGCGTACCGGCTTTTGAAATGCGGGTTTGCGCTGTTTTTGCTGGCGTTTTCAACCTCGGCTTGCGCCTTTGCAATTGCGGCGCTGATGGCTGCAATAGATTCGCTTTTATTCATAGCAGTTTTTCCATAGCCTCGCGCAATGTCTTACCCCATGCGCTTTTTTGTTGGTTTAACAGCACAACAAAATAGCCGTGCTGTGGGACGTGGACGATACTCATTTAGCAGCACTCGCGCAGATAACGGTTCAGAGTTTCATCGCCCTGGATTGCAGCAGTTTCAGCCGCACGCAACTCATCAGTGAGCGCGTCAATTTTGGCTTCAGCCCAAGTGCGATACGCTTTATGCGCCCGCGCCTGGACTATCGACAACCAGACCAAACCTGCTACCGCCGACAGCAGCAGGTAAAGGATGTAGATTTTCATTATGCTTCCTCCGCTTCTTTCGCCAGACGTTCGGCTTCCGCCTCTATCTGCGCCGTCAACTGGCGCTTGAACTCCTCGGGCAGACGGTCGTCGATGCGGACAAACTCACCCTCATAAACCTCAACGGTGATTTGCCCGAGAGTCGTATGCGCCTCGTGCTTGTATGTCGTGTCGCCATTCACATCAAATGACGGCTCCAGACTCACACTGGTTTCATGGCCGATATGTAAAAACATGCCGATTTCTGTCTCAACGACAGCGGAATCACCATCAAACTCAACAAACGTAACCGGTATTGTGATTATCATTTTTCTCTCTCCTGTCAAAAACGGCTGGCCACTCGTAAATAACCATGCGTTTTTGCCCTGCCGTGCGCGACCGCTGGCTACTCTGCCAACCGTCAAACTTTTCGTCGTGTGACCGTCCAGACTCAGCTTGCCGCGCAACGTGGCGCAGGGAATAAAACTGCAAATTGTTATAGAACTGGCAGATGCTCGTCGCTGTCTGTATGTGACTAAATATAACAGCCTGTTTTATTCTATGCAAGCCTTTTTAATAAAATTGCGTTTTATTTTTCGTTGTGCAAAAATGATGTCATCTATAGGGGCGAGCTATGAACAAAACAGTGCATTTGCGGGAATACATCAAAATTGCAGGTGGACAGAAACGGGCGGCAGAACGATTGCACGTTACTCAGGGCGCTATCAGCATGTCGCTGACGCGCAACGCCGATGTCCAGGTTACATACGACACGAAAACGCTAGATGTTGTCGCTGCCAAAAAAATATCTGACTTTGGCAGTTGCACAGCATAAAACAGACTGTTATATTTGCTACCACGGATTGCATAGCACATGCGCCACGGACGGGAGCTAACGAACCTGGGTATTCGTTAGATTGGGATGAATGTGCAGGCAGGATTTGTACCACCACATCCAGGCTCATCACCTGGCCGATTCGATGCGACTGACTGGCGTTACCAGTCAACAACCGCATAGGTATTTTGGAGTCGCGCCGAACGCGCAATGACTGCGAAGAAGTGCCAATCCGGTTGTATGTCGGCGTATCGCCATCGGACGCGATGGCTAATGGGTCTCTGGAACCGATTAAAAGACCAGACATAAGCGCCAAGGGATAGCGGGATTAATCGCGACAATCACGCCGCAAATTGGCCATACAACACCTGAGCCTGCCAGGACAACAGGCAAACAACTGAAAGCGCATTCGAGACAGCCACCGCCGAAAAGATGCGCCTGAAAAAGATTGAGTTGCTGAAAAAGCAGATTCAGAAGCTGGAAGCACTGACTTTTTAACCACCAAAAACGAGTAAGCTATGAACAACAAACAAATCGAATCCGAAATCCAGGCTAAAGGCCTGACCGCGTCTCGCGTGACACCTGCTGATATTGAAGCAAATATTGCCAGTGAACACTATTTCAGCGCATGGGATGGTGTAAATGGTGCAATGTCTGCGGGGAATCTAACCCAGTCACACCATGAATACGACACACTGACTCAGCCAGCACCAGCCTCAACACCATATGAGGCGATGCGTCTGTTGACTTTTTGCATCTTTGTCCTACGCAACGGCTTTACCGTCACTGGTGAAAGCGCCTGCGCCAGCCCTGAAAACTTTGACGCCGAACTGGGCCGCAAAATTGCTCGCCAGAATGCCATCAACAAAATGTGGCCGTTGCTGGGCTACGAGCTGAAACAGCGCCTGTATGAGCAACAAAATCCGCCAGCCTGATATTGCCGCTTAGCACCAGCCCTGCCAGTCAGGGCCAATTTTCTTGCCTAAAATTGGCCTAATCTGACAGCATACTAATGATGTATTTTGTATATACTGCATACACAACAACGGAGAGAGCGATGAAAATCCGCAGAACGATAACGATTGACCCTGACGTGTGGGCGGCACTGAAAAAAGAGGCAAAACACACAGGCCGGAGCGCGTCAGGATTGATTGATGAAATGGTCAGAAAACTGGTGAGGGAGAAAAAATGAGCTATCAGGAATTTATTGACGGCGGCATCTTCCTCCCATCCAGCATGGACTGGGTAGACAGCCTGGTTGCCCGCTACCGATCCGACCGCCAGCATGTTGAGCGGCTGGCGGAGGCCATGAAAGCGCCGTTTGCGTTGTCGGCGCTGGGTTACTTCTTGGAGGCCAGCACTGACAGACATCACGGGTCGCGTCTTTACGCTGACAAGATGTTCAATGTCGCGCCAGCAATTGCTGTGTTGAATGCTCATTACTGGAGCAAAGCCATCCAGCAAACGGATGTCATGGAAATCATGCCGCAAGCGCGGCGCGATAAGTGGCACACTCTGATCAGAGAAAAGAAATGCCCAGACTTTGAAGATCAGGTGGTGCGCGACACGCTGGGCGATCTGCTGGCCAGCCGTCACCGCTTCTTTGCCGAGAAAGTGGACGGCATCTTCAAAGGCTTGTCTGGCGACCACGTTACTAACCAGCCGCAAGGCTTTTACAAGCGCATGATTATCGCGCGGGTGTTCAATGAGTGGAGCGGGGCTGAGTATCGCAAGTCCGGGGTTATTCATGACCTGCGCGCCGTGGTCGCCAGATTGGAAGGTCGCGAAGAACCGGCGCCTGGCTCGACCGAGACCATCCTGAAAGCTGCAAGAGTGCAGAGCGGGGAGTGGGTGTTTTTTGACGGAAACCGGATGAAAGTTCGGGCGCATCAGGTTGGTACAGCGCACATTGAAGTCCATCCAGAAGTGGCTGTAAAGCTGAATATTGTGCTGGCCAGCATCTACCCGGCGGCCATTCCACCGAAGTTTCGCCAGCGCAACAGCAAGCCGCTCAAAGACTGGAAAGTGTTTGATCGGCCGCTGCCGTCGGCCGTGCTCAAGGTATTGATGACGGCGACGCAAGCATACAGGTACGAGAAGCCAGCGAACCATTGGAAAGAGCAGCGGGTCAACATACAGCACGCCGTCACTTTGAGCCGAGAAAGCGACAAGCATGCGCTGGCGGAGGCCGAGGGTATATTGTTTGCAATTGGCGGCGTCAAGGTCGCCCAGCATTACCAGTTCGATTACGACGCGCTGCCTGTCATTCAGGGTATCGTGATCAGTGGGGCGATGCCCGACAAAAAGGCGCACCAGTTCTACCCGACGCCGCGAAAGCTGGCGGAGAAGGCGGTGGCGCTGGCAAATGCTTGCATAGAACATACATGCCTTGAGCCATCTGCTGGTACTGGCAATATGGCGGATGTAATGCGTGAGCATGGCGCGGAAAATATCACATGTGTGGAAATATCTGAAATACATGTGGCGGTACTGGAGGCCAAAGGCTACACCACAAAACGGCGGGATTTTTTGTCGATCACGCCAAACCGGAAATTTGACCGGATTGTGATGAACCCGCCATTCGATCAAGGCCGCTGGCAGGCGCATGTAAAACACGCGGCAATGTTTCTAGCTCCTAAGGGCCGCCTCGTCGCTATCCTGCCGTCCAGCGCCCGTAATGCCGACCTGTTGCCGGGCTGGCGCTGCGAGTGGCATGGACCATATGACAACCAATTCCCGGACGCCAGCGTGTCGGTGGTTATTCTGATTGCGGAAATGGGTGAGGATTTTGCGATGGGGAGAGCAGCATGAAATCACAACTCATCACCCGGTCTACTGCTGACCTACTGACTGACCTGGTGTTTCAGTATCCATTGCAGGCCGCAACCTTCGCGGCCTGCCCGGTGTGCGCCGATCCAATGGGCAGTCGTGGCGGCTGGTATTGCCGGGAGTGCATCACCGGCGAGCTGTTAGGTCGCGGTGTCAGTCGGCATCGGCTGGATGATCTGAAGGATCGCTTGATCATGATGCAGAGATTGCAGGAGCAGGTCGAAGCGATGATGCGGGAGTTGGCGAGATGACAAAAGCCAGCCCGCGCAAAGCCAAAATCCCACAGCCGCCATCGCCCGGGGAGGAGACGCTGGCGATACACCTGAGGGCGCACAAAATCGCGTATAATCGCGAATACGAATTTCACAGGGAAAGGCATTGGAAACTTGATTTCGCGTTCCTGAACGCCAAATTGGCGGTTGAGATCGAAGGTGGAATAGGGTTGATCGGTCGCCATCAGCGGCCACAGGGCTTTATCGAGGATATGTACAAGTATAACGCGCTCACTCTGTGCGGCTGGAGACTGCTCCGGTTCAGCACGAAGATGGTGATGAAAGGCGAGGCGATAGCGGTGATTTTGGAAGCGCTTGAGAGGGTTGAAAATGTCGTATAGTCATCAATTAGCGCAGATTGTAAAGCTGATCGGCCCGCAAGCGGCAATCAGGCTCATTCGCAAAAAAGGCGGGCAGCACTGGTCACCGCCGCATGTCTGCTCGCTGAGCGATTTTCATTGGCTCGTCATACTGATTGGCCGCGAAAAATCAGAGGCGTTTTGCGAGCAATTCAGAGGCGTAGAAATCAGGCTCCCCATCGAGGTTAATGCGATGGTTCAGTTGCGTAACGAATCAATATTGCAGGACTACAGTGCCGGAGTCAGCGTGTCTCAACTTGCAGGGAGCTATGAGCTGGATCGTAAAATGATTCAGAAAATTCTGGATACGTTTGAAGCTCGTGGAAGGATTACTGCCAAGAGCCCACAAATGGGTTTGGGGGTGTGACGTGGTTAAACTAACGCCAAAGCAGGAGAAGTTTTGCCAGTTATACATTGAGCTTGGTAATGCCAGTGAGGCGTACCGGCAGGCTTATGACTGCAAGAAAATGAAGCCTGAATCCATACACGTAAATGCTGCTCAACTACTGGAAAGCACTAAGGTTGCACTAAGGATGGGCGAGTTACAGGCAGCGCACCGCCAGCGCCACAATCTGGAGGTTGATGATTTGCTGGAGGAACTGGAGGAGGCTAGAAAAGCAGCATTGAGCGCGGAAAACCCACAGTGCAGCGCAGCAGTGGCGGCGACAATGGGCAAGGCCAAGCTGCTCGGCTTGGGCAAAGAGGTTACTGAGCACAAAGGCAAAGTAGAGGTTGACCTGAATGTAGCGGATCGCTCAGAGGAAGAAATAAATCGCCGCATAGCTGAGCTAGAACGCAAGGGGCACTGATGAGCCTGACGCTTGATGAAAAAAAAGAATACCTTGCACTACTTGAGCGCCGGCAGGAGCTGAGGGCGCGGAACAACCTCACCACATTTTGCCGGTCTATCGAAATACCCGGTGTCCCGATTCGTCAGGACGATCCGGATTGCGAAGAGTTTTACCCGGACACGGTTGAGCCGGCAGCGCACCACATCCTCATCAACGACATATTGCAGGCGGTCGCCGAAGGAAGGCCCATTGACGACACCGGGCGTATCCCCAAGCGCGTCATGCTGTTTATGCCGCCAGGCAGTGCCAAATCGACTTACGCAACGGTCGTTTTCCCAACGTGGTTTATGGGTCGATACCCCAGCAAGAACATCATTTGCGCCAGCTATGGCAGTGATCTTGCCCTGAAGTTTGGCCGCAAAAGCCGCGCCATCGCTAAGTCTGAAAAATTTAAAAAGATCATGAGTTGCAAGCTGGTTGAGGATAACCGGGCGGCTGATGACTGGGCGCTGACAAACAAGTCCACCTACATGGCGGGCGGCATTTTGTCCGGCATTACCGGCAATCGTGCTGATGGCCTGGTGATCGACGACCCCATCAAGGGACGCGAGGCCGCAGACAGTGAAACTATCCGCGATAAAACGTGGGAGGAATATAAATCCAGTCTGTTGACCCGCCTGAAGCCAAACGGCTGGCAGGTCATTATCCAGACGCGCTGGCACGAAGACGACTTATCGGGGCGCATATTGCCCAAGGAATACGACGGCGAATCTGGCTGGATAGAAGCTAGAGATGGTGCTTGGTGGTACGTCGTCTGCCTGCAAGCGCAATGTGAGCACGAGAGCGATCCGCTCGGCCGGAAAATTGGCGACTGGCTATGGCCGGAATGGTTTACGCCGGAATTCTGGAGGCAGACCAAGCGTACACAGGGCAGCCGTAACTGGGATGCGCTGTATCAGCAAAAACCGAAACCAAGCGACGGCGGAATATTCAGGAAAATATGGTTTGAGAAACGCCGATACCGCACGCCGCCGGCACGACCGATCATGATTGCGCAGTCGTGGGACACTGCCAGCAAGGACAAGGAATTCAACGACCCCTCATCGTGCACCACATGGGCTATTACCCATGATGGGTGGTATTTGCTGGACGTATACGTCGACAAGCTCATATACCCGGACCTCAAGCGCACGGTGAAATCCTCATACAAGCAGTGGCGACCTGATGTTGTGTTGATTGAGGATAAATCCAGCGGTCAGGAGCTGATTGCTGATTTGCGGGCAGATCCTGATGTGTCTATGCCGATTGTTGCCATCGAACCTGAGCAGAGCAAGGAGTTGCGTGCTCATGCGGTTTCGCCCTTGTGTGAGGCTGGCCTGGTCTGGCTGCCTGACTCCTCTGACTGGATGCTGGAGTTTGAGCGGGAGTTTTTCGCCTTCCCGCTGTCTACCCACAAGGACCAAGTCGATAGCGTTACCCAGTTCTTGCGCTGGGCTCATGTGCGCTCGATACAGTTTGATGCCTGGGGCACTGGCCAACAGCGTACAGGGCACGCCATGGACCGCGACGACCAAACAGCGGACATGGATGATGATGTGGGCTATGGCGTGGTAAGGGGCGGCAGCGGCGGGTATAGCGGCTTTTAGTCGCACCCTG
>ERZ650308.144-NODE-144-length-39840-cov-50.629056_pt1 | contig 39840 bp, 34 predicted proteins | sample MGYA00376244_ERZ650308 | MGnify/ENA primary metagenome ERZ650308 (study PRJEB26733, sample SAMN07839295) | wastewater metagenome | biome: small river; feature: stream; material: water | place: USA: North Carolina | collected 2016-04-26 ... | reverse complement strand
ATGACCTTCTGTAGCCGATGCAGCATTACTGAAATCACTCAGTAATAAAACGATTTTCGCTTGCTTGATTTTTTCATGCGAACGCTCAATTCCCATTGCTTCGATCGCTTCGGCATCTGAACGTATCCCAGCAGTATCAATTAAACGGAATAAAATGCCGTCAATGTTCAACGTCTCTTCGATTACATCGCGGGTTGTACCTGCTACGTTGCTGACAATGGCACGCTCTTCACCTAACAATTGATTCAACAAAGTGCTTTTTCCAGTATTTGGTGCGCCAACGATGGCAACAGGAACGCCATTTTTTAGGACATTTCCCAATTCAAACGAACGGATGAGGCGTTGTATGTATGCCAAGACTTCTTCAATTAAAGCTTTTAATTGTGTTCGATCTGCAAATTCCACATCTTCCTCAGCAAAGTCAAGTTCTAATTCGACCAAAGAGGCAAAGTTGATTAATTTCTCGCGCAGTACTTTTAGTTCGTTTGAAAAACCACCGCGCATTTGATTCATAGCTACTTCGTGCGAACGAGCTGTTTCTGATGCAATCAAATCGCCAACTGCTTCTGCTTGAGATAAATCGAGAAGACCGTTGAGAAAAGCACGCATGGTAAATTCTCCTGGCGCTGCCATGGAACAACCATTTTCAAGTAACAAGCGCAGTATTTCTTGCTGAATAAAGGTAGAGCCGTGACAAGCTATTTCAATGGTAGCTTCACCAGTAAAGCTTTTTCCTTCGTGGAAAACGGTTACGACAACCTCGTCAATAATTGATTTATCGGCTCTTTTGATTCGAGCGAAATGTGCACTGTGTGAGGCAAAACTTTCAAAATTTTTCCCAGTAATTTTTGTTGCAATTGCAATTGCTTCCGGACCTGAAATTCGAATTAAAGCGATTGCCCCCATGCCTGGAGCTGTTGATAACGCACAAATAGTTGTTTGTTTCATTTCCTTATTTATTCGCAAAAAAAGCAGTTAACAATGCGCTACATTCTTCGGCCATCGGTCCATTCACCACAATCGATTTTGGGTGATATAGTTCGTTTTTAAATCGGCCAGCACCTCGTTTTTCATCACGTGCAGCAAAGACAATTTTGTCCAATTGTGACCAATAAAGCGCTCCAGCGCACATGACGCATGGTTCCAAGGTAACATACAACGTACAACCTTTCAAGTATTTTCCACCCAGATATTCAGCAGCTGCTGTGATAGCTTGCATTTCTGCGTGAGCGGTCACGTCTGTTAGGCGCTCCGTTAAGTTGTGAGCGCGTGCAATAATTTGTTGGTTACTGACGATGACTGCACCAACGGGAACTTCGCCCAATTCGAATGCCTTTTGTGCCTCTAGATAGGCTTGGCGCATGTAATATTCGTCGTTGTAGGGCGTGATCATTTAACAGGAATGAATTGAACATCAAATAGTTTTGACCAGTATTTCCCAGTTAACAGTGTTTGTTTTGTTAGTGGGTTGTAAGCAATTCCATTCAAGACATCGCCACCACTTTTACCACTGATTTCCAACGCGCTTGCATCAATTTCTTCCATTACTTTTCCTGTCAATGGGTCGATAGCAATGATCGTGTTTGTCTGCCAAATGTTCGAGTAAATTTTACCGTTGATGTATTCCAATTCGTTGATATTGGTGCGAGGACCTACATTGTCGTACACATCAATGGTGCGTATTATTTGAAACGTTTTCGGATTTCTAAAATAAACACGTTCAGTTCCATCGGACATGATCAACAATTTTCCATCGTTACACAATCCCCACCCGTCACCAGTATAGCTGATGTCACGTTTGAGTATCATCGTGTTTTTATCGTAAACAAAACATTTCCCGTTTTTCCAAGTTAATTGAAATAACTCATCGCCAAACAGGGTAATTCCTTCCCCGAAATACGTTTGATCTAAACCATTTTTTAGCGCGGTAAATGCGCCAGATTTCAGGTCAATTTGTCCGACAACTGTTTTGCCTTGTTGACTTGGATCTCCAGTTGCTTCGTATAGTTTTCCGTTGTTGAATTCCAATCCTTGCGTGTAATTCAGTGTGTTGTGCGGATATTCTTTTGACACTTTCACCAACATTGGTATCGGCGCAATATCAGAAACCACACGAATCATGTGACTTGCATCTTGCGTTGTTCCATCCGATAAGTAGGAGCGAACCACTACTACGCGTGTACCAACACCAAAAAACGAAGCATCTAAAGCGAAATTTATTTTTGCAGTTGGTTGTTCCCACGTTTTAAAGATGGAATCGTTGTAAATCAATTCTATTTTTTCTATTCCTTCTGGAACTAATATTTTCAAAGGAATTGCTGCACCAAAGGTTGTTTGAATGTCTTCGTTACGTTCAAAATCTGCAAATGCAATTTCGTCTTCTCCCGAAGCTTGGAACAAAGGTACAAGAACAAAGGCACCTATTATGAGGACAAGTAGTCCAATGATGGCGTATTTTTTCATCTTAAATTAATGCTTGAATGTTACTAGCGGAAATCCCATTGTGACTTTCGGCATACATTACTGTTCCGTTTTGAACTAAAATAGCTTGTGGACTTTGGTGTTCAACTTTTAAAAGTGAAGCAATTTCATTGGAGATTGAACGGTATTCAATTAAGTCCAAATAAACACAAATACATGTTGGTTTTGAATCATCCCATTCTTGTTCAAAACGATTCAATGCCATTGCTGAAATACTACAGCGGGTACTGTGTTTGAACAATAAAACGGGAGTTGTTGCCGCTTCCTTGATCAATTCGTGTAATTGTTCACTACTTGTCAAGTTCACCCAATCGAAAGTTGTTGTTTTAGAGTTTGTAAAAAGTCCCATAATTATAAATTAACGCCTTTGAATTGATTGATAAAACGCACATCATTTTCGGAGTATAACCGCAAATCGTTGACTTTGAATTTCAATTGTGCAATTCGTTCAACACCCATTCCGAAGGCAAAACCTGAATAAACTTCTGGATCAATCCCCGATGCTTTTAACACATTCGGATCGACCATTCCACAGCCTAATATTTCCAACCAACCTGTGTGTTTACAGACATTACAACCTTTTGCATTACAAATCGTACACGATACATCTACTTCAGCACTTGGTTCTGTAAATGGAAAATAGGAAGGTCGTAAACGGATACGTGCCTTTTCTCCAAATAATGATTTTGCGAAGTAATCGAGCGTTTGTTTCAAATCGGCAAAGGATACATTTTTATCAATGTACAAGCCTTCAATTTGATGGAAAAAGCAGTGTGCGCGAGCTGAAATCGCCTCGTTTCTGTATACTCTTCCAGGAGATATAGTGCGAATTGGAGGTGTTGAGTTTTCCATCACACGCACTTGAACAGATGAGGTATGTGTTCGAAGCGCCATTTCTCTTTCTCCTTTTTCAATGAAAAAGGTATCTTGCATGTCGCGTGCAGGGTGTTCAGGAGGGAAATTAAGTGCTGAAAAGTTGTGCCAATCGTCTTCAATTTCTGGTCCTTCTGAAACGGCGTAACCGATTTTCTCGAAGATAGCAACGATTTCACTGCGAATGATAGACAAGGGATGTCTGCTTCCCAATGGTTGCGGTTCCCCCGGTCGACTTGTGTCGATGGAAGCAGTTTGACTTGAGCTTGTTTCCAATTGTTCTTTTGCTGCTTCAAATTTTGTTTCTGCCAGCAAGCGTAATTCATTGAGCAATTGACCAATAGTTCTTTTTTCCTCATTTGGAACAGATTTCAATCCGCCAAACAAATCTTTGATCACATTTTTCGATCCTAAAAATTGAATGCGAAATGTTTCCAATGTTGCTGCATCGGAGATGTTAAAGGCCTCAATCGCAACTTTTACCTCGTTAATTTTTTCTGTCATAATGCACTAAAATGCTTCAATTTGAAACGATTACAATAATAAATAGTGTCGTAAACACCGTTAAAACGCAACTTTTTCGTAAAAATACCGTTTAAATTTCAAAGCAAGTTTCAATTTACGAAGGTACAAAATTGAATAGAACAATAATATAAAGAGAAAAAGTTTATCTTTACAACAAAATGCATGCTATTACAATGACTAAAACGATGCGAATTCTCAGTTTATTTACGCTAGTGTCTTTGATGATGCTAGGAAGTGCTTGTAAGAAAAAGGACCCTTCTATCATGAAGGTGTTTGTCCGTTCAGCAAATAATGAATTACAAGCAAATGCAACAGTAGTTATCATTGCAGATGTCCAGTCTGAGCCGGCTACACCAGCATATGTTGATACTTTAGTAACTAACTCATCTGGTTATGCCTATTTCGAAATGGAACCGTTTTTTGATAACTTAGATAAAGATGTTACAACAGGTTATTTTGATATCTTAGCTAGAAAAGGTGCAGACGAAGGTACTGGTTACATTCGTGCACGCGCTCACATTACCAATGTGAAAACAGTTTATTTGTTACCATAAATTAATACACCATGAAAACGTATTTCAAAACTGCAATTTATACACTAGCTCTTATTTCAGCGGGACTTATTGTTAGTTCATCAGGATGTCGCAAGAAAAAAGATACTATTGCAAAAATATATGTCAAAGACGAATTTAGCGCTCCAGTTCAAGGTGCACAAGTTGTCTTAAAAGGGCAATCGACAACGACTCCTTCTCAACCAGTAGTTTTGTTTGATACAACGTCAACTAATATGGCTGGAGAAGCAATCTTTAATTTTAATGATGTTTATCAATTAGGGCAAGCAGGTGTTGCTGTTTTAGACATTGAAGTTGAAAAAGGCTTGTTAACAGGTCAAGGAATTATAAAAATTGAAGCGGAGACAACATCTGAACAAATAATATTTATTCAGTAAGCTTTCCGTATTATAATAATTTTCAAAACGCAATTCTTTCCGAGTTGCGTTTTTTGTTGTTAATCATTTCATTCTTCGTTGGATACCAGCAAATATTCACTTATAAACTCTATTTGCTTTTTTAGTAACTACTTGTCTAGCAAACTGTTTTATGTTTATAGTAGATTGTTCTTCATACATAGACAGTTTAAAATTTGTAATTTGTATTTCGTCGTGTTATTAATTGATCCCGGAACGATATCTATCAGTTCTTATTAATGGAAAAGACGGAGAATTCGAAATGAAATGGTCAGGTTTGTCTGGCCATTTTTCGTTTTACAGATTTTAGAAAAGAGCGACCAAATTAGTTACCCGGGTAATTTGTGGTAAAGCTGCAGACTGACCACGGAGACACAATTAATAACTGTTAATCAGATAATTACAATCGAAAATTCGCTTCTAAATTGATTAATACCCAGTTACTTTCCCTTTTTGAAGCGCTGGAATTCCCTCTGACAACCAAATTGGCGCTGGTTTATCCAATAAATAATGATCGAAGAACTGACGCATTCGAATACTTAAGTCAATCCGATTTGGGATTTTCATCAAATTATGATCGTCTCCATTGTAATTCAACAACCAAACTGGTTGTTGCAATCGTCTTAAACCTGTGTATAATTCAATTCCCTGATACCATGGAACAGCGCCATCTTGATCGTTGTGCATGATAAGCAATGGTGTTTTGACTGTTGTTAAATGAAAAACGGGACTATTTTCGATATACAAATCAGGCGCTTCCCAAATTGTTTTACCTATACGACTTTGCGTGTGTTCGTATTGAAATTGGCGGCTCATTCCACTTCCCCAACGAATTCCACCATATGCAGAAATCATATTACCAACAGGAGCACCAGCCATTGCAGCTGCATAGCGCGTTGTCATAGTAATCAATTGAGCAGTTTGATAACCTCCCCAACTTTGACCCTGTAAGCCCATTTTTTGCTCATTGATGGCAGGATATTTTTTTAATACAGCATCTGTTCCGCTCATGATACAATCGTATGCTCCATTAGCTGGATGCCCAATTTGGTAACGAATATCTGGAATAAACACAAAATAACCTGCTGAAGCATATTCTGTAGGATGAATGACAGAAGCCGTTGGTCTAGGTGCATAGTGTGTGTGAATATCATCGGAGTGCAATTCGTAATAGTAAACCAACAACGGATATGATTTTGTTGAATCGTAATTTTCAGGTTTGTAAATCAATCCTTCGAGTGGAATGCCTTTGTAACTTGTCCAGTTAATTTGTTCTACTGTTGACCAATTGTATAATCCTTGTTGGGGATTTGTTGAAGCTATTTTAAGTGGATTTTTACCAGCTGTAATAACATAAGCATCGGGATATGCATCATTTGATTGTTTTTGATAAATCAAAGACGCGCCATTTTTTGCTCTTTTTAAACTTAAAAATTCCATAGCAGCGGCATCAAGAACTGTTCCTTTTGGCGCAAATAAATTTCCAGATAATTGATATACTGTTGAATAACGTGTTTTTACATGTGTTTGTGTTAACAAGCAATTTTCCGCATTTAAATACAACGAATCGCGCGTTAGGTGTGTCAACGAATAACGGTAATTTGTGTCGTTTTGTGCTTGCAGTTGACTTAACATACTGACAGCTTTTTTGGTGCTAACATCTACAATGATGATGTCTTTTTCAGCTTGTAACAACAATCCTTTTTCATCAGTTGTCCATCCGATGATACCTAATGTAGCTGGTAGTTCTGGCGTTCCATTTCCATCAACTAAGAAATTTGCTTTCACTCCACATGTGATACAATTGTTTGTACCTCTCGTTAAATCTAATAGAAAATAGGCGTTTTTTTGTTCATCCCAATAAGTGAAAAAGTTACCACTTGGCGATAAACTTGTTTCAAAATAGGTTTTGTTCCGTAAGGGCAATAAGTCACCTGTTGCTAGTTCTAAGCGGTAGTAATTAGCAGGGCGTGGTGATTGCCATGTTTCAAATTGATACATTTCATCGCAGCTAGCAAGCACATATTTTTCAGTACTTGTAGGATCGATATCCATGGAGAGGGAATCTCTTCCTAATTGTGTTTTTGTTCCTGTTGACAGGTTATATGAATATTGATTCACTTGAGCTAAATCGCGCTTTAATTCAACTAATTGCTGCGGTTGTAAGCGTTTGTCTTGCCAGTGCCAAATGTCTAATTTGTATTTTTCACTTTCTAATAGCGTGTCTTTTACAGGTTTCTCAAGTTTGTTCCAACTACCAAATAAAATAGCTGCATCACCAGCATGAAAACGTGGTTTGTATTGACTTGAAAGTACGCGATTCGTTTCAAAAAGTTGAGCTGTATCAATTAATTTCGAGAAATTTCCTTTTTCCCACAACCATAAATTCCATCGTTTGTATTCGCTGGTGTCTGTAGCATATAAACCAGTGATTTTAAAAGCGTTTTCTGAAAAATTTATTCCTGTAATTTCTGTGTAACGACGTTGACTTTTCCACTCTGACTTTCCAGGTTCAATTACAATTAAACGAACGGAATCTTTTTTCAACTTTTGATGTTCCAACAACACCAAGCCTTGCCCATTTTTAGCAACTTCAAATCCTGTAATATTTTTATAACATACTTTTTTCGTGCCAGGCTGCCAAATTGTTGTCAATTTCCCATCAGATTTCCACGCTCCGTTTTTAGCTATTAATTTCTTTTCCTTTCGCTTTTCTTTTTTGGATAAATAATTTGCAGGCCATTCGTTTGTATGGGAGGAGTATACAAGTAAATCACTCTCCGTTGCCAGTTTGAATTCTTTTAATTTCGGAAATTTCACCAACGAATCTTTTTCATAGAAATAAATCCCCAAACTATCCTTCGGCCATTTTTCTTTTGGAATTTTAGCTAATTCGACCTTCCTTATGGTGTCGTAGCCAGCTTGAATGCGAAAAACGATAAAATTTGATTTTCCAGCAAACTGCGCGTCAATTCCTCTGGCAATGGAATCCTTTTTTCCTGTTTCGTTATTCACAACATACAAAAAACCATCTCCTTGCATCGGACGAATGGTGTAAGCTGCATATTTTCCATCTGCTGATAGTTGAATTTCGCCAATTCGTTTCCATAACGGATAAGCAGTGTGGTCAATGACTTTCTTTTGAGCTAACAAATTGAAAGACAATATAATAAATGAATAAGCGATAATAATCGTAGATAATTTCATATTAGCAGATTTTCAACAAAGGTTTAAATATAGGGACTTAATTTGTAGATTTACTAAAAATCAAAAGTTAGGCAACCAATGAATACATGTATCAAAGTCGTTTTTATCCTATTATTCTGTACATCACCTCTTTTTGGAAAAAACAAAATAGATGGTGTTTGGCACGCTTCATTTACTGTCATGGGACAAGCCATGTTGCTCGATTTAACAGTAAAATCTGGTGGAAAAGAAGTTGCAATTAGCAATCCTGAAATGGAGGTAGCTCCACAAATACCAGGCGGAAATGTTGTGTTTAAAAAAAACAAATTGTCATTTAATGTCGCGTTTATTGGCCTAGAATTTAAAGGTACTTTTTTTCCGAAAGGGGATTCTATCGTTGGTGTAATGAACCAATCAGGGATAACTTGGGATGTTAAGTTTTTTCGCACCATTCAGAAGAAAAACAAAGTAAACCGACCGCAAACACCCAAGGAACCATTCCCTTATGAGACCCAAGAAGTGTCCTTCCAAAACCCGAAAGATAACGTGCAAATTTTTGGGACTTTCACCTATCCCATCAATAAAAATAGTAATTATCCAATTGTTTTTTTAGCTTCAGGTTCGGGGCCTCAAGATAGAAATTGCACCATTCTTGGTCACCAATCTTTTTTGTTGATTGCAGATCAATTTGCTCGAGCAGGAATAGCAACTTTTCGCTTTGATGACCGTGGTGCAGGAGAATCAAAAGCAAATTTTTCGTTAGCTGCTTTGTCTGATTTTGTAAGTGATTTAACTACAAGCATTAATTATTTTGCCCAAGATGAACAATTAAAAGGGCATCCTTTTGGATTATTAGGACATTCTGAAGGTGGAATGCATATCATGGAAGCATATAAGCAAACAAAAGAACAAATTGATTTTTTGGTTTTTATGGCGGCATGTGGTGTTTCAGGTAAAGATGTGCTTGTTCAGCAACAATATGAAATGCCCTTAGCAGAAGGTTTAAACGAAGAAATTGCATTGTGGAATAAAACATTATTTCAAGGCTTATCAGAACGTGTTTTGGCAGAATCGGATTTGGTGAAATGTGCGTTTAACATAGAAGCATTCTTAAAAGAAATGTATGCAAAAGCGCCGAAAGGAGCCATATCGGAGGCAATGAATGAAGAAACATTTGTAGCAAATAATGCTGCATTTTTAAACAATCAATGGGGCAGACAATTTTTAGCATTTAATCCAACAGAATATTTAAAAACTATTGAAGTACCGTTAATTGCTCTTTTCGGCAGTAAGGATATTCAAGTAAATCCAATCATCAATAGTGAAGCATTTAGAAGTGCGCTATCCTCTAGTCAATTAAAGCGAGCTCAAATAACGGTTCTTCCGCAATTAAACCATTTATTTCAGCAATGTAATACCTGTAATTTTAAAGAATATGGTGATTTAGAAGAGACAATGTCTCCACTTGTTTTTGAACAATTGATACCTTTTATATTGAAACAATGAAACTACTCAGCTTCCTTTTATTTTTCTTTTCTTTTGTGTCCTTTGGACAACAAAGTCGTATTTTCCCGCAGCCTAATCAGTTAACTGAAACAGCAGAAGCATTTTTATTTGATGGATCGTTAACAATTCAAAACAACTCTGATTTTATTGCTGTTGTGCCCTACCTTCAACAATTGTTTGCTCATGACAACAGCATTTCTTTAACACCAGCGGCAACTAATTATTCGGTCTCTTTACACAATAACAATCAATTGAAAAGTGAAGCATATCAGTTAACGGTTTCATCCACTGGAATTACCATTGCGTATGCGGATAAAAATGGCTTGTTGTATGCGTTTCAAAGTTTGAATCAATGGATAACAAACAAACAAAAAATTCAAGGTGTAATCATCAGCGATTCTCCCCGTTTTTCCTACCGAGGAACACATTTGGATTGTGCCCGACATTATTATTCAATTCAAGAATTGAAACAATTTATTGATGAACAGGCACGGTTGAAATTCAATCGTTTTCACTGGCACTTAACAGACGACCAAGGTTGGCGACTTGAAATCAAACAATTCCCTAAATTGACTGCAATTGGTGCTTGGCGTGATAGTACAATTGTTGGGCATTACAGCGCCTTTCCTAGAGTTTATGAAAAAAAGCGTTACGGAGGTTTTTATACACAAGAAGAAGCGAGAGAATTGGTTCGATATGCTGCAATGCGTGGAATTACTATTGTTCCTGAAATCGAATTACCAGGTCATGCGCGTGCCGCATTAGCAGCCTATCCAAATTTAGGGTGTACTGGTCAACAATTACCTGTTCCAGGATTGTGGGGCGTTTTTGACGATGTTTTTTGTCCAACTGATGAAACTATTGACTTCTTGAAAAAAGTATTGGATGAGGTAGTGGCTATTTTTCCTTCAGAAACAATTCATATCGGAGGGGATGAAGTGCCTAAAACCCGCTGGAATAATTGTGAAAAATGTAAACACCAACGTGAAGTACATGGATTAAAAGACGCCCACGAGTTACAAAGCTATGTCATCAGTCAAATGGAACAACACCTGCGTTTGAAAGGTAGAAAAATCATTGGCTGGGATGAAATTTTGGAAGGAGGATTGGCGGAAAATGCCCAAGTGATGTCCTGGAGAGGTGTTGACGGAGGAATTGCAGCTGCTAAGACAAAACATCATGTTGTAATGAGTCCGGTTTCACACTGTTATTTTGATTATTATCAAAGCAGTCACGCCGATGAACCCTTGGCAATTGGCGGCTTATTGACCTTAGAAAAAGTGTACAGTTACGAACCAATTCCAAAAGAACTTTCCCCCGATGAGGCAGCTTTTATTTTAGGTGCTCAAGCCAATATTTGGACCGAATATTTACCCGAATTCAAAGATGTATTGTACAATACTTTTCCACGATTGATTGCGATGGCAGAAGTTAATTGGACAATGGAGAAGCCAAGTTACGAACGATTTGTCGAAGCAATGAATCGGTCATATTTACCTCAATTAAAACAACGGGGAATCAATTATTCCTTGGCTTTTTTAGATCCGAACTTATCACTTACAGCTGTTCCAAATGGATTTGAACTTAGTGCAAATGTTCCTTTAACAGGTGTCGTTTTAAAATATGGCGACCAAGCTTTTGAACAACTGCCATTAGAGCGCACTGCTTCAAAAATAAATCGTATTTTTCCAATCACTACATGGTACCAAGGAAGCGCAATCCGCACGGCTAATTTTAGTTATTGGACACACCTAGCAACAGGAAGAAAAGTGACTTTTCAAACACCACCAGATGAAAAATACAATTATCGCGGGGAGTTGGCATTAACGGATGGAGTTGTTGGTGGAACACCTTGGCGTGGTGACCAATGGCTTGGTTTCTTGAACGATACCGTTGTTTTTACCTTGGATTTGGAAGCAGTTACTGAGTTTAAGCAACTCGAAATGGGCATGTTAAACGAACCAAATTCATGGATTTACCGTCCGAAATCTGTTCAAGTTGAAATAAGTAATGATGGAAAAAACTTCAAGCAGTATTCGAACACTCAACAAACAACAGATAAGCTGACTGTAACAAAAACAAAGTCTGCACGTTACCTACGTTTTACCCTTATCAATTTACCGCTAATTCCAGAAGGAGATCCGGGTGCTGGTTATGTGCCGTGGACATTTGTGGACGAACTAATTTTGACCCGATGAAATTAGAAATGTGTGTTGGTTCACTAGAAGCCGCTCGTATGGCAAGTGAATACAAAGTTGACCGGATCGAAACATGTATTGCATTGGAACAAGGTGGGCTGACGCCTACTAAAAGCATGGTTTCTTGGATTCACAATACATTTCAATTGGAACAGCATGTATTAATTCGTCAACGAGCCGGTGGATTTTGTTACGATTACGATGAATTGTTGATTATGCGCGACCAAATAAGCGCCATGCGTGAAATTGGAGTAGCTGGTGTAGTTATTGGCGCATTAACTCCCGAACATGAACTTGATGTAGACACGCTTGAAACTTGGAAACGTGCAGCAGGAAATTTGGACCTCACCTTTCACCGTGCATTTGATGATGTAAAAGATTGGAAAAAAGGGATTGATCAATTGGTGAAAATGGGTTTTAAACGCATTTTATCGAGTGGACAACAACCAACTGTTTCTGATGGACTAGACCGTTTATCAGAAATGGTAACTTATGCGGCAGGACGCATTGAGATAATGGCAGGAGGAGGCGTCACTAACAGCTTATTATCTGCTTTAAAAAATACAGGTGTCAATGCAATTCATTTTTCTGGAACAAGCACAACAATTGTAGATAAGGGAAGTCTTTTTTCGACTACATTGCTCCTTCCAAACGAAGAAAAAACGCGCGCGATTATTCATTCATTTCATCAAATGAACGCGGTTTAGTCAGCTACTGTTTTTAATACATCTCTCACAAAAACATCAATTGGAATTGCGCTATCAATTCCTAATTTAACGCGAATGTTCTTGCGTGTATATTCAATTGCTTTTTCTGTTTTATTCAACAATATTCCAATTTCTTTACTCGAATAACTATTCATAATGAGCGAAAGTACAGTAAGTTCTTTATCAGACAGTTTGTCTTTAAACAGGTTGTTTATTCGTAATTTCTCAAAGGAATAGGCCTCTTTTTGAGAAGCAATAATAGCAAGTTCTGTATAGTTATTGAAAAAGAGATCAACGTCTAATTTTGCTCGTTTTAATTCCGCAGCATCCTCTGGTGAAGTGTTTTTCAATTTGTTATTATTGAAATATGCTTCAATTTGTTTTCGGAGGATAGCAATTTTCCCAACTGTTTTTAAAATTTCTTCCATGCGCAATTCTTGATTTTTTAGTTTTTGCTGTAAACTAAATTGCATTTCATGAGATGTTTCTAAATTCTTTGATATTTCAACGATAACATTCGTTTTTGTTTTCTCTTTTCGTTGAAAATAGCTATATAGGTATAAACCTAAAACAAACAAAAACAACGATGAAATGATCAGAAAAAAATTAAGATACTGTTGGTTTTTAATTTTTAGTTGATTGATTTTTGTTAAATTTTTGAGTTTATCATTTTCTATTTTTAAAGATGTTTTTTCTGTTAATACTTGATAATCTTTCAATGCAGTTGTAGCATTTTCAGATCTTTTTTTATCCGAAAGCAACATTTTCATAGCTATTGCTTCAGCGTAGCCCTTATAATTCTTGCTTTGTAGTTCAACTTTGCTCAATAAATCATAAAATGCAATTTCACTAGAAATATCGTGAACAGAAAATGCTTCTTTTTTTAATGAAAAAAGTGTTTTTTGATTTCCAATAATTGATTTATTTACTAATAAATTTGCTTCTTGTAAAAGTATTTTAGTATAAACATATTCGTTATGATAAACAGGTATTTTCCGAGCAAGCAATTTTTTTAGGCGAGACCTATTTTTAAATTGGCAGAAAAATTCTAATTCCAATTCATCAAGTGTAGTTTTATAAGTTTCAAGCGTTTTTACTAAAAATTCTGCAGATGAAATATGTTTGTTAAACGTAAGTTCATCATTTTTTATTCCAGCTATTTTTGCTAAGTTAATGTGTACTAAAAAAGAAATGGTTGGCGAAAATTCCCGATCAACTTTATTGAAAATAATTTCCGCTGAAGCCAAATCGTCTAGTTCCATAAATGCAACCCCAATATTTAGGTAGTTCACCCAATAATTTTGATCTTTATCTCCAATTGCTTCCATCGCTTTTCGTGCGGAAATAAAATAGTTGATAGCGGATTTCAAATAGCCTTTTCGTAAAAAAATGACGCCAATATTACTGTTGATTCCCGAGATATTTTTGTATTCATTTGCACATTTTTTATTTTCAAGTGCTTTTTCATACCATGTTAAAGCATTATCAAATTGAGAAATCATGAAATAATAATTCCCTAAATCGTAATACACATCAAACTCTTGATTACAATCATTGTTTGCTCGAGTTAAGGAGATTACTTTTTTATAAAGTGGGATTGCGTCTTTTACATTGTTGTCAATCTTTAAGGTGTGCTTTGCTTTTTTTAATAATACAGTAATTGCTTGACGCGTGTTACTTTTTTTCTCTTTGTTTTCATTTACATTGGCTTGCGAACAATTGGTTAATATTGACAACAAGCAAATGGAAACGATAAGACGCGTTACTAATTTTGGCATCATAGATTTTTCATTATGTGGTAAATTTACAATGTAATTTTGCATAATATTATAAATAATTAAAATTACGTTACTTTTCACAATTCAAATCCTATTACTGTTTTTTCCAAATACATTTTATCGTTTTGAGTAGTTACAAAGATTATTTTTAATACAGCATTCTATTCAGACAATTCAATTTTAAGAATTCCTTAATTTAGATAACATGTCATGCAATAAATTTTAAAATGTAACATGAATAAAATCGTTGTTAAATTAAATGTCAGTCAATATTAAAACACCAGGTCTAATAATATTGGAAGTTTGTAACATTAATTACAGTTTATCTAAAAAAGACTGTTTAAATTTGACAAATATTAAATGCATCAATTATGAAAATAGAACAAATTTATACGGGCTGTCTAGCACAAGGAGCATATTATGTTACAAGTAATAATGAGGCATTTATTATTGACCCGTTACGAGAAATAAATCCTTATTTGGAGCGCATTAAAAATGATGGTGTTCAATTAAAATACATTTTTGAAACGCATTTTCATGCTGATTTTGTTTCTGGACATTTGGATTTAAGTCAAGCTACAGGAGCAACAATCGTATATGGTCCTACCGCAAAACCAAGTTTTGAAGCGCTCATTGCAACCGATGGTCAACTTTTCCAAATTGGAGATATAACTATAAAAGCATTACACACTCCTGGACATACGATGGAAAGTACCACTTACTTACTAATCGATAAAAACGGGAAAGAAACAGCACTATTTTCAGGGGACACCTTGTTTTTAGGCGACGTTGGTCGTCCTGATTTAGCACAAAAAGCTGCTGATATGACGCAAGATCAATTAGCAGGGTTATTGTACGATAGCTTAATGACTAAAATCATGCCTCTGGCAGATGACATTACTGTTTATCCTGCTCATGGCGCTGGTTCTGCTTGCGGTAAAAACATGATGAAGGAAACGGTTGATTCGCTTGGCAATCAAAAAAAGATGAATTACGCGTTGAATCAACCAAACAAAGAAGCTTTTATTGAAGCGGTAACAGATGGTTTATTAGCGCCCCCTCCGTATTTTGGATTCAATGTCGCTATGAATAAAATGGGGTATGACAACTTTGAAAAAGTAAAAGAAAGAGCAATGAACCCTTTGTCTAGCTCTCAATTTGAAGAATTAGCAACTGCAACAAATGCGCTCATCTTGGATACACGAAACAGTGATTTATTCAAAGACGGTTTCATACCTCAATCCATCAATATTGGCATCAAAGGTGATTTTGCTCCTTGGGTCGGCGCTTTAATCGGCGATGTCAAACAAGAAATCATGTTAGTTACTGATTCTGGGATGGAAGAAGAAGTAATTACCCGTTTGAGTAGAGTGGGTTTTGACCATGTTTTGGGATATTTAGCAGGTGGTTTTGACGCGTGGAAAAACGATGGAAAACAAGTTGATACAATTGATCGAATTACAGCTTCAACATTTGCGGAGCGATTTGAGTTAGAAAATTCAGTTGTCATTGATGTGCGAAAAGAAACGGAATATGCTGCTGAGCATGTTGCAGAGGCATACAGCAAACCACTAGCGGCAATCAATAATTGGATAAATGATATAGATCCAACTCAACACTTTTTTCTTCATTGCGCTGGAGGATATCGCAGTATGATTGCTGCAAGTATTTTACAAGCAAGAGGCATTCGAAATTTCACTGAAATAGCAGGAGGTTTTAATGCAATCGCTCAAACAGCAATCCCAGTAACAGATTTTATTTGTCAAAGCAAAGTGTTTTAAAATACTTAGAAATCAGGAATGAAATATAACCCAGCAACTAGCTGGGTTTTTTATTGAACATATTCACATAATTGTAGATAAATTATGAATCAAGATTTTTGGAATGAACGCTACAGCGAAATAGACTTTGCATACGGTAAACAAGCGAACGATTTTGTTGTTGCTCAAGCGTTTCAGCCGGCACGTAAAATTCTCTGTTTGGCAGAGGGAGAAGGAAGAAATGCTGTTTATTTAGCGCAACAGGGGCACGATGTAACATGTATCGATTATTCGGAAGCAGGTATTGCGAAAATGAATCATTTGGCAAACGAAAAATGTGTTGAAATAACTACTATTTGCGCTGATTTGGCAGAAGTTACCCTTGCAGAAAATGAATGGGATGCAATAGTAATTATATTCGGTCATTTTCCGCCTGCTATTCGTCAGCACGTTCATCCACAACTTTACAAAGCGCTAAAACCAGGTGGTAGATTAATCTTGGAAGCTTATCGAAAAGCTCAAATCGACTACAAAACTGGCGGACCAATGAACCCAAGTATGCTCTATTCCAAAGAAGAATTAGCAACTGATTTTCAAGCGTTTTCTACCATTGCTATTGAAGAAACGGTACGAGAAGTCAATGAAGGTGCCTTTCACCACGGTCAAGCGGCAGTCGTTCAAGTGATTGGGCAGAAGTAATTGATTTATTTCTTGGTAAAACGTCCTGTTTCAACGGTATGTTTCGCGCGCCTTAAACTTTTTCGTAGTTTTAGTGTTATACTACAAACACTCATCACATGCGAAAACCGGGTTATGTATTTACTCCTTATGAAGCGCCTAATCAAACGCCGTTTGAGTATTTATTCGACATATTTAGTGAATTAGTCACGCATACATCAGGTGATGTCGACGAAGCGTTGGATTGGTTAAATGTATTGGACAAAGAATACAAACTTACCTCCGATGAGTATACCATGGAAGATTTCATCGAAGACCTCAAGAAAAAAGGTTATTTGCGCGAAGAAATCCAACCAGATGGAAAAGGACAATTGTCCATAACAGCAAAAACTGAACGGGTCATTCGCAAAAATGCAATGGACCAAATTTTCGGTAATATCCGTAAAAGTGGTGCAGGTAATCACAAATCCAAAAAAAGCGGTGTCGGAGATGAAGCAACGGGTGAATTTCGCGCGTTTCAATTTGGTGATTCCTTCGAAAACATCGCTGTTACTGAAAGTTTGAAGAATGCACAAATAAATAATGGCATTGGCGAATTTCGATTGACGGAACAAGACTTAGTGATCGAAGACACCCACCACAAATCGCAAATGAGCACCGTGCTGATGATTGACATTAGTCACAGCATGATTTTGTACGGTGAAGACCGCATCACGCCAGCTAAAAAAGTTGCCATGGCTCTTGCCGAATTAATCACTACCAGTTATCCCAAAGACACCTTGGACGTGATTGTGTTTGGTAACGACGCGTGGCCAATAAAAATCAAAGACTTACCTTATTTAAACGTAGGTCCATACCACACCAATACAGTTGCAGGACTTGAATTGGCAATGGACATTCTCCGAAGAAAACGAAACACCAACAAACAGATTTTCATGATTACTGACGGGAAGCCAAGTTGTTTGCGTTTGCCAGATGGTCAATACTATAAAAACAGTAATGGATTTGATCAAATGATCGTTGAAAAATGCTACAACATGGCTGCGCAAGCACGAAAAATGCACATTCCAATAACGACCTTTATGATTGCACAAGATCCTTATTTACAGTCTTTTGTAGAACAATTTACACAATCGAACAAAGGAAAAGCTTTTTACACAGGCTTAAAAGGCTTGGGAGAAATGATTTTTCACGATTACGAAACGAATAGAAAAAAACGAATTAACTAAACAGATGAACAATAGTACGACATTTGGCGCTTTGAAAGCGTCAGGATACCAATCAAAAAGTATAAAAACCGAATTGAGAGACAATTTGATTGCAGCACTTCAATCGGGAAAAGAAACGTTTCCAGGAATGCACGGATACGAACAAACGGTTATTCCACAATTGGAACGGGCTATTTTGTCGAAACACAATATCAACCTATTGGGATTGCGCGGACAAGGGAAAACGCGGATTGCTCGTTTAATGGTAAACCTTTTGGACGAGTACATTCCATATGTTTCAGGAAGTGAAATGAACGACGACCCTTTTCACCCAATTAGTCGTTACGCAAAAGATTTATTAGCAGAAAAAGGTGATGATACGCCAATTTCTTGGTTGCATCGTTCTGAAAGGTTCTTTGAAAAATTGGCGACACCCGATGTAACAATTGCAGATTTAATTGGCGACATCGATCCTATAAAAGCATCCAATTTGAAATTGAGTTACGCTGACGAACGTGTCATTCATTTTGGTATGATACCACGCGCAAATCGTTGTTTGTTTGTCATCAACGAATTACCCGATTTGCAAGCACGTATTCAAGTTGCACTCTTTAATATTCTTGAAGAAGGCGATGTGCAAATTCGCGGGTTTAAATTGCGTTTACCCATGGATGTTCAGTTTGTCTTTACTGCAAATCCAGAGGACTATACCAATCGTGGAAGCATAGTTACTCCATTAAAAGATAGAATTGGTTCTCAAATTTTGACGCATTATTCAGCAGATATTGCAACAGCCAAAAAAATAACCAAACAAGAATCTGAAAAAATGGATAGCCGATCGTGTACGGTTCATGTTCCTGAATTGGCACGAGATATTTTGGAACAAATAGCATTCGAAGCACGTGAAAGCGAATACATTGATCACAAAAGCGGAGTAAGTGCACGCATGAGCATAACGGCTTACGAGAATCTAATAAGTACTGCTGAACGTCGCGCCTTGTTGACCAATGAAACGGAAACAACAGTTCGTTACAGCGATTTAATCGGTATGATTCCTTCGCTAACTGGAAAAATGGAATTGGTATACGAAGGAGAACAAGAAGGAACCGCTTTTGTGGCGAATCATTTAATAAGTGAAGCAACAAAAACGCTTTTCCTTCAGTATTTCCCGAAAATTGAGAAGCTAAAAAAACAAGATCAAGAAACTCCTTACGATGCCGTTTTGAATTGGTTCATCACAGCAGATGCTTTCGAATTACCTGATGAAGCTGATGAAACCACGTACACTTCAGCTTTGCTCTCAATCACGCCATTGGTTCAATTACTGAAAAAATACCAATCAAATGTAGCTACTGCTGATATTCCGTTTTTGTTGGAATTTATTCTTTGGTCCTTGGTTGAATTGAAGCAATTATCGAAGAAACGCACAGCAGATGGGTTGTCTTTTAATGATGCATTTGATCATTTGTTAAAAGGATTTTGATAGAGAGCGAAAAAAAGGTGAAGAAAACAAAAAACCCGGCACTTTAGTGCTGGGTTTTTTTTGTGACTTTGGAGGTTAAAAACTTAAAAACAGTGTTCAATCCCTTTCTTCTTTAAAATTGGCATCAAGATTTTAAAATGAAATAGACCATCTCTGAAACAAGCTTTTCGCATGCCCCATTTTTGTAGGCTATTTTTCAATTTTTTCCTTGCAGATGCACAATTTCCCAAAAGGTTTACAGTTCCTATTTTATACTCAATTTCCCTGGTACAAAGGGAATTAATTTTCCGTGTTCTTAATAAAATTAGCGTTGTAATAGTGATTGTTTGATTTGATTAATAACTGATAACTTCCATCTTCTAAGAACGAAATATCAACTTGCCCAACCGCACTTTTATCTTGTTTATAAACTACTTGTCCGATGTTGTTGATAATCCGAATATCAACTAATTCATCAATTTTAGTCAACGTGTATTTCAGTATATTAGTTGTTGGATTTGGATAAACCATTATACGATTAGTCAATACAAGATTTTCGTTCAACCCAACATATTCAGGTGGTACAACAATAAATTGCCCCATCATACCTGCATCTTCATGCATTAAAATATGGCAATGGTACATGAAAGGAATTACTGAATCAGCGAAATCTTCGAATTTCGTTACAAACAAAACCGAATCACCGGTTGGAATGAACACAACATCTTTTCTACCTCTTTCTCCTTGATGCGGTATACTACCATTTCTATCAAATAAATAGAATTGAACGTCATGAATATGAAAGGGATGTCCAACCATTGTTTCATTTACCAATTTCCAAACCTCGATATTATTGATTGGGATAACTAAATCAATTCGATCCATGTTAAATGAACTATCATTAAAATAAAATGGCCCATCCATTACCATCATACTATCTGCTGTGAACCGAATAGTTCGTGTGATATCTGCAGTTGTTGGATCATAAGGTAAATTATTTTCAAGCATTGTTGGAATGAAGGTAATTGCATCAGTCGTTTGTGCAATAACATTAATTTGCAAGATATTAAAATCAATTCCATTCAATGGACTGTCCATAGGAGGACTTCCAGGAGGCATTGGCATAGTTGGCCCTCCTTGAACGCCCATTGGTAGCTCACTAGCGTAACTCATAAGGTACAGTGTTTGACCTTGTAGACCTGTTAAATTTACAACAATTTCAGCTCTTTCTCCAGGTGCTAAACGAACTCTTGTTGTATCAAAAGGTAGATTGAGCAACCCCCCATCCGATGCAATTTGTTTAAATGGGAAATTATTAGAAAGTCCAAAATTAAATGCTCTTTCACCAGATCCGTTCAAAATACGTAAACGAATCATTTGAGCAGGAAAATTTCCATAAACCGAATAACCATTATTTGCTCGTGCACCATTTACCATTATTGTACTATCCTGCATTCCTAAAGGCATCGCTTGATTGTTTACATCGTATTGCTGACTTTGAACTACTAAAGGGAAATCATCAACACCGTATTTTCTTGGTAGAGACAATGATGCTTCATTTGGATCGCGAACAATGATAAAGCCAGCAGCACCTTTTATGGCTTGTAATGCTGTTTTCCTGTGTAGGTGAGGGTGATACCAATAAGTTGCCGCCTTGTCCATCACCGTAAATTGAGGATTCCAAGTATCCCCAGCCATGATTTCAGTATGAGGTCCACCATCCCAAATGGAAGGTAAATGAATACCATGCCAATGTACAGTTGTTGTATCATTGATATCATTGGTCACAGTAATATTCATGTTTTGGCCTTGATCAAAAATTAGCGTTGGTCCTAAATACTTAAATTGGTTGTAGGCATAAGTGTATGTTTTACTTCCAGTTGGAAAAAATTGAACACTATCCTTATGCATCGTTAATGAAATATTCGGTCCCATCAACGTATCGGGAACAACTAATTGAGTCTGGGCTTTTGTACTCAAACACAAAAGCGCCAGACTGATTGATACTATCGTCTTCATAAACATGTAAATTGGGTATTCTCTAGTTGATTACGACCGGGAAAGTCGAAAATTTTCCTTCTGAAGTGATTCGAACAAGGTAACTACCTTTCGCTAAACCAATAGTTGGTATCGTTAATTTGTTTAGACCCTCCTTAATAGCTTCATTTTTGTAAAAAAGCACATCACCTACACCATTTACTAACTCAAATGCAATAACTTTTGATTGCTTAGATTGAAGATTTACACTAAAATTTTCAGTTGTAGGATTTGGATAGATCGCAACATCAGCAAAAATGTTTAAAGCATTTAAACCTGCAACATTTCCAGTAAAAGATAAATTATCAACCCATAAGTAGTCTTGATTAGTTGGATTATTCCCACTCGCTTTTAACACGATGATACATGAATCAGGTGCTTGCGTATCAGTATAAACAAATGGAATAGAGAAGTTTGCCCAACTCATTGCCATTCCAGTCAAATTTTTATTTGCAGTAGCAACAATTATACGAGCATTTGTTGTAGCATCCCATCGTGTAAGCTGAACATTTAATGAGCCTTGGCTAGATCCATAAATCATGTGTTGCCATTTTCCTGTAAACGCAGATGGTTGTTGATTAAATGCAAATCCAGAAACGGGTTGTTGGGTTGTTGGATTAATAACACCGCTCACTGCAATACCATTAACAACAGTAGCTCCAACTGTTTTAGATGTTAATTTCAAATAAGACATCCCTGGACTACCGGGTGTTCCTTTTTGCGCTGTATAAACACCTTCAGCAGTTGTTAAATCATTAAGTGTTGCCCACCCAAAAGGATTTTCATAAGTACCCATATTTATCCAAGTTTCGAAACCAGAATTTGGGATTTGGGCATGTAAAGAACATGTAATTGAAACAAAAGCAATTACAGATAATATTGACTTTTTCATAATAAAATATTTAATATCGACTTTAATAAAGAATAATTTAAACACTATAATTAGTGCGTTGTATTCCAGTAGGATTTCTCCCGAAATATCAATAAATCAAATTATTAAAGTTCTATTTTTTATGAAAACGGATGTCTTTATATGTAAAGGTGGAGGGTCATAAATTTTAGATAAAACTTTCTTAAACGTGAAACTGGTGTTTGTTTGAAAAAGAAATGAGTTAATAGGTTCAATTATAGCAATTACTTGCTGAAAATCGTGCGCTTCAGGACTTTGTATTTGTGTTTCTTTTAACTTAAAAAAAGTTGTTTTATTATGACAACATCCGTTTGATTGCTTTTCACTCTTACAACAACTTTTAGGGGTGAATAATGATATACTTTTTAGTTTACCGCAACAATAATGAGAAGTAATCGAAAAGCCACAAATAGTTACTGAATAAACCAATGTGAAACATACTAAAACGAAGGTTTTGAAAAAACTCATCATATTCAAATGTAATAAAAAAAATTGTGTTGACAAAATAAAAGTAGACTTATGATTTTAGTTCTTGCAACTTGATTATATACATGAAAACTAGCAACTTATATTATTTGTTAAATCAATCAATAATTAAAAAAGAGGTAAGCAAAATGAAAATGAAGAAAACTTTAATGTGAATACAAGAGTGACTTTCTTTCTCTCATTTTTCTCACCCCGCAACAAAAATGAGATTAAAATATTCATATGAGACGGAGTAAGTTTCCAATTAATTTAGTGTTTGCTAAATAGAGCACCCAAACTGCTTGCGCAGTTGTCGTCTTTTTTGTTTTATCCGCAATTCAAAATAAATTTTATTTGCTCCTAAAAACAAAAAACCCGGCACTTTCGTGCTGGGTTCCTTTTGTGACCCTGGAGGGATTCTAACCCCCAACCGCTGGAGCCGAAATCCAGTGCGCTATACAGTTGCGCCACAGAGCCGTTTTTGGCGAGTGGTGCAAAAATCCTTTTTGAAGGTTGCGCCACAGAGCCGTTTTTGGCGAGTGGTGCAAAAATCCTTTTTCAAGGTTGCTCCGCCCTATCAATTTCATGTTTTGGTAAAAAATCCGCAACAATTCGTGCAAATTTACTTGTTTTTTCAAGGAAGAATTCATTTTTTCCAATAATTTTGAAAGAAATCCGTTTACTAAAACAAATTCGGTATTATGCGTTTTGTTATCATTGCTTTTTTCATAGGAATAACTTATCAATTGAATGCACAAATTGGTACTGGTGAATGGCGTATGCATCACCCAACAACAAGTGCAATCGATTTAGCCATTGGAAATAATGTAGTCATGACTGCCCTTTCAGCTGGTATTCTCGAATACGATGAAACAGCAGGAGAAAATAAAGTGTACAACCGATTAAACGGATTATCTGATATCAATGTAACTTGTATTGTTTTTGAACCACTTAGCGCTTCATTTTTTGTTGGTTATGATAATGGTAATATTGATCAAATCCTTAAGAATGGAATAGTAATCAACATCCCTGGAGTTAAATTGGCACAAATTATTGGAAATAAACGAATCAATAAATTAACTACTCACAATGGATTGGTGTATGCTGCTACAGGATTTTCAGTTGTGGTGATTGATCCACACAAAAGTGAAATCAAAGATACGTATTATCCTACAGCTGTTCAAAAGAGTTTTAACGATGTAGCAATAATCAACGATACTATATTCGCTTTAACAGACAGTATATTGTACCGTAGTAATTTCGCTAACCCATTTTTGGCAGCACCAACACAATGGGCTGTTGATAATCGAATTAATCCAATAAGTTCTGCAAAATTAGGTGCTTTAGCAGTTTTAAATAACGAATTACTGATCTTGTACAAAAACGAAGTATATGGCTCTGATTCGATTTTAAAAATGACTGCACAAGGCACTACTATGATAATTGGAACTGTTTTCGATATGGAAATCGTAAACTTTTCTGTAATTGCTAATGATATTTATGTTTATTATAACGATGCATTTGCACAGTTTGACACAAATGAACAACTTATTTTTTCTGTAAATTCCTACAATGGTGTTGTTGCAGTTCCAAAAAAAGTATTTGCACGAGCTGCAGGGGGCTATTGGATTGCTGATGGAAAACAAGGTCTCGTGAAAGCAATCAATGCGGCATCTTTTAGTTTTGTGAATCAATCTGGGCCACCAAAAAACAGTTTCTTTTCACTCAATAGTTTGGACGATAAAGTTGTGGTAACTGGTGGATTGCTTGACCGTGTTCAGCTCACCTACAATGTTTCCGGTGCATATGTTTTTCAAGACGAAGATTGGACATTGTACGACCGTGAAAATCAAACCATGTGGAATGGCGCAAATGTTTGGGATATTGGAACAGCTGCAATTAATCCAAAAAATAAAAACCAGCTTGCATTGGCAGGATATTGTGTGGATGCCTTGAGTATTGTAACGGGTAATCAAGTTTCTGCGCTTTACAACGCTTCAAATTCAGCGTTGGAACCAACAACTTTGGGCAATGGATTTGTTTGTATTTCTAATATTGAATACGATAAAAAAGGTAATTTGTGGATAAGTAATTGTTATTCCAATAAACCATTAAAAGTGCTTTTGAAAGATGGAACGTGGCAAAGTATGGAGTCAGGTACTGAAACAAATGGTGCTTTTTCTTCTGAATTGGCCATTGATTACAATGGAAACAAATGGATGGGGATTTATGGGAAAGGATTATTGGGATACAACGACAATGAAACACCTGAAAATACAGCTGATGATATGTATAAATTGTTAAAGTCGGGTGAAGGATATGGAAATTTACCATCGGAAAACATAACAGCAATTGCAGTTGATTTTGATAATGAAATTTGGATAGGTACAGAAAATGGCTTTGTTGTATTGTATAATTCTAACGGTATTTTTAATTCAAATTACATCGATGCGTCTCGTATCTTGGTCAATTTTGAAGGCAATGTTGAAGAGTTGTTGAATGGAACAGCAATTACTGATATTGAAATTGATGGTGGTAACCGCAAATGGATTGCAACTGCAAACACAGGAATTTTCTTATTGTCAGCTGATGGACAAGATGTAATCAAACAATATACGAAGGAAAATAGTGCGTTGATTTCCAATGCAATCATGGACATGGAGTTCAACAGTAAAACAGGTGAACTTTTTGTTGTGACTGATTTAGGAATGGTTTCATTACGCACTGATGCATCAGCAGAAGATGCAACGTACGATGCTGTAACTGTTTTCCCCAATCCAGTTAAACCAGATTATACTGGACCAATTACAATTCAAGGCATACGTTACGATAGCGATGTGCGCATCACTGATGCTGCAGGGAGATTAGTTTATAAAACGACTTCAAATGGCGGAACAGCAACTTGGAATGGTAAAACAATAACTGGCACGCCCGTTGCGACGGGTGTATATTTTATTTGGACAGCAACAAATGAAAACTTATCATCAAAAGATAGAAAAGTTGGTAAAGTAGTGGTTGTTCGATGAAATTTCAAGATAGGGGAATTGTTTTATCCCGAGCGCCTTTTTCTGAAACAAGTTTAATTGTCACGCTTTTCACTGAGTTACACGGCGTTCAAACGTTTTTATTTCAAGGAGCTAAAAAGAAAAAAGGCTTGGTTTTATTCCCCTTAGCTACCGTTGACATAACTTATTACCGTCGTTCGGATAGTCAAATGGGTAAGCTAACTGAAATTGTATTAGCTGAATCACTGAATGAATTACCTTTTGATCCAGTAAAATCAAGTATTTGTTTCTTTATTGTTGAATTATTACAAAAAACACAACAACAAGGCAACAAAGAAATAGCGCTTTTCTATTTTGTTTGGCAAGAAGCTGTTTGGCTCAATCACACAAAGGAATTAACCAATTATCCATTATGGTTTTTAGCTGCCTATACGCGTTTTTGCGGAATCACGCCAGCTGTCGAACAACACTCACCAACCGTTTTTGATATCAAAGAGGGAAAACTCACTACAATTCGTCCCAATCATGTCGAATTTATTGAAGACAAGTCCATTTCTTGGTTTGAACCAATGTTGGATAACGATAAAATAAATTTTTTGGCGCTTGCTATTCCTAAAACTGATCGCAATGAGTTACTGGCTCATTGGTTAACGTATTATTCATTGCATTTGAATGGCATGCGCACACTAAAATCTATCGAAGTAATTCGAACGATCCTACATTAATTCAACGTAATTATTAGTTAAATAAAACAAAACTTTAAAACTATTTAATTAGTTTTTTAACTAATTAAAAGTAAATAACTTAAGTTGATTTTTAAATAAAAATGAGAAGAAATTATTTTGCTTTTTTATTGGCAATTATCACAGATTATTTTACAATTTCTTTACGCCATTTTACATAACCAATAACTGCGAATAGCGCGTACAATAAAAAGAGTAAACTACTTAGATACAACGTACGATTGAAATAAATGCCAACCATTGCCAAATCAATGACAATAAAATAAATCCAGTTTTCGAGTATTTTTTTCGTTATCATCCAAGTAGCTGAGACACTCAAAAAGAATAAAATGGCATCCAAATAAGGGAAAACTTGGTTGGTATAATTATCGAGTAAATAGCCTGAAATACCTCCTAAAATTCCACTTCCAAGGACAATAAACACATGAAATTTCCAGGATAATTGTTTGATGTGTTGTTGGTCGGATTTTGTTTTCCAATTGATCCACCCACTAATTGCCAGTAAAGCATACATACTATTCAATAGGGCATCAACATAAAGTAGGGTCGTGTAACTGATAATGACGTATGAAATGGAACTTACAAAAGCAAAAATCCAGCAACTTATTTGTTGTTTTCCCGCTAAAAAAACATACGTCAAACTTGTGGAAACGGCAAACCATTCTATTGGTTGTGTATTACGACAAGCATCTATTATAAGTGATATGTATTCAGCTAGTTGCACAACTAATCGTTTCGTTCAATATCATTCATGTTTTCCATTTTTTTGGTGTGCAAAAAGCCATTAATATCGTCAAAATGCGTTGTTACTTTTTTATTCCCAAATTCAAAAACTTTGGTCACCAAACCATCAAGGAAATCGCGGTCGTGAGAGACAAGAATCAAGGTGCCATCAAAGTTTTTCAATGCTTCTTTGATGATGTCTTTTGTTTTCATGTCGAGGTGATTGGTCGGCTCATCCAAGATCAACAAGTTAACGGGTTCTAATAAGAGTTTGATCATTGCTAAACGCGTCTTTTCTCCACCTGAAAGTACTTTCACTTTTTTAGTTGAATTATCACCGCCAAACATAAAAGCACCAAGTATATCTCTAATTTTTAAACGTGCGTCACCTTCAGCAATGCGATCAATCGTTTCGTAAACAGTCAACGATTCGTCCAATAAGGAGGCTTGATTTTGTGCAAAATAACCGATTTGGGTGTTGTGACCTAATTCCAAACTTCCTTCAAATTCAATTTCACCCATTAATGCTTTCACCATGGTCGATTTACCTTCACCATTTTTCCCCACAAATGCTACTTTCTCGCCACGCTCCAACGAAAAACTAGCGTTTTTAAACACGATATGTTCGTCGTAAGTTTTCGAAAGTTCATTGACAACTACTGGATATTTACCTGATCGCGGAGCAGGAGGGAAGCGCAAACGCAAGGCTGAATTATCGATTTCATCTACTTCAATTATTTCAAGTTTCTCGAGCATTTTTACCCGAGATTGAACCTGTAAGGTTTTGGAATAAGTTCCTTTAAATCGTTCAATAAACTCGGTTGTTTCGGCAATGAATTTTTGTTGTTCTTCGAATTGTTTTTGTTGTTGCGCTCTTCTGTCTTTGCGTAATTCGAGGTAATGCGAGTATTTTGCTTTGTAATCGTAAATGCGCCCCATCGTCACTTCAATAGTACGCGTTGTAATCGCATCGATAAATGCCCGGTCGTGTGAAATTACAACGACAGCTTTAGCGCTATTGATCAAAAAGTCCTCTAACCATTGAATGGATTCAATGTCCATGTGATTCGTTGGCTCATCCAATAAAATCAAATCGGGTTTTTGCAAAAGTATTTTCGCTAATTCAATGCGCATGCGCCATCCTCCACTAAATTCAGCAGTTGGTCGATTAAAATCTTCGCGCTCAAATCCCATTCCTTTGAGAACTTTTTCTACTTCACCATCGTAATTGATTTCTTCGATGGAGTAAAATTTTTCACTGATTTCGGAAACGCGTTCGATTAACTTGTAATATTCGTCAGATTCATAATCCGTTCGGACGGTTAATTCTTGGTTGATCGCTTCAATTTCGTCGCGCATTTTGAAGATACTTGAAAAAGCTTTGCTTGTTTCTTCAAAAACGGTACAATTATCTTCGGTCAATAAATGCTGTGGTAAGTACGCAATGACGTAATCTTTTGGTGCTGAAACAGATCCGGCTGAAGGTTTGTTAAAGCCTGCTAATATTTTCAGCAAGGTTGATTTACCAGCACCATTTTTACCCATGAGGGCAATTTTATCGTTCTCGTTGACGACAAAAGAAACATCACTGAAGAGGATTCTTCCGCCAAATTCAACTTTTAAAGCATCAATTGATATCATTTATTGCAAATAAGTTTGCAAAGGTACGTAATGATGCGCATTAAAAGAAAAGCGACTGCTTATTTGTAAACCAGTCGCCATGCTTAATTTTATATAATCAATAATACCAGCAGGTCAACAATAACAGATAAAGCAAGTGCATTTAATATCCATTTCATTGGAGCAACAGCTAAAAGTAAACTGAGGGTTAACATGGTTGGAATAATCACGACGATCATTGACCACGTTTCTTTTACAGCTCCAAGGTTCATGGTAACGCCTCCCAAACATCCAACAATTAGTAGTGCTATCGATATAACTCCAAATCTGTTTTCATCTGCCCATATTCCTAGGCTACCCCACATTCCAAAAGAAGTATTTTTTGTTTCCATTTTTATTGTTTTAGAAAACAAAAATCGTAGTAATGCAAAAAGTTTGAAATGACCCGAATCACCAAAAAAGATGATTTTCGTCTTGTTTTAACCAAAAAAAGCACGATTTCTCGTGCTTTTACTATTTTTTGAGGTGTTCTTAAACTAATGCAACAAACAATACATCGTTCGTTTTCATCACTTTTAACAACCCATTTTTCGTCAATGTTTTGATACTCGTATCCCATTGTTTGTTACTCATGGTAACTTTCTCTTTTAATGCAGCCAATTCCATCGATTGTTCTTTTTGAACGATGTCAAACAATTGTTGTTCGTTTTCATTCAAAACAACTTTTACTACTTTTTCTGGGCGCATTTGCGGGAAGAATAACACTTCTTGAATCGAAGGATTGTTTGTCAAGTACATGATAAGACGGTCCATACCAATTCCTAGTCCACTTGTTGGCGGCATTCCATATTCCAACGCACGCAAGAAGTCTTGATCAATAAACATTGCTTCGTCATCGCCTTTTTCTTGTAAACGTAATTGTTCTTCAAAACGTTCGCGTTGATCGATAGGGTCATTTAACTCGGAATATGCATTTGCGACTTCTTTACCGCAAACCATTAATTCGAATCGTTCTGTCAATTCAGGATTATCGCGGTGTGTTTTACACAAAGGCGACATTTCTTTTGGATAGTCTGTGATGAATGTCGGTTGGATGTAATTTCCTTCACATTTTTCACCAAAAATTTCATCAATGAGTTTTCCTTTCCCCATTGTTTCATCCACTTGGATACCCATTCCTAGTGCAGCAGCACGCAATTCGTCTTCCGATTTTCCATCGATATCAAATCCTGTAAAGTCAATGATTGATTGACGCATCGTTACGCGCTTGTATGGTGCTTTGAAGTTGATGTTGTGTGCACCAAAGGTTGCTTCAGTTGTGCCATTTACAGCCGTTGCACAATTTTCGAGCAAGCGTTCTGTAAAATCCATCATCCAGTTGTAATCTTTGTAGGAAACATAAATTTCCATCGCAGTAAATTCTGGATTGTGCGTTCTGTCCATTCCTTCGTTGCGGAAGTTTTTCGAAAACTCGTAAACACCATCAAAACCACCAACGATTAAGCGTTTTAAGTACAATTCATTCGCAATTCTCATGTACAATGGAATGTCCAAAGCATTGTGGTGCGTGATGAATGGTCGTGCAGAAGCACCACCTGGGATTGCTTGTAAAACAGGTGTTTCGACTTCCATGTATCCTGCGTCGTTGAAAAACTGACGCATGGCATTGAATAGTTTCGTGCGTTTGGTGAAAATATCTTTAACTTGCGGATTAACCACTAAATCAACGTATCGTTGACGGTAGCGCAATTCTGGATCGGTAAACGCATCGTGAATTTTTCCTTCCGCATCTGTTTTAGGAAGCGGTAACGGTTTTAAGGATTTACTGAGCAACGAAAATTCTTTCACATGGACAGAAACTTCACCTACTTGCGTTTTGAAAACTGTTCCTTTGATTCCAATAAAATCGCCAAGATCCAACCATTTTTTGAATAAATCGTTGTACAACATTTTATCTTCACCAGGACAAATTTCATCGCGGTTAAAGTACACTTGAATACGGCCTTCGGCGTCTTGAATTTCAGCAAAAGAGGCTTTCCCCATGATGCGTTGGCTCATTAAGCGACCTGCTAAGCAAACTTCCTTTCCTTCTTCGAAGTTGTTTTTGATAGCAGTTGAATAAGCAGTTACAGGATACAATGCCGCTGGATACGGATCAATGCCTGCATTTCTAATTTGTTCCAACGTTTGACGACGTTGTATTTCTTGTTCTGAAAGTTCGTGTGACATATTTATCTTTTTTTCAGTCTAAAATTTACCAATGTGGGCAGCTATCGCAACCATTTCTTGGGCGTAAGTAAAAGAGCATTCCTGCAGCTGCAAAGTAGGATGAAAATCCAAATTGTTGACGAGCAAATTGATTTTTATCGTTTGGTCGTGTTCGAACATGAGGCAGGTGTATGAAACCTAAACCTGTTTCTGTTTGAATAAAAAAGTGTTTGAAAAATTCAACACGAATACTTCCATTCAATCCAAGACCATATCCTGAAATAGAAGGTGTAGCAAATGTGTGAATCTGTCCAAAGTTTAAATCATTAAAGGTTAATACTGGGCCAATCCCACCCCCAATATTTCCTGTAATTGCCAATTGACGTTTTTGTCCAATAGACAACAAATCAAATGAACGCATCAGTTCTATACGGAGGAAATTAACGCCATTTGTGTTTTCGTAATGAAATTTTTCACGATCGGTGATAACTGGTTGGTCGTAATACGTTCCTGTCCAGTTTGTATCAATTCCAGCACCAATTTTACCATCCAGCAATACATGATTTTGATCGTTCATTACATATTTGTAATGGTCTACACCAAAGGATAGTGCCCATTTATCATTGATATAATAGCCAATGCGTGCATTGTATTGCGGGACAGTGATAGTAGTTGGGTTGAAGTACACATCGGGACTAAATTTATCAGGACGATCGCTTGCTTTGACGTGTTTTAAACGAAAATCATAATCTTCACCAACAAAACGAATCGTCGAATTAGTGTAATAAGAGCGGTTATATCCCCAATAAAAAAAGAAAGTTCCAGCTGCTGTACTTTTTTTTGTTTTGTGTTTCACTTGAGCAAATAATGGTGTAAAACCCATTAACAAACAGCAAATAAGCGCACTAATTTTCATTGTATTGTTATTTTGTCATTTTTAAAAAAGCGACTTCTTTTTCGGTTAAATGGCGGTGAAAACCTCTCGGCAAGTCTTTTTTTGTAAGTCCAGCAAACTGAACACGATCAAGTTTCACAACTACGTATCCTAATTTTTCAAACATGCGCCGTACAATTCTGTTTTTGCCTGAATGTATTTCCACGCCCACTTCGCGTGAATTTTTCGTGTCTTTTACGTATTCTACGTGGTCACACTTGATACGACCATCTTCTAAATCAATACCTTTTAACAACATTTCCATGTGCTCAGAAGTAACTGGTTTGTCGGTTTCAACTTGGTATATTTTTTTTGCTTCGAATTTTGGATGCGTTAATTTTTTTGATAAATCACCATCATTGGTAAACAACAACAAACCTGTTGTATCTCTGTCCAATCTACCAACTGGATAAATTCGTTCTTTACAAGCTTTGTAAACCAAACCCATTACGGTTTTCCTACCCCAAGGGTCATCCATTGTGGTGATAAAATCTTTTGGTTTATTCAACAATACATAGCGTTTTGTTTCCGCATTGATTGTTTCACCATCGTATTGAATTTTATCACCACGCTTGATTTTGTAACCTAATTCGGTAATAATTTCGCCATTTACTGAAACGACCCCCGTTTGGATTAATACATCTGCTTCTCTACGAGAGCATATTCCAGCATTTGACAAGTATTTGTTCAAACGGATTTCATCTTCGTTGAATGATGGCAATGGATCGCCTTTTCTTTCCTTGTTTTTGAAAGCGTAGTTTTTCGCTTTTTCAGCGTATTTCTCCGTTTTTGTTCCTGTACCTGTTCGTTGCGGTTTGGAATCGGAAGTCACTGTTTTTTTAGTGAATGTCTTTTTTGGACGATCGGTACTTTTAGCACCTTTAGTTGTTGGGCGGCTTTTGCTGCCTGTTGGTTTTCTTGTGTTCATCACGAGCATAATTAAATTTCTACTGTCACAGTAGTAAGTTGCAAAGATACGTTCAATTATTGTAAATTAAGCATAAAACTACTTTGTATCGAATCGATTAGGTCGAAAACGCATCGGTGATGTGCTCAATTTTTGTGCGGTAATTGTTGTGAACAATCGACATTATATCGAAACGCACACTTGTTTGAATGTTTTTTGATTGGACGTAAAAATTGGCGCATTGGATAATTTGCCGTTGTTTTTTCTTAGTAACCGCCATCCAAGGTTCTCCAATTTCAGCTGTTTGGCGCGTTTTCACTTCAACGATAACCAATTCATTACCTTTTTCAGCAACAATATCAATTTCGTATTTCAAATACCGAAAATTGGTCTGTCTGATAATGTAGCCCTCTTCTTTTAATTGTTTTTGCGCCATTAATTCGCCAAAAACTCCTAATTCGTGATCTGTCATGGTTCTTTTTCACTTTAAGATAGCGAAAAAGTTGTTTTCCATCAACAAATCAATATTGGTTTTTTTCTCAAAGAATGAGAGTTTTTTTATCGTGGATTGAATTGTTGGTTACCTCCCATGATTACTTGTTGCCCTTCTTTGAATTCTTTTTCAACGATTACTTTGCCGTTTTTATCATACATTCGAAAAGTGCCATCACGCAATCCGTTTTTGTAGAAACATTCTGAAATCAACGCGCCTTTTCGATCGTATTCTGCCATCAATCCGTTTAATTTGCCGTCTTTGAAATGCGTGATGTTGTTGGGGATTTTTCCTCCTGGGTAATAAGCAATCCATTCGCCGTCTTTTTCCCCGTTTTTATAGGTGCCTTGTTCCGTTCGCTTGTAATCTTTTTGAGAAAAAGAAATCCACTCTCCGTGTTTTACGCTTTCAATCGATTCCATATCTTTCAACGGGCCGTATTCGATTTTAGATTTAACAGTAATGATTTTATACGAACCAACATCTTTTGGTTTTCCATTTTCAAATAATTCTGTCCATTCTCCCGTTTTCAATCCATCTTCATAATTTCCAGTTGCTTTTAATTTTCCGCTAGGATAATAGGATTTCCAGAGTCCATTGAGCAAGCCTTTTTTGAAAGTTGTTTCGTTTTTGAGTTTACCATTTTCCCAATAATTTTTCCAAAGACCTTCTTCTTTTCCGTTTTTATAAACTCCTGACATGAGAAGCGTTTCGTCTTCGTACCACGTTTCCCAAAGTCCGTTTTTCAAGTCGTTTTCAAAAGTACCTTGCTTAAACAACGTACCATTTTTGTAATAATATGTCCAAGTCCCTGTTTTTTTATCGGCTTCATAATTTGCATAGTAGGAAACTTCACCGGTTGGATACCAATAGGTCCATTTGCCATCTTGTAAATCGTTTTTGAACGTCCCTTCCATGTCTTTTTTGCCATTATTGGCATACCATGTCCAGATGCCCGATTTTTTACCAGCTTCGTAATATCCCTCGACGTTTAATCGGTTTTTATCAAAGTAATATTGGTATTTTCCTTGCAGAACTCCGTTTTTATAATTTGAAATTTTCTCCAAATCACCAGTATAGTACCAATACGTCCACGTGCTATCTTTTTCGCCATTTGTAAATTTACCGGCAATCAGTTTGTATCCGTAAATACTATATTCTTCAAAGGGTCCGTTTTTTAAACCGTTTTTATAATTGTACCATTCTTTGTCTGCTCCGGTGTTAAAGAAGGTGTAAAGCGCACCATTTCCTTCGCTAACAGTTTGTGTGTGTAAACTATCAGGCAACCAAAAAGCCATGATATAGTTGATGCTGTCTTTTACTTCTTCGATTAATTTTGTTTTACCGGTTACATAGTTGTATTGCCATTGACCTACAGGTTCGTTTTTGGTATAATTTCCTGAAATTGCCAATGTACCATTCTCAAACCATTCGCGGTAAACACTATCTTGTAAGTCGTTTTTAAAATAACCTTCTTTGTGTAATTTACCATTTGCAAAGTAGGAAAGTACCGGACCGTTCAATTTTTCGCGGTAGTATGCTCTTTTTTCTACTAGATTTCCATCTTTATCGTAATACATCCAAACACCATGTTTTTCGGTCGTTTCACCTAACAAATCTTTGTAATAGCAACCTTTTGATGCGACTTTCTTCTGTTCGAAATCGTAGTAAAAACGGACTTCTTTGGTCGTGTTTTCGCGTTTGATTTCTTGTCCAAACACTGTAAGGTTGATCAAAAAGGAAAGTAGCAATAAGTATTTCATACTGTTGAATAAGTTGTGTGTATAATGAAAAAGTTGTGTTTTGTTACGGTATTATTGGATCCATTCGAGCAATCCTTTTAGAAACAGAAAAACCCCAGTGACCAAGATAATAAGCCCTGTTAAACGGTTTAACAATGTTAAAAGTTTTTCTGTGATAAAGGGACGTAGTTTTTTGGCGCCAATAATTTTCAGGACATCAATTGTAAAGAAAGTGATTAAAATTACTGCGATATAAATTAAAATGTGTTCGCCAAGTGCACTGTCATTTGATTTTTTCGCGCCCAAAGTAATAACAGAAAACCAATAAAAAATCACTGCTGGATTCGCAAAATTGAGAAAAAATCCTTTTAGTCCAAGCATCCAATAATCTTTCTTTTGATTGATTACTTCTTGTTCTTCTTGGATGTCAGATTTTGGTTTTTTTATCAAGGTTACTATACCAAATCCGACAAAAATCAGACCGCCAAAAACCCGAAACAAGTATGAATTATCACCAGATGTAAGGCTGGAAACTTGCGCAAAGAAGAAGTAAGCGATAGCAATGTAAATCAGATCAGAAAGCAACACACCCAAGTCGAATGAAAGTGCTGCTCGGATACCTTTTCGGATGCTTGTTTCAAGAAGAATGAAGAACACAGGTCCAATCATAATGCTCAAAATAAAGCCAGTAACAATTGCTTTAACGATTAAATCTAACAAATCTCTATTTTTTGAGTTCCTCACAAATATAACCAAAAAATGGTATTTTCATGAATGAACGGGGTAACAAAAGTGTCATTTGGCGCCGTTTACGGTCTTTTTTTTCAGGAAAGTAGTAAATTTCGTTCGCTGAATTGAAAGAAACTCAAATGAAGTCATTACATTTGCACGTCTTGATTCATTGAATTTTAAGATAACAGTTCGAAAAAGCAAAAAGTATGAAAACGGGCATTGCCAACAAAAAATTAGAAGCAATCATTTCCAGTGTGGAAAAAGACGGGATTTTATATTCAGGTGTGATTGAAGATTTGAAAGAATTGCGTGAGCAAGCCTTGAAAGAACAAGACCCTTTGGTTGTGAAAGTGTTACGTCTTACTTATGAGTTTTTACAAGACAGAAATGCTTTTGATGTGCAAGCGCAATACGAAGAAGACGAAGAAGAAAATGAATACCCAATTGAAATTGAAGACAAAGAAAATTTCTTGTATTTGTTGAATTTGTTGAAAAACGCAGAGCACAAGATTAACCGCGAAGAGATCAAAGATTACCGAACAGCTTTGAAAGAAGAGTTGTACTAATCTTATTCGAAATAATTATTGTAAAGCATGTCGGTTGGCATGCTTTTTTTAGTTGCTGAATTTGTATTTTAGGATACAATAAATAGCTCTAAATCCATCTTTCCACCCTATTTTTTTACCTTCATCATACGTTCTTCCGTAATAGGAAATCCCAACCTCATAAATACGAATGGGTTTAATTTTTGCCAGTTTCGCAGTGATTTCTGGTTCAATACCAAAACGCTTTTCCTTGATTGTTAATTGTTTCGCAATGCTTGTGCGGATCAACTTGTAACATGTTTCCATGTCAGTCAAATTCAAATTCGTCATCATGTTTGACAAATTCGTTAAAAACTTGTTGCCGATAGAATGCCAATAGAACAGAATGCGGTGCGGTTGATGACCGATAAAACGGGAACCATAAACAACGTCTGCATTATCAACAAATACTGGTTTTAATAGCAAGTTGTATTCTGATGGATCGTATTCCAAATCAGCATCTTGGATGATTAAGTAATCGCCAGAACACTCTTGTATTGCTCTGTTGATAGCAGCACCTTTGCCTTGATTAGTTGGCTGATTGAACAAACGAATCATCATCCCGTCGTTTGCTTGCATGTATGCTTCAATTTTAGCAACGGTATCGTCTGAAGAGCAATCATTGACGATGATAATTTCTTTTTCAATTTCATTGTCAAGAACAACTGCTTTGATTTTATCTAAAATTAAATGGATGGTAGCTCCCTCGTTGTATGCGGGAATTAATATCGAAAGTTTTTGAATCATCGCTTACAGAGTCATTTCTGGTACAAAATCTGGAACTACAAGGTCGCCCTCAGTTTTTGAAATAATTTCTTCGACAGAAACACCTGGTGCTCGTTCTATTAAATGAAATTTATTGTCTTTGATTTCGAGAACAGCCAATTCGGTGACAACCTTTTTCACACAACCTACACCAGTTAACGGAAGTGTACATGCTTTTAAGATTTTAGATTCTCCAGCTTTGTTGGAGTGCATCATGGCAACAATGATATTTTCAGCTGATGCGACTAAGTCCATCGCTCCTCCCATGCCTTTTACCATTTTACCTGGAATTTTCCAATTGGCAATATCTCCATTTTGAGCTACTTCCATAGCTCCCAAAACTGTCAATTGCACGTGTTGTCCACGAATCATTGCAAACGATGTAGCTGAATCGAAAAACGATGCACCCGGCAAGGTGGTGATTGTTTGTTTGCCAGCGTTGATTAGGTCTGCATCTTCTTCTCCTTCAAATGGAAAAGGACCCATTCCTAGTACGCCATTTTCGGATTGAAACTCGACTTCAATATCATTATTGACAAAGTTCGCTACCAATGTCGGAATACCAATTCCAAGATTGACATACCATCCACTTTGTATTTCTTGTGCAATGCGTTTTGCTATACCGTTTTTATCTAGTGCCATGTTGCTAATTTAATTCAAAGAATTTGATTCTACTAGTTTTAAGTTGAATTGCTGCTTTTTGGGGATTCCAAATATAAATTTTCAGCAGCTTTTCATTTTCTCCTATTTTCTTGAACGAATACGTTTGTTGAAACGTTTTGTTTTGAGGTTTATTACCTAAAAACCAACGCAGGTTTTGAGTATCATAACGAACAGGCTGTTGTTGTTCGTCTTCTGTTGTGATGACAAAATTTGCGGTGTTTATTCGTTTATTTGTAATAAAACGACTTTCGATTACAACTTTTATTAATTTATTTCTCCAGGAAGGATCAATGGTACAATGGTAACAATCGACAAACTCGGCTGTTGTTTTTTTGCCCTTGACAAGTGTGTCAAATAAGAGTTTCTGAGAAAAATCATTTTTTCTCTTGTACGCGCAATAAGTACTTTCTTTATCCGAAGCAAATAGTTGATAGTTTACAGCTGTTTTTGGGTCGTGATAGATTGTTGATTTTGTTACCACGACATCAAAATAAGGTGCAAATGCTCCAATAGCTTGTCCAATTTGTTTGGTGGAATTAGTGTTATTTCGTTCGTGTAAGGAGTAGGTTAATTGCATTATTGGATAAAGACCAAGCGTTTCACCTGCATGAAGTTGCGCACGTATTTTCTTGAAAAATTCAGGAGTCATTCTGTCATCGGGAGAAAAAACAGAAGTTGTTAAATTCATTTGGTATAGGAAGCTGAGAGGAAAAAACAACAAGCAAACAAGTGCAAATTTTGTCTTAGGATGTTGACCAATTAATTGCATGAAAAGTAAGATGATAAGCGGCACAAAATACATAGCCGCGCGATCTTCAGGATAGTTCACGTGCATTACTTTTGCCAAAAATAGGATGCCAATAATATTGCCGCCGATTAAGTACAATAAGAGTGTTTCGTTGTTTGCAAGCGCATTTTTAAACGACGTGCGTCGGATGTTTCGAATCACCATAAATGCACCAATAAATGCACTGCAAATAAATGCGATTTTCAACCAATTTTTGTTATAAAAAAGCACGTACTTCGTTACTGTTTTCCCAGTAACCTCCCATAAACCAGCGAGACTTCCGTAATAGAGTGCGCCGGCTTCTTTTAATTCGAATGAAAATTGAATGAGCGGAAGTAGTAACAAACAGCACAGCGCAATACAACCCGCAAGTTTTATCCGTTGTTTTTTTGTCCACTCCGTCCAATGGAAACCAATGAAAATAATGCAGTAAGAAATGATTAATAAACTGATGACCAAGTAGGTGAGATTGGCAAAAACACTGAGATTTAGCAGTAACAAACAACTAATGAAATGCTTAATTTTTTTTTCTTCCAGAAAGTTGATTAGATAATACAATGCGCTGAAAAACAGTCCAATTGCTAGCCCATAACCCCGGGTATAACTGAAGTAGTCTGTTATCCAAGGGATTGTATTGAGTGCAATAAAACCGAGGTATTTCCAATTTCCAAAAGTAAATTTTTCGATGATTCCTTTAGTAGCAAAAAAATAAGCGATAAAAGCCAATAGGGAGGGTAAGCGAAATAAAAAAAAGTGTTCGCCGAAATTCCTGTAAAAGAAATATCCAAGCCAACTATTAAATAAGTGATTGTTTGCATCTTTCAAGGCTTGATCACCCCAAATTTCACCTGTTTCGATGTAATGATAAAACGTAGCTACTTCGTCGTGCATAGGTGCGACAAACCATGCGCGCAACAAAAAGTAGGACATTAAGAAAATGAAAAACGTTCCGAATAGGATGTTTTTGGTTGAAAGCTTACTCAGCATTCGCGTTTATTTTTGACGAACGGTACGTTGTTCAATACGTTTTTCAAATTTCTCACCTTTAAAAATGCGCTGAACATAAATACCAGGAGTATGAATTTCGTTGGGATTGAGTTCTCCTGCTGGAACTAATTCTTCCACTTCTACAACCGTTATTTTACCAGCTGTCGCCATCATGGGATTGAAATTGCGTGCAGTTGCTTTGAAAA
>ERZ650308.143-NODE-143-length-39995-cov-19.173060_pt1 | contig 39995 bp, 57 predicted proteins | sample MGYA00376244_ERZ650308 | MGnify/ENA primary metagenome ERZ650308 (study PRJEB26733, sample SAMN07839295) | wastewater metagenome | biome: small river; feature: stream; material: water | place: USA: North Carolina | collected 2016-04-26 ... | reverse complement strand
GTCACCAATTCTTTTTTTCCGCGGGGCCGCAAAAAGTGCGCTGACCTGCGGTTATGCGGTTGCGAATCGTGTTGAGCTACAGCATGTTTCGGGCGGGGCCAGCACTCGGAATGCGCTGTCACGCAAGGGTTTTCGACCGCATGTCTGACGACCAGTTGTCGCTGGAGTTGACGAACGGGCAGAAGCTCGCCGCGGCGTTGGCGCGTAAGGGTGACACCGAGATTGTGACTCAGTTGATCGAGCGGGCGGGCCGATTCCGGGACATGATCGACCGCTGCGACGCGCTGATTATGGGCCGTCAATCGGAGTGGATGCACGTGCGAGTCAACGACGACGTGCTCGAGGTCAATATTGGCAACGTGGTGAAGGAGTCGAAGAACTTGACCACCGAGTTCCGGCAGCTCTTGGCCGAGATCAACCGTCAGCGCTCGTCGGTGCCCGCGTCTGCGGATGACGACGATGTCCTCGACGACGACTGAGTTTCCTCTCGGCGCAACGAATCGGCCGTGGCCGACTGAGTGGCCGGATTGGCTGGGGACGTTCCCCCGGCTGACTGGGCGGCAGTGGCCGGAGTACGAGTGCTGGCATCCGGGCGATGAGTCCGAGGGCGATCTCACTGCCAGGTTCGGCATCAAGGTGGGCGTTCGGCTCCTGCCTTGGGAGTGGATGCTCATTCGCGCCGCGCAGTCGGTGCAACCGGCCGACGAGCACGGCGACACCCTCTGGACGCACCGGAATGTGCTGTGGGAAGTCACCCGACAGCAGGGCAAGACGCTGATGCTGGCGCTGTTGATCATCCGCCGGCTGTTCAAGCATCGCCGCCGGCAGGTGTACACGGCGCAGCAGTGGGCGACGGTCGAGGATGTCTTTGACCGGGTGTGTCAGATCATCGAGCGGGTTCCGTCGTTGCGGAATCGGCTTGCGACGCCGCCGTCGAAGAAGGACAACCGGGGCACGCTGATCCTGAAGCCGTTGCCCGGTGAGAAGCATGTGGTGAAGGCCAGTTTCGGCCCTCGGACGCAGCATTTTGCCCGCGGTTTCACTGAGATCGACGACCTGTATCTCGACGAGTCGTACGACTTGGTGCCGAAGGAAACGGCGAACCTGACCGGCGCGCAGGCCGCGAGCTCCAATCCGCAGACGTTCTACGTGTCGACGCCGCCAGTGGTGTCGGAACACCCGAACTGCCATCGGTTCTCGGGCCTGGTTCGCGCTGTCGAGGCTGGTGGCGCTCCGGGCTTGTACGGGGCGCTGTATCGGGCGCCGAAGCGGTTCGAGCGCAGCAATGTTGCGGCGTACCCGTTCGCACAGCCGTCATACGGCGTGGTTGGCAACGACCGCGAGATGGAAGCGCACCTACAGGGCGCCAAAGATGCGGGCCCGGTGGACCTGGCACTGTTCGACGCTGACTGGCTGGGCTGGGGCGACTATCCGCCTCCGGTCAACAAGCGGCCGTCGGCGATACCCAGTGAGGTGTGGGCGAGCATGGGACCGAAGTCAGATCGTCCGGTGCCAGCGCTGACCGGTGCTCGGGTTGTTGTGCTGGCACGCAAGGCGCAGTGGGCGATCGTCGGCGCGCAACGGACCGCGGATGGCCGTATTCACCTGGACGTGGGCTATGCGGCGGATGACTCGGCTGAGGTGGTCATCCGCAAGTTGGCTGAGGCGTTGACGGCGTGGGGCCTGGATTCGGTTGTGGTGGAGCGTGGTGACGCCGCCGAGGTGATTCCCGACCTCGAGGAAGCCGGGTTCACGGTGATCACGCCGAACGCGGTGGAGGAAGCGCAGGCGTGCGGCGGTTTCCTGGCTGACGCGCTGGCTGGACTGCTGTCTCACACTGGGCATACCGGCTTGGCGACGGCAATGGAGTCCGCGGTGAAGCGCGAACGGCCAGCTTCGTCGGGTGGCGGGTTCGTGTGGGAGGTGTTCGATCCCGCGTCGCACGCGCAGTTGATGGGCGCGACCCTTGCCCGCTGGGCTCTGAAGAAGTTCGGCCGGCCGACCCGCAAGCGTGCCACGAAGCCCGCGTACGACCGCATCGACGCGCCAGCGACGCATTCCACGCATGAGTACGCCGGAGTTTCCTCCGGTGCACCGAGTTTCGACCCGATGACCGCCAGCTTCTAGGAGGTGCATGGCATGACGAAGAGCGTCAAGACAGCGGCCAACACCTCAGAGAAGGGCTACGTTCTACCCGCTCCGACCCCGCGAACCGGAGATGCGTTCTTCTCGTGGCTGGTCGCCGACCCGTTCGAGCGGGTCGCTGACCTGGTTTGGCCGCAGTCGGTCGACATGTTCACGCAGATGGAGAACGACGACTCACGTATCGGGTCGCTGCTGGGCGTGACATCGAAGCCGATTCTCAAGACGCCGAAGCGGATTGACCCGAATGGCGCCTCGGAAGAGGTTGCCGAGTTCGTTTCTCGGAATCTGAACGTTCCGCTGATCGGCGAGGACACTGTGCGCAAGGCTGGCCGGCGGCGCGGCAGGTTCTCCTATGACCAGCACTTACTGGAGGCCGTGTCGCCGACGAATCTGTACGGCCACGCAATCTTTGAGCAGATCTACCACCCAGGTAGCCAGGATCCCGACGGTAAGGGGCGGTTCTGGATTCGGAAGCTGGCGGCGCGTCCTCAGTGGACGATCCAGAAGTTCAATGTGGCCGCCGACGGCGGTCTTGAGTCCGTAACCCAAAAGGCTCCGGCAGCGACGGGCAAGGTGCTTTATGGCGTTGCGCCCGCAGACATCCCGATCAATCGCCTGGTGGTCTACACCCGCGAGATGCGACCGGGGTACTGGTGGGGCAAGTCACTGATTCGGACGGCGTACAAGCACTGGGTTCTGAAGAACCAGTTGATGCGCGTGCAGGCCGCCGCTGCTGAGCGCAACGGGCTCGGTATGCCGACCGGCACCGCTTCGAGCGACGACCCCGAAGAGGTTCTGGCCATGAAAGAGATGGCGTCGGCCGCGCGCGTGGGTGTGCGGTCTGGCATCGGCCTGGCCAAGGATCAAACGTTCGAATTCAAGGGCGTGCAAGGCGCTCTCGTCGATATCCAGTCGATGCTGGTGTTCCACGACAAGATGATGGCGCTGGAGCCGATGGCGCACTTCCTGAATCTGGACCGAGGCGGCTCCTATGCGCTGGCGACGGTGCAGCAGGACCCGTTCACACTGGCCGAGAACGCGCTACTGAACTTCTTCATCCGGGTCGCGAATGAGCACATCATCGAGGACCTGGTCGACATCAACTTCGGGACCGACGAGCCCGCACCGCTGCTGGTTGCGGACCCGATCGGCGCCGATCAGGAAGCCACCGCCGCTGGCCTAAAGATGTTCGTCGATGCGGGCTTGTTGTCGCCGGATGTGTTGGTGGAGCAGACGCTTCGCCAGCGCCTTGGACTGCCGGCAAAGCCTGAGGATGAGCCCCCGGCGGAACCGCAGGTGCAGCAGCCGCCCATGGTCGCCCCTGTGCCCGCGCCGGCCCCGGCGCAACCAGCTCCGGTTGCGGCCAAGGCTCGCCACCGCGGTGCTGGACCTGAGCAGATGGCCTTGCTGTGACCGTTCCAGTGACGCCGGTTCTGGCCACTGTTGCCGGTGTCGAGCTTGGATCGGTTGGCTACTGGAACATCTCGAACATCGACAACTGGCACCCCACCGCCACAGATATGGCGTCGGCTATCGCCGCGCTGGACTGTCCCGCAGTCCGCCGGCCGGTGCTCAAGTTTGGTCACACTGGCGAGCCTGGCGAAGGCGACCCCTGTATCGGGCTGATCGACAACATGCGCCTCACCGAGGACGGCCAGACTCTCGTCGGCGACTTTGTCGGTGTCCCAGCGTGGTTGGCCGATGCAGACAGCGAGGGCCGGTCGGTGCTGTCGTCGGCGTATCCGGACCGATCCGGGGAGTGGGAGCACAACTACGTCTGCCAGGCCGGACACACGCACCCGTTCGTGCTGCACGCGATGTCACTGCTGGGTGTCGTCCGGCCGGGTATCGGCACCCTCGAATCTCTCTACGACCTGTACACGAAGGCACCTGAGAAGGAGGTCGCTGTGGCGAAATCAGCTGTGGCGCTGGCGGGAACGACCGCTGATCAGATTCGCAAGGCCTACTACGAGGCTGAGCCGGACTACTACCTGTGGATCAGGGAGATGTTCGTCGACCCGCCTGAGCTGATCGTGCAGAACGATCGCGATGACTCGCTGGAGCGGGTCGCCTACACCATCACCGGTGACGGCGAGGTCGAGTTCGGCGACGGCCAGGCCGTGAAAGTCGAGTACGTCAACGCTCGTGCGTCGGTGAGCAAGCCTGCCGTGGCGTTTGCGTCGCGCGCCGAGGCCCGTCCCGCTGCGGCAGAGGCCGCACCCGAAATTCCTCCGCCTGTCGAGGCCGAGGCAACCCAAGAAAAGGAGGAGATCACTGTGACACAGCTCAGTGATGCCGCGTTGGAGAAGCTCGGCCTCGACGCCGGGGCCGACCTGGACGCGGTCAGTGCGGCGATTGTGGCCCTGCCCAGCGCCGAAACCCAAGAAGGTGCACCAGAAGTCACCGAGGCCACCGCGGAGCAGATCGCTGCGGCAGCCAAGAAGCACGGCCTGGTCGTGCTTGACGAAGGTGTCGTTTCCAGCCTGCGCGCCGACGCTGCCGCCGGCCGGGAGGCCCGCGACCGTCAGCAGGACGAGGACGACGCACGAGTCGTCGACACTGCCATCTCGAAGGGCAAGATTACGCCCGCCCGCCGCGATCACTTCCTGGCTTCGATGAAGGCCGACCGTGAGGGCACAACCACGCTGCTGGAGAAGACGCTCCAGGAGTCGGCGATCCCGCTGACCGCGATCGGTCATTCCACTGAGCCGGTGGAGAACGTCGCGGAGAATCCCGCCTACAAGAACTGGAGCTTCTGACATGTCCGGCGTGCCAATCGTTTTCAAGCAGGGTCCGAAGACCTACACCCCGGCCGACAACTCGGCCATCACCGGCGGCGACGTTGTCATCGCAGCCACTGGTGGACGCTGCGCCGTCGCAGGCGCCGCCGCGGTCAACGTCCTGGGCATCGCTCTCAACGACGCCATCGCTCCCGAGGATGTGGTCACCACATCCAGTGGCACCCCGCCGGTGCTGGCGGCCGTGCCGCAGGTCACCAAGGTCGCCGTTGCTTATGGCGGCATGGAGGTCGACGGCGTCACGTACACCGCAGACTGCGCTGAAGGCGTCGCCCTCGTGGCAGCGGCCAACGGTGACGTTTCGCCTGCCGGCGCAACGCCGGACGCCCGCACCATCATCGGCTGGTGCGCAGAACCGGGCGGCGTTGTCGTCGCCACCAAGGCGACCGGCCGCGTGCGGACGCGCTGAGACCACGACAGATAAAGGGAGACAACGAACATGACCACACCAGTCGTGACCATGGGTGACGGCCCCCGCCTCACCGTGAGCGATCTCGTCGGCAATCCGCTGATGATCCCGACGAAGATCAAAGAGCTGATGATGAATCAGTTCATCAGCGAGGCGCTGTTCCGGAACGAGGGACCGAACAGCAACGGCATCGTCGCCTACACCGAGGGTGATCCGACGTTCCTCGACAGCGATGTGCAGGACATCGCCGAGCGTGGCGAAATCCCGCTGGCCATCGGCCGCCGGGGCGTGCCCGTGGTGGCGTACGCCAACAAGCGCGGCCTGGGCGTCGGCGTCTCGCTGGAGATGATCCGCGAGAACAAGATCGGCGATGTGCAGCGCCAGATCAACCAGCTGGTGAACACGTTCACCCGGGCCGACGACAAGGTGGCTCGCACGCTGCTGCAGTCCTCGGCAGTGCCGTCGCTGGCCATCACCAACGACTGGGACGGCGTCAACGGCAACCCGCGCCTGGACATCGCCCGCGCCATCCGCCAGATCGCTGACGCGGCGCCGTCGGTGGCCAGCTCGGACGAGTCCTACGGGTTCGAGGCCGACACGATCGTCATGAACCCGGGTCTGCTGCCCACGCTGCTGGACAACGACAAGTTCCTGAAGATCTACAACGGCAACGTCGCCGGCGAGCACCCGGCCTTCAAGGGCGCCATTCCGTCGCAGATTCTCGGACTCGACGTGATCCTGTCGAAGGCGTGGCCGCTGGCTGAGGTGTTGGTTCTGCAGCGCGGCGTGATCGGGTTCTACAGCGACACTTGGCCGCTGGAAATCACGGGCCTGTACCCCGAGGGCAATGGCCCGCTCGGCGGACCGACGCAGACCTACCGCTGCGATGCCACCCACAAGCGCGCCATCGCGCTCGACCAGCCGAAGGCGGGCTACCGCCTCACCGGCGTGCTGGCGTGAGTGGTCGAGACCCGATCCTCCTGGCGACGACGATCTTCGTTCTCCAGGAGGGCGGGAACTACAAGCAGTTCCACCGCGGCGAGGCCGTCCCGGGCCTCAATGAGGAACAGGTGGAACGGCTCACGAAGTGCGGCGCGCTCGGTACGGCGGCTGACGTCGAGCCCGCGGCCCCTGAGTCCGCCAGCGCTGAAGCGCCGGCCGCTACCGACGGTGGCGACAAGCCCGACGAGGACGCCAATAAGCCCGAGTTGGTCGAGTGGGTGTTCAACAACGTCGCCAAGGCTGACGGGTCCGACTACACCAAGTCGGAGCTGACCAAGATGCGGGTCGATGAACTGCGCGACCTCATCGAGAGCGTCTCGGACGAGGACTGACGTGGGTTACTACAACGTCGTGAAGCCGTGCGTAGTGGGCAAGCTCCACTACGTGCGGCCCACTACGGCGCCCATCAAGGTCGACGATGAGGTGGCGGCACCGCTGGTCGAGTCGGGCGATCTGACGCGCTTCGGAGTTTTCGACACGGTGGACTTGGAAGGGTCCGCGATTGGTGAGGCGCTGAAGACTTACCTGAATCCGAGCGGCGTCGTTGTTGCACCGGAGATCGGTGTCGAGTACGTCAAGCCGGTCGAGGTGCAGATCGAGAAGCCTGAGCCGCGCTCACGTGGCCGGCGCAAGGCGACCGAGGACTGACGCCCGTGGCCGATCTGTTCCTGTCCATCGCGGACTTCAAAGCGGAGTATCAAGGCACGCTTTCTGATGGCGAATCCATCACGGCCGAAAGGCTTTTGCAGGTGGCGTCCGACCGGATTCGTGACCTGGCTCCGAACGCCCGCACGACCGATGCCCAGCAAGTGGTGTTCGAGGTCGTGCGTGACGCTGCGATGTACGGGCACCTCGGCCCGCTGTCGTCGTTCCAGAACATCACTAGTCGCCGCCAGGAGGCTGGGACGTTCGATGAGATGGCCAAGACGGTCGAGGACCTGCTTACACCCCGACACAAGGCCATGCTGGGCATCGCAACCCGTCGCCCCGCCTACTACTTCGGGGACTGATGGGAATCTTCCCGATCGGTAACCAGCGCGTCGGACTCAGGTTCAACACCGTCACCGGCTACACCGATTTCAACGAGCCAATCACCGAAGAGGTGACCCGCTGGGTTGCCAACGCCTGCTTCGAAATTCAGACGCCGTCGGAGCAGGAGAACATGACGGTCACGACCTCGGAGGTTGGCTGGGCGATGCTGCCAGTCGCCGATGGCACGGTGCCGGCGGTCGATGACGACGGTGATCCAGCACCGGTGCAGTTCTTCGACGGCGGCGGTAAGCCGACCATCTCGTCGTCAATCAAATTGGTGCACAACGGGTTGGTGTACGTGATGCGGGGTGATGCGGTGCTCGAGCAGGACATCCGCGGACGCCAGGATCACGTGTTCTGCCTGTGTGAGCGGGAGCAGGGCTGATGGCCGACTACGTCGCGGCGCTGCGCAAGCACGTCGAGGACATGGACGAGGCCGGCAGCCTCACCGACGCGAAGATCGCGATGGCTCAAGAGGGTGTCGCGATCGCGAAGGCGAAAGCCCCTGTCGACGAGGGTAATTACCGCGACGGCATCCAGGTTGGGCGCCGTGGTGCGTCGGGTGTTGGCGTGGAGTTCACCGATTGGAAGTCCCGCCTGATTGAGTGGGGCACCGAAGAAACCCCTGAATTCGCCGTAGCCGCTCAGACGGCCGAAGAATTGCGCCGCGAGGACCAGTGACCGCACCGCTGAAGGCTGAGTACGTCGGAGTTCCGGCTGAGACGTTCCTGATGGCCTACCTGGCACCACTGGTGACTACTTCGCCGTGGCAGCAGGCGATGGCGCCGAAGATGTGGGCTGCTGGTGCCCCGAAGCCGTACCGCGCGGTGCGACGCATCACCGGCGGCCGAAGCCAGTACTCCGATGAGCCCCTGATGCGGGTGCACACCTTCGCCGACACCTACACCCAGGCCTCGTCCGAGGCCGCGAAGAACGATGAGCGCGTTCAAATGCTCGTCGACTACCCCGGTTGGGGCACAACGCTTCCCAGTGGTCTGGTCGTGAATTGCGACTGGGCCGAGATCACTGATGCGGCTCATGAGGAGCCGTACGGTGCCGAGTCGGTCGTGACGCGTTTCGTGTCCGAGTACCGGTTCAGCATTTCTCTGCATCGGTCCTGAAATTCAAACCGGCCCCGGCAGCGTTCCAGCGCTGTTCTCCGGGGCCTAACCGACTAGGAGGTCGGCTGTGGGTAATCGTATCTGCTCAGTAGAGGATTGCGGGAAGACAATCCACGGGCGCGGCCTGTGCAGGAAGCACTACTGCCGATGGAGTCGCCGCCACGGAGACGCTGAAGCGCCCGTGCGAGTTGTGCATGACGGCGATGCGCAGCAGCGATTCTGGGCGAAGGTCGTCAAGAGCGCTGGTTGTTGGATATGGACCGGAGCGCTCAACAAACGCGGATACGGGCACTACTGGGCTGACGGAAAACACGTTCTTGCCCATAGGTATTCGTACGAATCAAGCGTTGGGGTGAACATTCCAGACGGAATGCAGCTAGACCACCGCTGTCACACCCCGGCTTGCGTCAATCCCGGACACCTGCGGATAGCCACCTCAAAGCAGAACAACGAGAACTACGGACCCGAAAGCACGCGGGCGAGGTCAGGCGTACGCGGCGTCGACTGGCACAAGCCCAGTGGCATGTGGCGTGCCCGGGTGCAGCACAACGGGAAATGCGTCTATTCCCAACTGTTTAGCAATCTCGAAGACGCCAGGGCGGCTGCGATCGAAAACCGAAAACGCTTCCACACGTTCAACGACGCGGACCGCACCGCCAAGTAGAAGACCGCCCCCGTGTACGTCGCACAGGGGGTTAACCGCCACCGGCTTCAACCGTTGGCACACCCCCTGGAAAGAAGGAGAAAGCAATGACGATTCCTGATGTTGGGACCGACTGGATTTCAGCGGGCATGGACCTACGCGCGCCTGAGCTGCTGCGCCGCGGCACCGGTGTTGCGGCCATGTGCCGCGATGCTCGTGGCACGGCCACCGACCTGTCGCCTCACAATCCCGATGGCTCGATCCGCTGGTCGCCGTATGCGCAGGACATGGGTCTGCGCGACGACCTGCTGCTGATCAAGAAGCCTGGTGGCGTTTTCACGCCCAACCCGGACCCTAACGAGGGGTTCGTGCACCTGGGGCCGCAGAAGGATGGTGACGGCCCGTCGTGGAAGCCGAAGGTCACCAACGACCACTTCATGATCCTGCAGGACATCGAGCCGTACGACACTGAGTTGACCGAACTCAGTGAGCCGTTCAGCATCACGCCGGTCGATACCGGTACGCCGTGGGTTCAGCGCCTGCAGAACAACAACCCCTTCTCGGATGAAAACGGCGACTCGCTGATCGGCGATGTCGGTGTGTCCAACGCGGTGTACGCGCGCGGTGACAGCTCGTTCAACCCGGCGCGTCAGTTCCTGTTCTTCCGTGTGCGCCACTTCAACGGCAAGCCCATCTATTCGTGCGACGTCATCCCCTATGCGAAGTCGGATGACAAGGGCAACTACAAGATGGACAAGAAGGACTCGGAGGCGTCGGAGCTGACGTACCTGCCGACGCGGGATGGCTTGTGCATGGCCATGATTGATGGCGTTTACCGGCCTGTGAACACGTATCGCATCTGGGGTGGTTCGGGTTGGGCGGCGTTGGGTGGTCTGGCGACGTTCTCTGCAACCCTGCCGACGGGTACTCCGGGTACGGGTTCGGTGTCGCTGACTGTTCCGGCGCCGACGGGGCCGAACGATCCGTTCGAGTACGGCTTCCAGTACACCATCGACGACGGCGTGACGTGGAGCTCGGTCGTGCTGGACGACACCCCGACGCTGTCGGGTGGCAACGTGACCGTCAATGGCTCGGTTGCGGCCGGCGTCAAGAAGTTCCGCGTGGCAGCCAAGGGCACCAACGGTCTGTGGTCGTACAGCCCGAAGTCCGCGACGGTGACCATCACCTAGAAGCCCCTGCCGGGTGCGTGTGCGGGCTGCTCGCGCACTCGGCAGGTCAGCCAACCCCCTGCAGCCCAATCCCTAGCAGCCCGAGAGAAAGCAGCCCAATGTCTGACGATTTGGAAACCTACGCCCCCACAAGCCCATCGCAGGCCGCCGAACAGGCCGCCAAGTTCCTCGGGGTGTTCCCGGGTGTTGGGTTCGAACTCGCGGATGGCAAGGTGTGGCGTCTGCCGATGCCGAGCTACCTGCCGCCGAAGATGAAGCGCCGGTATCTGGAGCATCTGCGGTTCATGGCCCACGATCTCGACACGGAGAAGGTCGCGAGCCGAGACCCGATCACCGACAGGCTGATTGAGTGTGAGCAGACGGTGTGGCCGCTGCAGTTCGGCGGCAAGCTGGTCGACGAGGACGAGTTGTTGTGTGTCGCCTTGATGGCCGACGACAGCGACGACGAGGGGCAGGCCGCTCGTGATGCGTACCTCAAGGACGGCACGCTGCCGGATACGTACGAGCAGTTCCTAGCCGCGGGCGGCGTTCCCGGTCAGGTGCAGGTGCATTGGCGCGTGATGAACCTCCAGCTGGAGGAGCGTATCAAGCGCGATCCCAAAAGTCGTTGATGCACTGTGGTTTTGGGTTCAGTGGGCAGATGAAATTGAGTCTGACCTACTGACCTACAAGGGCCTGGATATTGGGCTCTGGTATCGACTGACGATCAACCCGGACACGACCGACCCGTACTTGTCGAGCCGGCGCCTGTTGGTGCTGCTGGAGTTCATGGACGAGGACGGCGCTTTCAAGACGGCGACGCGCGGCGGTGGTTGGCCGGACTGGAAGCGGATGTTGGCCGAGGGTGTCAACGAGCAGTACCGGATGCGGGCGTCGTATCACGCGGCGCACAGCACCAAAGAGAACGACGTCCGGTTTGACCCGAGCGAACTGTATTTCCTCGATCCTGTCGAGCGCGAATTGCGCGACATGGCGGTCAAACAGCAAGGCGCCGAAACGGATCAGGCTGTCTCGGATTTCAACGCTGAGCTTGGTTTTGGATGAAAGGTGGTGAGCACGCATGGACCCGTTGATCTTGATGATCGAGCCGGAGCTTGATGAGCGTGCTGCCACGTCCACAATGGCCCGGGCTCAGCGTGTGTACGAAGAGGGTGCCCGGGATATCTCGCGCGTGATGCGCGATCAGATGAACCAAGGCACAACCGCTGCTGCCCAGGGTTTCGGCGAGCTGGAGACCAAGGCGCGCAAGGCTTATCTGTCGATGCAGGACGCGTCGGAGAAGGTTGCCGCTGCTGAACGTAAGCATCAGCAGGCGGTGGCGAACGGTGCGGCGAATGCGGAGTCGTTGGGGCGGCGCGTAGAGCGGTTGCGGTTGGCTGAGATTGAGGCGATTGAGCGGGCGACGGCGGCTTACAACGAGTATGGGCAGGCTGCTCAGCAGGCAGGGCAGCAGGCCACTGGCGGTTTGCGAGGTGCCGTAGCTGGTATCCGTACTGCGGGCGGCGAGGCTGCGAGTGGGTTTATGGAAGGGTTCGCCGGCTCCGCTGCTCTGATGCGCCTAGGTTCAGCCGCAGGGCCGATCGGTCTCGCGATTGCGAGCGCAGCGGCATTGGGCGTGGCGGGTGGAAAGGTATTGGTTGACAACATCTTGGCGGGCATGGAGCAGTTGCGGATGCGCGATCTGTTCCAGGCCCGCCTTGGTGTCGACACTCCGACGATGGAGAAGGTTGGCAACGCAGCCGGTACGGCGTTCGCTAACGGTTACGGCGAGTCTGTTGAAGAGAACCTCAAGACGATCTCGGCGGGGATCAGCGCGGGCCTGATCGGTCCCCGGTCATCGGATGCCGACTTGGCGAAGTTCACTGAGCGGATGGACACCACCAGCAAGATCACCGGACAAGACCCAGGCGAGATCGCGTCAAAGTCTCGCAACATCATTCGCGCGGGGCTGGCTAATAATTACACAGAAGTGCTGGACCTGTTGAACTCCGAAGGGGGTAAGCAGCTCGACATCAGCGGCGATCTGCTGGACACCACCGAGGAGTACGCGACGGCCTGGCATGGCGTCGGGCTGTCTGCCGCCGACGCGTTCGGTCTGATGAAGCAGATGTCTGACGCGGGCATCCGGAACACCGACGTGGCGGCGGATTCTCTCAAAGAGTTGTCGATCAACGTGGCCGACAACTCGAAGACGACGCGAGCGGCGTTCGTGGCGTTGGGTTTTGATGCCGATGACATGAACCGGCGTTTCGCTGAGGGTGGCGCTACGGCGCGTGAGGCGTTCGGCGCGGTGCTGACTGCGATGCAGGACATGAAGGACCCGCAGGATAAGACCAACATCGGCTTGGCCCTGTTCAAGACGAAGTGGGAAGACGCCAAGACCGCCATCGAAGCCGCGAGCCTGAAGACTGCGGCGACGGACATGGGCAAGGTTGCTGGCGCGACTGATGATGCAACCAAGCAGATCAACACGCATGCTGACGCGTGGGGGAATCTGGGCAGCAAAATCTCGGAAATGTGGGACAAGACCGAGCGCAAGCTTGCCGACAGTTGGCTCGGGAAGTTCGTCGGTAAGACGTTGCCGGACGGGGTATCCCAATTCCTTGACTGGTCCTCTCGGAATCTGGACCCCAAGCCCGCGCAGCCGGCGCAGCCGAAGGTGTTCGGGCCGCCGATGCCCAGTAATAGTTCGCGCTTCGCCCTACCTCCGGGCGCGACGCCTTCCTTGGCTCCGAATGACTTGGGTGGACTGCTTGGTGACACGCCACCTCCGCCGACGACTGCGGATTTCCGTGGTTGGTATGGGCCTGGTGTCCGGCCGCCTGATGCGCCGCCGTTGACGCATGGAGCTCAGGGTCACTACTCGCCTGAAGACGCTGCCGGGTCGAAGAGTCTTCCGCCGGCTCCGGTGTTGCCGTTGCAGTACACGAACACTGCTGGTCTGCCGTCGGGTATTGCGAACGCGCAGCAGAGTTTGGATGAGAAGGTTCACGACGTCGCGGAGAAGGAAGCTCGTCTGAACCAGCTGAAGCAGACCAACGTCGCCACGGCTGACGATATCCAGAAGGCTGAGAACGATTTAACGAAGGCCAACCAGGACCGGCTCAAGGCTGAGCAGTCGCTGACCGACGCCCGGATCAATGCGACGAAGCAGGCGAACAAGCAACTGGCTGGCCTGTCGTCGGACATGGAGCAGTTGGGGTCGCAGCTCGACAAGGACTTCGGCATCTCCAAGGGCTTGGGCGGCATCGTCGAGAACATGGTCAAGGCGCTCGGCAACATCGTCGCGGCACCGTTCTTGCAGGCGTTGGGTTTCGTGGCGAAGGCGAACCCGAACGAAGGCTCCGGCATTGTCGGCATGATCGCAGCGAACGGTATGTTCGGCCCGCAGTACACCCCGGGCGCAATCGCGGCGGCCGGACAGACAGGGTCCATGGTTCCGGGTGGCGCGTACATGCCAGGAGCGGCCGGTGGTGCGCCGTCGGAGGCGCAGGTGAAGGCCATCGCCGCGAGCTTCGGGCTGCAGGTCACCTCGGAGGACCGCCCCGGTGATACCGGCTATCACGGCAAGGGCATGGCGCTGGACGTGTCGAACGGGCAGGGAAACACCCCGCAGATGCGGGCGTTCGCCGACTATATGTCCCAGAACTTCGGTCCCTACCTGAAAGAGCTGATCTACTCCGACGGGTCATTCCGTGGGCAGATCGGTGACGGGCAAAACGTTGCGGGAACTGGCTACTACAGCTCGGGGACGCTCTCTGATCATCAGAACCATGTGCACGTCGCTGCACAGTGGGGCGAGGCTGCTGCACCGATCGCGTCAGCATCGAATGCGTTGCAGGGCTTCACCTCCGCGGTGACCGGCGCCACCGGCGCTCTCGGCGGGCAGGTCGCCGGCGATAAGGGGTCGATCGCCAAAGCCATCTTCAGTTCGGTGCTTGGCGCCGGGTACAGCCCAGCGACCGCGATGACAGCCGTGCAGGCAGGGCTCCTGGAATCCGGCCTCAACACGTCGGCGCAGAATCAGGGACACAACAGCCTATTTCAAACTTCGGCCGACAAGGGCGTCGCGAGCGATCCTGCGTCGCAGATCAATTGGCTGCTCGGCGAAATGGGCCGACAGGGCGGTCCGGCCGTCGCGAACGCGGACCCACTCAATTTCTTCGCTGATCGCATCGAACGCGGCGGATATCCAGGATCGAACTACAACCAATTTCTGCCTCAGGCGCAAGAGTTGGTTGGCGCTGGAGGTACTTTGCCACCAACTCCTGGTGGTGGGCCTATGTATCCCGGTATTGGTCCGTCGCAGGCACTTCCGGGAATGTCGCCGCTGGGTCAAGTCACACCAGGCATGGGCGGTGGTACGGCATACCCGACCCAGGGCGGCAACAGCGGCAACATCCTCGGCGGTATGGCGATGGACGGCATCATGGCTGCTACATCCGGCCTGGACATGTTGGCGCCTGGTACTAGTGCGGCGGCGAAGATCGGCATCCAGGTTGCGAACCGCAGCATCGGCTACGCGGCCCAGAACGCGGGCATTGCCGCCAACGCAATCGGTGAGTTCTTCTCGGTCGGAGACAACCCCAAGGGCAGCATCGGTGCCGGCTGGTTCGGCAAGCTGGCCGGTGGTATCGCTGGCGCTGCACCCGCTCTGCCGAACCTGGCCGGCGGCAAGAAACCTCCGGGGCCGATGGATCAGGCGCAGGGTGGCCAGCAGCAGGGCGGCAACACCTACGGCGACACGAACATCACCGTGCAATCGCGTGAGGGTGCGAGCGGTCAAGAACATGGCGAGCAGATCGCCGCCGAGCGGGGTCGTATGTTCGCGCCGGCGGGTCGCCAGTGACCGCGCCCGCGCCGAAGCGGTTTCCGGCGAATCCGATTCTGCCGCACGGTGCTTACCAGTTCATCAAGGGCACGGGTCCGAATGTCCGGCTGACCTCGTTCGACGGCACGGTCATCTTCGACATCATGGGCGGCGGTTCGATCGCCGACAAGTACTCCTCACCGGAGTGTGCACTGCTCGATGAAGCGCCGAAAGGTGTCGGTGGGGCGTGGAAGGCCGTCGTTCAGCAGGGCGCGAACGAAGACGGTGAGACATTCCTGTTCGCGGTCAACGAGGCGATGGAAACCACATTGCCGCTGCTGCTGCTCGGCCGGGACGCCGCGCATATGGCACAGGTCCGGCAGACCCTCGTGAGTTCAGTCGATAAGACGAAACTCGCTCGCCTGCGCTGGTGGACGCAGGATTTGGGCTACTGGTGGGGCGATGTCCGGCACGCCCGACCATCTGTCGGCGGCCATGACACGAAGCGGCGCGGAGTCAAGTACGACCTGCATCTGAAGGTCGATGGTGGTTCGTGGCGGACGTTCGATCACGTCGATGAGTTCCGGCTGCCGTATGACTCGATGAAGGACTCCTTTGACGTGGATTATGTCGAGGACAAGAACATGGGTCCGAATTGGCCGCTGTATTTCAGTGGTCCGGGCGGCGGATACCCGTACGCGCTACAGGGCGCCATGCGGTGGCGTGATGACCCGTCGCGCACGTTCTTCACCGAGCCCCGCCAGTTCGTCGCCGGACCCTACAGCGATTTCCAGACCGCGACCGACAACCAGGTCATCACCACGGTGTTCGACTCCTGGCAGGAGTGGGGCGCGTCGAACGACATCTGTGGACGAATGGGGCGCACCCCGAGCGGCCAGTGGAACGGGTATGGCGTTATGGCGCGCATCACTGGTGTGTGGATTCAGATCATCGCGTTCAACAACTTCCATTCGACGATCATCGCGCAGGGGTTCGCGGGGTTCCTGTTCCCGCCGCTGCCTGGTGAGGCGTGGCGGTTGGAGTGTGGCGGCCTGGACGCTGACGGGAATTTCAACCCGCGTATCTTCCGTGTGCGTCGTGGTGGCGCGACGGTGTTCACCGCGAAGGACAGTGCGGGCGTGTCTGCTCTCGGGGCCGCGTTCCGTGGTGTCGGTACTGGTGGTCAGGCTGCGGGTGCGCTGGTCACACAGGGGACTCCGGCGTCGATTCGGGAGGTTTCGGCCGGCGACCTGACGAACGCCGCCCCAACGGGATACCTGACCCGCATCAACGTTGGCGATCAGGACATGTGGGACCGCTACACCATCTACGGGCCGGGGACGTTCGAAATCGCTTCCGGGCCTGGCGCTAAGCAGACGGTGAAGATCGGTCCGCTGCTGCCGAATCAGGTGGTTCAGTTGCGCACGGATGGGACGAAGCGGCGCATCATCGACCTGACATCGGTGCCGCCGACCGCCAATGAACTGATCGAGTACCGGCAGGTGCTGGCCGAGCTGGACTCGTACGCACCGATCGCGAACATCGGACCGACCCGTGAATCGAACGCCAGCGAGTTCGGTGTTGTTCCGCCGCAAGGCAACATGCACCGGATCATCCAGGGCTGGTTCACGCATCCGATCCCGGCGATGTCTGCTGATGGCACGGTGAAGGAGTATCGAGTGGCGTGCAAGATCACGGGCGGTAATCCGGATTCGCGGATCATCGCTGCGGGAACGCCCCAAAGGAAATTGCCGGCCTAATGGCCATCATCGTCGCCGCCCAGTTCGCTGGAGCGGCTAGTTCAGGCTGCGCGCGATGACGCTGACTGACGCTGAGGTCGAGCGGTGGAAGCGGGACCTTGATTCGGGTGATAAGTGGCGTGAGGCTGAAGCGGCTGAGGTGTTGTCGCAGTCGTTCTCGTCGGACGACACCGGCATCACTCTCACGGCGTGCGACTACCTGTGGCGTGATGTGGACCGTATCGGCGACTTCATCGAGTTCACGTGGACGACGCCGAGAAACCTTGCGCCACAAGCCACGCTGACACTGAAGGCCGATCACCATCTAGTGCCGCTGTTCCGGACGTGTGAGCAGACGATGGTCGGTGTCCTCTTCGAAACCGAAGGCATCTCAGAGGCCTACTACGTCAAGAAGCACCGGGAGAAGCTGGACGAGAAGGGCGTGTGGACGCACGTCATCGAGCTCGTGGGCATCTACGACATCTTGAACTACCTGGTGATCTGGCCGTCGTGGTACCTGCCGATCCAATCGCAGCCGTTTTCGCACGCTGTCTACGCAGCCCCCATCTGCACGGCGATCGAGGCGGCGGCGGCGGAACAGGCGCTGCGCATCCAGTCGGGCATGTGGGAGTTCGTCAACAACGCACTGTCGCTGAACCCGGATGTGCGTGCCTGGTTCGGGACTGTTCTGCAGGGGTTGAAGCGTGACGGGAAGCCGTCGACGATCCTGAAAACGCCTCTCTACGTTGTCCGTACGGGTCTGCTGCGGGATGGTTCGCCGCCGTATGTGAAGACCGTTCGTATGACGACGGTCGGGCAGATGATCACTGAGATAACCCCGGCTTACGGCGTGGATGTCCGGGTGTACCTGTGGCGCCCGGGGATGCCGCAGCCTGACCGGTGGGGAAACCTCGAGGTCCCAACGTATGTGATGACGGTTAAGGACCGTAGCCAGATCGAGGGTCCGACTAAAACGATTCTGGACTCGGCGATCCGTGGCGTGGTCGATCTACAGGGTTCGATCCTTGGTGAAACCCTTGCGCCGCTGCTCAATCCGGACGGTAAGTACTCGCCCGAGGGGCTGTATATCGCTCCGGCGTTGGGCGTCAACTTTGTGATGCCGTACGCGATGATTGTCACTCCAGACAATGTGATCACCGAGGACGGCGACGTTGTGCGTGATCGGTCGCCGCTGCTGTCGTGCGAGATCGCGCACGTGACACCCCTTGGCTGGCAACACATTATTGGCGGTAAGTCGCCAAAGTGGTTGAACGACCTCATCAACGCGTTCTTCGCGTACGTCATCGACGTGGCGATGATCGTCATCGGATTTACGGGTGTCCCAAGCAATCTGCTCGACGGGTTCCTGAACGACTCGTTCCTGGCGTTCCAACTCATCGAGCACTACTCGCGGCGCAACAGTGTCGGCCCGTACCACCCAGCCATCGAGGTGTTCACCGCCACCAACAGCGCCCCATACAACATCGAGGCACTGTTCCAGTTCATCCAGGCGCTTTGGAACAGCAGGGGTTACACGACGGCAATCGCGACGATTCGCGGTCAGAACGGCCCGTATAAGTTGGGTCGGGATATCTTCCCGGGCGCGCTGATGATCTTGGTGTACGCGTCCCGAACGAAGCTTTACACCGACTATATCGAGTTGGTGTCGGGCAAGGTCAACCGCAATACGCGCGAGTTGACGGTGCAGATGGGTGACGGGAAACCGTTGGAGCATCCGAGTGCCCAGTTGCGCAGGAACATCAGCGAGGCAATGGCGGCCATCAATGTTATATCGCTCGCTCCGAATAGTGGATAGTCCCAGGAGGTTTCGTGGCTGAGATTCGTTGGCGCACTGAATTCCGCGATGGTGTGCGGTGGCTGTTCTGCAATCTCGCCGAGTTGGGTTTCCGGCTCGATGACGATGGCCAGGCGTCGGGCATGTTTTTGGCTATCGCGGCCCCGCTCGGTGGGGTGGCGTCGCTGGGGAACATTCTGGCGAAGGGTGATCGGGGATTCTCGCCGTCGATCGAAATGTCGAGCTTCACGGAGTTGGATGCCGATGACCCGACTGAGGCCTCAGTCTCGTTGAACCTGCTTGCTGAAGGTACTGACGTGTCGGGTCCGGTGTACGGCCTGGATGTCGTGCTGCACCGTGGCGCTGCTGGCGAGGCGGGCACGGTGACGATCATTCCGGGGGACTATTCGGAGGACCCGCAGCTCGGATGGTTCCCGGCAGTTGCTCCTGGTTTGGAGACGTTCGAGCTTGTGCCGCAGCGTGTTCCGCAGATGTACTGGCCCGCGACGGTCACCGATGTTCCGACAGGTACGACTGCCGCGTACACGATGACGACCATTCCGATTGCGTCGGCACCGTTCGACCGGTATGTGATTCCGACGGGTGAGGTTCAGGTGGTCGCGGCGTCGGGCACGAACCTGCGCTGCGATCTGGTCGCCCGCTTGGACGACGAGGTTGGCCCGAAGATTGTGGGCCGGTCGTTTGGTGTCGCGGGTGCCAGGGACAAGTTGTCGCTGATCGGCTATCCGCCGGCGGGCACCCTGTCGTCGGCGACGAAGATTCTGGCGAATCAGCCTGCGAACGTGTACTTCCGGACTGAGAAGCAGGCCGGGTCGTCGGCGTATTCGTCAGTGGCGGGCACGGGCTTGTTTGGTGCGATGACGGTGCCTGCATGACAGATGGCCCTGATTGGGCTGAGACTTTCGGCGCGATCAAGAATCCGTCGGGGCTGTCGGCCAAGTCTTCCCGGCCTGGCATGGATCAGGTCGCGCAGTGGCAGGAGTTTCAGCAGCAGCGCACTGGCGCGGATGTTGCGGTGGCTGTTGGTGGTGTGGATACCGGCGATGACTATGACGGCTGGGGATTCCTCGCGGACTGGGGCGGCAACATTCGCGACAGCCTGACCGGCATCTGGAATGGGTGGTTCGGCACTGGTGGTGACGGTTCGGCCCCGCAGGTCATCTACACGATCGAGACCATCAAAGACGCCGTGCTCAACGGCTATCAGGTGCACGCATTTACCTCATCTGAGGTGGGGTGGGCGGTCCCGGCGCATACCGAGTTTCATGCGCTCCTGATGAGCGGCGGCCAACCCGGCGGCGGTGGTGGTTCTGGCGGCAACGGCACTCCTGGCGGCACTGGCGGCTTGGACGGGTCGTACCTGGCGCAGGTGTTGGACCTCACTGGCGTCACTGCCCTGGATGTGGCGGTGGCTACTGCGGGTAACCGTAGCTACGTCAGGGTCGCCAACGTAACGCCGCATACGGGCACCCAATTGGCCATCTCGCCGCCTCATGGCGCGCCAGGAAGCATCGCCACCACGTTCGGGTACGCGCCGTCGACGTCGGCGCCGGGCAAGGGCGGTACGGGCGGCGCCGTGAACGGCACGGTGAGCACCGACGGCGGTTCGTCGGCGATCGCTGCTGGCGGTGTGGGCGGCGGCTGGAACGGCTTCGGCGTAGGCCTACCGGGTGGTGACGGCGGGTCGGTGTCCGCTGGCGCTTCGACCAAGTGTGGCGGTGGTGGTGGTGGTGGTGGTGGTGGTAGCCACGGCGTATTTCAGGGTGGCGGCGCTGGCGGGAACGGCGGCTATCCCGGCGGTGGTGGCGGTGGCGGCGGTGCCGGTGCATTTCCAGCTCCTGGCGGCGGCGGCGGTGCGGGCGCGCCGGGCGTGGTCTGGGGCTACTGGAAATGAGGCTGGCATGCGAACGGTAACCGTTGTAGCAGAGAACCTTTCGTGGTTCTGCTCGACCACGAATCACTACCGCTGCGATGACGGAACGTATCTGCTCGTCACGGTCCCGCGGTTCTATGTCGCGGAGACGCTGGCCGCGCGCGATGGCATCACGGTGCCGATCAGTCCTAGCCACCTACCGACGCACGCTGACGTGTTCCTGGCCGATGAGAGCGCGGTGGTGCTCGACGCGGACGGCGACCCCGCCAACGGCCTCACGCCACTCGTGCGGGTTCCTGACTGCGACAACTTCACCGACGCGCTATCGGCGGCCGGCTTCGAACTCGTACCTACGGAGGGAATGTAAATGGCTCCTGGACCATCCAAGTGGGTTGTCAACTCGATGTGGAATGCCGTGTTCCTGGGTATCCCGTTCGTGATCAACCAGGTGTACGTGCAGTTCCATTCCGGCGACCCCGGTAGTGGCGGCGCGGCGAATGTTGTTGCCTTGGACCGGCAACCAGCGCTGTTTGAGCGTGACACCGATGGGCATTGGCGGACAGCTGGCGCCCCGATGCAGGTCGCGATCGACGTCGCTGATGTCGTGATCACGCACATCAGCTTGTGGGATGCGCTCACTTCGGGGAACTGGGCTGCGAACATGATTGCGAACCAGCCGATCCCGGTTGTTGAGGGTGATCTGCTGATCGCGTCGGACAAGATTCAGTGGACCGTCACGGAGTGGGTCGCCTAGTCATGCCGGTAACTCGCATCGCGGCGGCACAGAAAGCCGACCTGCTCTCGTGGACAGAGTCTGCTGGCTCTATCAGCGTGCCAGTGAACGTCAATCCGGTTGCGGGCGAACATGTTTACGGTCTGGCGTTCTACGCATTCACTGGCGGTGTCAGTGTCTCGGGCGACACCATCGCGTGCACGTGGGGCGCTGCCGATGTCGTGCCGCTGCTCGATACGCCGCTGCTGATCGACGGCAACTTCGCCACGCTGATGGGATGGATCGTTGCCGACCCGCCTTCTGCCGAGGTGGTCGTCTCGCACTCGGGTATCGGTCCGGCGATCTTGCTGGACAACCGCTGCCGGTTCATCACTGCCGGCGTGTGGTCGCAGGCCTTGCCGTTGGACTTAGACAACATCACCGACGCGGTGGTGTCGGCGACCGGGTCGACGCCGGTGACGAGCCACACGCTCACGGTGCCGTCTGTTCTTCCGGCGTCGCGTGTCCTGGCGGCGCATTTCGTGGCGCGCAGGGCTCAGTGGCCATCCAGTGGGCATCGGATCACGGACTACAACGGGACTCCTGTCGCGTCGGCGGCGGGTGAGGGTCATCTGCTCCTCGGTGAGCGGCGGGGCGCGAACTCGGTGGCATCGACTGCGACGCACACGAGTACGGGTGCGTGGGCGGCGATCGGGTTGAATCTGAATCCGGCTCCGGTGACGTTCGGCGCTTCGGGTCGGCATCGCGCGGGTAAGGGTTCATTCGGTGCGTCGGTGTACCGGTTCGCTGAGCCGCACCCGGACCGCATCTATCTGGTTCCGAAGGTTGGCGATGCCAACGACAAGGTGCTGGCCGGGAACTTCGTGCGGTCCCTCGACGGGGTCCCGATGCCGGTGTACGTCAAAGACCCTGACGACACAAGCGATTACACGCTGGACTGGTCGAATCATCTGGCGGACGACGACAAGATCATCCATGTCGAATGCACGACGTCGGGTTCGTTGCGCATGATTTCGCAACCGGCTCTCGATGACGCGGGTGTTCTGACTCAGGTGTGGATCACCGGCAGCACCGTCAACGTGACGCGGACTGTGCGGATTCGCTGCTCGACCGCGAAGGGTCGCCGGTTTGACCGCACGTTCTACATTGCCGGATCGCAGGGATAGGGGTTGTTGTGGCGACTGTGACTGTGACCGGCGTGGTGAAGGACGAGACCGGCCGGAAGGATTCGCGCGATTGGAAGGTGTTCTCGCCTGTGTACCGGGAGGGTTCATCGGGCGAGGTTGTCACGATGCGTTCTCAGCGGGTGCGGGTCGTCGGCGGCGTGTTCACGGCCAAGCTTGAGCCGGGCGTGTGCGTCATTGAGAACCCCGACGGTCAGCAGTACACGGTCACCGTGCCGAATACGGACGCTGACCTGTGGGACCTGATCCAACTGGCCGTGGCAATGCCCCCTTCGACGACCGAGCAGCAGATTCAGGACGCGGTCGCGGCGTATCTGGGGGTCTCGATGCTGGATAACGGCGATGGGACATTCACGATCACCGATCATTCCGGGTCGGCGCTGGTCGTTAACGGTGACGGCACATTCACGCTGACAACCTAGGGGGTTGCTATGGCTTCTATCACAACGTATTTCAAGAGTCAGATCGATGCACTGCTGGGCGCGAAGTCGGACAAACCGATCGTCGACACCGCCGCCAATCTGGCTGCGGCGAATCCGGTCCCTGCTGTTGGTCGGCGCGTGCGTGAGTCGGACACCGATAAGTGGAAGACGGGCACCGGCACCGCGCACTACAACGACCTGCCGTACGACGCTGACGTGGTGGCGGGTGATGTCGCTGGGCATAAGCTCTTTCAGAAGTTCACCAAACGTGCTGATTCTGCTGGTGTTCCGAACATGTTCGATTCGGGCCAGGCCGCCACCACGGTCGCGATCGGCACCAATGCGCAGCAGTACGTGTCGGTCGGTCGGCTTCGGTGCACCCCAACTGGAGGCGGCGCGGCGGCGGGCTACTACACAGCAAATCTGTCGGCGCAGGCAACGCGCATCGGCGGGAAATTCGTTTTCATTCCGCACTCGACGCTCGGTGGCGTCGCCACCGTCGCAATCACGAAGACCCAGTACGTAACAACGCTTCCGCGCATCGGTCTCCACCTCGTCATATCTCCGACGAACTGGGTTCTGGGATATGCGCCGAACACTACGGGCACCGTAACGATCGTCGCCAGCAACAACTTTGCCGAGCCTCTGCTGGTGGACGGTGTCACCGAGTACACCACCGAGGTTGTTCTCGTCGGTACCAACGCCTACGTGCTGCTGCCCGATGGGACTCGCCAGGTGGTGTCGTGGACAGCAGGCGCGGCGGACCTCGGCCCTGGCGTGTTCTTCGAGCACTTCTCAACGGTCGCGAACACCGACAACGAGGTTGCGTTCACCGAGGTTTGGGCCGACACGGGTCAGCAGAAAATCCCGGTCATTGGTGGACTGCCGAACTGGCGGTACGCCAAGGGAAACACTGTTGTTGATTCGACTCCTGTTGCCGCGAACACCACCGTCAACATCCCAAACCTGGCCTCCGGCGACATCGTTGCTCCTCCGTCTGGAAAGGTGCTGGTGCGGTTCCGGTGGTTCCACCTGTTGCCGAACTCGTGCGACATTCTCGCCCAATGCGCTGTTAACGGGACAACATCGGCGTTCGTCGCCCAGTTCCTAGCGAAGGGCGTCACGGGCGACAGGGAGTTGAACGCAGAGTTCCTAATCACAGGCTTGACTCCTGGCGGAATCTACGCATTCACGCCGAGCGTGCAGACCACGGCCGCCTCGTCGATCTACAACTGGCCATCGTCCGGATACAACGCCATATCACGCTTCGAGCCGGTCTCGTGATGCACATCCTCATCCAGGACGGCCGCCAGATCGCAGCCGCCCACCGGTTCCAACGCCTGTGCATGGAAATGGCGAAACACCCGGCGCGCGTACAGAAACGCATGCGCATCGAGTCAGGGACACCGCACGGGTTTGTGGAGGTGCTGACATGAACGACGACTACGCGCGCATCGTTCTGCAAGCCGGTCGTGACGCGGGGATCACACCGCGCGGCATCGTCATTGGATTCGCAACCGTGTTCGTCGAATCGGACTGGCTGAACTACGCCAACGCGAAAGTGGATGGCTCGCTAGACCTTCCGCACGATGCGGTCGGGTCCGATGGCATGTCCGTCGGGCTATTCCAGCAGCAGGTGATCATGGGCAACGGCTGGTGGTGGGGACCGGTCGAAGTGTGCCAGGACCCGCGAAAGTCGGCGGACCTGTTCTTCTCCCGGCTGGCGAAGCTCGACTACAACGGCGGCAACTCGCCTGGCTCCTATGCGCAGGCAGTCCAGAAGTCCGCATATCCCGATCGCTACGACGAGCGCATGGACGACGCGCAAGACCTTTACGACCGGATCGCCGGTCAAACCCCAAGCACTCCAGGAGGAACCGTGGGCGTGTCAGGTGATCCGGTTTGGCTCGAAGATGTGTTGCGGCCCGCACTCGGTGACCGACTCAAGACACTCGACGGCTGGCAGGAGCGCGGCCACGGCGACTTCAAAGACATTCGCGGCGTCATGGTCCACCACACCGGAAACCGCAACGCCTCGGCCGCAAGCATCCGCGACGGACGACCAGACCTCCCCGGCCCACTCTCCAACATCCACATCAGCACCGACGGCACCGTAACCATCGTGGCCGTCGGCGTCTGCTGGCACGCAGGCAGAGGCTCATACCCGTGGCTGCCCACCGACAACGGCAACTGGCACCTCATCGGCATCGAATGCGCACACGACGGCAACGAGCAATGGCCCGACGCACAGATCATCGCGCTACGTGACACCTGCGCCGCCCTGGCCCTCAAGCTCGGCACCGGATCAAGCCACGTCATCGGCCACAAGGAATACGCCGGTGCGGCACAAGGCAAGTGGGACCCCGGCAACATGGACATGAGCTGGTTCCGGGGCGAAGTGCAGAAGGACATGGACGGGTTCGTGTTCCCCGGCGAGCATCCACCGATTGACCCGGCTCCGGGTCCGATCGTGCCACCCGACTACGGCAAAGAGACGTGGGACCAGCTACGCATCGAATGGCCTCAACTCGGCGGCAGGACGCTCGTCAACGCAGTCGCGACGATCGGGGCGAAGCTCGGCATCGACGGCTTCGTGGACATCAAGGATGCCAAGTGAAGGATGTCGCTGGCCGCTGGATTGGCTGGGGCTACGGCGACGCTGGTCCGATCGTCGCGACCGCCAAGATCAAACTGCGCGCCAAGTTCTCCTACGCGAAGAACCTCGACAGCTCCGAGACATTCGACCAGGCACTGCAATTCGTGCTGTCGACGTACCAGACCCGCAAGAACATGGACGGGTACGCGCCACCGTTGCGGACTGACGGGGTGCTCGACTACTCCAGCAGGGTTGCGCTCGGCCTCGTCACGGTCACGGCACCCGAGAAGCCCATGCTGTTCACGCTCCACGGCACCGGTGTCTCCATGTGGGATGGCTACCCGGCCGACACGGCGCGGGCGATGCTGGACCTGTACCAGTGGCAACCATGCTTCTACCCAGCGGTTGCGTTCCCGATGCAGGACTCCTACATGCAGGGGCTCAACGAACTCTGCGTGCAGGTGCGGAACTGGTGCCCGCGCAACAGCACCCGCAAGCTCGCACTGGCTGGATACTCACAGGGCGCGATCGTCACGGCGCTGTTCTTCAAGCGGTATGTCCAACCTGCCGGCGCCGAATTCCACTACCTGCTCGAGCGGAACCGGATCATCGGCGCGGTCACGTGGGGTAACCCTTGTCGCGAGCGCGCGGTGGCGTACGGCAATGACTACGCAGGTTGGCCCACTGATGACTCTGGTGGCATCGGTGACGACCTGATGACCAACACGCCTGACTGGTGGCTGGACTTCGCGCACACCGCCAACTCGCCGTGGGGCCGCGACATCTACACCGCGACACCGTTCAACGCGACCGGTACCGACATGCGCGCCATCTGGCCCATCGTGAAGAACGTCGACTTCGCACTGCTGTTCGCACGGTTGGCTGCGGTGCTGACGAATCCGACGGCCGAGCTGTACGCGGCGGTGCAGGCGATCTTGTACGCGGGCATGTTCTTCATCGCCGCGACACCGACTCTGCCGCACATAAATTACTCCGCCGATCCAGCGATCAAGTATCTGCGGGACCGGGCCACCACTAAGACGGCCCGCGCGGCCTGAGCGAAGGGATACACCGATGAAGTTGCCCTCACCCCAAGTCCGCCAATATCTCTACGGGATCGTCCTGTACGGGATGCCAATTCTGGTCACGCTGAACATCGTGGACCCGACGCTGGTACCGCTGTGGATGAACCTTGCCGCAGCGGTACTCGGGACGACCGGCGGCGGTGTGGCGTTCGCGGCTCTCCGTGGACAGCGCAAGGACGGCACCGTCTCGTGACCATCGAACCGGAGCTGGTGAAGGCTGTCGGCGGCGTGTTGGCCAGCGTGTTGGTCGCGTGGCAGGCGCGGACGGCCAGCAAGGTCAAGGAGCTGGAGAAGCGTCTGGCCGCTGTGGAGGAGGAGCGCGACGGGTTGAAGCACAAGCTTCGGGTGTCGGTGCGCCATGTGCGGGATTGGATGGCGTGGGCGTTGCAGCACGCTCCTGGTGTTGCGCCTCCGCCGATGCCGGTCGAGTTGGCGGATGAGGTCTGATGTCCGGCCGACGTGCGAATCCCGGTTGGGCTGCGATCGGTGTGTTCGTGATCGGGCACAATGTGATCGCGGCTGGTCGTGGCGACGAGATGTTGAGTCACGCTTTCGACAGGTGGATGACCACGCGGTGGCTGAAGTGGGTGCTGTACGCGGTGGTGGGTTCTGTCGCGCTGCACCTGGTGAATCTGATGCCGGTCAAGTTGGACTGGCTCGGCGCGGTCATGAACACCCTGGCGCGCAAGATCGGGCCGCTGCGTTGACCTGACTTGTCGCACGTCGGCGCTATGCTGACATCTGCTGGCTGAACCGGTCCTGTGCCCGGTGTAGGCAAGCCCCGCCGCCCCTGACCTCGTGTCGGGGGCGGCCTTTTTGTCGTGGGTTGGGCGTATGATCAGGTGGAGCGGCGCCTTGGTAGAACGAGAGGGTCGGGGGAAGGTGCACCAAGTACCCCGATACCGCCTACATGCGGGACACCGTAAGAACCAGGTTTGACTCCTGGAGGCGCTCGCCACTCACCCCCGTCCTTGTGGCGGGGGTCTTTTTTCGTTTAGGGCGGTTTAGGGTGATCGGCAAAAGTCGGGCCGAATTGGATTCAGGGGTCGACGTGCTCGCCGGACTTATACCCGTGTGCGGGCTTACAACTTCGATGGAGCCGGAACTGACAGGCACGGACTGGCTGTGCGGTATGGTGACGCTCGACTGAACCGTGAGGGTACAGTTTAGGGTACAGCGACTAGGCTAACTAACGCGCTGACCTGCAAGGGGCGGTAGCTCAGTTGGTTAGAGCCGGGGACTCATAATCCCTTGCAAGGGGTATGCTTATCAGCATGGGCGTGTCAAATGTGCAGTTCACGGCACTCACGCCAAGGTTATCGGACGAGATCGCCTGATAACCTAGGGTACAGTTCGGGGTACAGTCACCCGAAACTGAGTTTGCTGGCGCAGGAGGCACCCGATGACCCGCAGATCACCCGGCGACGGAACCGTCTTCAAGCGCGCATCCGACGGCATGTGGATCGCCGGATACACCGTCCAGATCGACGGCCGCCCCGTGAAGAAACGCGTGTCACACAAGACCCGCAACGGCGTCATTGCCAAGCGCAAGGAACTCAAGGCCAACCTCGACGCCGGCATCGTCCCCGGCGCGACGAACATCCGCATGGACCGCTGGCTCGACCACTGGCTCAACAACGTCAAGAAACCCAAGATCGACCCGTCGACGTTCGACACCTACGAGAAGACGATCCGGCTGTACCTCAAGCCCACCGTCGGGCACATCCGAATGGACAAGCTCACGCCCGATCACGTCCGCTCGATGCACGCGACCTTGCAGGAGACATCGACCCGCAACGCACAGAAGGCTCACCAGGCGCTCGGCGCATCGCTCAAGGTCGCCATGGCTGAGCTCGGCCTGCACCGCAACGTCGCCGAGCTCGTCGGGATGCCTGAGCACACCGCCAAGAAACACCCCGCATTCACCGTCGCCGAAGCGCTGCACATCATCGCGACAGCCGAACAGACATGCGACCCGATATGGGCCGCGCGATGGAAGACCGGCTTCATGACCGGCAAGCGCGAGTGCGAGGTCCTCGGCCTAACCTGGCCGCGCGTCGACCTCGAGGCCGACCTGATCGACGTCTCCTGGCAGTTGCAGGAACTCAAGAAGGCCCACGGATGCGGGCCAAAGGGCGACGGCGGCTACCCCTGCGGCAAGAAGCGCGTCAGCTTCTGCCCCGATGCGCACTGGGATTTCCGCCCCGGATTCGAGAACGAGCCCTGCGCCGGCAACCTGGTCTGGACCCGGCCGAAGACGAAGAACACCGAGCGCACGGCCATACCGATCATCAAGCCGCTGCACGACGTCCTCGAGGAGCTGCAGAAGATCGACGGGCCGAACCCATACAGCCTCGCGTTTCACCACCCGGACGGGTCGCCGATCAGCCAGTCGCAAGACCAGAAAGCCTGGCAGAAGCTACTCAAGACTGCGGGCGTGCAGCACCTCGGACAACACACGCTGCGGCGCACGGCGTCAACGTTGTTGCGTGCTGCGCAGGTCGACGAGCAGACCCGCATGGAACTGTTCGGCCACGCCACTGCGGATGTTCAGCGGCGCTACGCCCAGGCTGACATTGAGCTGCACCGCGCCGCTATGGGCCGGTTGGCTGACATGCTCGCGCCGCAAGACCTCGACGGCGACTAACGGAGTTTTCCGCCGCCGACCCGTGTGCCGAACGCGAACCACATCAGCGTCCACATGCCGCCCCACATGCCCCACATGATTCCGCCGACGACCGATCCAGAGAACATCATCCCGAGAGCCGGAATCAGTGTGCCGATCAGCGAGAGCACACCTACGAGCATCTCCGCAGGTCAAGGTATCTATGGATAGCTTTTGATAGATCATGCTTGACTATGTGACTAGAAGTGACTAGCTTCGTTGATATGCCAAAAACTCCCCAAAGGTCAGCGCCCAGCTCGGTGATGATCAACGGGTTCGCCGCTCGAGTGATTCGTGAGCGAACCGGGATCAAGGTGGCAGATTCCGCCGCCGCGCTGGGATGCGACCGGTCGTATATCACCAAGATCGAGAACGGCACATCGAAACGCGTCAGCGTCGAGTTCTATCGCAAGCTTCTTGATCACCTCGCGATCGAAGATCACCGTGTGCTGCTCGCCAGCCCGGTCATCACCGAATCGGTAGTCGCCTGATGTGTGCCCATTACGTCTACCGCGTCTACGACCGCGACGGCTGTCTGATCTACATCGGCTGCAGCAAAGACCTCTTTGCTCGACTGGCCGCACATGCCACGACGTCGTGGTGGGCCGACCAAGCATGCAGCGTGGTCGCGAAGGTATATCCGAGTCGGCAGATCGCTCGCGATGTGGAACGCCGCAGCATCGCCAATGAGCGGCCCCGATGGAATCTGACCGGCGCTTGGAAGTCCAATCGCAATTGGACCCGCGCCAACTACGAGGACTACGTGACCTCGTACCAGAACCAGCGCGAGACCCCAACCGATTATGGCCGCCTGCATCTAGACCGGGTCGCCGCTGTCTACCGCAAGCGATTCGGAATGCCGCTCTCCACCGCGACTTTCCCAGCCGCATAACGAAGCCCCCACCCGGCCAGGGGTGAGGGCCGACCGACAACAGAGAAGGAACCTCAGTGTCAGAAGTAGAGATTATCAACTCGGTCGACCTGACTGAACCCATGGCACGCGCACAGCGTGACCGGCTCGCCGTTAATACGGGCGTGCTCGACAAGGTTGGCGTCCTCCGTATGCTGCCCGACAACTTCAACGCCACGACCGCGATGGTGGCCGAGTTCTATGAGGTGCCGCGCGAAACCATCTTGACGATCGTCAAGCGCAACCGCGACGAGTTGGACGACGATGGATTTGAAGTTGTCGCCCGTTCCGAAGTCACGTCCAAGTTGAACGTGACTCCCGACGAGCTGGGGATGCCTCGCACCGCGCCGTCGCTGAGCCTATTCCCGAGGCGGGCGGTGCTGCGCGTAGGGATGTTGCTCCGCGACAGTGCGCCAGCCCGCAAGGTCCGCGACTACCTCTTGGATTCCGAGAGCGTCGGCTTCGACATCCCCAAGACGCTCCCCGCCGCGCTCCGCGCCTACGCCACTGAGGTCGAAGCACACGAGCTGACCAAGGCGCGCAACGCTGAGTTGGAACCGAAAGCGGCGCTCGCTGAGGAATACCTCGTCTCACAGGGCGGCGCTCGACTGGTTCGGCAGGTCGCGAAGACGTTCGGCATGAAGGAGCACCAGCTCCGGAACTTCATGCTCGACGAGGGATTGATCTTCGTCCGGCACTCACCTTGCGGGGAGTCCTACTACGACTTCTACGCGCAGTTCTCCCACTACTTCCTGCCAAGGGAAAAGATCGTCCAGCACCAGTGGGGCAACTGCTCGCACTACACGCTGACCATCCTGCCGCGCGGCATCGAACTTCTCGCAAATCGGCTGCGTAGCAAGGGGATGAAGTGATGCCGGCATTCAAGGACACGGCCGTACAGGACAACATTCTCGACGGCACGATCTTCGCCTACGAGATGGTGCCCGGCGAAGGTGTCAACGCAACGATCGCTGGCCGCGACGGCCAGGTCTACATCGTGCAGTTTGACTTCACTGATCTCGCCACCCTGCATCGCGGAGCCGAGTCCGCTTATGACGGCTCCATGGAAGGGCTCGACCAAATCGACCGAACGCGAATCACCCACGCTGGCCTGCCGTTCATTGCCGACCTAGCCGAGCAGGACAAGTCCCAATGACTCAGCACTTCACCCCGCCGCCCAAGGTCCAGCACTGGCCGAAGCCGAAGAAGCCGTTGTTTGAGTCGAAACCAAGGAGTGCGAAATGACGGACTGGGCGACGAAAGCCGAAGCGGCGCAACATGTCAGATGCAGCCCCGACCTGATTGCGCAGGCAGTCAAGGATGGTCACCTGCCGGCCTATTCGATCGGCAAGGGGCGTGACTACCGGCTCGACTTAAACGAGGTCGACGAGTGGATGAAGTCGAGAAGCTACGAACCGGAGTCAGCATGAACGGCCCGACCGGTAAGTCCATTGTCCGCGCATTGCTTGACCCTAAGCCGTCTCGCCCGTCGAAGCGCGTGAAGGAACTGTGGGAGGTTGAGGCTGAGCGTGACTTGCTGGCTGTCGCGAATGGTCGCCAGCTCGCCGAAATACAGCGCCTGTCTGCTGAGTTGGCTGCGGCGAACGCGACTATCGAGGATTTGCGGCGTCAGGCTGATTTGTCTGCGCGGCAACGTAATATGGCGTGGACTGGGGTGAACTGGTGATTACAGCTTTCATCATCTTGGCATCTATCGGAGCTGCATCGGTCTACGGTCAGCGGAAGTTGACGCCGTTGCTGGATCGCATGGAAGAGGATGTGCGGTCCGACGAGTACTGGCGGCCGCTATGACTATCGGTGACCATCTCGACCGCCTGATTGTGAAAGTTATTGCTGTCCTGGGTTTCCCGTTGGATGCGTGGCCTGCTGATCCCAATGTGCGTCGGGCGATGCGTGGTGAACTTGTGCGCCCGGAGTGGATGAGCGGTCCTGCCGCTGGGGTTGCGGCGGGGCAGAGCGCGGGGGTGATGTCCAGTACGGCCACCCCCGCGCGCCCCGACTTGTTGTTGCAGGCGATGGCGATTGAGGAGCTGTACGCGTTCCATGCGCTCGTGTGGGATACGCCGCACAGCATCCGGTGTCACGGCTGTGGCTGGATCAGCCATTCGGAGCGCAGGCATTGGCGTCACGTGACAGAACTCGTGACGGACATGGTGGTCACGGATTACCGGATTCAGCAGCTACTCAACAAGTGAATCGGCGTCGTCCCGGTACCAGCGAGACGACGCCACCAACGAAAGGAAGTTTCGTGTCAGACAAACCGATTCTACCGGAAGGTGTCGAGGTCCACGAGACCGACATCGACACCTATGTGTGGTGGGACAGGGAACGTGAGCGCGCCCTGATCCATGCTGTCCATTTCCCGGTCAAGGGTTTTGGTTGGACGGTTCACGCCCTGAACGAGGACGGCACCACGCACCGGCAGCATGTCGCCGAGGGCCAGATGGAGGCGTTCGCGGCTGAGTGGTGCGGGCGCGTACTGGCGGTGACGTTGTGAGCGAGATTTCCAGCGTCAGGGAGCTTCATAAGCGCGGGGATCGGTGCACCTGCTGTTCCGGGTTCCACATGGATGGAACGCCGAGTGTCGGATATCTCTGCACTGAATGCGGCCCCCACTGGCCTTGCGCGACAGCAAAACTCGTCTACACCTCCGAGGAGTTGTCGTGAGTGGCGAATTGTGCTGGGCAACCGTTCCGGAGTGTGGGTGCTCGTGTATTCAACTGGAGGGACACGACAAGGGCGACGGCACTTGCCAGCATGGAAACCCGCTGCCCTGCGACGTCATTGAACGGGACCCGATAACCGACATCTGCGAAGCGTTGTGCGCGGCCGATTCAATCCTGTCGCTGCTGCACTACCGCCACCGCAACGAACTCAGCGAGAACAACCGGACCGACGTTGAAGCCGCAATGAAGAAGGTTGTTGCGCTGCGCAACTGGTACGAAAAGGGGCTGGCGATTTGACCACCATCCCCCTCGTCCCCGTGGTCTCCAACGCCGACATGATCGCCGCGTTCGCCCGGATGACCGAAACCGAAATCGCGGACACCCTCACCACCATCACCAAAACCACGGAACTGCAAGGAGATAACGCATGAAAAAACTCATGAGCCTCACCGACGAGCAGCGCGACCGCATGACCTCATTCGCCGACGAATGGATCGAACGAGGCTGGCGCACAACCCCACTCACCGAGGAAGAGTGGAAAGTCGTCGAGGACGGGATGCGCCGCTGCTACGAATACGCCGGCAAACCGTGGCCAGGCAACGTCGTCCGCGTTGCATCCCCGATCGTGGGCGTGTTCGCCGCTCCGGTGGCCCAGTTCGAAATCGAGCTCCGCCGCAATCTATTAAAGAGCCAAGGCGTTTGGTCTGACGGCGCGGTTGACGGCGCGGTTCGCGACGCGGTTGACGGCGCGGTTCGCGACGCGGTTCGCGGCGCGGTTCGCGACGCGGTTCGCGGCGCGGTTCGCGACGCGGTTCACGGCGCGGTTGACGACGCGGTTGACGGCGCGGTTCGCGGCGCGGTTGACGACGCGGTTGACGGCGCGGTTCGCGGCGCGGTTGGCGGCGCGGTTCACGGCGCGGTTGACGGCGCGGTTCACGACGCGGTTCACGGCGCGGTTCACGACGCGGTTCACGGCGCGGTTCGCGGCGCGGTTCACGGCGCGGTTCGTCAAGTCATCCAAAACCGTTGGTACTACCGGCTCGGCGGTCGACTCTGGCCCACCTGGCAGGCGTACGTCGCCTACTTCCGTGACATCGTCAACCTCCAACTCGACGGCGACACCTGGGACCGGTCGCGTGCCTACGAAGACGCCCAAGGAGCCGGCTGGTGGTGGCCGTTCAAGGACTTCGTCATGGTGTGCGAGCCGCCAGTCGAATTACATTTGGAGCAGGTCGGTCCGCGTGGCTGGGGTTCACACCGGCTGCATTGTGAAACGGGGCCGGCTGTTCGCTGGTCGGATGGCTGGGGTGTCTACTCCTGGCACGGCACGAACGTGCCCGCGTGGGTAATCGAGAACCCCACGGTCGAAAAGGCGATGGCGGAGCGGAATACGGAGATTCGCCGCTGTGCACTGGAAGCGATCGGTTGGGGTGAGCTGGAGCCGCATCTTGGTGACCCGATCGACGTATGCGCCGACCCCGGGAATGCGCCTCACGAGCTGAAGTTGTACCGGCTGCCGGACAAGTTGAATTCGTATGGTCAGCCAATCAACTTGCTGCTCATGACGAATGGTTCGCCTGATCGGTCTGGTTCGTTGCGCCGATATGGAGAAACCGTTCCCGCGCAACTGACTTCGGCGATAGCTGCTGCGTCCTGGCAGTATGGGGTCGATCCGTCTGCTTACGCGCAGCTCACACGACGCACGTAGCGATCATGGCCGGGCGCAATCCCGTGTTCGGTCTATCAACAACAAAAGTTAGGAAATCACTGATATGTCAATCACTTTCGCTGAGGCACTAGGCAAGATCGGCGTCACCATCCCGGATCACCTGATCGCTGATGCTGAGGTTCCGGTGCTCATCACGCCGCAGCCGCAGGGTGATCTTTTGATCATGCCGAACGCGCTGGATTCGTTCGATGCCACCAAGATTCCACTGGAGCCGCTGCCCGACAAGGGGATTCAGGTCGTCACCTCGGAGGCGACCGGTAACACGCACTGGCTGAACCGGGGTTTCGATTCGCCCGGTGTGATGTGGGGGCGCGTCTCGAACCACGAGTTGGTGGAGGTTGTCGTCTCGGTTCCCGAGGGGCAGTCGGCGGTTCTGGCTCACACCGATGAGCACGGTGCGAACGCAATGGGTCCGGGTCTGTATGTGATTCGAGGTAAGCGGGAGATGGCCGAGGAGATTCGCCGCGTCGCCGACTAGCTAGTCCCGGTTGCTGGTGGCCCCGTGCTTGGGGGGCTAGGGGCCACCAGCGGCTGATCCATCAACACACCCTTGAGGAGGTTTCGTGATCAGAAGCAAGATTCTACCGTTCGCGTGGCTGGTGGCCGCGTGGGCGATTCCGATGGCCGGACTCGTCACCATCCCGCCGGCACACGCAGACACACTCACCACGGCTGAATCGGCGTACGTGCAGCAGTACGGGGCGGCTGTGTGTCAGGCGTTGGATAAGTACCACACGATCAGCGGGGTTGTCGGCGTCGTGAAAGGCGTTGTCAACAGCGGGTTCACGGCTGAGCAGGCGGTCGACGTGGTCAATGCATCCGTGGCCCTGTACTGCGACCGTAACTGGGCGTTGTTGCAGCAGACGGGGACCTACTTCCGCAACCAGGCGAAAGGACAGTCGGTATGAGCGAGGTAACCGCTGGCGTGCCGTTCCTGTTCAAACAGTGGGGTGACAGCATTCCGTTTGGGCAACTCAATGACGAGCAGCGGTCCATGTTCGGCGCTCGATTCGGTAACCGCACGTGGCCTCCGGGTGTGTCTGTCCGACTGGGCGGCAAGAAGGCTGCCGGTCGCGAACTCGACGGGCGCACTTGGGATGAGTATCCGGCGGTGGCCTCATGAGTTACCAACCCCCGCACATCAGCGTCTCGTTCCTGCGCCTGCCACCCATCCATGACCAGGAGTGGCGCCAGTACGCGGCGTGCCAAGGGAAGAACGTCAACAACTGGTATCCCGAAGCAACCGGCGGAAACGGGTACGAACAACGCCAACGGTCACTCGAAGCTGGCGCGAAACTCGTGTGCCACAGCTGCCCCGTCCGCACCGAATGCCTACACCACGCCATCACAGCTGGGGAGCGCTACGGGATTCACGGCGGACTGAACACCGACGAACGCCAAGCGCTGAAACGGAGAGCAATCACATGAAAGACACCAGAACCAACGAAGCCATCTCGCTCATCGATGCTGGCCGCAAGCTCGTTCGGGAGCTCATCGACGAGATGCCCGAATCGGGCGACAGGGCATTCCTCAGCCATGCCAACGACTTGGCCTCCCGCACCATCGAATTCATCCAATCGGCGGCGAAATGACACTCCACGTCTTCCCGAACGTAGAACAACGCAGTGAGGAATGGTTCAACCAACGCCGGGGCATCGTGACGGCCAGCGTGGTCGGTAGCCTCATCTCCATCGGCCGGCAGACAGCAGCTGACTTCGAATGCCCCGAATGCGAAGCCGTGGCATCGTTCCCGTGCATCGGTAAGCGCGGCGGCGAACTGAAGTCCATGCACCCCGAGCGCGCCGAATACGCACGGAAGAACGGGAGGCTGGTCATTGAGCCGGCGAGTAACGACACATCGCGCTCATTGACCCTCCACCTTGCCGCCGAACGCATCAGCGGGCACACCGAGCAGACATACGTCAGTGACGACATGTTGCGGGGCATCGAAGGCGAAGTACACGCACGAAACAAATACGCCGAACGCTACGCCCCAGTCACCCAAGTCGGATTTATGGTCCGGGACTACGACGGATTCAAAGTGGGTTTCTCTCCAGACGGCCTTATTGGTGAGGACGGAGCGCTGGAGATCAAAAGCCCGCGCCAGGGAAATCACCTGAAGACCATCCTTGCCGATGGTGTTCCCATCGAACACATGAGTCAAATCCAGTGTGGACTAATGGTTTCCGGCCGAAAGTGGTTGGACTTCGTCTCATACAACGGCGGCATGAAATTGTGGGTCAAGCGGGTATATCCACAACAGGCGTGGTTCGACGCGATCATCAGTGCCGTCCGTGCATTCGAGGCCAATGTTGTTGAGGTGCAGCGCAACTACGACGAACTCACCGTCAACATGCCCATGACTGAAAGAGTCGTTGAACAAGAGATGGTGGTCTGACATGGAATCAGAAGAATGGCGCCAACTCCCCGGTTATGAAGGCGCTTACGAGGTTTCCAGCTTGGGTAGGGTTCGGTCGCTAGCCAGAATCGATAGTCGCGGCCGGCGAATTCGTGCGCGCATCCTGAGCCAGTGGCCACATCAGACGGGGCATATGTACACCAAGTTGTCTCGCAATGGAGATAGCCGTCACGGCAAAGTTCACCGACTGGTCCTGCTAGCGTTCGTGGGTCCGCCCCCGGTTGGATGCGAAGCGCTGCATGGCGACGGCAATCCGGCGAACAACCGCATCGATAATCTTTCCTGGGGGACGAGGTCGGAGAACCTTTACGACAGGGTGCGACACGGAACGCACCATATGGCAATTAAGACACATTGCCCGCAAGGCCATCCGTACGACGATGCAAACACCTACATCACCCGCGACGGCAAGCGTCGAATGTGCCGGACCTGCTTGCGTAACAGGAACACAGCAACTCGACGAGCTCGAGGCGTTCCCCGCCCCAAAGTAGCCAGAACCCATTGCAAACAAGGGCACCCGTTGACTCTCGACAACATCTACACATCGAGTGGGTATCGGGCTTGTAAGACCTGCATCAAAGCAGCTTCGGCGCTCAGGCATCGGCATATGAGCAGGGAAGCGGCGGACGCAAAGAACGCACGTCGTCGTGCACGTCGAGCGGCCAGGAAGGCGGCCTAGTTATGGACATGTCGGAAACCATCGCTGCGGACTCAACGCAGATTAACGCGGTTGACCTAGCAATCCCGGTGACCGTGACAATCACCGGGTCATCAAAAGGGCCTGACGCCAAGCAGCCAGTGAACCTGGAAGTTGCCGAGTTCCCTGGACGCGTGTATCGCCCGTGCAAGTCGATGCGCCGGCTGATCGTGGAGGCATGGGGCAAGGATTCGAACACGTATGTGGGTCGTCGGATCACGCTCTACAACGACAAGCGTGTCCAGTTCGGTAACAGTGCGACCGGTGGCATACGCATCAAGGCGCTCTCGGACATCCCAAAAGCCTTCTCGTCTACGCAGATGGAGTCGCAGCGCAAGTACGTGACGTACGCGATCGACCCTCTACCCGACGCACCAACCCCTCCACCCCCGATCTCCGATGACGACGCGATCGACTTCGAGCGCGACATTGCTGAGGCGACCACCATGCAGGCGCTCAACAAGGTTGGTGCGGATTTGCGGGCGGCGAATCTGGGTGGTCATGCGGACAAGTTGCGGGCGGCGTGGTCTGCGCGCAAGGCCGAGATTGAGGGTGGGGAGAAGTAATGGGAGCACAGAAGTTCCGCCCGAACGTCGTCATCGAAGCGATGCAGTGGGATGGGTCGCCGTCTGGAGCTGCCGAGATTGTCGACTGGGTTTACAGCGAGGGCGGCGAGTGCCAGTTCTATGCGCCCGGCGAATGGGATGACGGAGCGACCGAAGGCACCTACATCTGCCTTGAGACGCCGAATTCGGCCAAGATGGCCTGTCCCACGTGGTGGGTTATCAAGGGCGTCACCGGGAACTTTTTCGCCTGTAACGCTGAGAAATTCGCCGCAGACTATACGGCGAACGATGCCCGCGAGGCGTTGAAGCTCCCAGCTGTCATGCCCTACAACCCGTACATCACAGTGTGCGACAAGTGCTTCCGCGCATGCTGTTGGCAAGGCGAGTTCATGTGTTACGACTCGTATGACGCCAACATCACGGACCTGCTCGTCAGCGCCCTGATCCGCAAGCAAGGCCCCGTCGAGATGGAACACCCGCATTGGTGGAACCGCGACCTTCACGTCAAGAACGCACCGCTGCTAACGGCTGACGATTTGCGCGGACACGGCATCACTGATCCCGACATGCTCGACCTCGAAGACTCCGAGGTGTCGCGATGACCAACCTGTCCAACCCGACCGATCCCGATGTCCTGGATGCGCTCACCCGAACCTGCTGCATCTGCCAAGTCGAACCGGACAACTGGTGCGCGCGACCAGATGGGCAGCCGTTGACCGAGAGCGCGAACAGCAGGCTGGTACACGAGGCGCGGGTGAAGGCATGAGCGACAACGTCATTGACGTGTATCCCGTTGGCGTCCTGGAGGCCCTCAAGCATCATCGCGTCCGGGGTAAGTTTCAGCACCTCAAGCGCCACCTCCGCGAACGCGACTGGAATGCCATTAAAAACTCATTCAATGGCTACCTTGCCGAGCCGCGCGAATGGCCAGAAGGATTGCGCCGCTGCGGTAGTGGCTGGACCAAACGCCGCGCCCTAGCCGACCTCAAGCGACGGATGAGAGCAACATCATGACCACCACCACCCGTCTCGACTGGCGCCCCGCATCCCCGCACATGTGGCACGCAACCGGCATCAGGGGCACATACCGCATCCAACGCGTCGACCCACAAACCTGGACACTCTACGGACGCGAACCAGGCGGACTGTCGATGATGGCGCTACCAGTGACCGGCAAAGCATTCGACAGTTTGAACGGTGCGCAACGGTATGCCGACGGGATTGATCGGATGCCACCCTGCGGTGAGATGTCGGGGAGTTAGACGTGACTTCATACGCAGAATTCCTGGCGGCCAAGACATCCCGCATAGAGCTACCTGGCCGTATCGTCGCAGCCGGCGACGTGCACCCATCGCTTCATCCGTGGCAGAACGAACTGGTGCAGTGGGCTGTACGCACCAGTCGCGCTGCACTGTGGGCTGACACGGGCATGGGCAAGACGCGGATGCAGTTGGAGTGGGCGCGTCTATCCGGCAACGCGCTGATCGTGGCACCGCTGGCGGTATGCGCACAGACTGTTCGTGAAGCCGCGAACATCGGAATACCCGCCTACTACGCCCGCAGCGGTGACGAGGTTAGCCACCGATTCGGCGATATCCCAATCACCAACTACGAGCGGCTGCAGGCGTTCCATCCCGATTCGTTCGATGCCGTCGTGCTCGATGAGTCGTCCATCCTCAAGCAATCGGACGGCAAGACGAGGTCCATGCTGATCGACTGGGCTA
>ERZ650308.142-NODE-142-length-40078-cov-21.831472_pt1 | contig 40078 bp, 54 predicted proteins | sample MGYA00376244_ERZ650308 | MGnify/ENA primary metagenome ERZ650308 (study PRJEB26733, sample SAMN07839295) | wastewater metagenome | biome: small river; feature: stream; material: water | place: USA: North Carolina | collected 2016-04-26 ... | reverse complement strand
CGACGTGCTGGCGGGGAAGTAGGGGACACCCATGAACCAGAATCAGATCATTCTCAACACCGACGATGCGGCGGCGAAGCGAACAACCGTCCACGGATGGGTCAGCCGCGATGGGCTGTTCTACGGCGAGAACGAGCGTACGGCGCGGTGGGCAGGCTGCACGCATGTCGCCTGTCAGGACTGCGGCCAGCCGACGCCCAAGCACTACATCAAGTGCGCCAACTGCCGTCTGAAGGGCGACATCGCCAAGCACGCCGCCCGCGAGCGCAAGCCCTACGAATCAGGGATGCTCTATTCCGACGCGCTCCAGAGGTTCTTCGCCGATGACCACGAACTGCTCGACTACATCGCAGACGAGGAACAGGACGATCACGAGTCGCTGCGGGTCGTGCTGTGCAGCCCTGTATACCCGCGCTATGTCGACTACGACAACTGGAGCGACGACCTGCCAGAGGACGCCACCCTCGATGACGTGGCACCAGACCTGACGGCTGCCGTGTCGGCTGTCAACGCCGCGATTGACCAGATGCGGAAGGACGGCAAGGCCATCGCATGGCAGCCGAGCCAGTCCGCGCTCGACTGGGCCTCAATTCTGAACCGGTAGGGGACACCATGACCGAACGAGAGACAGCGGCGGCGATCATCGGCAGCGATTGCCGTGCCCCGGAGGACCAGACGGCGTTCGTCCAGGTCCGCGGAGACCTCGAGAGCCTCTGGTTTGCCGTGCTCGGCCTGGTCGTCGGCGGGCTTCTCGGCTTCGCCGCCGGCTGGCTCTCGGCGGCCGACTTCATTCACGGGTGACACGATGAGCAACGACACACGGCAAACCGCCAGCGATCGCGCGTGCTCGAGCGCCGTCGGTCTGACGCTCGAGGACCTCCAGGCCGCGATCCGCGCATGTTCGCCGGCGGCCTATCTGATCGTTTCCGAGTATGTGACCGCGGGCCAGACGTTCCGACTCCAGGCCGCGCCGGCCGATCTGCCGTTCGTCGGCCGAGGCCAGCGCGACGCCGGGATCCGTTGGGTCGTCTCAGCGGACGACCTGGCCGAGCTCGCGGCCGGTGGCGGCTGGCGAAAGCTCACGTTAGTGGAGTGGCTGAATTCCAGCGTGCTGCCGTTGCTCGCCCCTCCCGCGCCCAGGAGCGAGCGAGCGCAGGAACTGACGGCTGATGACGTGGAATGGGTCGTCAACGACAGCGCTGAACTTGGCGTGAAGATCGGAAATCAGTTCTTCTTCTGCTACAAGGGCCGCAGTCTCATCTACGAAGAAGGCACACATGACGACGGTAAGCCGATGATGTGGCGTCCTGTCTTTAAGCGAGAGTTTGGAGAGTGCGTTCACCCTGTGAACTACACCGACCCGCGCAAGATTGGAACGGTAAGCCTAGATGACAGCGACGACTGGAAGCCGCTTCCATCGTCCCTGCCTCCCTCCCCCCTGAGCGCCGTACCGGCTGAATGCTGCGGTGCTATTCATGAGGGGCTAACCGGAGCGGTCTGCGAGCTGGCGAAGGGGCACATCGGGAACCATCGCGGCTCGTTCGGACGTGGGCACTCGGCTCAATGGCCTGTCACCCCCCTGAGCGCACAGCCGACCGCACAGGAGCCAGAGACGAAGCCAGCATCGAGAGCGACGTGCGAGAGCCACGGGCATATATTCGGGCCGAAAGGCTGCTGCTTATTCTGCGAAGCCCCCAAGCCTGAAGCCGCTCCCTCCGTCCCACCCGCGACGACGGCGCTGCGAGAGGCGCTGAAGGAGGTCGAGTGGGTCTTTATTCCAAATCCTGACGGCACGCCGGGCCTATACGAGACATGCCCTCGCTGTTGGGCAGACCGGGCGCTACGAGGCGGTCATCGGGTCGGATGCGAGCTTGCTGCCGCCCTGACGGCGACGGAGGACACCCAGTGATAACAACCGAAACGAAGAGTTTGATTCGGCGCGCACTCCGCGCAGAAGCGGACGTGACGGCACTCCGAGAGGCGTTTCGGGCCGGATTCATGGCTCATCTCGTGGCCCCCGATCCGGCCGAGACTGACCCGCTCAAGATTCTGGACGAGCGCAACCGCTGGCGCTTCGATGGCAACCAGATCGCGGGCGACAAGGAACCTATGGCTTTCGAGGCGTGGACCCGACAGTCTGCCGCCCTGACGGCGACGGAGGACCAGTAGATGGAGAACACCACCATGCCCTGCCAGAAGTGCGGCAGCACCGATGGTTGGAGCGGCCCCACGTATCGTCGACAGTTGGACCACGGGTTCATCTCGCGCGGCTACATCCGTTGGCCCCGGGTGATCGCTGAAACTCTGGATTGGGCCTGTGTCCGCTGCGGCTACACGCGACACACCAGGACGGTCGACCACGACGAAGAGGCGAACACTCTACCCGCGAGGAGGCCCGATTCCATGACGCGCGGGGTGGATGCGACGCCACCAGCGGCCCCACCGAACACCACCATCTATCACGGCTCTTTCTTCTCCCGTTGCTTCTGGTTCGGGCACAGCTACCGCTGGCGCCTACTCGAAGGGGACTGGATCCAGCAGCAGTGCGAGCACTGCCCTTCGACCGGCGACACGCAGCGGTGCTACAAGCGGGCCCCACCTCCGCCACCGCCACCGTGGAAGGACCCCAACGACCAGGTCAGATCGTGAGCCGACACCGAGAACCGCGCATCGTCGATGCAGCGACACATCCCCGTCGATACGTCGGCCTGGGCGTGGCATCTGACTACCTGGGGGTCGACATCCGCACCCTCGGCAAATATCTGGACGCGCGGCTCTTGGCGTTCCACATGTTCGGGACACGGAGAAAGGTGGCGGGGCTATCTGTGGGTGGTTGAGCGCGATGGGCCTGTGTGCCTATGTGGACACGGCCGGATCTGGTTCCTGCCGAAGTCTGAGCCGAACGCCGACAACTCCGCTGCGACGAAGGAACGTCGCCGCATGTTGGCTGTCAAGCTGCGCCTGAATCAGCCGCCTCCGGGTGATGATCCGAGGGATTGCCATGTCTGAGGTGCCCATGTCGAGTGACCGAGAGACCACCCTGCGAGAGGCGCTGGACCGCATCTGCGTTGATGACTGGGGACCACGCGGCGGCCGTATCGTCAAGGGCAACGCGGAGATTGACGACCGCGAGGCGGCAACGTTCTATCGGGGCTACAACGCTGGCATCGAAGGCCAGTTCAACAAGACGCGCGAGATCGCCCAGCAAGCCCTCGCCTCCACCCCGCCCGCGTCGGTGCCTGTGACACGGAAGTTCGATGATCTGGTGAACGCCACGATGACGCCGGAATCCATAGAACGGGCGAAGCAGAAGGCCGATGGGCGCATCGTCCTACCGAAGTCCTGACGGGCCGCATCTAGCGGTCTAGCGAATGCCGATACACATTCCCTTGTGTTTATGTGGCGGTTGGGTCACACTTAGCGTGACTCCATTTCCACATGCTGGCTCACGCTCTCCGATCGTGCGCGCATCCCGGCTGTCCAACCTTGGTACAGCGCGGGAAGTGTCCTGCCCACAGCAAGCAAGCCGACCTCGCCCGCGGTTCCGCCCAGGAACGTGGGTATGACTCCCGCTGGGCCTCCTACTCCCGCCAGTTCCGCAATGAACATCCTGTTTGCGGTGAGCAGCACGACGGCACGCTCAACCCTACCCACAGCAAGTGCTTACAGGCCGGCAGAACCACGCCAGCTGAGTGCGTCGACCACATCGTACCCGTGTCCCGTGGCGGCTCCTTCTGGGCACCGGGCAACCATCAGGTGTTGTGCGGGTCGTGCCACGGGAACAAGACAGCCGTTGAAGATGGAGGGTTTGGTCACCGTGGCAAGCCATAGCAGGACGTGTGAGTTCTGTCGGCGTGAGTTCTCGCAAGAACTGAGAACTGGACGCCCTGTCCGTTTGTGTTCAGACGCCTGTCGGCGTGGCAGTGCGTCTGCTCGTTTAACTGCTAGGCGTGAGAACGCGTCCCCATGCGCGCGCGCATCACGGGATCATCTAGCAGCGTGCGCATGGCACCCGCCAGTGCGTCTCGATGAGATCTTGGGCCCTGTGGAGGAGATGTCGGAAGTGGAGATCTCGTCGACGATCGCAGCTGCCGGTATCGATCTCGCCGCAGCCCGACGACGTTTGTACGAGCAAGTCATCGAGAAGCGGGCCAGGCTGTGGGCATCGAATCAAAGCGTGTCATCAGACATTACGACGCTGCTGGAGCAGTTCAGACCGCATGACCGTCCTTCGTGCCACATGAATCCGCTGCTGGTGCCTCCCTCCCCCCTGAGCGCCGTACCGGCTAAACCGAAGCCTGACCTACCGGAGGTTGATCGCATGAAGAAACCACCCAAGGTGCTCGACGCGATAGCCGATGTCGTGCTCCGCTATCGACCGAAGCCGAAATCTGAACCGGCGAAAAAGCGGCGCAAGAAACGCCGGAAACTGGCGAAGGGCTGACATGAAGCCCTACTACGCAGACGAAAGCGTGACGCTCTACAACGGCGATTGCCGTGAGTGTCAGTCCCCCGTCTGTGCGATGACACTGGCCGATCCGCCCTACGGCGAAACGTCTCTGGCGTGGGACCGCTGGCCCGAAGGCTGGCTGGCAACCATTGGCAGCGACTCGCTTTGGTGCTTCGGCTCTATGCGAATGTTTCTCGAGAACAGAGACCAATTCGCGGGTTGGAAATTCGCACAAGACATCGTGTGGGAAAAGCAGAACGGCTCCGGTTTCCAGGCCGACCGATTCAAGCGTGTGCACGAAGGTGTGAGCCATTGGTATCGGGGCGAATGGGCGAACGTCTACAAGTCCATCGTGACGACGCCTGACGCCATCAAACGACAAGTCAGGCGGAAGCGTAGACCGCCACACCTGGGACACATAGAAGCGGACGCCTACACCAGCGAGGACGGCGGGCCGCGCATGATGCGCTCCGTCCTCTACGCTCGCAATTGTCACGGCTTTGCAGAGCATCCGACACAGAAGCCGATAGCCATCCTGCAGCCGCTCATTGAGTATTCGTGTCCTCCGGGCGGAACGGTCTACGTCCCTTTCGCTGGCGTCGGCAGCGAACTTGAGGCGGCTAAGTTCCTTGGTCGCAAGGCAATAGGCGTAGAAATTAACGAACGCTACTGCGAGGCGACAGCGAAGCGGTTGAGTAGTCATCTACCGTTCAACCAGGAGATTGCCTGATGGCAGGCACACGAGGGAGTCATGTATATAGTTCCCCTTACGAGGCTGGCGCGTCCGAGCTTGAGCGGATCGCTCGGGCGGTGCCAATCGGCGCCGAGGACACCACGAAGGGGCCGAGCGTCTACAACTGGCTTACCTACGCGGCCTTGAGACTTCGCCAGTCTGCCGCCCTGACGGCGACGGAGGACACCCAGTGATAACAACCGAAACGAAGAGTTTGATTCGGCGCGCACTCCGCGCAGAAGCGGACGTGACGGCACTCCGAGAGGCGTTTCGGGCCGGATTCATGGCTCATCTCGTGGCCCCCGATCCGGCCGAGACTGACCCGCTCAAGATTCTGGACGAGCGCAACCGCTGGCGCTTCGATGGCAACCAGATCGCGGGCGACAAGGAGCCTATGGCTTTCGAGGCGTGGACCCGCCAGTCTGCCGCCCTGACGGCGACGGAGGACACCCCGCATGAGTGACCAGACGCTGATGACGATGACGCTGACGCCCGCTGAGTGGCCCTACGTGCTCGACGCGCTCGGTGCGGCAGTCGCCGAACTAAACGAACAAGCGGAGATGTGGAGCTGCGGCGTATTCCGCGAGTTGAGAGGGCAGTTGCCGCGCGGATCCCCAATCGCGAGAATCGCTTGACAGCGCTAGCAAATCCTGTCACGATCAGGCGCAATGAGTGACAAGCCCGCCGATTCGCTCGGTCCTGAGATCCTGCGACTTCGGACCCTCTCTGGCACGACGCTCCGCGCGTTCGCCGAACGCGTCGGCGTCTCTGCGCCCTATATCTCCGACATCGAGCACGAACGGCGACGGCCGTCCGACGACGTGCTGAGGAAGATTGCCGAGGAGCTGAAGTCAGTCGGCGCGACGTACGAGGCGCTGGACAAGCTCAACACGCGGCTCGACCGTGATCTACAGGCATGGGTAGCCGACAACCCGGCCGTCCGTCAGATGCTGCGGCAGGTGAAACAGTCGGGGCGAGACCCGCGCGACATCCTGAAGCAGTTGGAGCCGTCCGGGTGTGTGTGGAAGGAGACGCCGAAAGGACTGCACATGCCATCGTGTCTCGGCGGCGTGATGGTCAACTACTCGGCCAACGACATCGACCGCTGGCACGGATGCCCATTCTGTGTAAAACCCCTCTCCCTCGTCTCGGAGGACGCGTAGACCATGAAGGACGAAGACGTCGAAGAGCGCGCGGCGATGCTCGAATTCTGGGGCAACGTGGACCACGACCAGGTCGAGCGCCTCGCGGTGCAACTCGTCGCCCGGGAACGCGCGCAGGAACCGGAACGGCGGCGCCTCTGGAAGCAGGCGGAAACTCGAGAGCGTAAGCTGTGGACATGACGCGACGCGAGTGGACGCGCAGGGTCGGCCCGATGGCGGTGGCGCTAGCGGCGGCCGCGGCGCTCGACATGGCGCACGAGAAGCGCCGCCCTGGCGAGTGGGCAGAAGGACGCGTCTACGCTGGCGGCCTGTGGTGTAGCCCAGCGCGCATCATGTACGAGCTACAGCCGGACGGGTCGGCCTGGATGCGGCCGAACCTCGAGGGCTATGGCCGGAAGGGGCGGCAGGCGCCGAAGGTCCGGCCGGCGTCCTGGTGGGCGCGTGAAGCGCAGAAGCTCGAGGCGCTCAAAGCGTGAATGAGAAGCGGTGTGACCTGTGCGGTCCTGTGACGCCTGAGCAGGCGGCGGCGATGGTGCGTGGGCACTGGCGGCCTGAGCCGACGGGGTATCTCTGCGACAACTGCACGCCGAAGGTGCGAGAAGCGGCGCGGCGACTAGCCGGAGACATCGACGCGATGATAGCCGAGCGTATCGCGCGGGAGGTCCCGTGAACGACAAGCCGAAGCGGCATGCCCCTCGCGGCCCGGTAAAGGGCGGGGACCCCTTGAGCAGTGGCAACCCCTTGAGTGTGAAGTGCTCAGCCCATTCCAAGCGGACCGGCAAACAGTGCGGTCAGTGGGCAATACCCGGCGGCGCGGTCTGCAAGTGGCACGGGGGCGCGGCGCCCCAGGTGCAGGCGAAGGCGCTCGAGCGGCTGATGGCGTTGCAGGACCGGGCTATCGACCGAATCACGAAGCTCATCGCGCAAGATGCCTTCCCAACGGTGGCCTACGCGGCGAGCAAGGACGTTCTGGACCGCACGATGGGCAAGCCGCGGGAGACGGTCGATATGAATGTGACCGATGCAACCTCCATACTTTCTAAGCTAGAAGCGGGCAGGAAGCGTGTAGCGGCGGCGCGCGGAGATGCCTAGTACGCCATCAGTTACAAAATACAGCGCAGAGGATGAAGCGCTGGCCGAATGGGTGGCCACGACGTACGCCGATCCGCTGGCATTCGTGCTCGGCGCGTTCCCCTGGGGTGAGCCGGGCGGGCCTCTCGAGCGCTACGACGGGCCGGATACCTGGCAACGGGAGTTCCTCGAGGCGCTCGGCGCGGAGGTGGCGCGCAACGGGTTCGATGGGCTGAACCCCGCGGCGCCAGTGCGTCGGGCCATCTCGAGCGGCCACGGTATCGGCAAATCCGTCATGGTCGGCTGGCTGGTGTGCTGGCTGATGTCGACGCGGCCGCATGCGCGCGGAACCATCACGGCGAATACGATTACGCAGCTCCAAACGAAGACGTGGGCGTCGGTGCGGACCTGGCTGCGGCGCTGTCTCACGGGGCACTGGTTCGTCATCAACTCGGAACGGATGTTCCATCCGGCGTTCCCGGAATCGTGGTTCTGTGCGCTGCAGTCGTCGAAGGAGGAAAACTCCGAAGCGTTCGCGGGCCAGCATGCCGCGGATTCGAGCTCGTTCTACGTCTTCGATGAGGCGTCGGCCATCGCGGACAAGATCGCGGAGGTCGCGGAAGGCGGTCTCACGGACGGCGAACCGTTCATTTTCAAGTTCGGCAACCCGACTAGGAATAGCGGGGATTTCCATAAATGCGCGTTCGGATCGGGGCGGGAGCGCTGGCACCCGGCCATCATCGATTCGCGTACGTCGGCCTTCACGAACAAGACGGAAATAGCCGAGTGGGTCAAGGAACACGGCGAAGACTCAGACTTCGTCCGGGTGCGCGTGCGTGGCCTTCCGCCGTCGGCGTCGGACGCGCAGTTTATCGACCTGACCACGGTAGCGGCGGCGCAGCGGAGGCCGGTGCACCTGCTCGGGACGGAACCGTTGGTCTGCGGGCTCGACGTGGCGCGAGGCGGTGCGGATAACTGCGTGTTCCGGTTCCGGCGCGGCAACGATGCGCGGAGCATTCCGCCGATCGTCGTGCCTGGCGAGAAGGTCCGTGATTCGATGCTGCTCGTGACGATGGCGGCCGACATCCTCGACCGGCGGTTCAACGGGCAGCAGGTCGCGGCGATGTTCGTCGATGCCACGGGCGTCGGCGGCCCGGTGGCGGACCGGCTGCGGCAGCTCGGGCGCCGGAACGTCTGGGACGTGCAGTTCGGCGGGCAGAGTCCGGAACGCGAGTACGCCAACATGCGCGCGTACATGTGGGGCAAGGGGCGCGAGTGGCTGCGGTCGGGCGGGGCAATCGACGCGGCGCCGGTTCTCGAGTCCGACCTGACCGGGCCGGGCTACCACTTCGACAAGCAGGACCGGTACGTTCTTGAATCAAAAGAGTCGATGAAGAAACGCGAGCTCGCGAGTCCGGACGAAGGAGACGCGCTGATGTTGACCTTCGCGGCGCCGGTCGCTCCGGTCTCGACGACGCAGGCGCGGGACGAAGACGACACGGGCGGCGGGACAACCTGGGGCTAGGTTTGCGCCTCGGGACTGACGGGGCGTAGCCTTCTCGTCGTCGCAGATGCCTCCTCCTGGCACGGGCCGGCGTCGCTGTCTCCCTTACGGCGGCGCCGGCTCACTCTCACGCTCAGTAGCTCAGCGGCAGAGCAAATCGAGCCTCGAAACTCGAATGTGCGCTGGTTCGAGTCCAGCCTGAGCGTCCATCCTTCCCGCTTACCTCTAAACCTAGATTTGTACTGGCCCACGGCGTGTCGGCACACTCTTCCGACATGGCGAAGGGCGTTCTACATCCAACGATGGCGAAGCGGGCGGCGGCCGTGAAGGACGCGCACGCGCATCTGTGCAAGACGGTGCCGGGCTTCTCGAAGCAACCAGGCCCGGTCCGGCTGCAGCAGGTGCACGCGCACATCAAGAAAACAGGGGCGTGCTAGATGGACAGCGAAATCTTGCAGGTGGCGCGAGTCGCGCACGAAGTGAACCGGGCCTACTGCGCGGCGCTCGGGGACCACTCACAGAAGCCGTGGGCCGAAGCGGAGCAGTGGCAGCGCTATAGCGCTATCTCAGGCGTATTGGCGGTGCTCGACGGGACAGCGCTGACGCCCGAAGCTCTCCATGAGTCGTGGATGGCCGAAAAGGTCGCTGCCGGGTGGGTCTTCGGTGCGGTCAAGGATGCGGAAGCTAAAACGCATCCGTGCCTAGTGCCGTATGCGGACCTGCCGGCGGAGCAGCGCGCGAAAGACTACCTGTTCCGCGGCGTCATCGAAGGGTTCAAGTGAACCTCAACGCGGCGCTCTTGCCGTACGCGGTCGCTGCTGGCGTCGGGGTGGTCGTTGGGATTGCCGTCGGCGCTGGCGTCGCGCTCGGTGTGTGTCGGCTGGCTGTCGGCATTGTGGAGAGGCTCTGGTGAGCGTCGAGTACATCATCGGCGCTCCGAAGCCGTCGGACCCTCCGCAGGCGCCGAAGGACGGCGCGTTCCGGCAGACCGAGTCGGGCCTCATCGTGCCGGCGGAGCTATCACGGGACCGCGAAGTCTGGACCTGGGACGAATGGAAGGTGCTGGAACGGGCGACGAAGCTCCTCGAGTCCCGCGGCCTGCGCCTCTTCCTCCGCTGCGACCACTCGCGCGAGTGCATGGCGCATCCGATCGAACGCATCCGAAACGCTGACGGGGGGCTGACGATGCGGTGTCACCACCTCGATCGCGTGTTTCGCAAGGACATCTAACGATGGCTGACGCCACGCGCGACGACACGAAAGACGAGCAGGTCAAGGGCTTCCGCGACTGGTTCACGTATGCCGAGAACGAATGGCTCGAGAACCGGGACCAGGGCCGTACGGACATGCGGTACATCGCGGGCAACCCGTGGAACGACAAGGAACGTCGTGCGCGTGAGCGGGCGTCGCGGCCGGTCCTGACCTTCGACGAACTCGGCCAGTACATCAACCAGGTTGTCAACGACGTGCGCGCCAACCCGATCGCGGTGAAGTTCTCACCTGTCGGCATGGGCGCGAACGATGAGTCTGCGCAGTGGTACGGCGACAAGATGCGCGAGATCGAGTACCGGTCGAACGCGCAGGTGCACTACACGACGGCATTCGAGAACGCCTGCCAGCGCGGCTTCGGGTTCGTGAAGGTCACGACGCGATGGGAGCACGAGCGGTCGGCCAATCAGGAAATCTGGATCGAGGGCTATCCCAACCCTGAGGTGGTCATGCCGGACCCGGATTCGGTCATGCCTGACCTGAGCGACCAGCGACGCTGCATCGTCCGCCAGGCGTACACGCACGATGAGTTCGTCCGGCGCTTCGGGTCGAAAGCGCGGGTCCGGTCGTTCGGGCGCGACCAGATCAAGGATTCGAAGGGCTGGATCGATGCCAAGTCGGTCTACGTCGGGGAAGCGTGGGACCTGACGACACGGGCGGAGCAGCTTCACGTCGTGATGCTGCCGGGCGCGGAAGAGCCGCAGGGCTTCTTCGCGTCGGAACTCGAGAAGCAGCCGCTGCCGGCGGGCGCGCGGGTCATCAGCACGCGTACGGCCGATGTGCCGGTCGTGAAGCAGTACCTCACGAACGGGCTCGAAATCCTCGACCAGCACGATTGGGCGGGCAAGTACATTCCGGTCGTCTCGTGCTTCGGAAAGATTCTCTACCTCGAAGGGGATGAGGACGGCGGCACGGAACGGCGCGTCGCGGGGATGGTGCGGCTGGCGCGTGACCCGTTCATGCTCTACTGCTACTACCGGACGACCGAAGCCGAGATCGTGTCGATGACGCCGAAATTCCCCTGGTTCGTCTACAAGGGCGCGCTGGATGCGAACGAATTGGCGAAGCTGCGCAAGGCGAACCGTGAGCCGGTGGCGGTGATTCAGCTTGAGACGAACGTTCCCGGCATGCCTGCGGGGCAGCCGGCGCCGTACCCGCAGCGCAACCCGTACGAACCGCCAATCGCGGCGCTCGAAGTCGGCGCGGAGTCGGCCCGGCGCGGCATCCAAGCGGCGATGGGGTTCTCTCCGCTGCCGACGGATGCGCAGCGGCTGAACCAGAAATCAGGGATTGCGCTCAAGAAGATCGAGCAGGGCGGCGAGCGCGGCTCGTTCCACTTCCGCGACCACTACCACATGATGATTCGGCAGGTCGGCGTCATCGTCGAAGACCTGTCGGACAAGATTTACGACACGCCACGGAAGACGGGCATCCGGATGCAGAACGACACATCCGCGATCGTCGACATCAACGTACCGGGCGGTGTCTCGACGAAGGGTTCGCACCTGGTGACGGTGTCGACCGGTCCGGCCTTCGATTCGCAGCGCGAACAGGCGTCCGAGTTCGCGGACCTGCTCATGCAGTCGCCCCTCGCGCCTCGGATTGCCGATCTGGCGGTCAAGCTTAAGAACCTCGGCCCCATCGGCGACGAGCTGGCGGAGCGGCTGACGCCTCCTGAGTTCGTGAAGGAAGGCAAGGACGGCAAGCCGGACCCGAAGATGCTCATGCAGCAGCTCGCCATGATGGCGGAGAAGCTGAAGCAGGCGGAGCAGCTCGCGCAGGTGGCCAAGCAGAAACTCGACACCGACGAAGCGAAGTACCAAATGCAGATGGCGATCGAGTCCATCCGCACGGAGCGGGAAATCTACCTGGAGTCCATGCGCCAGGCGGGCAAGATCGACGCGGCGCGCATCACGGCGGCGAAGGAAGCGATCGACCGAACGGCGGCGGCGGCCGAAGAAACCCGCGCGCTTGCGCTCGACCACGCGCACGAAGCGAGCGAGTCCGAGCGGGACCGGCAGCACGAAGCGGAGATGGCGCAGCTCGGGCACGCGCAGGCGCTGCAGCAGGGCGCGCAGGGCATCGCGGCAACGGTGTCTGAATGAGCCATCAAGACCGACGCGAACCGCTCCCGGCTGGCTATCACTTCCCGGTGCACTCCTGCGGGTGTCCGTCGTGCGTCGCACGGCTGACGCCTGAGCAGCCAGCGCTGGACCGGGCCTTTGAACTGCGTGAAGCGCGGCGGCTGGCCCACGTGCATAGTCGGCGTTTTTCCAATGCGCTACTTGGCGTCGAGGTCTGTGAGTGCGGCGCGTTCAGATCAGAGCACGGCGATCCGAAGTGGTGCGACTTGGGCGCGATGACGGTCCCAGAGCCGGTCTCGTGAGCCTCATAGCCATCCTCGAAGACCTGCAGGCGCTGCCAGGGTCACGCCTGAAGCGCGTGGACTGCCGGGACTGCGGACACACACTGTCGGCGGTCTCGGTGCTGGCGCTCGGCGAAGCGGTCGCAGACCACGAAGCCATCCACGGCAAGGCGATTGCGCTCGACCGAGACACCGGCGAATTCCTAACGAAAACCTAGATTTGCGCGCGTGTACGGGCTTTCCTCACACTGACTGCATCAAGCTTCGAGACTCACGGCCGGCCAGCCGCGTACCCGACACGCCCTCGGGACACTGAGACTCGCAAGGGGTGGGAGCCTCCGATGCCTTCGGCGTCGGGGGCGCTCGCTTCCTCGGACATGGGCGTAAGAGCGCGCGGGCGTCGCGTGTGGGGTTCTCGTGGACTCACCGACGCTCGGCGGCTCGTCACCGCAATCTGCGCCCGCTCCTGCGGCGTCTCCTGCTCCTGCTCCGGCTGCGGTCCCTGCTACTGAGGCGGCCGTACAGTCGCGCGATTTCGGCAAGTTCCGCGAATCGCGGCAGGCGGAGCGCGCCGGTAAACCTCTCCCGACGGTACCTGCGGCCTCGTCAGTCGCCACGCCGGGCCAGCCGGCCGCGGGAACGCCCGCGTCATCGTCGCCCGACTCGGAAACGGGCATTCCTGCAGCACGGACGGGCCACGGCGGCAACGCTGAAACCCGCATTCGCGAACTCCTCGAGGAGAACAAGCGGCTGAAAGCCGCTACCGCTCCGGCGCCTTCGACGTCTCCGGCCGCCTCGTCATCGGCCACGCCTGCAGCGGCCTCGAGTGACCCGAAACCCGATTCGAACGACCTGACGAAGTACCCCGACGGTCAGTGGGACCCCAAGTTCGTCGAGGACATGGGCCGATGGACTGCGCGGGACGAACGACGCCAGGCCGACGAAGCGCGGGCGACGGCCGAACGCGAAACGGCACGGACCAACCAGCTACGTGAGCGCAATACGACATTCTCGAACCGCCTGCGTGAAGCATCGGCGGAACCGGGATTCCGTGAAGCGCTGACGCATGACGTGATGAGTCTGCGGCCGTCGGACGCGATCGAACCGGGCGAACGCCCGTCCGCGCTGAATGCGCTGGCGGACGAGATCGTCTCGTCTGAGGTCGGTCCGTACCTGCTGCGGCATTTCTCGGAGCATCCGGACGAGTTGCGCCGGTTTGCGGCCATGCAGACCCCGGCGGAGCTGCTGCGCGCGTTCGTGCGCGTGGAAGCGGACGTCAAGGGTCGGCGGGCCAGCGCTGCGCCTCCCGCGGCTCCTCCCCCGGCAATTTCTTCCGCTCCTCCGCCTCCGGCGTCGTTGGAGGGTCGCGCGCATACGCCCGCTGACCCGATCCGCGCGGCGGTGACGAAGGGCAATTTCAGCGCGTACCGAGAGGCGAAGCTCGAACGCCTCCGTGCGGCGCGGTGAGTGTGAATTATGGCGAATGCCTTTCAGATGGTCGATTGGATGTGCATGGAGGCGCTCGATAGCCTCCTCAACAAGCTCTCCATCGCCAACAACTTCAACACCGACTACAACAAGGAATTCGATCGCGAATTCGCCGTGGGTGACACGGTCCGCGTGAAGCTCCCGCAGCGCTACACGATCCGTGACGGCGCGATGTACAGCCCGCAGCCGCTCAACCGGGTCTACACGACGGTGAAGTGCGATCAGCCCTTCGGGATCGACTTCGAGTGGGACAGCTTCGAGAAGGCGCTGCGCATGGAGCGCGGCGAGGCGGCGCTGAAGCGCGAGTACATCGATCCGGCGGTCGACCAGATCGCGCAGGAAATCGACTCGCGGGCGGCGCTGTTCGCGTACCAGAACACGAACAACATCGTTGGCGTGCTCGGCACGGATCCGGCGTCGTTCGATGCGTCGAGCGCGGCGGCCCGGCAGCGGCTCGTCGAACTCGGCTGCCCGACGAATGACCGGATGTGCGTGGTCTCGCCTTCGGTGATGCGTGCGCTGAAGGCGTCGGCGGTCTCGTATTTCAACCCCAATACCGACATCGCCAAGCAGTTCCGGACCGGCATTGTCGGCTCGGGTGATGGCTTCGAGTGGTACGAATCGGTCTCCCTGTACTCGCACACCGCGGGCACGTGGGCCGGTGCGGTCACGGTGAGCGGTGCGGGTCAGTCCGGCTCCTCGCTGGTGGTCGCGTGCACCACGGGCGACACGTTCAATCAGGGCGACGTGATCAGCATCGCCAACGTCAACCCGGTGAACCCGTCGACGCGTCGCAAGGTGGGGTCTTCCACCAAGCAGTTCACCATCACGGCGTCGACGGTCGGCGCGTCCTCGGCAGCCACGCTGTCGATCTCCCCGGCCATCTTCGGACCGGGCAGCCAGTACCAGAACGTCGACGCGCTGCCGGCGAACACGGCGGCGCTGACGCTGTTCTCTGGCACGTCGTCGCCCTCGGGCAAGTCCGGCGTCAACGGGCTGGCCTTCCAGCGCGACGCGTTCGCCCTCGTCGGTGTCAGCCTCGAAGAGCCGAAGGGTTCCGTGGAGGTCTGCCGGCAGATTCGCGACGAGAACACCGGTATCGCAATCCGGTTTCTGCGTCAGTTCGACGGGCGCACGTCCAAGATGATCAACCGCTTCGACGTGCTGATGGGCTTCGGGCTGCTGTACCCGGATAGCTGCTCGGTCCGCATCCTCGGCGCCTGATTCCTGGTGGTGTGTAGGGTCCGGCTTTAGGCTGGCCCTACCGCCGTTCCATTTCCTCTTTCGTAGAAGGTGGGTCGCATGAAGACTCTGAATCGTTCCCTCGTTCGCTTCGGGGCCGCGCTCGGCCTCTGTGTGGCGCTGCTCTTCGTTGGCACGGTGCCGGCGGCTGCGCAGACGGCCATGACGTCCACGACGCTGGCATCGTCCATGACGGACACGTCCGGCAGGACGGTGGCGCTCACGAGCGCCACGGGCTTCACGGCGTCGACCGTGTCGTCCCAGACGTTCATCCTGATCGATCGCGAACTGATGTTCTATCAGTCGCTCAACGGCACGAACGCGACCGTGATTCGCGGCCAGGCGGGCACGCGTGCGCAGGCGCACTTCGCGGGCGCGACCGTCTATTTCGTGCCTCCGTCGGCGGTGATCAACTACATGCCGTCTGGGTACTGCGTCCGTACGAATCTGCCGTATGTGCCGATGATCGTCACGGACGGGCAGGACGAAACTAACAACGGCACGACGCTGGACTGCCTCGGATCGCAGTGGGTGCAGACGAATAAGGCCGGATCCCCTGTGTTCGGCGCCACGGTGGCCAGCGCGTCGACGATTGCGGCCACGGGAACGTACTTCAAGGTGTCGGGCACGACGGCGATTGCGACGATCACGTTGCCGGCGGGCTTTGCGGCGGGCATGTCGCTGACGATCGAACCGCTGGCGCTCGGCTCCACGAACACGTCCGGGAACATCCTGCTCGGTACCACGTTTGTCGTGGGCAAGCAGTTGATCCTCACCTGGAACGGAACGAAGTTCGTTCCGAGTTACTGACCCGCTGAATCCGGAGCGCTCGGCGTGCAGGCGTCGGGCGCTCGTCTCCTCTTCCTGCTTCCCTGTGAGGTCTCATGGCTGACGAAACGATCGACGACATCCACAAGCACACCGTGCCGTACGCGTTCCGGGAGTTCCCGAAGCATGTGCACAAGCCGGCGGGGCAGTTCCTCGCGGTGAACTCGGCCGAAGAAGAAGCGGCGGCGCTCAAGGCAGGCTGGCGCAAGCGGCCGTACGTCGAGGGCGAAAAGGCCGACAAGGCCGAGAAGGACAAGGCCGAGTAATGGGCTGGCCGCTCGAGGTCGTCGTTCTCGTCGTCCTCGCGCTGCTGTGGGCGCGTATGGAGTCGCGGTTGAGCGCGCTGGCGCGTGCCGTGGACCAGGTCGACGAGCGCGTTCTCGAGCAGTTCGGCACGCTCGGCGGCGCGCTCGGTGACGTTCAGGTCATGGTAGGCGACGTCCACCAGCGCGCAAAGCATCCTCATCCGCTGCATGGACCGGTGAAGTAATGGCGCTGACGACTCCCTACAAGCCGGCTCCTCGTCGGATCACGCTCGCGGCGGGCATCGCGCAGGCGGTGTACGCGCCGAAAGCGTGCAACAAGGTCCTCATCGGCAACGCGTCGCCCGATGACCTGCGGGTGTACGAAGACCCGAACGACGCGGCAACCTATTTCGTCGTAGCGGCCGGGTACGAGAAGGTGCTCGAGCAACTCATTCCCTTCAACCCGGCGGAACCTACGTTCTATCTGTACGGCGTGCAGGCCGGCACAGCGGTGCTCATATGGCTCTGAAGCGATACGCGTTCCTGCTCGTCGCGCTGCTCCTCTCGGGGCATGCCGCGGCGCAACCGGCCCCCCCGGCCACGGTGGCAGCCTCGCTGACGTCGACGACCTGCCCGGGCACGGGCTGTGCTGACCTGAACGTCTCCGGCTATGCGTCGGTCGCGGTGCAGCTCGCGGGCACGTGGACGGCTACGGTCACGTTCCGCGGTTCGGTCGACGGAACGAACTATCAGGCGATCAACTGCACGCCGACGAACTCGAGCAGCGCGACCACGTCGGCCACGGCCAACGGCGTCTGGTTCTGCTCGGTCACGGGCCTGAAGTTCGCGCGGGCGGTGGTGACGGCGTACACATCGGGCACGGTCTCGGCCACGCTGCAGGCGGCGGCGTCGGGCGGCGGGTCTGGTGGCGGAGGTGGCGGCGGCTCGACACCGTCGAACACGATCGGCGCGGCCATCTCCACGACCGTCGTACCGATGGGCGGCAAGGACGGATCTGGCAACGCGCAGACGGCCACCTTCGACGTGTCCGGCAACATGCTGGTTGCGGTCACGGGCGCAGGCTCTGGCGGCACGTCGAGCGCGGACGGCGCGACCTACACGGCCGGCACCACGGCGGGTACGCCTGCGATGCTGGCGCGCGATGACACGTCGCCGGGGTCACTCCTGGAAGACAAGGTAGGCATAGCGCGCGGGTCGGCGAACCGAAACGCGTACATCCAACTGCGCGACGGCGCGGGCAACGAGCGCGGGGCGAATGTCTCCGCGTCGGGCGCGCTGTCGGTCGATGGCTCGGCGGTGACGCAACCTGTGAGCGCGGCTTCACTGCCGCTGCCGACGGGCGCGGCGACGAGCTCGGCGCAGACCACGGGGAACAGTTCGCTTTCAAGCATTGACGGCAAGACGCCCGCTCTCGTGACGGGGCGCGTCCCTGTCGACGGGTCCGGGGTGACACAGCCGGTCAGCGGAACCTTCTGGCAAGCCACGCAGCCGGTATCGGGTACGGTCAGTGTCGGCAATTTCCCCACGACGGCGACGACGTCGTCTGTCTCGGTGCGCTGCGTCGATGTCACTGGCTCGAGCTTCGAAGCCTGCGGCGGGTCCGGCGGTGGTGGCAGCAACGCGGCGGCGAGTGCCACAGGGTCGGCGGTGCCGTCGAGTGCGGGTTATACCGGCGTGAACGTCGGCGGCACGTTGCGCGGGTGGACCGGGCTGGCGCTCGGCTCCACGTACAGCGCAACGGCGGCGCTGGTCGACGCCAACGGCACGCAGACGGGCACCACGGCGAGTCCGATTTTCACGGGCACGCAGTTGACCTTCGGCACGAAGACCACGCTGACGACCACGAACTACACCTCGCTGGCGTCGAACGCAGCCGCGAACTGTACAACCGGCTGCTGGCAGTCGGCGAGCATCACGACGGGCGGCGCGAAGGATCTGCTGCTGCGCATCCAGTCGAAGGGGCAAGCGGGCAGCACGTCGTACGCCGACGTCTACGTCTGCTCGTCGATGTCCTCGGATTCGACGTTCTCGGGCGGGTGCTCTGGCTCTGAGGGTTCGTACACCGTCGCGAACGTGCCGAACAACATGCGCTATCTCGGGTCGCTGCTCTACAACGGCACGACGGCGATACAGGCGTTCTTCGACCTGTCCGACATCTTCGCGACGCTGCCGGGGAAGGTGGCGTTCGTTATCAAGAATCAGTCCGGCGGCACGCTCTCGACGACGGCCGGAGACCACATCTTCGATTACCAACTGGTGAACTGATGCCCATCAACTACGTCGCACTGAAAGCCGAGTGTCAGCAGAACCCGAACGGCTACAGCTACACGGATCCGGGGAGCGGCAGCACGCGCACGCTCGCGGAGTGGTTCGCGTCGCAGGATGACTCCGTCTGCGCGCTGATTCTGAACGTCATCGATCCGGCCTTCCTCGTCTACCGGACGGCGGTGCCGGTACAGGAAATCAACAATCAAATCACCTGGCAGAACTTCACGCCGGCCGACGCGGTTCCGACGGCGGCGGTGTCGCCGTTCACCCTTCTTGAAACGCTCACGATCTGGATGGCGCGGGCGTCGAAAGCGCAGGGGATGCAGTTGAATCTCCAGAACCTGCTCCTCGGCGCGCAGGGGGCGCTCGATGCCTCACGGGCCGGGATTCGCGCGGGCCTTCAGGATGCGCTGTCGGCGGTCCCGACGGGCGCCACCTCGGCGGGTACGTTCGCGGCGGGCGTCTCGCTGTCGGCCGGATGGGTCGGTGTGCGGGATAACACGCTGGCGCGGGCTGCGCGGCGCGGCGAAAAGGCGCTGGCCACGACCACGGTACAGCAGAACGGCACGACGGCGGCCAAAGCGGCGACGCTGACCTTCGAGGGCGAACTCACGCCGGCAGACATCCAATCGGCGCGGGCGGCGTAATGCAGCGGCTTCTTCTCGCCCTGGCGTGCGCGGCGGCGCTCCTCGTCCAACTTGAGGCGGCGTCCGGCGGCATTCCTGCGGGCGTGCGGAACACGGACGGGTCAGCGGTCGGCAACGGCGTCTCCATCGCCTCAACGACGGCTACGACAAACATGAATACGGGCACGCTCGCGATCTGGGCGCGTCCGGACAATGTCAGCAATACGGCGCGGGATTTCGTCTCGAAGAACCTGGCGAGTGGTGGATGGGAGATGTTCAAACGTGCCGTCGATGGGACGTCGCTGAACTTCACGCGCTACCGCAACGGGGCCGGCGGGACGAACCAGACGATCGTGAGTCCGACGGGCGTGCTGAAGGCCGGAATTCCCACGTTCGTGGCGGTCAGTTGGGATACGACCACTAGCGCGAACATGAAGATGTGGCTCGGCACGCTTGATACTCCGGCGGCGCTGCTGGCCAGCACGAACACGCTGGGGTCTGGTACGGCGCTGAACAGTGACAGCGCCACGAACATCATCATCGGCAACGCGGGGACCACGGCGGGCGGCTGGCCCGGCGTTCAATGGTGGTTCGGCCTCTCGGCGCAGGTGAACTACACGACCGATGAGATCCGCTGGATTCAGTTTCACCCGGGCGCGTTCCGGGCCTGTATCGGTGCGTGGGACCTGTCGCGCGTGCCGGCGGTGAACGCCTGCGGCAACGGGTCGAACGGGTCCATCATCGGGACCGTCCCGCGCATGTCATCGGAAAACCTGCCGCGTGTCGGCCTTGTGGGTCCTGGAGCCTGATCGATGCAGATTGCGATCATCGACCTTGTCGCGGACATCCTGCGCGAGATTCGCGTCCTAAATGCGGTGGACCCGGCGAACGCGCCGGATCTGTCGTATGTGCTGCGCAAGGTGAACCGGCAGATCGACCAGTGGAACGCGAAGCGACAGGCGATATACGCGGTGGAGTCCGTGACATTCAACCTCACGCCGGGTCTCTCTCCGCACACGATCGGCCCGTCTCCGGCAACGGTGGTGGTGTCGTCGCGGCCGGAGTCGCTCGAGCCGTCCGGCGCGTCGTGGACGGAGAACGACATCGTGACGCCGATCACGGTGCGCGACATGACCTGGTGGGCGCAGCAGGGCACGCCCGCGATCGAGATGGCCTTTCCCACGGACGTGGCGTACAACCCGGCGTGGCCAAACGGTGAGCTGTACTTCTGGCCGGTACCGAACGCGGCCACGTCGGTTTCGCTGCAGGTGCGGGTCGTGCTCGCGGCGCTGACCGAAACCAGTACGCTCGATATGCCTCCCGGCTACGCTGAGGCGCTGATTCTGACGGTCGCTGAAGGCTGCATCGATCCGTTCGGGGTCGACGTGCCGGCGACGTTGTCGCGGCGGGCGATGGAAGCGCGTGGCATCGCCTTTGGAAACAACATCGATTCGCCTCCGCTGGAAACGTCTGACTACGGCGTTCCGTCGGGCGGCGGCTACTTCGACTACCTCACGGGCCGGATGCGCTGATGCCGCGGTACCCCGGTTTCTGCGGCCCGTCGAATCAGACACAAGGATTGCTCTCGGACTTTGAGCGATCGATGAACTGGTACGTCGAGCCGAACGCGATGGGGTCGGGCCTCGGGCCGGCGCTCTATCCCACGCCCGGGCAACGCGAATTCCTGCGCGTGTCTGACGTCGGGACGCGCGGGGGGATCTCGGTGGCGGGCCGGACGTTCGCGGTCGTCGGCGGCGGGCTGTACGAACTCTTCAGCGGCGGCACGTCGACGAAGCGCGGCACGGTGGCGGCGGATGCGAATCCGGCCACGGTCTCGTACAACGGCACGGCGGGCGGCCAGCTCTTCATCGCGTCGGGCGGTAACGGCTACTGCTACACGCTCGCGACGAACGTGCTGACGCAGGTACTGACGGGCGAAGCCACGATGGGCGGCATGTTGTCGGCCCGGTTCCTCGCCTTCAACGCGACGAACGGGCGCGTCCGGCTCTCGGCGCAGAACGACGGGACGACCTGGGACCCCACGCTGTTCTTTGCGCGCACGCTGGCGCCGGACCCGTGGCAAGCGATGCTCGTCTCTCCGCCGAACATCTGGCTGATCGGCTCGCAGACGGCGGAGGTGTGGTACGACTCGGGCGCGTTCCCGCAGCCGTTCGCGCCGGTCTCGGGCGCGTTCTATCCGTACGGCACGTCCTCGACATTCTCGGCGGCGGTGGTCGGCGAGTATGTGACGTGGGTGTCCAACGGGGTGAGCGGGCAGCCGCAGATCATCGCGGCGCGGGGCTTTTCTCCCTCCCCAATCAGTAACTTCGCGGTCGAACATGTGCTGTCCGGCTATGCGCGGTCGTCGACCGTCTCGGATGCTGAGGTGCTCGGCTACGGCGACGAGGGGCACCTGTTCGCGTGCTTCTCGTTCCCGACGGCGCGTGGGACGTGGTGTTTCGATTTCACAACAGGCCTCTGGCACGAGCGCGGGACGTGGGCCAGCTCGGCGAACCGCTTCGAAGCGTGGTCCCCTCGCGTGCACCTGGCGGCGTTCGGTAAGCATCTCGTCGGCTCGCGGACGTCCTCGGTGATTGCCGAGATGGACGCGACGATCGGCACGGAAGCGGATGGCGGGGTGATTCGGCGCGTGCGCGTGGCGCCTCCGCTGACGCCTGCGATGTACAAGCGCGTGCAGGTCGCACGGCTGCAGGTCTTCATCGAGCCGGGTCTCGGCGTCGCGTCGGGGCAAGGGTCTGATCCGCTGGTCATGCTACGGACGACTGGCGATGGGCGGCGCTGGTCCTCGGAAGTGACCGCGACAGCCGGTCGCATGGGCGAGTACGGAACGGGCGTGTCGTTCACCCGGCTCGGGTCCTCTGAGCTGCTCTGGGCGCCTGAAATCTCTGTCAGTGATCCCACACCCTGGCGTGTGGCTGGCGCGGATGTCGGCGGGTCTGGCTTCGAGGCGGGCGGCTGATGGCGAATCTCCCGAATCCTCCCCTGAACACGCCGATCGTCGAAGCTGGCGGGCAGCCTGGCACGGTGCGCGGGGCAATGACGCTCACGTTTGCTAACTGGCTCCTGGCGCTCGTCACGCGCACGAGCGCAGCGGCCTACCAGACATCGCGCGTGTCGAAGACGGCGCAGGCGGCGGCGGTCGTGCTTTCGACGCTCGTGCCCTCGGCGAGCGGGTACTACAAGGTGTCGTGGCGCGTCCGCATTGTGACGCCCGCGTCCACGTCGAGCTCAGTGCAGTTCTCGGTCTCGTCGACTGAAGGCGGCGTCTCGTGCGTGCAGACGGCGGCGGCCTACACGGGCAACCTCGCCAGTGTGCCGCAATCCGGCGCCTTCATCGTCAAGGCGGACCCGGGCACGGTGATTACCTTCTCGGTGGCGTACGCCTCGGTCGGAACGCCGATGGTGTACGACGCTGACGCAATCGCGGAGCAGCTCGCATGATTCGACGGGCGGACGCGGCGGACCTTCCGGCGCTGCAGGCGATGGCGCTGCGGTTCCTCGCGGAAACGCGGTATGCGGAGCTTCTCACGCCTGACCCGACACACCTGCAGGCGACGGTCGCGGTCTTCCTGGAACGGCCCGACGGGGTGCTTTTGGTTAGCGAAGACGGCGGCGCGGTCGTCGGCATGATTGCGCTCGTGCTGTATTTGCATCCGTTCACGGGTTCCCGCACAGTGATGGAAGTGGTGTGGTGGGTCGAGCCGGAAGCGCGTGGCGCGGGCGTGCGCTTGCTTCGGGCGGCTGAGACCTGGGCGAGAGAGCAGGGCGCGGCGTATCTGCAGATGGTGGCACCGACGGACCGCGTCGGCGCGTTCTATGAACGTCTGGGCTATGCGAAGGTCGAAACTTCGTACCAGCTCGCGCTCGGGGAGTAACTCGCATGGTAGGCACTGCAACAGCAATGCTTCTGGGTAGTGCGCTCGCGGCCGGGTCGGCCACGACAGGCGCGGCGCTGTCCTCGCGTTCCGCCAATCGTGGCGCGCGTCTTCAAACCGACGCAGCAAACCGGGCCGCCGAACTCGAGGCGCAGTCCGCTCGCGACGCGCTGTCGTTCACGCGCGAGCAGGAAGACACGCGGCGCAAGGAGTGGCAGCAGACGCAGGACCGCAACTTTGCACTCTGGCAGGGGCGTGAAGAGCAGCTCCAGCCGTACCGCAATCTGGGCCGGGGCGCGCTGGCGCAGCTTGCGCAGCCGCTGTACAAGCCGGGGTCCTTTGGTGACCGGATGGGGGCGAACTGATGGCAATCGATGTCCTCAACGAAGATCCGTACGGCAACCCGCTTCCCACGGGGACCGGCGGGTCGGCTGACGCGGCGCAGTACCTCGAAGCCATCAAGCAGTTGTACCGGGACCTGCTCGGGCGTGAGCCTGCCGCGGGTGAGGCGGAAGCGTGGTCGAACACGGCCGACATCATGGCGGTACAGGACGCGATCAAGCAGAGTCCGGAGTACCAGCAGCGGCAGCAGGCCGGAGCGGGCGGCGGCACGGGGACGGGCGGAGCGGGCACCGGTGGCGGCGGCGCGACGACGGGCTATGACCCGGCGAAGCTGCAGGCGGCGCTCCTGGCGCACACTGGCCCGGCGACGGCGGCCGAGCTTGCGTCGTTCATCGCGGCGCATCCGGAATTCGCAACCGGCGTCACGATTGGCGGGTCGAAGAAAAACAAGCTGTACGGCCCGGGCGGGCAGTTCCTCGCCGATGTGATTCAGGGCACGTCGACTAGTTCGCCCTCGTGGGCGTGGGACGTGTCGACGGGTGCCGCGGATGGTGGCGGAGGCGGGGTGAATCCCGACTACCTGCAGCCGTTCACGACGTCGTTTGCGGACTACTGGAAGCAGGTGTACGGCACGGACTATTCGCCGGGCGCCAACACGTTCGCGGCGCCGGAGGATTTCAAGGGCGTCGATATGGCGGCCCTGATGAACGATCCGGGCTACCAGTTCCGGAAGAACGAAGCGGCCGGCGCGCTGCAGAACTCGGCGGCGGCGAAGGGCATTCTGAACGACAGCGGCACGCTGTACGCGCTGCAGCGGCAGGGCGACGCGATGGCGGGGCAGGAATATCAGAACGTCTGGGACCGCGGGTTCGGGAAGTGGAACGCGGATTGGGCACACGCGCTCGGGTCCTTCGATGCGAACCGCTCGGCCAGCGATGCCGACTACTCGAAGGCATGGCAGCAGTACGTCGAGAACAAGGATTCATTTTTTCGTAACCAGAACAATCCCTTCGACAAACTCACCCGAGCGGCCTCGCTCGGGATGGGGGCGGTGTAATGGCCGCCGGTGTGTACGCCATCGTGCACCGGCCATCGGGGCGCGTCTACATCGGAGCCACGCGGGATATGGGGCGGCGATGGACGCGCCATCGGAATCGGCTGCGAGCCTGTGCGCACGCGAACCCGTCATTGCAGGCGGCGTGGGACGAGGACGGCGAACGCGCCTTCGAGTGTGTCCACTTGGAAGTAGTCAATGACCTCGCGCAGCTTCAGGAGCGCGAGCGCTGGCACCGCGGAAGCAAGCGCAGCCCTGAAACGCGCGCGCGGATGGCCGACGCCGCACGGGCCGCCTGGGCGCGCCGGAAAGCGCAGGCCGCCTGATGCCGTCGTCTCTCTTTCAATTCGACACCTACCAACCGCAGTCGATCGGACAGATGGTCGAGCTGATGATGGCACCTGCGCGTGCGCGTGCGCAGGCGCTGCGAACGGGTGGCGCGGCGCAGGCGCAGGCAGCGCAGGCCAGCGGCAACGCGTGGGGCGGCGCGGCGGGCACCATCGGCGCGATTGCGGCCGGTATTCCCGACCGTCTCGAAGCGCAGAAGGACCAGGCGGCGGCGCGCGATCTGCGGGCGAAGCAGTTGCAGGGCGTCGAGCAGTCCAATGAACTCGGCGCGCTGCAGGTCGACCAGGCGAAGCGCGGCAATCAGTTTTCTCTCGACCTTGCGGACGTCCTGAAGACCACGCCTCGGCGCGACGAGAACGGCTCGAAGCTGTACGACGTCGACGCGATCGCGAAGGGACTCGAGGCGCGCGGCCACGGGGCGCAGGCGCTGTCGACGGCGAAGGAACTCGAGCAGCTCAACGCGGGGTTCCGGCAGACGGCGGCGGTCAAGCAAGCACTGGTGCAAGCGGGTGCGCAGGCAGTGCAGCGCGGCGGGAACGATCCGGCGCTGGCGCTCGCCTTCCTCGACAGCCTCGAAGAGAACGGCACGCTACCGGCGGCGCAGGTCGGCCAGTACCGGCAGTTTATCCAGCAGGGCGGCACGGACGCGGTCGGCAAGCTCACGGCGGCGCTCGGCGGGGCTCCGCCTGACCCGAAGACGCGCGAAGTCAAGACGCGCAACCCTGACGGCTCCGAAACGGTACAGATTGTCGCGGACAAGCCGGGGCAGACGTTCGCGTCGGCGGCTCCGGCGGCGCCTCCCGTGACCTATGGGCAACCGGTGTCGGCGCTCGTCAACGGGCGGCGGCAGATGGTGCGGCCTGGGTCCGATGGCGCGTATTACGTCGGCGGGCAGAAGGTGGCCGGGACGGTCGAACCGTACGACAAGCTAGAGCGCGTGCCAGAAGAACCCCTCGTGCCGATCATGGGTCCTGATGGAAAGTCGGTACTGGTTCCACGCTCGCAGGCGGTCGGCAAGCAGCCGGCGAACAGCCGGGAGCAGGGGCGCGCGGTGACGGCGGGCAACGCGGAGGATTTCGCCGACTACGATTCAGCGGTCGACGATCTGCGCGTGCTGCGCGTCACGATTGCGCCGATGGACCCGCGCACGGGCAAGCCGGTCTCTGGCTCGACGGGCACGTCTGCGGCCATCGGCGCGGCGATGCCGGCATGGTCAACGGACCTGTTCGGATGGGGCACGGACGCGAAGAAGAAGCAGGCGCTGATCGACCGCGTGAAGCAGGTGATCGGCAAGACGCTCGAAGGCGGCGTGCTTCGCAAAGAAGACGAACTCAAGTACGAAAAGATTCTCCCGACGGTCAGGGACACGGGCGAGATTGTCACGTCGAAACTCGACGGACTCGAAGCGGCCATCGTCAAGAAGCGCGGTCGGCTCGTGGACTCGCTCGAGGATGCCGGGTATGACGTCTCGAAGTTCCGGCAGCGCGGGGCCGCGTCGGGCGGGCCGGTGCAGGTCACGGCACCGAACGGGAAGACGTACACCTTCGGGGACCAGGCGGCGGCTGATGCCTTCAAGCGGTCGGCGGGAATCAACTGATGGGACAGAACCCGGTCGACTACGACGCGCTGGCGAAGCAGCACGGCGGCACGCCGGACTACGACGCGCTGGCGCAAGCGGCCGGGGCGCAGCCTGCGCAGCCGGCGGGCGGGGGTATGAACTTTGCCATCGTCAACGGTGAACGTGTGCCGGTCGACGATGGGCCGATGGACCTGGTATCGGGTATCGCGCAGAACGTTAACCCGCTACCGGGCATCGGCGCGATCGGGCGGGCGCTGATTCCGCAGGCGGCGGCCGAAGCGATGGGCGCCGGGCCTGACCAGGCCAAGCAGTTCGGGCCGATGAACGCGCTGCAGGGCGCGCTCGACGCGCAGAACCACGTGAAGTCGCAGGCTGACGAACTGTGGGCGCAGGGCGACAAGGTCGGGGCGCTCGCGAAGTATGCCGAGTGGCTGATTCCCTTCCTCGGCCCGGCCATGTCCGAAGCGGGCGACAAGATCCAGCACGGGCAGCCGTACCGCGGCGTCGGCGAGTCCATCGGCCTCGGGCTGGCGTCGGCCGGCGAACCGTTCCGGAGTGCCGGCGCGGTCTCGGGCAAGGTGCGCATGCCGGCGCTCGTCTCGCCGACGGCGAACCCGGCGATGCAGGACGCGCTCGCCCTCGCGGAGCGGCGCGGCATTCCGGTAGATGCGGCCACGGCGACGGGCTCGCAGTACGTGAAGGCGGCGCAGGAAGCGTCGGGGTCCACGCCTCTCGGCGCCATCGTCGAACATCGCGCGCAGGCGGCGCGTACCGGCGCGCTGCGGCGCGTGGCGGGCGAACTGGTCGACGAAGCGGCACCGATGCCGGAAACGCCGGAAGGTGCGGGCGCGGCGGTGCGCGCAGCGGCGGCCGATATTGAGGCGCGGCGGTCTGGCGCGTACGGCAAAACGGCCGACAAGCTGCGTCAGGCGGTGAACCCGCAAGCGGTGTCGGCGGAGCAGGCCGGCGCAGCGGCGCGTGAGGGTATCCGGTCGAACGTCGCCGCGGAAAGCGCGTACGCCGATGATGCGTACCAGATGGTCCGCGACATCGAAGACGTGAACCGCGAAGAGGTGCCAACGGCTCCGCGCGGGTCGCAGGCAGAGCGGCGCATCCTTCGGAGGATGGCCAGCAACGCGGAGCCGGACCAGGTCGATCCGGTGACGAAGGACGTGATCGCCTACCGCAAGGGCGTGCCTCCGACGCAATCTGAGATTGTGGCCATGCGGCAGATCGAGGCGGAACTCGACGCGATGCCGTATTCGAAGGGCGGCGTTATTCCTACGCGCGCGCTATCTGAAGAAGAGATGCGCTTCGGCGAGGGGACGAATAACCCTCGCGTGCAGGCTCGCGGCGGCGCTCCGGTCTATTGGGAGATCGTCGACAGGCTGCCGCGCACGACGGCGCCAACGCGCGAGTCGGTGCTCGAGAACATCCGCCACACGCTCGAAACGGGCGAATGGACCAACGAAGCGCGGGCGGCGTGGGACATCGCCAAGGACATGACGCGCGCAGACGTGCGGGCCTCGTCCTGGGTGCTGCCGGAGGGTGCGCCGTTCCTCGGCAAGCTCGAAAAGATGGCGGCACCGGTCGAGCTCGCGCCGTTCCGGAAAGCCGTGCAGCCGATGTACCGGCAACTCCTGCGGGAGCGGCAGTTGAACGGCTCTCTGATGGGAGACCGCGGGCGAATTCTCGTGGCGCTCGACAAGCTGATGCAGGGGCCGGAGTATGCGTCCCTATCGACGGTCGATGCCATCCTCGGGGATCTGAAGGGCGCGGCGCGGACGGACGTGCCGGAGCTTCGGACGCAGGGTCAGGGCGTCGCAGCGGCGGCGGTCAAGGCGCTCGAGAAGCAGGTACGGGAGACGGCGGACCGGATCGGCGCGCTGCCGGCGCTCGAAGAAGGGCGTGCGGGCACGGTGCGGAAGTATCAGGCCGGCGGCGTGCTCGAGGGTATGCGAGACGGGAACGTCAACGCGTTCCGGCAAGTCGTCGCCCCTGGGGACGTGAATATCGAGCAGCTCGAGGCCATCGCGAAGCGGACGCCCGACAACGTGCCGAAGGTGGCGCGGGCGCTCGTCGATGGGCTGATTGAGGAAGCGACGGTAGACGGCGCGTTCACGCTCGACAAGGCCAAAGCGCTGGAATCAAAGTGGAACGCGATCGGAGACCGGACAAAGCGCGTGCTGTTCACGCCGGGCACGCTGAAGCGGCTGGACGCTTTCTTCTCGCGTGCGCGTAAGGCGTCTGATTCGCCGTTTCTGACGGCGCGAGAGGGCGACGTGAACGCGTACGCGCAACTCGTCGCGGCAAGGGATACGCAGATTGGGAGCCTTCGCGCGCTGCAGCAGGTCGCGCCAGATGCCGTGCCGAAGATTGCCCGGGCCTACCTGGAAGGGCTGATGGACCGCGCGCAGGCGGACGGCGGGTTCTCGCGGGTCGCGGGTCTGCGGGCGGACTGGAACAAGCTCGGACCGGCAACAAAGCGCGTGCTGTTCCCGAAGCCGGGGCAGGTCGCTGAGTTGGACCAGTTCTTCCTCCTCGCGGACAAGCTGCAAGCGCCGCTGAACACGTCGAAGACGGCGATAGTCGGGATTGCCTCGTCGAGCGGGCTGGCGCTTATCCATCCAACAACGGGCGTGCCGGTGGCGCTGACGGGCTATGCGGTTGCGAAGCTATTGCAGTCGCCCGCGGGCGTGCGTGCGCTGACGCGTGGGGCGCAGATGTCGGTGAAGGGGGCGCAGGTCACTCCGGCGGCGCGGCTCGCGGCGTACGGTCAGATTCTACGTGCGGCCAGCGCGGCGCGGGTGCCGGTGGGCGTGGCTGACTCCACAAATCCAGAAGAGCAGCGAAACCGATGACGGAGACCAGCAGAATGCAGGCCAGCAACCAGACGCCTTCGAGCATGACATCAGCGGTCCGGCGGGGCGGTGTCCAGCGCATCCTCGCGCAGTGTATCGCGTTCCTCCTGGTGGCGGCGAGTGCCGGCGCGCAGACGGGAACGGTCATGCCGTCGCCGAAGTTTACGATCTTCGACAACTCGGGCAACCCGGTCTCCGGCGGCAAGCTGTGCTCCTACGTGGCCGGGACGACCACGCCGGCGAACACGTACACCGATTCGACGCTGACGTCTGCGAATACCAACCCGGTTGTTGCGGACTCCGCTGGCCGGGCGACAGTCTTTCTGAGCTCGGGCAGCTCGTACAAGTTCGTGGCGCGGCTCGCGGGGTCGGACTCCACCTGCGCGACGGGCACGGTCCTGTGGACGGTCGACAACGTCCTCGCGACTCCGGCCACGACGTCGAACCTCGACGTGCTCGGCACGGCGGGCGAGGCGGTCTCGGCCGGGCAGGTGCTCTACCTCTCCGACGGGTCCGGCTCGAAGACGCCCGGGCAGTGGTACCTCGCGGCCAGCGCGAACGCGTACAGCAGCACAACCCCGATCCTCGGTGTCGCGGTCTCCGCGATGGCGTCGGGCGCCTCGGGCACCGTGCGCGTCGGCGGCACGATTACCGGCCTGTCGGTGACGGCGGGGTCCACGTACTACGTAAGCAGCACGCCCGGCGCGCTGTCGACGTCCGGCGCGGGCTCTCGACGCGTCGGTGTGGCTGACACCACGACGTCGCTCGTCTTCGCGGCCAATCCTCCGTTGTCGACGGTGACGGACGTGACGGGCACGGCGGGGGAGACCCTGACGGCCGGGTCGGCGGTCTACCTGTCGGACGGTTCGGGCGCGAAGACGGCGGGGCAGTGGTTCCTCGCGACGAATGCGAACAGTTACAGCGCGCTGACACCGCTGATCGGCGTAGTCCCGGTGGCGATTACCTCGGGGCAAGCGGGTACGATTCGGCTCGGGGGCAGTGTGCCGGGCCTCGCGGGTCTGACGGCGGGCACGTCGTACTACATCGGCACGGGCGGCGCGCTGACATCCACGGTCCCGACGGCGGGCAACGTGCGGCGTGTTGGCGTCGCCGATACGACCACGTCGATCGTGGTGCAGGGCAACCCGGCGCCGGCTCCGTTGAACGTCTGGGCGACGGTCACGACGACGAGCACGGGCACGCAGAACGACTTCGCACCGGGCCTCATCGGCAACACGATCCTCCGCTGCAATAACGCGTCCCTCCTTACGATTACCGGGCTGTCGGGCGCGTACGACGGGCAGCGCGTCGTCCTCATCTCCATCGGGGCGGGGCAGGTGGACCTATCGCACCAGGCGGCCGGGTCGACGGCGGCGAATCGGCTCATCAACGCGGCCACGTCTGGCGCGTCGTCGTTGGCGGCGGGGTCCGGCGTCGCGGAATACGTGTACGACGGCACAACCGCACGCTGGCGCATGGTCTCGCACGATCAGGGCGGCTGGCTGGCGCGGACGTTCGCGTCGGGCGATTTCACGGCGTCAACCGGCAACTGGACGCTGGTGAGCGGGAACACGACCTATCGGTATTGGCTCCGCGGGCGAACGCTGACGGTCACGTTCGATACGACAGGGTCGACGACCTCGGCAGCGCCTGCCACGCTCAATATAGCGCTGCCGTTCACGTCGGCCACTGGCACGCGAGCGTGGGCGTCGGCTGCGACGTTCTCGAATGCGACGGCAAATACCGGCGCGCTGGTGGTGCTTTCGGCTACGTCGACGCTGAACGTCTACTACTCCTCGGGCGGCGCCTTTGGCGGTGCGCCCAACTGGGCGGCGGCGGCGGACGATGGCGTTCGCGGCGAAGTCTCCTTCGAGGTGCAGTGATGCCGTTTCAGACAGCGCAGCCGGTGCCAGTTGTCACGAAGATCGGCGAGGCGAACTGGTGGGGCGTCACGTCGATCGAGATTCAGACACCGATTGCCGGTGAACTCGCGGTCTCGGTCACGGTGCAGGCGCGCAAGGTTGACGCCGACGGACAAACCGAACTGTGGGCGGCGGACCCGGCCCGCGTGCACGTGACGGGCGCACCGTTGGGGGCGCTGATGGGGGCAGCCTGGGCACGGGCGCAAGCCGCGGCGCAGGCCGGGGCGTCGGGTGATGCGGCGCTCTACGTGGGGATTCGCGACGCGGTCTACGCGGCGCTGCAAACAGACGGACTGGTACCAGCGGGCGCGACGCTGACGCGCGGTGCGTGATGTGGCGGCGGTTTCTCGACTGGCGGGAGCGGACCTTGACCGATACGCGGCGGGATTGTCTCAGTAGGTGGGTACTCCGGGGTGGTCTCGGTGTGCTGATGACGGGCTGGCTCGTCGTGTCGATTGCCGGGCAAGCAGACGTCCACTCAGAAGCGGTCGGGATTGCGCGACTGGAAGAGCGGATGGCGGCGGTGGAACGCCGAAACGACGCATTCGATAAACGGTTCGATTCGCTCGACGTGTGGCTGCGTGGCATCTTCGCGGGCATCGCGATCCAAATTGCCGTGCAGGCGCTGCAGGGCGGGAAGAAGGGCGGGAAGTGATGAAGCTACCAGCAGTAGTGAAGGCGATTCGCGCGCAGTACGTCGCGCGGTTCCCGGTGCCGCAGGGCGTGCCCGGGGAGCCGTTCGAAGAACAGGCGCGGCAGTGGTCGATTCGGTTCGCGGAGCAGGTCGCGTACGCGGTCGGGTCGATGTGGGGCATGAAGCGCGCGGACGGCGGGCGGCCGGTGTCGAAGGACACGATTGCGCTTCTCGACGGGGAGCGGCTGTACATCTGGGACTTGCTGAACGGCACGGGCACGGGCCGCCCGACGCTGAACGACGATCCGGACGCGGTCGACATCACGGGCCAGCAGTTCGTGTCGGTGACGCCGACGAACCATCTCGGCGGCGCGGTCGTCGAGCCTGATCACGGCACGGGCGTGCAGCCTCCGGCGGCGGTTGTCGACCTGCGGCCGCTGGTGGATGTAGTCGCGTCCCTGGTGGCGTCGAACGTCGAGCAGGGGCGGCAGATCGAGCGCCTCTCGGCGATCGTCGACGCGGCCTCGCAGACGCAGACGGCGAACTACGCGGCGATCGAGGGCAAGCTCGACGCGCTGAAGCCGGCGGAGCCAGCAGCGCAGCCGGTGCAGCCGGTCGCGTGGGTGGGGTCGCTGTTCGGGTACCGGGTCAAGCTCACGCCGGAGTACGCGAAGGGCTGACGATGCCGAAGCCGCCCGAGAAGCCGAAGAAGAACCCGAACGCCTGTCCCCACTGCGGCGACGATCGGCAGGTCGAGTGGACGTCGGACGGGTGCTTCTGCAATACTTGCGACGCAATCCCTCGGAGTCCACACAGGAGCCGAGATCATGAGCGAACGTGAACAAACGGTGTGGTGGTGCGAGCGGTGCCGTGCGTCCGGAGGAGCCGAAGCCATGAGCGAGACACGAGAGACGCCAGACCCGTGGACAACGATTTACAAGTGGATTGATGGCGCAATTGGCAGTGACGCGCTGGCGATTCACGTCACGCATCTAGTAGACGCCGCCCGTGCCGCCGTCGACGCCCGCCACGCCGAGGAGATCGCGGCGAAGGACCGAGAAATCGCGGACCTGAAGCGGAAGCGCGTGACGAAGCGCGAACTGCGCGAATACCAGGACATCGAAGGCGACGCGCTGACTTTGCGGAGCTACATCAAGGAACAGGGCGAGACGCCGATGATGACCGCCTCGCTCCTCAAGAAGGCCACTGTGGAACTCGCCACCCTGCGCGAGCAGCTTGCCGCCGTGCAGCAGCATGCCGACGAACTGCGTCAGTATGCACTCCTAATGAACGCGCACGATGGGCGCGTCGTCTCGGCTGGCGCTGACGCCATTCTCACCGCCCTGTCCTCCCCCTCCACGCCAGAGCCGCAGACGGTCGACAGCCCGAAGACAGAAGCCCGCCGGCCTGAGCCGGTCAATCTGATGGAGGCGCTGAAGAAGTCGCTGGAGATGCACTTAGGGCTGTCCCCGGAGTCCACACAGGAGCCGAGATCATGAGCACAGAGACGAAAGCGCCCTGTCCGCATTGCGGGCGCACTGACTATCGGTGGACACACGGGTTCCGAGTTGGATTTGTTGAGGATCGGCTTGAAGTTCGCTGCGACTACTGCCGCCCGCTGCGGATGGATGCCTACTACTTTGAGTTCACCCCAACGGGCGTGGAAGCCATCGACCGCATTCTGTCCGCCGTCGCGCAGGCTGGAAAGGGCTACCACCCCACGGAATCGTGGGCCGATGAGGGCTTAGACGACATGGGCGAGTTCCACGGAGGCAGTTACGTCGCGTGGATTCAGAACGCCGCCAACGATGCCGCCAAGCTGTTGCAGCCCCCCTCAGACGGGGAGAAAGGCACGCCGCGATGAAGGTCGGAATCCGCGTGGAATGCGCCGTGTGTGGCTACGACAAGCAGCCCGTGGGACGTTCAGCCGGGATGGGGCCTGTCTACTGCACCGACGAATGCTCTGGCTACAGGCAGGCTCCGCACGTCGGATCGCTGTGGCCCGGCGAGACCGAGGAGCAATTCGGCTATCCCGTGCAGTCGGCGGGCACTGAGGAAATCGTGGAGCCTCGCCATGAGTGAGCAGACCAACCGATCCGCACTCCTGAAGATTCGCGCGCACACGTCCTATCTGCCGGGCGCGCCCTACGAGCTGCTTGCCGGGCTGCTGGCGTCCATCGAGCGGATCGCCGATGCTGCTTTGGCCGTGGGGGAGACACCCGCCCCACAGGAGCCGACCGAGCCTAGACGCGGTTACACCTTGCAGCGCCTATAGAACTACTTCGGGTGGGGCCTGCGTGAAGACCGCGACATCTGGCAGTTCGCGTTTCAGCGCGAAAGCCTACTGCGGCTGTGCCAAAGCCTGCTCCGAACTGACAAAAGCACGGCCAGTACGGCGGAATTGGCGATTCGTGAGCGCGTCGAGCAGTTGGTGGCCGCGCGTGGCCGTGACCGATTCCGGCCGCTGATACCTGGGCCACTGCGCTGGCGACCCGATGAAAAGGCGGGGATGCCCTGCTGGCGCGGCGGAAGTCTCAGCAGCCGGGAAGTGTGGGAGTGGAATAGCGGAACGAAGCGGCACAAGGCGGCACAAAGCGGAACGGCCCGACATCTTCGGATGTGCGGGCCGTTCGTGTTTCTGGGGAAACTCGCTGATTTGTTTGGTGGACGGCAGGAGGATCGAACTCCTGACCTCCGCATTCCGCAAGACAACCCGCAGCCCGTTTGAGGCGCTCACGCGGGTCAGTTTATCACTCTGAGCAATAACAGTTCGACCACCCCATAGAAAACTCGCCAAACGTGAAAATATCTGTTGCAGTAATATTCGTTCTGGTGATACATTGCTTTTTGTGAAGCGGAAATCGTTCAACTCAATCGAGGCGTATCGCGAAAGCGTGAACGCCACGCAACAGGAGCTTGCCGCGGCACTCGGTATCACGCAGGGCGCGCTTTCGATGATCGAGAGCGGGCAGCGGGTTCCGCGTCCTGAGCTGGCCCTGCTTATCAACTCGACGACCGGCGTACCGCTGGAAGTCCTTCTCCGTCGGAAAGCGAGCTAGAGCGATGACGTTCGGTAATCAAGTCCTGCTCGCCTGCGCGTCTCCGGTCATCCTTCCCGCGTGGGCGCTGATCTACGCCTTCGTGAGCTGGTACGACAGTCGGGGGCAGCGATGAGCCTTCGCTGGCTCGATCCGACGGACCCTCACGGCCCCGGCTTGTCCATCTGGACGGGCGTATGTCTCGGCGTCTGCCTCGCGGTGCTGGCCGGCCTCGCGATCGCGGTGGCGCGGGGATGACGGCGGCGGACATGGAGCAGGCGGCGGAGTTGATCGCCTGAGGGTGCCGGGTCGGTGGTGGAACACCGGACCCGGCGGACGTCACCAACAGCGAAAAGCGGCACAGCAACGCGCGGCGGCTGAATTGATCGCCACGAACAGCAAGCGCTGCCGTGATTCGGCGGGGCGTGGAGAGAGGACAGGAGGTTCGGGAGTGAAGATGACGTTGCAGGCTCCGTTTCCGTGGTTCGGCGGTAAGCGCAAGGTTTCTGCGGAAGTCTGGGCGCGGTTCGGCGCGGTGGATAACTACGTGGAGCCGTTTTTCGGCTCCGGCGCGGTGCTGCTCGGGCGTCCCTCTCCGATTGTCGGCAACGAGACGATCAACGACTTGGACGGCTACGTAGCGAACTTCTGGCGGGCGATTCAGCGGGAACCGGAAGGGGTTGCAGTATGGGCAGACAACCCGGTCAATGAGAACGACCTGCACGCCCGGCATGTGTGGCTGCTGCAACAGCGCGAGACGCTGCGCGCACGGCTGGACGGCGATCCGGAGTTCAGCGATCCGAAGATCGCGGGCTGGTGGGTGTGGGGGATTGCCTGCTGGATTGGCTCCGGGTTCTGTTCTGGTAAGGGGCCGTGGTGGATTGACGAAAACCGGAAGCTCGTCCACTTGGACCGGAAGCTCGTCCACTTGGGCGACAACGGGCGGGGCGTGAACCGGAAGCTCGTCCACTTGGGCGACAACGGGCAGGGTGAACGCCTCGTGGATTGGTTTGGGGCGCTGTCGGAGCGGTTGCGGCGTGTGCGCGTGTGCTCGGGCGACTGGTCCCGCGTTTGTGGCCCATCGGTCACGCACAAGCACGGGATGACCGGCGTGTTCCTTGATCCGCCGTACGCGGACACGGCGGATCGGCAGTCGGACCTGTACCGCGAGGACTCGCTAGACGTGGCGCACGCGGTCCGTGAATGGGCGATTGCGAACGGTGATCATCCGCTGCTGCGTATCGCGCTGTGCGGCTATGACGGCGAGCACGAGATGCCTGCGGATTGGTCGGTTTACCGATGGTCAGCCGGGGAAGGGTTCGGCGGGCAAGCGGCGGAACGGTCGAAGAACGGCAACCGAGAACGGATTTGGTTTTCACCGGCCTGTATCGATGTGGACCGGGGTCGTTTCCCGCTGCTGCATCTCGAAGCGGGCGCGTAAATCGATGTGGCGGGGAGAGAGGACAGGAGTGAGCTTGATTCAGGCAGATGCGCGGCGGCCGGGTCGGTGGTGGAACACCGGACCCGGCGGAGTTCAGCGACACATCTAGGGAGACGACATCGTGAACACAGGAACTGTAGCAGACATCGCGCAGGAAGCGCGGAAAGCGTTGGAGTGGCAGCGCATGAGCCTCAACCAGTGCACGGCGTGCGGCGCGGACCTGGGGCCGGACTGCCTCGAAACGCGCTGCCCACAGCATGAAGAGCCGATCGCGCTACTCGTCGAGGAGGACCGCGACGGAACCTGGGGCCTGTGGGTCGGTCTCGCTGGTGAGAATCCCATCACGTCGCCGTACGGGTTCTGCGTCGGCACGGGTCGCACGAAGGACGAAGCGATCGAGCGCGGGCGCGTGTCGTTGCATCGGGCCTGTGAACTACTCGCGGCGAAGGATGTCGCGGAATACAAGCGGAAGCGGGTGAACTGATGCCGCCCTTTGTACCGCGTGAGTTCCTCGCCTCGGTGCCGGGCACGCTGGCGCTCATCTGGCCGGGCATCGTGCTCGTGCTCGTCGGTCTCGCGGGCCTGCGGCTCCTGCATCGGCGGCACGTCCGCAAGCAGACGGCGGCGGCGCGGCTGCGGCTGGTCGTGCGACTGGAAGGGGGGCGTCATGTCTGACCGTATCCGGCCCGGCTATTACACCGTCGTCGAGGCGCTGCGCACGCTCATCGAAGCCTCGGCGCAAGCCGTCGGCGTGAAGGCGATGCCGATTCAGACCTACCTCGCGGCGCGCACGGTGCTCGATGACGTCGACGCGGCCGACGCGCGCGACCGCACGCGCACGGCGACACCTGACCAGGAATTCGACGCGCTGCTTTCGGAAATCGGCGTGATGCCGCAGAGGGGGAAGTGATGGAAGAAACAACCACGCCGGCAGCCGAAGTGCTGCTGGTAGACCTGAGCTCAATCGCCTATCCCCTCTGGCACATGAACCAGGGCGAACCTGACCCGAATAGCACGAGCCGGAAGATCGTGGCGAAGGTGCGCGAACTGGCAAAGGACCACGCGCATGCGGCCATCTGCAAGGACTCGGGGCGGAGCTTCCGGAAAGACCTGACGGACACCTACAAGGCGAACCGGCCTGAGTCAGACGCCACGCTGCAACATCAGATTCGGCTCGCGTGCGACCAGTTCGCGGCACTTGGCTTTCCGGTCTGGGGCGCGGCGGGCTTCGAAGCCGATGACGTGCTGGCGTCTGCGGCGGCACGGTCTATCGAAGCGGGCTTCGATGTGATGGTGGTCTCGGATGACAAGGACCTACTACAGCTCGTCGGCGGTCCGGTCCGGCAGTTCCGACCGACGAAGGCGCAGATTTACGACGCGGCGAAGGTCAAAGAGGAATACGGGATCGAACCCGGCCAGATGGTCGACTACCTGGCGCTGGTCGGCGATAAGGCGGACAACATCTATGGCGCCAACGGCATCGGCCCGAAGACGGCGTCTGTACTGCTGCAGACGTATCGCACGCTCGACGCGGTCCTGCAGACGCTGACCGAACGTCCGGACGTCTTCAAGCCGGCGGCGGCGAAGTCGCTCGACGAATTCCGGCCGCGCGTGGCGCTGGTTCGGCAGTTGATCGAGCTGCGGCTCGACGCGCCGGTTCCCTTCGACGAGGTGCTGCAGCCGCGCACGGCGGCCGCGGCGCCAGTCTCTGATTTCAATCCTGACGCAATCGATGAAGGTGACGACATGGAGAACAACGAGACGGCGGCAGCTCTGCCCGAAGTGGTCGCGACCGGCGCGTCTGTTCAGCCTGAGCAGCCGAAAGCGCTGGCGGTCGTGGAACGTCCGACGGTGCCGGCGGTGGTCGAGGTCGTGCCGTTCGAGCGGGCACTCGAGCCGCGCAACCTGAAAGACGCGCGACAGATGGCGCTTGAGATGTTCCAGTCGGGCATGTTCTCGGCGTACGGGAGTCCGCAGGCGGTCTTCGCAACGATCGCCCTCGGGCGCGAGATGGGGATTCCGATGATGGCGTCCTTGCGTCAGATTCACGTCGTCGAGGGCAAGCAGACACTGTCGGCTCAGCTCATGGTCGCCCTGGTGCTGCGGTCCGGCGTCGCCGACTATTTCCGCCCGAAGCTGGTGTCTTCGACGCGGGCGGTCTGGGAGACGAAGCGCAAGGGCTCGGAACCCTTCGAACTGGAACACACGATCGAGATGGCGCAGACGGCCGGGCTCGTGAAGGCGGGCTCTGGGTGGGCGAAGAACCCGGCCGACATGCTGAACGCGCGGTGCTCCTCGCGTCTCGCGCGCCTCATCTATCCCGACATTATCGGCAACCTGTACACGCCGGAAGAGATTCAGGACGACCGGGCCGAGGCGGCCGCGCTCGCGCGGGTGGTGGCGTAGTCATGCTCGGGCCTGATCCGGCGTTGGTTTCGGAAGTCTTCGACGTCGTGCTGTCGCGCACGGAAATGATCGAGGCGGTCGAGCGGGTGCTCGTAGTTCGTCTCGAATTGGCACAGCGGGAAGTCGATCAGCGGCGGCAGTTGCTTACGAAGTTCAGATCCGCAGGGGGGCGCGATGGGCGCCTCTGAGGAAACGCTCACGCTCCTGCGGAGCATGGACAAGAGCCTCAAGCAGCTCGTGTCCCTGCTCGGCTCATCGCGTTCGCAGGGCGGCGCGTCGGTCGCGTCCGATGCGGATCTGGATGGCCAGCACGGGAATCCGAAAGTGCCGTTCAACCCTCGCGCGTGGAAGGGTCAGTCCTTCAGGGGGCAGGCGATGTCGGCGTGTCCGGCGGAGTTCCTTGACGCGCTGGCTGAAGCCTTCGACGACCTCGCGGGCAAGGCGGACGAGAACAACGAGACGCATAACGGCAAGCCTGTGGCGCCGTACAAGCGGCGCGACGCGGCGCGGGCGCGGGGATGGGCCGCACGGGTTCGCGCGGGCAAGGTTGCGGCGCCTGCGGCTCAGGCGTCGGCTGTGCCGGTCGTCCCTGCGTCGTGGGGCGCGGATGTGGCGGAGGACGACGGGGACCCGTTCGCAGGCGCCGGCGTCGGCGCAGCTGACATTCCGTGGGGGGCGCGATGAAGACCGGGCGCATGCCTGAGCCGCTGCCGGTCGCCTATCACGTGGCCGGGCCGGTCGTGGATTGCAAGGTGCACTGCTCGCGCTGTGGGTGCCTGCTCGTGCCGGCGATGACCAGGCAATCGGAAGTCTGGGTCAACGCGGGAGAGCCAGGTGTCGAGCGATTCGCGGGCTACGTCGAGATCCGCTCGGCGATGCCTCTGGGGCCGTCGGAAGGGGAGATCGTCGGCAGGCGCGGCGACGGTCCCTACTTCGGGCAGTTCGTGGCCAGCGACGACCAGGCGCCCACGTGCGCGGCCGTCGCCGTGAAGGCGGTGGCGTGATGGCGGGCTACATCGACGCGCATCCGGTCCGCCTGCCGCTGTCGGGTAACTCGATGCTCGCGGCGCACTGCTCGAGCCTCGGCGCGCTGGCGGCTGCCGGCAAGGCGAACGGGCAGGCGCTGCAGCTCCTCACGCTCTACCGGGAACGCGGCGCGCTGACGGACCAGGACGCGGCGGACCTGCTCGGCGTGCAGCGGTCGACGGTCAACGCGCGACGCAACGACCTGATCCGGCTCGGGCACGTCGACGAGACACCGAAGGGCACGAAGCGGAACGCGGT
>ERZ650308.141-NODE-141-length-40200-cov-11.123602_pt1 | contig 40200 bp, 58 predicted proteins | sample MGYA00376244_ERZ650308 | MGnify/ENA primary metagenome ERZ650308 (study PRJEB26733, sample SAMN07839295) | wastewater metagenome | biome: small river; feature: stream; material: water | place: USA: North Carolina | collected 2016-04-26 ... | reverse complement strand
ACTCTTCAGCTAAAAACTTATCGCAAAGATTTTCCTCAGCTGTAATAATTAAAGACTTAAGTGAACTCATATCAAGCTGAGTTATTCCTTTAGGAAAAGGTGCTTCAATATCTATTTTTATATTAAGATCATTCAATAACTGTTTTACTTTTAGCTGATGCTTTCTGGTTGTACTTGAATAATAATAGTTATTAAATACAACCTTGTTTTCAACCTTAGCAACAAATCTCCACCAGTCATATGAATGAGCCTCACATTTGATAGGGTCAAAGCTTACATTTTTTGATTTATAAATACCTGTTCTTTTCATTTGTTTCATATATATAACTCCTAGTTTATTTTGTTTAATTACTTATTGATTACTTTTAAAGTTAGTTGTTGAGTTGAACTCATGACTTTAGTTCCAGAATAACATCCAGTTAATATTGATGCTAAAATTACAATCACCGATATTGAGTCACTTAGTTTTTTCATTTTCTTATCTCCTTAGTTATTTAATTGCTTACTACTAATACAGAATACAATATGCTTTAATAACTGTCAATACCTAAAAACTGATATTACTAACTTATTTATATATATGCTTTATATTTGATCTGATTGTATCAATCTAAGATTTCCACCTATATATTATATATATTATATGTATTACATGTATTATGCGTATTACTTGGTCATTTATAATACTAAAAATGATTGCCTATATAATAGGTAAAAATGAGCTTCTAAACCCTAAAACCCTAAACCATTACTTTAAAGGGTCGTTTGTGGGGTTTATTATATATATAAAAAAAAAAAAAAAAAGTAAGTAATAAGGGATAACGGTTTGCAAAATCGGGTTAGGATTATACGGTTTTGAAGCATTTTTAGACGCAGTGCTAGTATATATATAAACGATCTAACCTTTAAAACTGACGAAACCTTATTTTTAGAAAAATTGAAAAAACACGATTTTCGTATAAAAAATAAATTTTCTCTAAATGAGAACAATTATCAATTAGAAGCCATAATCATTTTATTGTTTAGAAAACCTCTGGTCTGAGGTTATATGGTATTCAGGTATGAAAAACACGTGTTTTTGAATACCCTTGTTTAGTAAACAAATATATATATAATGATATAAATATAAGCATTATTGTTGTTTTTAATGCCAATTATTATTTCATGCCAACTCAGCCAAATACATTTAAACGCAGATCAACCCCCTGGATACTTATGAGTACCTTCATTTTTTAAATAGAATTTTCCAGTCTCCCTCCAGGAAATTTTGTTAAAATTTAGACTTATATACAATAATGAGTTTAATGCATAATTCTTTGCATAATTTGATATTTATGCATAAGTAGTAATTTCTTGACTGAAACACAAAACAGCATAAATGTGACAGAGCAGACGAGTTGGAGAATGAGTCTGTCTTGGGTTAATAAATAGAATTAAAACTCTTTTTATGTATTCACGGAATTCTTACTTAGAAAAAACCCCCAGAAAATACAAATGACAGAGGATCTTGCTATGTCTTTTAAGCTACGGTTTGTAGTGATTAATTGACTTAGTTAATTCTTATTTTAGTCTTTGCTAATGAACAAACTAGAAGACGAGTTCGAAGATATTCTTGAGGAAAATCAGTTTACTGAACTTGGAACATCTCCACTAACTGACGAAACAATTACTCAAGAACAAATCAATGAAATGAAAATGCTTGGTATTGATAAACCAGAAACAGTTTCTTGGGAGAGATGGACTCGGATTCAGAACATAAGAGTTGAGCATGATCATATGATTCACTTAGCAGCAAGCGGTGTTCCCCAGTGGAAGATTGCCCAAAGCCTTGGTTACGATCAAGCCCACGTTTCGAAAATACTCAATACTCCAGACGTTCGCAAACGCATACAGGCTGAAATTCAGGGACTATATGGCGACGACTATAAGAAGGCCATCAAAGATCGCAACATGAAAGCCGTAGGAGTTATGGATGACATTCTAGAAAGCGGAAAAGAAGCCGAGCGTGCATCTATGGCCAAATGGGTTCTTGAACACTCTGTCGGCAAAGCCTCTCAGGATGTAAACGTAAAAACCACATCTTTGGTCGAGGTTATTCATAAAATTAATGAAATGGAATCAAATCAGCTACGAGATGTTGGTAGCAACACTGAAGCATTGCCAAAACCAAAACACAAATTTGATAATGTTATAGAGCAGGTAATTCCAAAAGATATGGTGATTGGAAAACGCGGAGGAATGGATGAAGGATAAACCAAATAAAGGTTGGATTAAAGAATTGTCTAAGACTCCGACAAAGCTAGAATCTGTAAACAAAGCATTTAATTATTCAAAACCTGTTTCTAAAATAGATAAAATTCAAAACATGGCCGTAAATAGCCGAACAAGAGAATTTAAAACCGTGAAACAAGATAAAAGTACTTCTTTTTCTAAAGAACAGAATCTTGCCAAAGCTTCACACAAAGGAAATAAATAATGGAAAGTAAAATTAATGGCGGCAAAGCCGATCCAGTAGCTGTTTATCGCAGAGATGGATCAGCAAGAACAGCCGGAACCATTGCTGTAGCGAGTGGTGGATATTCTATTACAGACACAGCCACAACAGCACAAGTCGGTGATATATATAAAGCCGTCACAGCCACAACTTCAGTCATGGTCGGAAAAGAATATAAAGTAATCGAAGCATCAACAAATTCTTTTACGATCGCATCCAAAGATCTTCCAACCTCTGGTGACACTTTTTATATCTTAGCTCCAACAACTCCAAGATACGATTCGACTGGTGGCCTTTCTGTTTCGTCAACATCTCCAGTAAATTCAAACGGATCAATCGTAAACACCTCCCTCTCTGGAACAACCGCTTCCTCTGCATCAGCACCATCAAATGCAATTGGATTTATTTTGCAAGCACCATCAACAAACACTCACAATATTCGTTGGTGCATTGGTGGAACCGCTTCTACGACTGTTGGAATGCTTTATGAGCCAGGACGAGATACTGGATTTGTTCCAGGTGCCGCAACGATTTCAATTTGTGCAATAACTTCCGGAACAAACGCTTTTTCAATTCAATGGATTTTATCATCTTAGGAGACATCATGAAATACTTTTTGCTCATTTTATTAATAACCACAACAGCGCTAGCTGGATTTCCACCAACAACTTCAAAAGTATCCGGAGATTCAACGTCTTCAGTTACCTTTAATTACGAGTTCCCCTATTTTTCAGGTTCACGATCTGGAACTACAACAACGCTAGGAACTCTTGGTATTGCAGGCGGTGGAACAGGTGCCTCATCTCTTTCGACAGGATTCATAAAATCAAATGGTACAGCGTTCACATCAGTAGCAAGCATTGATGCAACATCATCTTTTTCGGGGAATGTTCCTTTAAATAGAGGCGGTACTGGTAACTCATTATCGGCTTCAGCAGGCTCTTTAATTTATTCAACCTCAACTTCATTAGATACTACAGCGGTTGGCTCTAGTGGGCAGCTAATGTCTTCAAATGGCACTTCAGCCCCTTCATGGACAACTGCAACTTATCCTTCATTAGCTACGAATTCAGGTCGAATTCTTAGAGCCAATGGAACAAACTGGCTTCAATCAACAGCCACATATCCCGATACTACGACTGCAAATCAAATCCTCTACTCTTCTGCTGCAAATACTATTGGTCAAATTACAGCCGCCAATACTTCGGCATTAGTAACTGATTCAAGCGGAGTTCCTTCACTTACCTCTGGCTCAACTGCCAACAGAGTTCTTCGAACGAATGGGTCTGCAATTACTTTTTCTAAAGTAGCGCTTTCAAGCGATGTCAGCGGAACACTTGGAATAGCAAACGGTGGAACTGGTGCAACTTCTTTATCAACGGGTTTTATTAAATCCAACGGTTCTGTTTTTTCCTCTGTGGCAAGTATTGATGCGACAACTTCACTTTCAGGCAATGTACCACTTAATAGGGGCGGTACTGGAAACTCAATAACAGCCTCAGCGGGTTCCTTAATTTACTCAACTTCAGCATCTCTTGATACAACAGCAGTCGGATCGTCTGGTCAGATTTTAACATCAAACGGGTCATCTGCTCCAAGCTGGACAACGGCTACCTATCCATCGCTAGCTACAAATTCGGGAAGAGTTTTAAGAGCTAACGGTACAAACTGGTTACAGTCTAGCGCGACCTATCCAGACACAACTACAGCCAATCAAATTCTTTACTCATCAGCGACAAATACGATCAGCGAAATTACTGCGGTTAATACCGGAGCACTTGTCACAAACTCAAGCGGTGTCCCCTCTTTAACTTCTGGCAGTACCGCAAATCGAGTACTTAGATCAAACGGTTCAACAATTTCATTTTCTCAAGTCGCAGCTTCTTCTGATATTTCAGGCCTACTTCCTTTAGCTAACGGTGGAACCAATCACTCCATAACTGCGGCTGCTGGTGGAGTTGTATACTCTGGGACAGCATCACTTGATGTGACGGCTGCTGGCTCAAGTGGACAGATTCTTAGATCGGCTGGTGCGGCTGCGCCTGCTTGGAGTACTGCAACGTACCCTGCGACGACAACTGCAAATCAGATTCTATATTCTTCAGCAGCAAATACAGTTGGAGGAATATCATCAGCAGCAACATCTGTTTTGGTAACGAATTCTTCAAGCACTCCTGCATTTACATCGGGAACTACTCCAAACAGAGTTTTAAGAACTGATGGAACGACAGTATCTTTTTCTCAGGTAACTTTATCGACTGATGTAACAGGTGCTTTGCCGATTGCTAACGGTGGAACTAATAACGGATCAATCGCAGTAACCGCTGGTGGACTCGTTTACACGGATGGAACTAAGTTTGATAACGTCGGTGTAGGATCGTCAAAACAATATTTAAAATCAAATGGATCTACTGCACCAACATGGGCCAACTTAGCTTCAGCCGATGGAAGTATTTACGCTAACTCAACTTCAAATTTCAGAATGGAGTGGGGAACGGTAACTTCATCGTGTACATCGACACCTTGTACAATTGCAGCATCTACTTCTGGTGTAACAAGCGTCTCTAGGGCTTCTGGTGGAACCTATACAATTAACTTCTCACCAGCATTTGCTGCTGGCTCACCAATTTGTCACATCATCGCTGGTGATCCGGCTGTGGCAACGTCCGGAACTATAACAACATCCGCATTTGGATTCACAACAAGAAGCTTAGGTAACGGAACAGGAACTCCGGTCACTATGCAACTTGTAGACTCCACATTTTATTTCTTTTGCATAGGGGTTAGATAATGAAAAACGTCATAGACGAAAAAACGACAATACCAATAGTCATGGCTTTAGGACTACTTCCTGTTTTTGCAGGATTTGTTTTCTGGCTTTCATCTGTAGATGCAAAAGCCACCAAAGGCGCTGAAGCAAGCGAAATGATCCCAGAAATGCGAACAGACATCAGAGAAATTAAAACAGACGTTAAACATTTACTAAAAGAAAAAGGCAATTAAGCCAAACAAGGAGTGAATATGTTAGAGGGAAAAGAATTAGAAAAACAAATCGGTGATTTTGGATCAGCGTCTTTAGATTTAACACCTGAACTTAAAGTTAAAATGGAAGTTAAACTTGAAAAAGAAATCGACATCTTAGCTGAGCTTCATAAATACGTAGAAAAAACTGAAACAAAACTAGATGATAAGTTTGTGGCTGGCCTAGAAGCAGTATTAGCCCTAGCTAAGGCCAAAGCATAATGAAAAATTTCTGCTCTAGCTTGGTAAATAAACTGTTAGCAATTCTGATTAACGACACCGTTAAAAACTACATTACTAATTATATTATCAAGCTAGCAGCAGGCTCTCTTGGTGGATGGCAATTGAAAATCGTCACATATCTCGCCAAGAAACTTATCAAATGGGGATGGGCTAAGGTTCACCACTTTAAAATATTTAAACACACCGAAGAAAAAAATGAAGTTATCAAGGAGAAATATGAAGACATTATCAAAAAGCCAGACGCTACTCATGAAGAGATTAAGCAAGCTGCTCCTGATTTTCTTGGTGGTGATGTTAAGCACTAGCTGCGGAAAAAACTTTCCACTTCCCCCATTGGTTTCATTTAGACAACTTGATTTAAGTGAGAAAAATAAACCACTCGTTAATTCATTCGAAATTACAAAATACAACTCTGAAACTTGTAGATTAGAGCTTAAAGAAGGCGTCACTACTGGTTTGTTCGACCCAGCTCCAGGAAAAAAATATCCATTCATGCACGGAGCAATCTGTCTAGATCCATTAGAGTACACAAAGTATAGAACCTGGGCAGAAACAGAATGCGTGAATGCGAAAGGTAAAAAATGAAATCTATCATTGAATTCTTTAAAAAGTTATTCGCACCAAAACCTCAGCCAGAATTAGTTCCACCTCAAGCGCCAAAAGTTCAGCCTGTAGTTGATCCTATTCCTTGGTTTACGCTTTTAGAAACTTACTTAGGAACTAAGGAGGTTTTACCAGATGGATCTGTTAATCCTATTATTACTTATTTTTTCACTTTTACTTCTTATAGAACGAAACTGAACAAAGCTTGGTGTGCTGCCACTCAATGCTGCATGCTCAGAAAGACTGGATACAAAGATCCAAACAGTGCTGCGGCTATGGGTTTCATTAAATACGGCACTCCTTGTGAATATAAAAAAGGTGCACTGATTGTGATGGAACATCCAGATGGCGGTCACCACGTTACTCAGTTCTCTCATTGGATTGACGAGAAAAAGAAGCTTGCAATGTGCTTAGGTGGAAATCAAAGCAACATGGTTAAGTTTTCACAATACAACTTTAATGTAGAAAAGGTTTTGAGAGTATGTTGGCCCGAAAAAGCATAGTCCGAAAGGCTATTGATTTTTTAGGATTCTATCTTTTGTTTCTGCTGACTCCAATTCAGAAACTTATGCAACACATTGGAAGAGAAGAAACAATAATAACAAAAGAAACAGTTGACCATATCGTTAAAATTCATCTTCCAGGAGACATTTTACTTAGCCACGAAAAGCAAAGACTTACCTCAATATTTATAAAAGGATTTTGGGATCACGCCGCAATAGTAACTAACAAAAATACCGTCATAGAGGCCGTTGGCGGCGGAGTTAGAGAAGTTCCATTACAAGAATGGCTTTACAAAAAAGATTTTGTTGTTCTGATTAGACCAACTTATCCGAGCAAAAAAATTGGGGCGATGGCTGCGCAGTTCTCTTTTGGATATATTGGATATAAATATAATTTTAGTTTTTCTTTTTCTAATCCATTTAGATGGGCAAGCGCAAGACGTGGAGTTTATTGCAGTCAGCTTGTTTATCTTTGCTACAAAAAGGCTGATCCAGATTTTATGAAAAACAGAAAAGAAAAAATACTTCCCATAGATTTTTTAAGATATCCAAAGGTTTATGACTCTAAAGAAAATTCTCTTTAAAAAAGGAAAAAATGGAAAATACAACAATATCAAGTATAAATTCAACCACAACACCACTAGCATCTGGCGCTTCTTTTACTGGAACAGCCCAAAGAGTTATTGGATATTCATCTGTAATAACATCTGTAAAAACCGATCAAGCTGGAACGCTTTCAATGCAGTTTTCTATAGATGGAACAAATTGGGATAGTCAAATTAATTTTTCTGTTGTTCCAGATACAAACGAAATTCACAGATTTAGCGTTAGCAAAGAATTTTATAGATGTGTTTTTACAAACACTTCTGCATCTCCGCAAACGTATTTAAGATTACAAACCATTGCGGGATCTCATCAAACAATAACGTCTCCGCTTAATTATTTAATACAGCAAGACGCAGATTCAATCGTAACCAGAACAATTTCAGAGGAAGTATCCATTTCGCAAGGACTTTTCCAAAACTATTCTATAGTAAATAAATTTGGAAAAAACCCAGATATTGATACTGGCACAGTACCAGAAGATGTTTGGGAAGTTGGAGGAGCATACACTGGCTGGGCGGCATCCGCAGAAACGCTACAGGTATTTAGCTCAAGCGCTGCCGATACCTCCGCAGGAACTGGAGCTAGAACTGTTAGAATCACGGGACTTGATCAAAACTATGACAGTTTGTCTGAAACAGTTACCTTAAATGGAGTTACTCCCGTTGTAACAACTGGATCTTTTTTAAGAGTGCACACCGCCACGGTTCTTAGCGCTGGCTCTGGCGGGGTTAACGCAGGAACGATAACGGTAAGACAATCTACAACAACGGCTAATGTTTTTATTGGAATTATCGTTGGAGTTAATCAGTCAAATTCTTCGGCTTATACAATTCCAGCTGGATATACTGGATATATGAGGTCTCTTCATTCGGCATGTGGAACACAAGCAGCGGTAGCTGTCGGTGGCGGAATATGGACAAGACCTTTTGGCGGAGTATTTAGACAAAGACGACCGTTTTATTTTGGAAACAGCTTTAGACTAAGTGACATTATTTATGGCGGATTAGTTTTTACTGAAAAATCAGATATTATTATAAGAATAACTGAATGCTCGACAAACAATACTCCAGTTAATGCTGGATACGATTTAATATTAGTAAAAAATTAAAATGGAAAAACTAGAATGACAGACATAACATCGGCTCTTGAAAAATATAGATATTATAAAAATAATAGGTGGGCTTTTATAACCGAATGTTGTTATACAAAAGATGAAGTTGATGTAAAAGCTCCAATAAAACTTCTGCCAAAAAAAGAATACCTAGAACTTTACACAATGATCTGGGGGCAATGTCCGCTTTTGGCAATTCCAAAAACACGTCGTATGACATTTTCTTGGACCACGATATCTCTGTATGTTCATGATTTCATATTTAATCCAGTAAGATCTTTTGCTTTTGTTTCAAAAAAGGAAGATGACGCTAACGAGTTAGTTACGAGGGCTAAGTTTATTCTTGATCACATTCCTGAAGATAAAATATCCAGAGATCTTATTCCAAAATATTATTCTAAATTTAATTATTTATGGGCTCCAGAGGTTGATTCTAAAATTCAAGGATTTCCTCAAGGGGCAGATCAGTTGCGTCAGTTTACTTTTTCTGGGGTATTCGGAGATGAGTCGGCGTTCTGGGATCAGGCTGAAGAATTCTACTCGGCGACCTTCCCAACCATAGATGGGGGAGGACGCATGACTCTTGTTTCTTCCGTTGCCCCAGGATTCTTTAAAAGACTTTGTTTTGATGCAATGGATGTCAAAGGGGATATTAACGTTGCCGAGTACACACCAAACTATAAAACACCAATGCAAGGTGTTCGCTTGTGGATGAACAAGAAAAATAAATTTGTTGTTCTTGAGATTCATTACACTTCTGATCCAACAAAAAGAGACCCTAGCTATAAAGAATCAATAAAATCTTCAATGCCGCTTCAACAATATTTGCGAGAATATGAACTAAATTGGGATACCTATTCTGGACACCCTGTTTATCCTGAATTTGGAGATATTCATATTTTGCACGAAGAGCCAAAGGTTAGTCCAGGGCTTCCCATGTTAATAGCTTTTGATTTTGGACTAACTCCAGCCGCCGTAGTCGCTCAACACGAAGGAAGAACTACTATTTTTTTTAAAGAATTTACTGCTGTTAATATGGGAGCAGAAAGATTTGTTCCAATGGTTGTCTCTCAACTAAGGTTAATGTTCCCGACCCACTCTGATCTTAAAAGAAACTGGAAATGCTGGGTTGATCCATCTGGATTCAATAGAAACGACAATGATGAGAGAAAAACAGCAATGACGGTTTCTCAAGGTGGATTTAATCCAATGCCCGGACCAATTACTTGGGAAGGAAGAAGAAAAAGCGTAGCTGATTCATTAAGCGGATTGGATAATGGAAAACCAACCTTGTTGATATACGAAAAAGGATGCCCAGTTTCTGTAAAAGGATTCAAGGGTGGATATCATTATCCAGAAAAAAATGTTGATATTGCTCCATCTCTGCTACGCCCCATTAAAAATATGTCGTCTCATCCTCATGATTGTATACAATATATTTGCAGCGGAGTTAGAAATATAAGGGTTGAGCAAGAAGGTCTAACAATTCCAACTCCATCTTACAGTAAGGAAATACAAAATGGCAGAATACAAAGATAGTGACGTAATAAACTGTTTAAAAAATTATAGATCAGAAGCAAGCGAGGCAAAGCGTTCTCGAATGGAGCAAAACAAGCAAAATTTTGAGGCTTATCACTTAAGACAAGATTGGTCTCATAAATTAAAAGGTCAATCTAAAGAGTTTTTACCAAAGGTTGCTACCGCCGTTGAGCAAAACGCTAACATTATCCAGCAGGGACTGCTTGATATTGGTGAATGGTTTAAAGTTGATTCCCAAGAAGGAATAAGTGTTGACAGTATGAAGATTAAACCAAGTACGGTATACCGATTGGTCGATCGACAGCTTCAAAAAGATGGTTTTATCAAAAAAACCGGAGATGCCGTAAAGCTTGGAATGCTTGGTGGATTAATTATCGCAAAAATTACTGGTAAATACGTAAATAAGCCAAAATTTGTTGTAGAAAAAAAAATCAACAACGGAAAATACTCAAAACAGCTTATCAAAAGAGATGAAAAATGTTGGCAACTTGATATTCAGTTGATTCGGCAAGAAGACTATTTTCCAGATCCAACCGGACGAGGACTTTATGAAATTCAAGATACATGGATGGATCTTCACGAAGTAAAGGCGATGGCCGAAGGAAAAGATGCTATTTATGATAAAAAAATAGTCGATCAACTAAGTGGATCTTTTGATAATTCTGGAAGCGATCAAGACTGGAACAAATCAAGAGAGACAGGACAAGATGTAGCAAGTGGTGGACATCGAAAACAAGTAAAAATAAGTGAAATATGGGGAACTTTGCTTGATTCAGAAGGAAATGTTGCGCATGAAAACGTAATGTGTACTGTTGCAAACGACATTTTTGTGATCCAGCCGCCAACTCCCAATCCTTTTTGGCATCAAGAAAGCCCTTTTGTTACGGCATCTCTTCTATCTGTTCCTCATGCCGTATGGCCAAAAGCAATTATGGATGCGGCAACAAACTTAAATCTATCTGCAAACGAAATATTTAACTTGCTTCTTGATTCTGGAATTATGTCTGTTCATGGAATTAAGCAAATTAGAACCGATTGGCTTGAAGACGTATCTCAGGTTGCTGACGGTGTTCCACAAGGAACAACATTAAAGGTAAACGCATCGTGCCCTCCGGGGGGTAAGGTGCTTGAATCTGTTTTTACGGGTTCTGATCCAAAAGAAGCTTTGAATATGATGTCTATAGTTAATCAAGAAGGATCTGCTGCAATGTTTACTAGTGAGATTCGATCTGGCGGAGCAGATTTAAAAAACGTTAGAGCAACATCAATTGTCGAAAATTCACAAGCTCTTAACAACATGTCTACTGGAATGATTAAAAATTTAGAGGGAGACGAGAGTTCTGGATTTATAACACAAACACTTTCTAAAGCATGGAAGGTGATTGCACAAAATATGACAGATCTTGATTCTAATGAGGTTAAGGCAATTCTTGGTGAAAAAATATCTAGCGAACTTTTAGCAATGGGAAAAGAAGAGATTTTTGCAGACACTGTTCAGTCTTGTAAGTTTAAAGCCTTTGGTATTTCAGCTGTAATGAACAAAATGAAAGAGTTCACTAAACTTACCGCTATGCTTCAAACTATTTTTTCAAATCCTGCTCTTACGGAAGCGTTTATGAAGAAATATTCTATAGAAAAACTATTGACCGAAATTATGCGTTCTCTTGACATAGATACATTTAAGATTGAGGCTGGAGAAGAAGAAGGCGGAGAAATTACCAACGAAAAACAACAAGTCCCGGCAAATGAAGGACCAGATGTTCAATCTCAAATCCCTCAAGCTGGAGCTGCGGTTAATCAAGGAGATTTGAATCCGATGGCAGGCTCGCAACCCGCATCGCCGCAGTCTTTATAAACAGAAGGAGGACGCAATGGCTAAGAAAAAAGGAATGAAAAAGTCTACAAAAAAAGCTGGCTCTAAAAAGGGCTGTTAATAAGTGGACCAAATAAAACTAGAATCTTTATTTCAAGAAAGTCGCGTTATTAGTGCTGCTGATAACGTGCTCTTTCCGCTTATAAAATTAAAAATACAACAAAGAGTAGACCTTGCTTGTTCTAGATTTGTTGGCGGAGAAAAAGATTTCATTGGAGATATCGCATACATTCAAGGTCTCAAAGAAATCGAGAGACAATTAAAACAATTACAAACAGCTGGCAATCAAGCCAATTACGAACTTCATAAAGATAACTTAAAATAAACTAGGAGATTACAATGGGCTTTGGAGCAGAATTTAAAAACATGAGACAAAATGGTGGGGCACCAAAAATTACCGAATCTGCGGCAAAAGAGGCTGAAGCAGAAGCAACGACAAAGGCCACGGCTGAGCCAGAGGTTGAGGATCCTGATGCTGGCACATTTCAACAACCATTTATGGACGGACAGACTCTTGGTGAGGCGTCAGAGGCTGACGGCGAAGAAGCGCCAGTCGTTCCAGCTCCTAAGCCAGAAGCAAAAAAAGTTGCTATTACTCTTGGTGGAAAAAAATTTGATACCGTTGAAGAGGCCATGGAATATGCGGCAATCTTAGAAAGAGATCTTGAAGTAAAAGAGGCTTATGCAAAGGGCTTAGAAACCGCTGTTAAGCCTCAATCATCAGAGCAGGTAAAGCCAACAGAAGTAAAAAGAATAAAAAAGATTGCTGATAAATTATTTGAAGATCCAGACGCGGCAATGGAAGAACTTGAGACTTATATTTTAGAAATGGCCGAAAAAAGAATTGAAGCAAGAGAAAATGCAAAAAGCCAACAGCAGCAACAGGTTGAAACAGCAAAAAAGACCTGGGAAAACTTTTATCAGTCAAATAATGATTTGGCCGAATTCAGAGATGAAGTTCAGCTTATCACAGACAGAGAGTGGTCTCGACTTCAACATATGCCAGTGAAAGAAGGACTTGAAGAAATAGCAAGGCTTTCAAGAGCTTATGTTTCATCTATGCGAGAAAAACTTTTGCCAAAACAAAATCTTCCTAGTCGATCGGCTCAAACAGCAAGTCAAGGCGGAAAAGCAACTACAGCTACACCACAACCTGCTACAGAAAAAAAGATTTCTTTTGCACAACAAGTTAGGTCAACTAATAAGAGAACAGCAATGCAAGGGGAGTCTTAGATAGGCTAAGAGTCAGGTTGTCATTGCTAAATATTATATGACTTCAAAGGAGTTAATATGAGTTTTACTTGGCAATATGATGCCCCAACAGGTGTTTTTAAGAATCACCAAATGTCTAGCAAGCTTCGCATGGCTGCTATTGCTGAATGTAAGTTCATGCAATTTGTGAATCCAGAAGAGGGCTACGGCAAAGCAAAAGGTGAATCAATCACTATTTCTCGTGTTTCCAACATCACAGTTCCGACAAATGGCCGCTTACTTGAAGGAACTGAAATTCCTCAAGATGAACTAGTTTTGTCAACTATCGCTATCACTGTTTCTGAATGGGGTCGTTCAGTTCCTTACACTAGCTTATCAAATGATTTGTCAAAATTTGACATCGGCAATGTAATTCAAAAGAAATTACGCGACCAGATGGCTCTTGTTATGGACTCAGCTGCTGCTGATGCATTCCAAGCTGGAAAAGTAAAAGCAATTCCATCTGGTGTTGCCTCATTAACTTTTGATACTGATGGAACCGCTTCTACAACTGCTTCTGTAAATTTAAACGTTTACCACGTAACTCAAATTCGCGATTACATGTTTTCAACACTAAATATCCCAGCCTATGAGGGTGGCGACTATATGTGTTTAATTTCTACAAAAGCGGCTCGTGGAATCAAAAATGATCCAGACTGGGAAGTATGGCACAAGTACACTGATCCAGACAAAAAATACAATTCTGAGATTGGTAAACTTGAAGGAATTCGTTTTATTGAAGTAAACAATACAGCAGCTCTTTCTGGTTCATTAGGATCTGGTTCAGTTCTTGGTGAAGCAATTTTCTTTGGTGACGATGCGGTTGCGATGGCAGTTGCTCAAGATCCAGAGTTGCGCACAGAAATGCCTAAAGATTTTGGTCGATCTAAGAATGTTGCATGGTATGGAATTCTTGAGTTCGGTCAAATCTGGGGTGATAGCGCTTCGGCTGGTGAAGCTCGCGTTGTCCATGTAACTTCAGCTTAGTTTTAACTAATTAGGGGAGATATTCTCCCCTTAAACTTTTAAGGAGAATTTATGTCATATTTAAAACAAGGAAATTATTTAGCGTACTTTGTACCAAATATTCCATTAGCAACAACAACTTCAGTTCCTTTAAGAGAAATTGATATTGGCGCAGCATCTTCAACTCACGGCGAGTTTCTCTGTGTTAAGCCTTGCAAAATCAAGCAATTTCAATTCACTCTAACTGGCGAAGTTGCTGGTGGAACCGTAACGGCTCCAACGGTTGTCTTCAAAAAAAGACCAACTCCATTGAGCTCATCAGGCCAAACAACTTTGTGTACTTTAACTGTTCCAGACGCTACCGCAATTGGAAAAACTGTATACAAAGCAATTACGCCAACATCAATGGAGGTCGGAGACTCTATTGAAGTTTCATGGACTGTTGGATCTGGCACACCAACTGGTATGGGCTTTCAGTCTTTCATCTGTGAAGATGATCCAGAGACAGAAGCAAATAACAGCGATATGATTGCATCAGCTTAATTGATATCGGTGGCTTTGGGGTTTTTCTAGTTTCCCCTTAGCTGCCACTTTAATAAAAACTTTTACAAGGAGTCAAAATGGCTGATATAGCAGCGGGTGATTTAACATATACGTTAGTTAAACAACGCAAAGAAGATTCAAGCAATAAAGTTATTAATCTTACAGTGGCTTTTGGCAATAGCACTTTAACTTATCCATCTGGCGGAATTCCATTAACATCATCAAAGCTCGGAACCCCAAATTCTATTATCTCTTTAATTGTAGATGGCCCATCATCTGCTGATGGCTTAATTTATAAATACGACAAAGCAAACAATAAAATAAGAATTTATTACTCAGCAGCACAATCGCACAATCATACATTGTTTTTAAATAATGCAGAAGTTGCCGATGGCGCAACAGCTCGAGTAAATGCTGGAACAAATTTGCTTGGCGCAAATACTGGTTCTGATATTTCTATCGCTGGTGTTGCAGATACAAGTGGTCATGGCGGCGTTGTTACGGCAACATTGGCCGCTGGTGCATTAGTTGAGGTTACTGCGGCATCATATGCTCCAGCAGCAACAACTCTTTATGTTGAAGTAACTGGCTGGTAGATTTATTATATTTTTGCCCAAGGGGTTAGAAATCCTGCGGGCTTTAAACAAGAAAACAAAACTAGGAGACAAAAATGAACAAGATTCAAAGAAAAATCAATACTAATAAGCCACAATTTGATTTGAAAACTCACGTTCGCGATGGAAAAGGCAACATTGCTAGAGAAAATCATTATCGATTAACCATCGTAAATGGAATTAAAGAATTTGAAAGACCTCCAGGATCTGGATATATTTATGATGAGGCTGGAACTTTAAAACGTGGACCAAAGGAGTCGGCGCAAAAACAAGAAGAAAACCAAGTATCTGAACTTTCAACTTCTTCTTTGTTAAAGCAAATTGAAGAGCTAAAATCTCAATTGGCAGAAAAAGAGCAAAGCACTGTTGAAAAAACCGTAAATGATATTTTGGTTGACGATGTGCCAACTGTTCCCGTTTCAGAAGTAGACAATTCCGAAGAAATTGCTCTTATGGAAAAAGCTGGAGCTACTTCACGGGCTGCTGAATTAAAGGCTGCTTCAAAAAAACATACATTTAACAAACCATCTTACGTAAAGTAGGCATAAATGTCGGCTGTTATAAAAGCATTACCAATTGTTACCGTAACCACTAGCGGAACGGCTGTTGCTGTTTCCGCAACAAATATTGAAAATGTTCTTGAAGTTTATATTTCTTGTCCAGCCACAAATACTGGAAACATTATGTTTGGAGATTCTAGCGTCGAAGCTGCAAGTGGTTTATCCGGAGCAGAAATAGCAAAAGGAACAACTTTAAAAATTGGTTATTGTGGACAATATATTGATTTAAAAAATCTATACATTGATGCTTTAAACAATGGTGATAAAGCTAAAATAAGTTATTTAATTATGGTTTAGGAGAAAAAATGGCAGGAAATCAACAGTTTTTACAAACAGCTTCGGTTGCATATATTAATCAAAGCCTTACTGTTCCATATTCTGCGCCATCTTCTAACCAATTATTGGTTCAATCAGTTAATGCGTACAACGCTGTAGCGGCGTCAAATGCTATTGGAATATTTCATTCGGTAGCCACAACAGACTTCAAACTATATAAACTTTTAGCCGCTGGAGATGTTGACGTTACATCTACAATTCAGGGTGGAACTGCTGTTTCAATCTTTAACACAATCAATAATGATGGATGCTTGTTTCAGTCTAAAGAAAAATTTAATATGATTGCTTTTAACATTTCTCAGGCTGGGACTGGTAGTCCAGTTTTTACATATAAATATTGGAATGGAAGCGCTTACTCGACTTTAACCCTATTAAATACTCCGGCATATTCAGCAACAGGTATTCAGGCTATTGTTTTTGACGCCCCAATTGATTGGGCGGCTGGCGATGGCAATGAAGATGCCGACAACTCCCTTTATTCTATACAGGTGATTTCAACGACGGCTCCATCTTTGGCTATTCAAATAAACTCACTAAAAATTGCTAAAATGCTTAAATATTCAGGAATAGTTCCTCAGGGCGCTTCCGTAAGTATTGATTTTGAGGCAGAACCATATCTGCTACAAGTTGGAGAGGCTATTATTCCTTTCTTCTCATATACGAATGCCTCTAATAGAATAGAAATTGCTTATAAGATTAATCCATAAGGGCTCAATTTAGGCCCTTTTCTGGGGGTTTAGTTGTCATTTCAAAAATCTACTCGAGTTTTAAAACAAGATGTCTTAACTATTTGTGGAGAACTTACAGATGGATCAAGCCCATTCGATGCGCAGGTTGTTAGTTATCTTGATAAAATGCACCAAGGTCTTATTTCTGGTAACAATATTTTCGATATTTCTTGTGCTGAGCCTTGGGTTTGGGCTCAAAGTAAATATCCAATAAATTTGTCCTTAAATCCTCCCGTTTCTGGAACCATTACTTTATCAAATGGATCGGCATATGGAACTTTTGATTCTGCCGATATTTCCTTAGAGGGAAGATTTATTTTTATTGATGGCGATAGCAATGTTTATAAGATTGCTCAACACACAGAAAACGATCAGGCTTGTTATTTAGATCAAGTTTACCTTGGAACATCTGGAACATACAATTATAATGCTTTTAAATACGATTATGATGCGTTCAATGACATCATAATTATTAACTCAAAAAATAATGCAATAGACTTCAGCGAAGGTGGCTCTCAGCTCACAGCAAATATTACTGTTGGCTCGTACTCTCCAGACGATCTTTGTATTGAAATTGAAAACGTAATGAACGCCGCTGGCGCAGAATCATATACAGTATCTTTCAATTCAATAACAAGGAAGTTTACAATAGTCCAAGGAGGGACGACTTTTTCTCTATTGTTTGGAAGTGGAACAAATGCCTATATCTCCGCTAGCGATGTTTTAGGTTTTAACGTTGAAGATCAAACTGATGCAATGACATATACATCTGAATATTCTCTTTCTGGCATTGCTAGAATATCAAAACCAATTACTTCATATAAAAACGCAGTTTCCTATGATCAAGCGGCAAGGGATTCGAATAAAATTTTCATGATAGATGATAATACCTTTATGAGAGAGTTCCCAATAAATCGATTAGGAACGGCTATTCCGGATAAGTTTTGTATTGTTGAACAAAACAGAGATGGTCTATGGAAATTAAGATTTAATGCTTCTGTTCAAGAAGACACAAGAATTGAAGTTAATTATATTCCAATTGCAAAAAAGCTTATTGATAACGTCAATTCATATCCACTTATTCCTGGACAATTTAGTGATTTTTTGGTTTACGGTGCTGCTCATTTTATTCAAGTTGATAAATCTGACAATAAAGCAGCAGACTCTGCAAACAAAGCAACTGCTCAGCTAAAATCATTGATCTCTTTTAACCGACAAGGCTCTCAGATAGCTGGAAATAATTTTGGTAAGATAATCCCAAGACAATCAAATCTTCGTCGTCAATGGGGTTCTGGGAGCACATACTAATGGCTTATACTGGGGTTTCTATTCCAATTATATTGGGGCAAGTTGGGTTGATAACTGACGACCCAATCAGCGCTCTTCCAATAAATGCTTTATCAAAAGCAAACAATGTTTCATTTCAAAATGGCCGTCTTTCAAAAATGCAAGGATCAACAAAGTACAACGCAACAACACTTGGTGCTGACATTGTTGCTATTACTGATTGGTGGCCAACTCCAGCTCTTCAAAGAACGATAGCATTAACAGATGATGGCAAAATGTGGAGAGACTCTGGGGATGCTACTTTTGGATCAACTACTCCAATAAAAACTGGGCTTGGCGTATTAACAACAGATTCTCATTTTGTCTCGGGCGGACAGGAGTCTTCTGGGAGAAGCAAGAAACTTTTTGCTTTAACTGGTACTTCTCAGGTACAGGTTTTGGACGCCGACTCATCAACTCCGTCTGCCATTGCACTTCCATCTGCCGATTGGGCAACTGGGAATTATCCAACCTTTGCAGTTCCGTACCAGGGAAGAATGGTGATGCTTGGTTCTCCAGCCGATCGTCACAGAGTTTATTGTTCAACACAATCAGATCATGAAAATTATGTTGGCCCAAACTTTGGAAACTCTAGATGGGAATTGTGGAAAAGAATAGCTGCAACACCAAATGTTGATGCAACAACTGACATTCAAGCAGGGACGGCAACAACAATTTTTACTACAACCAACAACGATGGATTCATTGTTTATGGAGTTAATAAATTTAATAAATTCACTGTTGTAGTTTCTCAAGCAAGCACTGGTTCTCCAGTTTACACCTATGAATACTGGAATGGATCTTCATGGACATCATTAACAATGGTAACGACTCCGGTTTATTCGGCAACTGGCTCTGTTTATGCAGAGTTTTCTATTCCATCTGCGTGGGTTGTTGGCGATGGAACTGAGGGCGGTGGAAATAATAATTATTATGCCGTTAGAGTTCTTGCGACAACTTCCCCATCAACAGCTGTAAAAATAACAAGCATGGTTGTAACAAACACAACATACGACGCCGCCCCAGCAACCTTTTCTGTTTTCCCAGGGGAAGGTGATGGAATTATTAGTGCTTATGTTTATCGTGGCGTTTTGTTTTTATTTAAAAAGCCATATGGTGTCTACATTATAGATGGCACTGATCCCGATACGGCAAACTGGACAGTAACAAAATATTCTGACTCGTTCGGTGTTGCGAGCCCACACTCTATTCTTCAAATTCTTGGAGACCTGGTTGCTGCAAATTCTTATGGATCCCTTACTAGTCTTCAGGCCTCACAAAAGTTTGGAGATTTTGAGGCTGGTGATTTGCTTCAAAATGCAAGAGTTGAGGAGTATGTAAGGGAACAAATTAATTTTACTGGCATCCCTTATGGACAAGCAATTTATTATCCAGAAAAGAAAATTGCATTGTTTTCTGGACAAAGCTCAACAACATTAACAAGAGACAGATTGCTTGCAATAGATGTTGCGAGAAGCAACCCAAGAATTTATCTTATAAATAAAGATCAACCAAACTGTTTAGCATTAAGAAAAGACAGTCAGGGAATTTCTAGGCCAATGTATGGAACTTCTGATGGCTATGTTTATTTAATGGATCAGCTTACGTATAATGTTAACAACACCCCCTTTCTTGGCGAGTTTCAAACGGCCTACAGTGACTTCGGTCAAGTTGACCCTTCTTTTTCTGGTAAAAACAAAATATTTGATTTTTTGGAGGTCAATTATCTTCCAACTGGAAACAATGATTTTAGTTGTGATATTTATATTGATGGAGAATATCGACAAACACTTTCTTTTACGCAAACGCTTGGAATTGGCCTAGATGATTTTATTTTAGATGAGGATTCTCTTGCTGGTGATCCAATTGGAAACAGAAACAGAAAGCCACTTAAGTCTTGCTATGGAAATAGAATTTCATTTAGATTTTATAACAATTCATACAATGAGTCTTTTCAGGTTGAAAGAATTATTGTTAGTTTTAGACTTAGTGATGAACAAATTTATTCAAATCAGGTATAGGAGTTATAATGGCTACGTTTTCAAGAGTTAAAACATGGGTTTCAAACGAAGTGCTAACAGCAGCCGATTTGAATGGCGAGTTTAATAATATTATTACAAATATGACTCCAAGTGGAATTGAAGATATTTCTCCAACAATCGCTGATATGCAAACAACTGCCGATCCTGGCGGAGTTGGAACTGAATCTTTAGCAACAAGTCTTTCTGGTGAAATACAAAGATTAAGGTATGCAATAAAAAGAATTGTTGGTGCCCAATGGTATTCGACTCCAATTTTTGATTTAAGTACAACAATTGCAACTGCATCCATTGCAAATAGTGCAATCACAACAGCGAAAATAAATAATTTGGCAGTCACAACGGCAAAAATTGACGATTTAGCAGTTACTACAGCAAAGATTAACGATGGGGCCGTCACCGCTGCAAAATTTGCTGCCGTTGGGCAACAAGTAAGTTCTTCTGGAAGCATTTCTACAACTTCAGCAACTCTTGTTGATGCAACAAATTTAACCGTAACGATAACAACAGAGGGTCGTCCAGTTTTCATTAGACTGCAAAACGATGGCGCAAATACTGGAGATTGTTATATTGGTAACAATGGAGCAACAAACCAAGTTGAAACAATTGTTGCCTTGTTGAGAGATGGTTCAGAACTCGGCAGACAGAGTTATGCATTAAGGGCGGGCAGCGGAACCTATGACATAAGATTTCCAGTTAGCTCTTTTTCTCATCTTGATGTCGTTGCTGCCGGTACTTATGTTTATAAAATTCAAATTCTTTCTACTTTTGGATCAACAGCGGTAATCAACAGAGCAAAATTAGTTGCTTACGAGATTAAATAATATGGCAACAAGAGTTCTTTCTAAATCATGGGAGTCGGTCGCTAACAAAGATCCATTTTCTGTTGCAAAAGAAAAATATGATTCTAAGAAATCAATGATTTTATCAAAATCTTCTGACTCCTCAGCGCCTGTTGAATCTGCCCCTCCAGATATGAAAGACATTTTGTCAAAAATTGGAATATCGCACGATAATATTGCAATTAATGACATAGGAAGAGTTCAACTTTCAGGAAGATTAAGAGAAAAGTACGGAGAAAACTACATTAATAATCCAGAAGCGTTAAACGCTCTAGATATGTTTGATAAAAATCTAAATTATGATTCAGAAAAAAGCAGATCAAGCATGAATCAGTCTTTATCTAACGCAAACAGAACTCTTGGCGCTTTGTTAAAAGGGAAAAAATGAGTGAACTAGAAAATATAAATTTAAGCCAGATCATAACCGACTTTAGCAATAATGCTATTGTTACTCCCGATTTAATAAAAGAAAGAAGAGACAGGATTTTAGCTTTGGAAAGCGCTATGCAAAATTTTCCTGAATCTTATGGAATGGAAAAAGTTAACGAAGGAAGAGTTAAGCATCATTTTGGAACCGGAGTTTATGGAAGAGAGTTGTTTATTCCAGCCGGAGAGATAATTGTTTCTAAAATTCATAAAGGAAAAACATTTAACGTAATAGCAAAAGGAAGAATTTCTGTAATTGATCCAGAAAGAGGATTTAATACTTATGAAGCACTAACTACGTTTGTTAGTTCTCCTATGACAAAAAGAGTTGTAATTGCCCATGAAGATACCATTTGGATTACTTCTCATGCCAACGAAAACAACTCAGAAGATTTACTGGAAATTGAAGAAAAAATAATAGCAAAGAATTTTGAAGATAATTTACTTATCAAGGAGAGTTTATGACTTGGGCAGCAGTGGCAATTGGTGGAACCGCAGTTGTTGGCGCCATAGCGTCTAATGAAGCAGCCAGACAACAGGGAAATATTGCTGAAGCTCAAATGAGCCAGCAAGAAAGACAAAGACAAGAAGCATTAAGGTATGTAGATCCAACCAAGAATGCTGGCGGACAGGAAATTAAAAGACTAGAAGATGCTATTCGTCTTAATGATTTGGATATAGCAAGAAAGCAAAAGCTTTTAGAGTCAGCTGATCCGGCTGTTCTTGAGGCTGGAAAACAGGCTCTTGGGTTGCTTCGTGGCGAAGAGGCAAAAACTCTTACTCCGTTAAAAAATAATATTGCAAGACAAGAGCAGGCGCTTAGAACCAAGCTTCAAGCTCAACTTGGTCCTGGTTATGAAAATACAACAGCCGGAATTCAGGCCCTTCAAGCCTTTAATCAGCAAGCAAATGATGCGATTTCTACTGCGCAACAAAATAGTCTTGGACAGTTGTTGGGTGTGGCTCAAGACACTAGTTCTCGTTATGGTTTACAATCTAATATTCAAAACAACGCAACTATTAGTCAAATTTTTGGAGAACAGGGCGGACGACAAGCTAATATTGCAATAAACTCACCAGTTTCTGCCGCAGGAGCCCAGTTCGTTGGCGATCTTCAGCAAGCAAGAGGAGTTCAACAAACTGCCGGGCAGCTTATAAATCTTGGTTCTACCCTGTATGGGGCTGGAGCATTTAAAAAAAGCAGCATCTCTGATAACCCAACGCAAACATCTCCAACGGCCATTGATGGAGTATCCGGCGGAACATACTTTGGATCTGGAGGAATAGCGTAATGAGATCGCCAAATAAACCAGCATCAATGAATGAACTTATGGGAAAAGCAGGATCTGAGATGGAAATGTCCTTAAAAGATCTTCCAAAGATTCTTGGCGAAAAAATGCCAGAACTTCCCAGAAATAGAATTGGAAAGTTTAGATTAGTAAATGCACTTCAACAAAGATTTGGTCCTGGCTTTAAAAATATTCCAATGATTAAGGATATTCTTCACGAATTTGATGAGGAAGTTGATTTGGAAAACACTATTAGAGCAAACAAGAAAGGTCGTTCTTAATGGCATCACTTACAGAAGTTCTTGGAGCAAATAACGCTCCCCCGACTCAAGGAATAGATATATCTGGAAACGTTTCTTCTGGCTTAAAGGCCGGAATACAACTAGCAACAGCCGCTGAACAAGTGGATGCGCAGAAAACTCAACTAGAAGAGCAAAAATTACAATTAAATCAAAACAAATTTAAAGCTATTGATGGGATTCTTAAGTCTTTAAACAGAATGAATCCTTCTGTGGCAAAAATTGCTGCTCCAAAAATGAAACAACAGCTTCAAGGATATGGTGCAGATCCAGCAATTATCGATACAATGCTTGCCGATCCTGAGTTTGGAAGATCTTATGCATCTTTATCTTCTCTTCTTACTGGGGAAGCACTTAATGATCCAAAAAAGCTAGGATCTGCTTTGCAGCAAATGGAAGACGCTGGGTTGCTTCATGAAGGAATAACTTCAGCAATGGAGGCAAGAAAAAGTATGTTTGAAAGAGACCGCGCAGCACAACAAAATACACAATATTATGCTGGTCTTAAAAATCAAAAAGACATTGCCACAATGAACAACGAAACAAAACTAGCGAAAAACTCTACAGCAACTAATCAGCTCACAGTTGGCGACAAGGCCAGAGATACAAAGTTTGCAAAAGAATATTCTGGATTTTTTGATGCTGGAGGAGCTGCTGGAGTTGAAGCAAACCTTAGTTCTTTAGACGAATCGCTAAAAACTCTTGAGCAAGGAAAAACAACTCAGCTCGAAGGGTTTGTTCCTGATATCGTTGGAAATGCTGTTTTTCCACAAACTGCAAACGTAAGAACAAACATCACTGGAGTTTTAATTCAAGGACTAAAGGACACTTTTGGTGGACAGCTTTCCGATGGGGAAAGAAAAGCTATGGTAGAAAGTGCTTATGTTGCTTCGGCTGACCCAAAGGATAATGCAAAAAGAGTTAAAGCATTGGCTGATAAAATTAAAGCCGGGGCTCGTGCAAAAGAACTTGCTGGACAATACTTTGAAACAAATGGAACTCTAAAGGGTTTTAAGGGAACAAAAAGTTTTGACATTGGCGGAAAAACTGTAAACTTCAATCAAGGAGAAGCTGCTCCAACTGCAAATCAAAGATCTCAAGTAAGCGCAGATATTGAAGCAAAAAAACAAAAGGCTATTCAGGCTGGATATTCTCCAGCAGAAGTAGAAGCTTATGTTCAAAAACTAATGAATGTGGGGAAATAATGGCTGGAGTCGCAGGAATGGGAAGCCCTTCAAAAGTAGAAATACCACAACCAGAGGCTCCTCAAGCTCCTGAGCCCGTTGCTCAAATGCAAGCGATGCCTTCTGCTAAACCAAGTTTAGATGAAATTTTTAATGCTCCAGCAGATCAACAAGAACAGGCAAGACCATCTCTTGATGAAATTTTTGGAGCAACGGCGGTGGCTCCTGTTTACAATGGCGCAGAACCAGTAACTACAGACCTTCCTTCTGTGTCTGATCGTATTGGAGAGATTCCTTCTAGAGCAAAAGCTTCATTTGCTGTTACCGATAAGGAACTGCTTGCATCTTTAAAACAATCCTTTGGAGACAAAAACGTAAGAAAGGGTGAAGGTTATAATCCAGACATTGAATATCGTGGAAGCGACGGAAAGTGGAGAGTTTGGGATGCTGGAACAACGGTTGAAGACTTTACCGTTGATTTAGCTCGTCCGATCTTAGAAGAGATTCCGGCATCTGCTGCAACTATAGCATCTGGAATTCCCGCTGTTGGAGCCGCTTTAGCATCTGGAGGGGTTGCTTTACCAGCATCGGCGGCTGGAGTAGCTGCTGCTCGGGCAGGAGGGGCTCTGGTAGGTCAAGGATTAGGAGATCTTGCTCAAAAGGCTCTTGGTATACCATACGACCAAAATCGTTCAGCTGCGCTCGAATACGGACTCTCTGCTGCACTCGCTCCTCTTTCTGGTGCATTAGCTGATTTTGCAACTAAGAAAATAGCAGCTCGAGCAGCGGCAAGTCGATCAATAAAGCTTTTGCCTCCAGAAGAATTATATAAAACTGAGGTCTCTGGAATCAGAGAAGCTTTGGATAAGGTAAAGGAGCTTGGCGGCATGGATAACATCCCGGGAACAGATACGCCTGTTATGCTTTCTCATCTAAATCCATCAAATAAAAATGCATTAGAATTAACAAAAAGCGCCTCCGCCCTGAATGGATTCAAGCAGGTTCAGGAGCAAATAACACAAGGATTTCAAGACGCATCAAAAACATTTCTAAAAACTCTTGGCAATATTGATACTGAAAAAGCAACTGGACAAGAGTTTAAAAATTACGTCCAATCTGCAATTAAACAAGAGGGAGAAGCAATTGGGAAAGTCAGAGACGGCTTAATAGATGCCGCAGGAAACGGTGAGCTCCCGGTTCCAAATCTAAAAAACAAAGTAGAATCATTCGCTAAAGATATTGGATTTAATATTGATGGATCAACTGATGTTTCAAAATTAAAAGGATACTTGGTTGATGAGGCTGGTTATTCTAAACAAGCAGCAGAAGTAATCGTTAACAAAACAAATCGAATGCTTGAAAAAGTTACCAACAAGGAAGGCCGCATGACGGCACAAGAGCTTGTTGGAGCTTATGAGGAAATGAATGGATTATATAAAAATATATTAAAAGGTGGATCAGAAACAAGTCCACTTTTTAGACAAAAAGTTGGTGAAATGAGAAGGTTCTTTGCTGATGAGTTAATTGATAAAACGGAAGTCGTTTTAGATCCAGCAGCAAAAAAATCCTATCAAGCAAGTTTGTCTAGATTTAAAGAATTAATGGATTCATCTGATGAGTTTTCAAAATTGCTGGACAAAGACGCTCTGGCGTCAAGTTCATTGTCTAAAGCTATATTTTCTAAAGGAGTCGATGGATTAGACACAGCAAATGCAACTAAGGTTTTATTAAAAGATCGACCCGATCTACTAGATGATGTTAAAGGATCTTATTTAAAAGATATTATGGCTGAATCTTTCAATGAAGCGTCTCAAAAAATAGATTGGGTAAAATTTAATAAAAAATTGCTAGATCCAAAATCAAAAGAAGTTATGAATGCAATGTTCGGCAAAGAAGGAATTGATGGAATTAAAGCGTTTCAAACGGTTGCGCAGGCCATTGAAAAGGGAGATGTTCCGGCAGCTGGGTCCCCAAACCGAGTTACTTTTTTAAAAAACATGGCCTTGTCTTTTAAATCAATGCTTGCTACTGGAAACGCTGGGGCTGAACTTATAAAACAAGTTGATTCTAGCGACGCTTTGGCACAAATAATTTCAAAAGAAGGAATAGATAACTTTTTAAAAAATGCCCCTAAAGACTCAAAGCCTTTGCTTAAAAGTGTATTAACTGGAGCTGTTGCTGCCGCGCAAAGATCGGCACAAGTTTCAGAAGTTCCAATCAGAAGAGCCGGAAAGAATTTTAGCAAAGACAGAGCTAATGAGTTAAACAAAGAAAATCCATGAAATATTTGGACGAAACTGTAAAAGAAGATTTAGCAAAAAGCTCAACCATTTTACAATGTATTTTGTCCATTCTTGATTTTGAATGCAATAAGTTTCATATTCAACCAGAAGTTATATGGGCCAGAGCAAATTCTGCAATGGTCGATCTTGATGGAATAAACGAAGATGAAATAATTGATATTTGCATAAAAGTTAATAAACAATTTGCAAGAAAAGATAAGCGCCCATCTTGCTATCAAGAAGAACATAGAGAGTTAATGGTTAAGTGCGAATCTGTTTCTTTAGATGAATATGTAATGCTTATTTAGATGATCCACTGTCTCCGAGTGGAGAACTGTCTATAACTTTATAATATATTTTACCGTTATCCATTATTGGTTCTATTTTTCCCATTTCTTTTAACATTCTTAAATGATCCTCAAGCTGCGGTGTTGTTGCGTGTCTAAATGTAACTTTTGTTAAGTCTTGTTTTATCCAAATCTTTTTCTTTCTCATAATGTTCCAAACAAAAATAAAAGAAGTTAAAAGTTTGTTTTCTCCCTTCATTGAAAAAGCAGAGTACATATCTTTTTCTATTGATTCTAAAAGATCTTTTGCTGCTAAAAGGTGATTTGGGGTGACAATTAAATCATCTGAGTGATCCGCTGCAAGTATCTGTGAAAGCTTTAAGCAATGCCACATTTTTCTTGAATAATAAGATTTCATTTCTGTTTCTTGATCAATTCTTTCGTCTACTTCTTTTTGTAATTTATTATAAGCCTCTTTCCACCCAACCTGTGTTTTGTATCTTCCCTTTAGTTTGCTTATTTTAGAAAGATCTTCTACCAAAAGTTTTCTCATTCCAGATGGATCGTCTTCTGGATGGTCTTCATCATCCAGCCAACCAACAGAACTCTTCTCTCTTTCTTTTTGCGTAACAAAAATTACCCTCGAGGCAAAACCGCCCTCAATACCAGATTTTCCAATGGCTTCGTTTAGCCAAGACGGTGTTGAACAAGCAAGAAGACTTAAGCAGGGATTAAAAACGGTAATGTTTCCACCAGATATTGTACTTTTGTTCCATCCCTTTTTGTCTGACCAAATATTAGGATCTCCGCAATCATAAAAATCAGTTAATAACTCTTGTATTCCACTCAATCCCTTTTGATCGCCAATAGTAACTTTTGCCTCTGAAGAATATGCAAATAAGCTTGAGTTTTTATACTTTACTCCATCAAATTCAAACGTCTTTTCTTCTCCGGCTGCTCGCAACTGCTCAACAAGAGATGCCGCAGAAAGCTGGGTTGACATATATTTTATATCTTCTACTTCATATAATATTTCAGTCATGGCTCTAGTGGCAGTTGATTTTTTTGCAATACCAGAATCTGCCACAAGCATGATATACATGTTTGGATAAATAACCTGAACGCCATTGTAAACAAGCCATGTTTTTCTTTCTAGCGCGGCGGACACTCCTGATATTGCCGACCATAATAAAAACTTCTCTGGCGCTCCAACGTTTTTGCTATAGTCCAAAAAAGCCTGTATAAATGACGGGAAGTTTCGTTTAGACACTTTCTAATTTTCCCCATCTTTTTCCAATTGAGAATTCCATTATTGATCCGTCGAAATCCATACAAAGAACTTCTTCAATCTTGTCATCATCTATCTGCACTAGCACAGAATTTTTATTCCTTGTAATGAACTCAACATTTTCATTTTCCGAAAGAGAAATACAAACGTTCGTAATTAAGTCATTAGAGGAAGATTCGGGGCCAAAAGATAGTGCTCTTCTAAACATTGAATCATTAATTCTGTCGTAATAAGTAATCTGCCTGGTGTTGCTTTGAAGTGATCTTTTGTTATATATTTCTTTTTTTATTCTCTCAATTCTTGACCTCAACCCTGGAAATTCTTCAAACACTATTTGCATCATTCTTTTAACTTCAAACTCTTGATAAAAAATATTTGTTTTTGCAAAACATTTTTCAATAAATTGCTTTGGTGAGTCTAACTCGTTTGCGCTCTTAATAACCTGAGCAGCGATGCTTGCTTCTATTTTATTAATCAGCCATTCGTTTTTATTAAATATTTTTGAAGCAATGTATTTTGATATATCTTTATGCTTGTTTAACATATCCATTAATTTGTATTCTGGAGCATCAATAGAAATAAACCTTAGTTCTGGCTGATTAATCTTAATTTGAACAAATGTTTTACCATCGTCAGCAATAATACAGTTTTTAACTATAGCTGGCACCTTCGTAGCATCAAATCCTTTGTCAAAAATTGTTTTTTTCCCAATCCAAATACCGTTTTCGTCTGAAGATAAATCCATTGAAAATCTTATTCGGCCATCATCGTCGCATTTGAAGTTTAGATATTCGTCTGATTTTTTATTCAATTGATCAATCTTCAATATGTCTCGTATTATTGTTTCTTTTGGGTGCTTATTTTTAAGCTTCATCAACGCTGTTCTAGATGTTGTTTCTTTTTTCTTTGCTGTTGGTATTTTTATTCCAATTGCTTTTAAGGCTTCCTTTACTTGTTTTGGAGAATTAACATTAATTTTATTTCCGATTCTCTCAATGCACTCTTCATCGAAGCTTTGAGTTACTGACTCAATATCCCTTTGGGCGCTTAATTTCATTGACTCAAGCGTTTCTTTGTCTAAGCGGAACCCTCTGGACATCATTTCGTTGGCAATCGGAAATTGCTTCATGATTAAATTGAAGAACGGTTTTTCCAAGCCCCGCGCCTGTAGTGCCTTCGCCATTGATTCTTTCGCCGCAAATTGTCCCGTGCAATCTTTTCCGCAATATTCAAGATGGCTGCGCCAATTCCTAATATTATTAAAATCAGAATGATCGTCTTTCCAATAAGGATAGCGTGTATAAATTCTTCCGACATTATCAAGGCCCCTTTCTAAAGTAGGGTGTAGAAACTTCATAGCCCACATAGTATCAAAACTTAAATTATTAAACTTAATTCCGTATACAGAAGCCCATGTTGACTCAAAAAGTCCATTTTGTGCAATCTTTCCGATTGATTCAGATTGCCAAATTTTTCTATATAAATCCCAAAGCTTGTGAAACTGAGCTGGCGTCTTACCTTGAGGTGTTGATTCGATCACAATCGCCTCATACGGGCTTATTGCTATTCCGACTGTATTCACGCATCCATTTCCTGTTTCAACGTCTGTAGACACTTCTGTAGCGTTTTTAATAATATTTTCTAAATAATCAACTTGAAAATCAAAAGTACAATCAAGGCTGAGATGGAACTTTCTTGCGGGGATATTGAGCAGGGTAGAACTCATTTCCTCTTTTAATCTAGTGGCTCCGAAGCGAATATACGCAACGTCACTATAAGATCGTTGTATCGTTTCCATGTGAAGGAGGGGTACAACTTTTCTAGAACCAAACTCAGCCTTGGATGTTAAAATACTTAAATGATACTTTTTGATTTCCTCTATTCCAGTTATATATTTTAGCGCATATTCGCCAATTGGCACTATTACATTTGCTTTAGATTGATTTATTAGCTCTTTACATGCAATTTGCGCGTATATTTTTTGTTCTTTGTTAAAAGACGAAATCTTGTTTCCATTCGCTGATGTCGGATGGATAATTGTAAATGCGTAATCGCTAGACACAACACCAGCAGAGTTAAGGGCATTTATTAAAATATCTCTTCTCTCTCCAGATAAAATAGATTTTTCGATCGCTTCTTTTGTTCTCAAGAAATCAGATACAAACAAAATCTTAGCTTCTTTATTCCCCTCAAACATCGGAACCCCTCAAGATGAAAAATCCCTTTATTTTAGGAAAAGGGAAAAAACCCTCAGCTTATGGAGATGCAGGCCATTTGCTGATTAAACTTTTAATTCTTTGATCGCTTTTATTTCAGGATACTTAGATGGGGAACCATCTTGGTTTTTTCCCTCAACCAGCGTAATTTCTATTTCTGACCCTACAAGAAGGCTAAAATCTGTTGTTCCTTTTAATTCTTGGCCTGTGCACACCTTAAAAAAGGCTTTTAACATTCCAGCGCCTTTTCCAGAAGTCATCGTTCTATGCAAAACTTTCCAATTGTTAAAACCCGCAAGCGGTCCCTCAAGACCAAAAACTGTTAATTCCCATTGAAAATATTTTCCCGTCATCGCTTTGTTGTCTTTTAGATCAATTCCAGTAACTCTTGCTTTATATGTTCCGGCAGGAATACCGCCAAGCTCAACCGCTTCAGACAAGTCTGGGGTAATTAAAAATCTATTGTTTTCGTTTTGCATTTTAAATCCTTTTGTGATCACTAAATCACTGTTGCTTAGATTGATTTATTTCAATCTTATAATTCTCTTAATACAATCTTAGACCATTCTTCTTTTGTTTGCGAAGAATCTTTATCATATCCTTCAAATCTTAAAGCCATGTCAAACCCACAAATATTTTTTTCTATGTAATGCCCAAGATTAGCTAGATTCGCATCAATATCTTCCCAGTAAAAAGCAGGCAAATACGAGTTAACCTCTTGCTTAAGATAATGCTTTGTTCTCCAATGCATATCATACGATAGAAGAATCAGCTCTTCTTCTTTTGATAAACCTTTTGTGTGAATTGGATATCTTAGCTTTGGAAAAGATTCCATTATCTCTCCTTTATAATTTCTGAATAATTTGCTGAAATTTCCGGTGGGAGTTTTCTTTGTGTTCTGCAAAACGAAGTTCTTGAGTCAGCTTTTGTTTGCCAAACTGTTTTTCCGGATTGATCGTATTTTGAAAAATAAACTTCTTCAAAATAAATTCCAAGCTTGCTAGACATTTGTCCCGGCATTAATAATTCGTTTGTTATATTTCCAGTTGATTCGTCTTTTGATAATTGCGTGTGTCCAATAAATACAACATTGCAATCTAAAGCTAAAATTCCAGTAATAATTTGTTTAAAGTGTGTCGCCAATAAGCCATAATCTGATTGAGAATTTTGATCTATGTTTGGACGCTTCACTCCGGTTTGAGAAACATATCTGTAGTCTTCAAGAATTGAATCCGTAGCTGTAGTAATTGTATCTATCACTATCGTTTGAAACGGCAATGGCTGCTTGTTGTTTTGTAAATTATAAATAATCTGTAGATCTTCCAAAAACGCCTTCATTCTTGGTTTTCTTCCTGTTTTCTGATCTCCAGTAATTGGCATCTTCCCATATTGAGTTACATTAACGTTCTCCAAAATTTCTTTTTGATCTGAATAAAATTTTACTGCTGATGATATTTTATTGTCAAAATCAGCAACAAAAATTGGTTTTGGAAAAGTCATGCTATTAACTGTTTTTCCTGATCCAGATGCGCCAAGAAGCAAAACCTTTACATAATCTTTTTCAGATTGTAGTTCCGATAATTTCATTAAAATTTCCTTACGTTGATATCTACCCTATAGATATGTGATTTGACATTTTCACAATTGAGTTTTTATGTCACTAAAAAATAAAATCATTAACTCGTTGTGTTGTTGTAATAGTTTATTTTGTTTAAAATGTTTTTTGCTTTTTCTGTTACAGACTGAAGGCTTCGTTTAGAATCGCATTCGTGTCCTCGATCGACGTACCATTTTTTTTCATTATATATTTCAAAAATTGTTTTTTGTATTTGATTTATAAGATCATTTGCATTATCAAGTTTGTCTTTTTTTTTAGGATCTGCTGTTTGTTTCATTTCAACTCCTCAAAGTGTTCTTTTAACTCTTGATATTTGTGGTAAATGCGTCTCTTGCATACAATTCTATAAGCTTTCTTTTCCGATGCGCTCAAAACATCTAACTCTAAAAGCATTCTCATTGCGCTCAACCAGCACCACGGGGCATTGCTCATAATTCCCCTATATAATAAATATGGTTCATCACGTAAAAGTAATAGCCAAAGTTTTCGTGGTGATAATCGTCTGTTAAAATTAAGCGGTCGTGCTCGGCGTCGTAGTAGACGTATGTTTTGTTTGGTTTAGTCATTTATAGTACCTAACTTCACCACAGTACTCGCAGTAGTGAAAACATTTTGCATAAGCTTCCATAGACATTCTTTCAATTGACCAATCGTGAAATCCAAAAAAGCATTTAAGTCGCTGGGTCATTGTTCTTTTGCCTTTACAATAATTGTGTTGGTCAAAACTTTGGCTAATTTATCAATTTCTTTTGGATCATCGTACATCTGCACAAAGTAATCTTTACCAGCAACATTAAACTGCGCTGTTATGCCGCCACCTTTTTGACTAAGTTTTAAAAGCTGTTCATATAACCTAACAAGAATTTCGATCTGCCACTCTTCGCCACTGTGTAAAATTAAATTCAAAAGCTTTGCTGATTGTTGAAAGCTGTCAGGGCTATCAAAATCAAAAAACTTATCGTTAATTTTATAGAACAAGGCCGCGAACTCGTCGGTTGTTTTGTCCATTTTTTCTATTTGCCTTAATATTAGCTCGTTATTCATTTCAACTCCTCGATCTTTTTAAGTGCTTCTGTTGCTATTTGCGTATCATAGTCAATCGTATTTATAAGCTCTTGTATTGGCCACAATCCAATAGATATAAGATCAAGTCCTTTTGTTTCAGATACATTTTTCAACGCCTCAATTAAGATTGCGTTCTGTTCTTTTAGTTTGGCGATTTCAACCGATAACTTGCGATTAACTTCTCTCTGTCCTTCAACACCTATTTTAATAACTGTGTCTAATTCTTTTTTATAAAAGCTCACAATCTTCTCATGATTCTCTTTGTCGATGTTGTGCTGATACCTGGCGCCTTCAACAAAATTCACAGAAGGAATAGCCGATAAGCCGAATTCAAGGCAGTATTTTAATGCAGCATTTTCATCAAACTCAAACTCATGATTAGTCACAACCCCTCCATAATTTTAAATATTTCTTCAAGAGTTTCTTTTGCTGTTAAATTTAGCCTAACAACTTCACTAAAATAGTCTTTGTCTTTAATGTAAAACCTTTGTTCTTCAGCAATTAAATCCAAAGAGTCTTTCATTTTCTCAATCACACTCATCAAAAGCTCTTCACGCTTCTGCATTTGTTCGCATTCACAAATGTCACCTTCTTTTGCGGTCTGCATTTTTGATAATAGCTCAGCGGTTGTTTTTACTTTTTCTGACTTACTCATCCTCATTCCTCTCGTGTGGGGGTTAGTTAATACTCCTGCATTTTTCTGTATCGATACCCTTTGTGATACATTCTGCCTTTTTCTCAATAACTGTCTTTTGGCAATTGGACATAGAAAAAATACTTACCGCTATTGTTGAAAAAATAAGGTAACTATCCCCTCTCGACAAGTTAAGCATTTTTAATCCTTTGCTTAGCAATTCTGAAATACTCTTTTACACATTCTATCCCTATGAAATTACGTTTAAGTAATTTGGCTTGTTTACCAGTAGTTCCACTTCCCATGAAAGGGTCTAAAACCGTATCACCTTCGTTTGACCATGAGATAATATGCCTATATGCCAATTCGTCAGGAAATATAGCAGGGTGCTTATAAGCTTCCTTATCTTTAGTTGTACGCATGAATCCAGTATTGAGAGGCCATATATTATCCATCAACCTGTCTGCTTGCCATTCCATCCAGTCTGAAACTGGAGCATTGATTATGTTTTCCCGTTTGCTCACCAGGCTTTGTGGAGTGTGGTTTCGGAAAAATGAACCTTGGTCCTGACCGAGAGTAAATAGGTAAGAATGGAAATGGACATGACCGTACTCATGAGTGAGGGTTGTTCTAAGGCGATTCTCATAACGGTCATTTTCAGTTAACAGTTTTGAAATTTTAACGATGGGCTTTTTGCCGGGCTGAAAAATCGTTACTCCTTCGACGTCAGAACCGTATTCAGATAAATCTGCGTAACAATCTAAATAGTCCGTGTCGCGCTCGATTAAACTTTTAATATCTTCTGTGTCGAGTGGGAAATTCAAAGTTCTGTTTTTCGAACGAATGAAGTCCACAATGATTTTCTCACAGGCATGATCTAGTTCTTGTGGCTCGTAGTGAGGCCGCTCATTAAATCTGCCTGTCTTATCTTTCACATACCGCATTAGCGTTTTCCGCTAGTCTTCGAACGAAATGCAACAATTGCTTTGTCGAACTGTTGAGGAGAGAGTTTCCCTTTACGTTCTGGCTCAGGAAAACGGCCATTCAAATAATGTAGATAGTCTGCCTTTAAGCCAAGTACATCAGCAAACTGGCTCACCATGTGATCAGAGGAAGGACTGCGTCGATCATGTTCAATGTCATTCAGATACTGAGGAGATATTGGTTCGCCATCTTCTCGAATGATTTTTTCCGCGAGCTGTTTTTGACTAAGGCCAATCTTTTCTCGTGCTTCAGATACTGCTTTTCCGAATGTCAAATCGTCTGCCATTTTACCAACTCCTTCTCAAATCCGCTAATCCGCATATTATCAGATTTATTATCTGCTTTCAATAGTTTATTCTGTCTAGGTAATCGAAGATTGAATTTTTACTGTAGTAATTGGTCCCTCTATCAAATGAAATGATATTCCCTTGGGATTCCTCCTCGGATTCATAGTCAGCTAAAGCACAGCGCCATCCGACAGGCTTTCCCTTTTTCGTATTTCATCGCTTTTGTGGTTCCGTCCTTTTGTCTTGTGGTAGAAATCTCGTTAGTGTCTTTTCTGTAAATAGTAGGAACCCTCAAACCATTAAATGTTTTAGGTGGGCCATTTGAAATTACGAACATATATTCAAATTGTTGGTAATATCTGTTACTTGGTGGAAACGGATAACTATTCTTCTGATAAATCATGGTGTCGTGGATATTAAGACCTATCTCTTTGAAGTATAATGCTTGTCTAAAGCTACTGCCCGTTTCACTTCCCTTTACTGTGGCATCACCTACTACCCAAACAATAACACCGCCTTTTTTGAGTGTGCGTTTTAACTCGTTTGCTACTTTCTGAAATATTTCAAAATCCCAATTTAGGGAATCTTTATATGTTCGTAACTTATCGTAAGGTGGTGAAGTGACCACTAAATCTATCGAATTATCAGGTATTTCCTTTATTCGTTCTAAACAATCCCCAAACATCAATTTTCTTTTCATTACTTCCTACTTGTCGTTAAGGGATAGTTACCAACAAAAATCTCTACTTGTCATGCTTCATCCTCCGCGCTGTGCGCTGTTAAGTTTTTACTTTCCATTCTGAAATCAATTCAGCACCACACATTTCGCATCGAGCATGAAACAGTTCTACTCCATTTTCTTCAACCCAACTCATCTGTTTTACTCTGTGCTTACATTGCTCTTTAACTATAGGCTCGATAAATGCTATTCTGAATATATGAGTTGAGTCTTTGAATCTTTCGATAGTAAACGTGTGATATGTACCGAGAGATTCTTTACAATAATACTTTGGCCACAACTGAATCAATGAATATAACTTTTCATTAGCAATCATTGCGACTTTCTGTTCAATTGCAAGTTTTGAATCTCCAAACACGTTTTCAATTTGAAAATCTTCTGCCTTAAAATAATCCATTTCATCCCCTATCTATTTATTAAAAAGCTAATAACAATACTCTCCGCAATAGTGCCTAATGAAAAAATAACTATAAAAACATCCATAAATCATGTTGTGCCATATAACATAAAATAAACAATCCAGCTGCAATTATGATGAAATCAACAATTTCCTCTAGAGTCATTATTTTGACTTCTTTTTTGTTTTTTTCTTTTTAGTTAAGCCAGCAACATTTAATGCTATTGCAACCGCTTGTTTTTGCGGTTTTCCTTCTTTTATAAGATTAGAAATGTTTTTACTTACCGTTTTCTTTGATGATCCATTTTTTAATGGCATTTTATACTCCTTCGTATTTTGATTTAATTATTGTTTCTTTTAATTGTTTCGGCGAGCTACAAATATCATAATATTGACATGATCCAAAGTTATTACATGCGTTTGGACTATTCATTGGAAAGTTTTCATTTTTTATTGCTTTTAACATTCTTTCAACAGCTTCGACTACCGAGTTTTTTAGCTCAGCAAAATCTTCTTCATTTCTTTCTGTAGATTGTCTTGCAAACTCACATTTTGTTTTTGCAACTTGAATTCCGTTAACCAAAAAAGAATCAGTTTTTATTCCTAAGCATTTCTGTGCAGCCAAAATATAACCAGTGTATTGATGATTCGGTTTTATTCTATTGTAAAAAGCAGACCCTAGCGCTGCTGTTGTTTTATGATCAGCAATAAATATTTGTTTTGAAAGAGAGTTTTTTAAAATAATATCAATTGTTCCATGAAATACTATTACTTTTTCGTCATCTTCATGGATTGTGAATTCACATTCTTTTTCGATATACGGAAGACCTTTTTCGTCTCTCAAAACTTCTAATCCATCGTTTGCGTAATGCTTAAAATAAGCTTTAAGTATTTTTATTCCATTACCAAGAGACCTCTTGTCTTCGGAATCGCGAAACTTTAAAGCTTCTGCTGTCACAATAAATTCATTTATTGAATCAAGTGCGGTGTCGTATGTATTTTCTTTTTTAAGAACAGGTGACCCGATTAAAGTGTCAGCGATGATTGATTCTTTTTCTGTTAGTTGTCTTAAGTTTGTTGGAAGTGTGTACCAATGCTCAAGCGCTTTATGAATTGCTTTTCCAAAAGTTAGAGATTCGGCTTCAATGTTGTTTTTTAGCTTTCTAAGCAAAGAATACTGAGCTTTTCTCATGCAGTCGTTTATTATAGAAAGAGACGAAAAGTTAATACTTATCAAATCTCGACCATCTTCTGTTTTTGAAATATCGAGCATTCTTTTTTCTTTAGCTACTAATTTATTTGTTTGGGATAGATCCGGCGTTACTATCATTTGATTTTTTCTTTCTAGTTTTTATTTCTGGTTCCGGCTTAAGTGGCTTATTTAGTTTTTTTGCATATTCATAAAAAGATTCTGGTGTGTGATCTTCAAACGCTTTTGCTAAAAGTGGTATTTTTTTATTTTTCATATTTGATCTTCACCCATGACGACGACTATTTTTGGCCACTCGACTGGTTTTTCTATTCTTACAGATCGAGCTATTGCTTCACCTCTGGCTTCACTTATGTCTTCATAAAGATCAATTGCGTAAAACGGTTTTGCGTTCTGTAGATTTTCATAAGTATCTAATAATAAAACTAAAAACTTATTAAAATCACCTTTTACTGATTTGCTTTTTCCTCGTTTTACTTCTTTAGGAAAGTCGGCAAGGTGTTTATCAATGCGTTCAATTGTTGATCTATAAATTCGTCTAGGGACGTCCGTAGCCGGCTCTCGCTTTTCCATTATTTTACAATCCCGCGTTTATCGTTTTTACGATTTGTTTTATACTTATATTGTGGATTGAAATGTGTTCTAATATCAATTGTCGCGTTATTCATTACAGTTGCAACTAGCGCTTCGGAAATACTCTCTTTCATAGCAATATGTGTAATGTTTGCCATGCGATATTTTTCTTTTTTTATGTTGTCCGACTCTATATACATATGTATCGCGATTGTTCCTGCGTATTTCATTCCGGGCTCAGCTTTTGATTTTCCAATTCTATGAAAAATATCGCTTGCTGATTTGTCCAGTTGAAGTTCTTCTTTTTCAAGTGATACGTCTGGAGTTCCTAATTGTTCTACAATTGGCTTGTTAGGATCTATGATCCCTGATTTTCTATTCATTGAATGCCTCTAGTTTTAAGTGTTTTTATCTACTGCCTAATTTTTTTAATTCAGCTTCGGCTTGTAAATTCATTTCGTGTTCTTGAACCCAATCTTGAATTTGTTGGTCTGTTAGTTTGCACTTGCCCGAGAATATGTAGCGTTTGCCTGTAGGTGTTGAGCTGATGCGAATATATTTTAGTTCTTCGAGGGCGTCTGCAAGTTGAGCCACGTCTAGTCCAATCATTTTTGCTTTATGAGCTTTTTGTGAAAGGATTGTTTTAAATGGAAGTCCACCGCCCCATTGTTTAAAGTGTTTGTCGAGTTGGCTTGATAAGCCGTCACCGATTTGATTTAAAAGATCTAGTTTTTCTTTTTTTGATAATTCCATGTTTTTTCCTTATTGTTCTTTGTTACTAACAAACCTATTTATTGGCAAACTTAATATTCGACACTTCGTTTGTATTCAATTCAAAATTCGGTTTTGGCTGTTCTTTAATCAAATAATTCATAATCTCATATAAGTTTAGACTTGCGTAAGATATACATGCAAAGGCTGCGATGATTAAAGCGTATCTAGAAATCTCTAATATGTACCACAAGCGATCGTTCATATAACGTCCAGCCTTTCTATCTCGATCTCGTCTTGAAGCTGTCTTGCCTCTCTAGAGAGCTCTAAAACCATTTGTTCAATATGGATTAGTTTTTCAGCACAATTCTTAAGATGACTAAATTCAAGCGTTCTGAGGCTTAGGTTGGCACCATATATGGCTTGCTCCTGTTTTTCTTTATATTCCCCGATCGTTTGAATGATCGTGTTTAGTCTTAGTTGTTTGTCCATTTATCGATTCCTTTCAAAATCTGCTTTGTTTTCAGCGGCTGCAATTTGTTTTTCAAAAAATAACTCATCAATTGAATCATTGAAAATCGATTCTGCTTTTTTGAAAATCTTACGCTGCTCTATTTCGGGAAAAGAATCTAATTTGATTAGTTCGTTAGCGGTATCATCAAAAAGCTCTAATTCGGCTTCTGTTAGGCTGCAATCTTCAACGTGTCTTACACCCATCATGCAAGCATTGAAATCGATTGTAACCCGTATCTGGTTGCATAGCCCGTCTGTATTACGAGATTCGGACTCAAATATAAATTCGTCATAGTTTTTTTTCATTTTTAGACCCTTTTTTAATCGATGTAGATCCACAACTAGAACAGGTAAACCAAAGTCCTATTCCATTTCGAGACACTCTCTCAGCATTTTTAGTTGTTATTGTTTCACCACATGTGCATTTTTTGATCGTCATTATTCACTTAATCCTATTTTATATGCTTGTATTCGGTCCCATAGTTGCTTTTTAGTTATGTGTCCGCAACTGAACACGTCTTCAACTCCGCCGCCTATTGAACATATACGATGCAAACAGACTCCACCATATGCATAACTTAAATGATAATTTTTCAAGTTAGCTGTATGCTTACCGTTTTTTTGTTTAGTGTATGTCGATACTGGCGATTTTGTAATATTATTAAGACAGTCAACCAACATTTGTAAATTTTTTTCTGTAATTCTAGACATACAATACCACACTTGAAAAACCATCTCTTGAAAAATTATGAATAGCGTTTTCAATATCGTGATTAAATGAGCTCGGTTCTACAATTTGATGTACTGCTATCTTGTTATATAAACCAAACTGAGATCGAGGCTTTATTTCATAGTCTCTGAAATGCATTTCGTTTTCTAGCTTGTTCTTAATTTTTTTGACTAATCTATTGCGTTTTGATTTTTCGTTTCGCTCTTCTCGCTTCAACTCTTCAGCTAAAAACTTATCGCAAAGATTTTCCTCAGCTGTAATAATTAAAGA
>ERZ650308.140-NODE-140-length-40357-cov-8.025334_pt1 | contig 40357 bp, 49 predicted proteins | sample MGYA00376244_ERZ650308 | MGnify/ENA primary metagenome ERZ650308 (study PRJEB26733, sample SAMN07839295) | wastewater metagenome | biome: small river; feature: stream; material: water | place: USA: North Carolina | collected 2016-04-26 ... | reverse complement strand
GACGACGCCTACGCCATGCTCGACCGCATCACCGAGCGCACCGCCGCCGTGGGCCTGCACCGCTACGAAGTGTCGGCCTACGCCAAAGACAACCACCGCTGCTGGCACAACCTCAACTACTGGCAGTTTGGCGACTACTTAGGCATTGGTGCAGGCGCGCACAGCAAACTCAGTTTTGCCCACCGCGTGCTGCGCCAAGTGCGCAACCGCGACCCGCGCCTGTTCATGGACCACGCGCTAGACACCAGCCGCACCGACCGAGCCGTGGCCCAAAGCACCGAGGTGGCGCGCGCCGAGCTGCCGTTTGAGTTCATGCTCAATGCGCTGCGCCTGCGCCACGGTTTTTCGCTGGCCGACTTCACCGACCGCACGGGCCTGCCCGTGACCGCCATCCAAGCCGCACTGACTGAAGCCGAAGCCAAAGGCCTCATCACGCGCGACTTTCAACGCGTGGTGCCCACCGAACGCGGCTTTGATTTCTTAAGCGATTTGCAATCTTTGTTTTTGTCTGAGGCCTGAAGCAAAAGCGGGCCAAAGACACATTACAATGTCGGCTGAATTCAACTGGAAGCGTGGCAGAGTGGTTGAATGCACCGGTCTTGAAAGCCGGTGCATTGGTTAGCAAAGCCAGTAACCATGCGGGTTTCAGCAAATCGTTTCCGCAACTTGCGGAAATCATTTCCGCAACCCTTAGAATTTGAGTAATGTTTTTGGAAGCGTGTCCGAGCGGTTTAAGGAACTGGTCTTGAAAACCAGCGAGGGTGTGAGCCCTCCGTGAGTTCGAATCTCACCGCTTCCGCCAAATGCAAGAAGGGCTCCACACGGAGCCCTTTTTCTTGACTGGGTTTTGATTGTCAGCGTGTCGGCTGGACCACCTCACCGACCCGGCGATAAACCTTCTCAGTGATTTCGTGCTCAGTGTGGCCAAGCAACTTGCTTGCGTGCTCAAGCGGCAATTCGGATGCTGCCTTGGGGCGAATGTCGCGGAACTGGAAATCCTTGATGCTCTTGGCCAACTCCAAATTGTCAGCTTCCGTGGCCGCCTTGATGGCAGCGGCACGGGCATCTTCAAAGCGCGTGCGCAGCGTCCACTTGTTGAGGGCCACGCCACTTGGGGTGGCAATTAGAAAGAGGCTGGCCACTTTGCGGTCGCGGGCGCGGATTCGGTCAATCACGCGGCCCAACTCAGAGCGCACCCCTTTGTTTTCCAGCATGATGCGCAGGCGCTTCTTGGTTTTGTTCTGGCGCACCTCAAGCGCACCGTCCTTAATGTCGGTGAGCATCATTTTCAGCACGTCGGCTGGCCGCTGGCCCGTGAGGTAGTTCACGTCCATTGCGTCCTTGAGTTCGTCGCACGCGTGGGCATAGACGGCGGCCCAAATGGTGTCGTTGGCGTAGAAGTCCCGGGGCTTTTCCTTGTTCTTGCGCACGCCCTTGACCGGGTTTTCCTTGGCGGTGTAACCCCATTCGCGGGCCATGTTGAAGACGTGCGAGAACATGGAAATTTCCCGGTTGGCTCGCACTGGTGCCGCGGCCCCGCGCTTGTCGCGGTATTGGGCGACGATTTGCGGGGTGATGGCGTCGATTGGGGCGGCGTCAAACACAAGGCGCAAGTGCTTGATGCTGTCGAGATTGTCCTTCTGCGTGCGAGGCGCTTTGGCGGGCACAACGTCGCGCACATAGCGGTCGAAAATGAAGCGCATGAGACCAGTTTCGACTGGCGCTTCCTTGCATTCCAGCTCTGCCCATTTGCGTTTGGCTTCGTTCAAGTCGTTGCCAAGTGGTATCTCAACGCGTTTGCCTTCGGCGTCGCGTCCGTTGTAGTAGAACGATTCCCAAACCTTGCCGCTTTTGAGCGTGCGCGAGCGGCGCAGCATACGCGGCGGCAGGTCTCGATGGTTGGTTTTCGGTCTCATAAAGTCCTCAGCTTAATGCAGAAAAGTCGGGTTTCCAAGCGGCGGGTTGAATGCCGTTGGCCGTTGGGGTTATACCAGCCATGCGCATTCGTGCGTACCAGCGGCTCACCACGGGCCTGCCAGCGGCATTGGTGACATAGGCCCAGCCCTTCTTGTCCAGCCATTCTTTTTGGCTGGCAATGTGCTTGTAGCCGGTGACTTCGCCCAGCTCGTCGGCGTTTAAGAATTCGGTTTCAGGCATGGTTTTCTTTAGGTGTGCAGGTGTGAATGTGCGGCGTGTCGGACCGGAGCCAAAACTCTTGGCCGCAGTCGGGGCACGCGACCTTGCCGCGCTTGCCGTAAAGCCGCTCCATGTTTTCGCCGTAAGCCGTGTGATTGGTCGGGCGTGTTTTTCCGCCTTTGCCTGCCTCACGGTGTTGGATTGGTGGGTGTTGGTCACTCATGCTTCCCCCTTAATGCCGTGGGCAATTGTTGTTTTAGAAGTTATCTGGAATGGGCTGTTTTTAAATATGGCACTCCAACCAAGCGCAAGAACCGCAAGCAAAACGACAGTCAAAACTTTGTCTTTAACCGTGTTTGGAACGCCGCCAATGTTGTATCTACCAAGCGTGTCGAACGCCACCAAACACCAAGCCAGTGTCAACCATGTAAACAGGCCAACCGTTGCAATGAAGCCAATAATTTCAAACATAGTCACTCCTTAACGCCGTGGGCGGCTTCGATTGTTGGCTTGCCACAGTTGGGGCAAAACTTCATGTCGTTGGCTTTTGGTACACCTTCGGTGAATGTCCACATTGCCCCGCAATCTGCTTCCCATGTGTCAGGCATGTTGGTGTCGTCGTGCTGTTTCCATGTGCAGCACTCAACGCTGTGCGCTTGCTTCTGACAGCACTCACCAAACTCGCCGCAGTTGTCGCACTTGCGTTCTGTGACTACGAGTTTTGGTGGTTGTAGGTAGAACTTTGTTCCGACTGGAAGTCGTAGGCTTGATTTCCAAACGACATGAGCGTAACCATCGAAGTCAACAATCTCTCCAACAGGCTCATGTACGCTTACCGCCGTTTCATCGACACGTTCTTTGTTCATGTCGTTTGGTTTTGTCTTCGCTGACGAAATCAAGCTGTCGTAATTTGCAGGAACCCCAATGTTGTTACTGCCGCATTCAAGGCACGCTACAGGCTCTTTCTTTGGTTGTGCGTTCAACTGAGCTGTCAGCTCATCAATTCGGCGTTTTAAACCACGCTCAGTAATCCAAAACGCAGTCGCTTCGCAGAATCGAGCGCATGGTGCTGGGTGCCCTCCCTTTGCTTGCAGTTCATGGCGTGTAGGCTCGCCATGCTTGACCATATCGAGGTTGTCCTCACAATGGTATTGGTCTTGTTGCGGTGTGCATGTATGGATTGATTCACTGAACAAAGATTTGCCGCAGTAAACGCAGTTCCCAAGTGGTTTGTTGTTCATGTTCTTCTCGCTTACTGAATTTCCCAAAGGCTCACTGGGTTGCAATGCACCTTTGGGTCGGCGGCCGTGGTCCAGCCTTTTTTCACAATGAGCTTGGCGCGTGCTGCCTTGAGCATCACGCCACCCCAAGCTCGCTTGTCGGGTGGTGTTGGTAGGCCATGAAATTCAGCATGGGCACGGACCAACTCACTGGTGAGGTGTTTGCCTTTGCCAAGCATGTTGGCCAAGGTCTTGAGCGCATCAAGTGCGTTGTCTGACCAGTTGGAATTCACGCGGTTGGCGTGGTCGACGGCACGCGTGATGCCGTGGTCTCGGAGTGCTTGAGCTTCATTCATGGCTGTGAACCTCAGAATGGAATATCGTCATCCATGTCGTCAAAGCCGCCTTGTGCTGGCGCTGGTTGACGTTGTGGTGCTGGTTGGCGTTGTGCGGGCGCGTGCTCGCCGCCTTGTTCGCGGCCACCCAAGAGCTGCAACTCGGTTGCCACAATGTCGCAGGTGTTCTTTTCCACGCCCGTGGTCTTGTCGGTGTAAACGCCATATTTCAAGCGCCCTTCGACATAGATTGGTCGGCCCTTCTTCACATACTCGCCAGCGATTTCGGCCAAGCGGTCGTAGAACGTGACGCGGTGCCATTGCGTGTCTTCGATGGTCTCGCCAGAATTTTTGTCTTTGCGGCGGCTGGTGGTGGCCACGCTCACATTGGCCACGGCTTGACCGCTGGGCATGTATCGCACTTCGGGGTCTCGGCCGCAGTTGCCGACGATGATTACTTTGTTGACTGATGCCATGATTTTTCTTTCTTATGCAGCGCGTGCGGCAATGCTTCGTTCTTCTTTGGCCAGCACGCCGGGGTAGAGCTGGCCAGCCTTTTTGAATGCGCGGGCTTGCGCACCCAAAAACTTGGTTTCAGCGGCAATGCACTCGATGGGGGCTTTGCCTTCGGCCACGGCCTTGACCAATGCCATGAGGTCGGTGACTTCTGCGCTGAATGTCGAGCGGCTGCTAATGCCTGAGACCTTGGCGGGCGCTTCGACGGTTGGGGTGACTGTCACGACGTTGGCAGTCATTGCGGCCATTGCCGATTGTTCTTGGGCGGCCTGAGCGGCTTGCATGGCCTTGGCCGCAGCTTCTTTGTCGCCAGCTTCGGCAGCGGCTTGTGCTTCGGCCTGAGCCTTGGCAGCGGCTTGTGCTTGCTCTCGCTCGATCTTGGCCAAACGCTCGCGCTCGATGCGGGCTTCTTCTTCGGCCTTGCGGCGTGCTTCGGCTGCCAAGCGCTCTTGCTCATTGGAGTAAGTCACCATTGCACGCTTGAGCGTGGCTTCGGCTTGGTCCAAATACTCTTTGGGGGCGCGGAACAAATCATTGATGGCCTTGACGGCTTGATTGATTGGCCCGGTGATGGCGGTGCGCTTTGCTTCAACTTCTTTTTGCAGAGACTTCACTTGCATGAGGTCGTCGCCTGCCAGCTCAAACATGGTTTGGCTGTCAATCACATAGTCTTTGGCATTGGTGAGTTGCTTTTGCGCTTCGGTGGCCAGCACGATTGCGGCGCTGGCGTCATAAGTTACTGTGTCTGTTGTTTTCATTTGGGGACTTTCAAAGGTTGGGGGTAATGCGGTGACGTGTGCACCAGTTGCGCACGGTCAAGAGAGAACAGAAAACAGGCCAGTCAGTTGGGTCTTCATAGAGCTTGGCCACATAGGTGCCGTCGCCCTTGAGCTGCACGGCCATGCGGTGAATGACGGGTTCTTCAATCGCCTTTTCATAGGCGACGAGCTGGGGGCCTACACTGGGGTAAAGCTCAATCGAGCTTTTAATGTCGAGCAAGGTGCTCATGCCATCCACGAAACCGAAGCGGTCCAGCGTCCCGGCATAGCCAAGCGTTTTGTTGTGCACTTGCTTTTCGATGTGCACCCACTTGGCTGAGTGCTCAGTGGAGAACTTGCGCCATGCCATGAGGTAAGGCACCAGTGCGGGGTCGAGGGCAATGAGGTCAAGCTCGCCCAAGTCGTCCAGCTCGCACGCCTTGTGCACGGCGGTACCGAAGTCAGCGGCAGCTTGGAGAACGTGCGGCGGCACCATGTCCAAGTTGGTCAATGGCTTGAGTACCGTTGTCACGCTGGGCACCACGTTGCCGTTGTAGCGGTAGGTGTGCGTGTCTTCGTCGAAGGTCAAGCCGCTCATGCCACCACTGCCTTGATTGCGTTGAAGCCGTCTTTGGTCAAGCCGTCGAGCGTGTCGCCTTTGTCGAGGCCAGCGGCGTCGCGTGCTTGTGCAGCGGTCCAGTTTTTCGCAGCGATTTTTTTTGTGAGGTATGCAATTTCGCCCGTGGTGGCAGGCTCATTCGTTTGGGCTTGCTTGGTGGCTGCCTTTTCAGGCTGCGCGGCGGCTTCTGCCTTTGGTGTTGCGTCAGTGGCTTCGGATGGCTTGCGCACTGGCATCTTGACTTCTGGCTTGCGGCCAGTCACTTCGCCCGTTTCGCCATCAATCACCACGTCGTCGTCGTGCAGTGTCTTGCCAGCCATTTCGTCGGCAGTTGGTTCGCTGCCAATTTCAGGGAAGGCTTTGCGCAAGGCTTGTGCTTCGGCGCACTTTGCGATTTGGCCGTATGGGCGCTTTGACCACATGGCATTGGGTGCGATGCTTTTTTCTTGGCCACCACGCACCGCGTAGTTTTCTTTCCAAAACTCTTTTGCGGTGAACTCGGCCACGTCGCCACCTTGCAGGCGTCGCTTGACGGTGACACGGCACCACTGGGGATAGGTAACGCTTGCGCCGCCAATGGTCTCAGTCACGTCGGGGCCATAGTCGGGCTCAGTGATGCCAACGCAGCCCGTGCGTGCAGCCTGCGTGCGATACAAGCCAATGCCGGGCATGATTACGTCGCGCATCATCTTGGTCTTGCCATCCCACATGGGGACGATGTGCACAGGCTTTTGCATGGGGTCCAAGCCGCTGGCTTTGCAGTAGCTCAAAACCATCTTGATGGAGCTGACGCTTGCGCCGGGGTAGAGGCTGGTAGCTAACACCTCAATGAGTTCGCCTTCGTTGAGTTGCAGGCTGGTGGATTCTTGTTTGGTAATTGCGTTCATGGTGTTGCCTTAGAAAATTGCGAGAGCCAGCGCCAGCACGCATACAGCGGCAATGGCAATGAGGGTTTTAGTGGGGGCGGTTATCCAGTCCCAAGGACCGCTGATTGGCTCGCCCAAATCAAACGCTTCTTGGTGGCCTTCAACGTGGTAAATGCCGCATGTGTATGGCGTGGGGCAGTCACCCAAGCCGTGCGAGCAGTTGCACTTTGGATTCATGCCGACTGCCCCAGTTGAGCGGATGGCACGCCATTGCTATTGACACAACGGAGCTGGCCTTCATTGGTCCAGCGGTGCGTGAAACCGGGTCCATTCAAGCGCACACAGATTTCGGTGGCGGCACGCTCGACGCGGGCTTCTTCGGTGGCCATGCGCGTGGCGTCGTTGAGCTCTTGTTGGTAGAGGCGTTGGCTTTCGACTTCATCGGGGCCGTCGAGCAAGTGAGAGCAACCCAAAGCCAACGCAAAGAGAATGGCCCACAGCCAGTTGATTTGTGTCTTGCTGAGTGTCATTGCATTGATTCCCAGCGAGCCACAGCCAAGTCGAGGTTGTGTTGTTCGGCTTCCTTGCGAATGTGCTTGGCATATTCACGCTCAAGCGCCTCAATCACAGTGGCAGACAAGAGGTTGAAAATTTCTTTGCCTTCGACATAGACGTGCCACAAGTTCGTGGTGCCTTCGTCAAAGTAGCAAACCAACTCGGCGTCACTGTCGTGGCTGTCGTTGGCAACGTAACGGTCAAGGTCGGGATGCAAGTTGGCCGCTTGTAGCTGGTGCTGCAAAACGGGGCGGTTCTCAAGGTTCATGTCCACTCCATACTGGTGTTTCGGTAACGCTCAAACACCTGAAATGCACGGGCTACAAGCCCAAAACCCTTCGCTCTGCGTCCTGTCACGTTCGGGGTTCGTATCGCTTCCCCTTGGGTTTCGCTGCGGTGTTTGCTGCGATGAACCGAATTAAACCATAGTTCATTGATAAAGTCAACCATAGTTAAGTGGTAGACGAAAAAAAACCCGCCTAAGCGGGCCGGTGTGGTGCTTCATCGACAGTTTGTAATAGCCTGATTACCGTACATGCTAGTTGTGCAGTTTGTCCCGCCACTTCCGTATGCGTTTCTGAACCCGTTTCCTATGCCTTGTAGCATTCCACCGATGGCTTGCCTACGCGCAATATCTTGTCTTTCTTCTTCTGCAAAGGCCGCCTGTCTTGCGTCCTCCTGATCTTTTGCTGCTCTTATTTCTTGTTGCTCTTTGTCTCTTGCTTGTAACGCATCGTGGAATCTTTTTGTTCTTAGTTCAAGAAGCTCCTGCGCTTTTTGGGATGTTATTTCTTTTTTTTCCATCCGTTCTGCGTAGCTCAAAACAGATTCGTAGTACGAATGTGTGAGTGTGTCATTTGGGAAATATGCTTTTGATGCAGCCAGTATTTCTCTTGCGCCCTCTGAGACTTTTAGCTTACCAGTCTCGACAGATTCAACAATAGATTTTTCTTCCGCTCTAAATCTTTCTATGCGACTTTCAGCTCTTGCTCTTTCCATATAGTTGCTTTGAGCAAAAGTGGCGGTTGCTGAAACAAGAAGAAAAATAGCAAAAAAAATCCTCATACACGGTCACTCCTCCAAGTTAAAAGAACCTTACCCAGAACATGAAAATCCATGCCATCTGTTATCTCAAACGGGTCATAGGATGGGTTCATGCTCTTGGCTCTAATGACAAGTCCCGCAGACGTCGGTATGCGTTGCAGCTGCTTGATGTACCCATGCTCACCGATGCGAAAAAAGTAGACGCCATCACTGGTGCAATCCGTTACGCCTTTATCCATTAGAAGCGGGTCGCCCGGATTGAACATGGGCTGCATGGATGAGCCAAAACCAGTGACGATACAGAGATTGTGGATGCCCGTATTTGACGGGACATTCATTCGCAACCATTGCTCGTCAACGTTCCACGACTTAATTACCCCAGGTGGCTGCTCATCAAGCACAAGCCCGTTATTCCCCATCGCTCCAGCAACATCGTATTGATGAATAAATCTTGTTCCGTCAAGGATTTCATTGACAGTTCGAAGAGGCCCGGTTACTTCCCCTTCGCCCGTTGCCAACCATTCAGCAGAGACGCCAAGAATTCGGGCGGCCTTCTGATTGTTTGAGGCTGTGAACGCCTTTGTTTTCCCATCAAACGCCTTTTTAGTCGCCTGATAAGAGATTCCAAGCCCATCCGCAAGCATCTGGATAGTGCACCCGGATTGCTTGGCCGCAAGCCTTAAACGTTCGCTGTAATCAACCATAGTTGCTCATCCTATACTGTTTTAACTGAACAATAGTTGCTTTTACTCCTGAACTATGGTTTAATCAAGTTCATGAGCAACATTACCAAACAAGAAGCCATCGCACTATTGGGCGGCTCTGTAAAGAGCGCATCACAGGCTATTGGCTGCACAGTTCAAGCAATTTACAAATGGCCAAGCGTTTTGCCTTCGCGCATTGCGGACAGGGTGATTTCCGCGCAGATACGAATGCAAGGATCCCGACGTCGCAAACCCCCAACTGGGCGTGGATAAGTCATGGCTGGGGACTGGATAAAGATGCGCGTGGATTTGGCAACAAGTCCAAAGGTTGTCCGCATTGCGTCCGCATTGCGTGCGGACAGGTTGCGCGTTATTGGCGGACTTCATGCGGTTTGGTGTCTGTTTGATGTCCACTCAACTGACGGACGTTTGGACGGTTACACGCTCGAAGCGCTCGATGACCTGATTTGTTTTCCGGGATTTGGAGCTGCAATGTCATCCGTTGGATGGCTTGAAGATGAAGGCGAATCCCTTTGTACGCCGCGCTTTGACGAGCATAACGGCCAGTCAGCAAAGCGTCGAGCCACTGAAACAGAGCGCAAACGAGAGGCCCGCAAAGTGTCCGCACCTGATGCGGACAAAAATCGGTCTAGAGAAGAGAAGAGAAGAGAAGATATATCTTCTACTGACGTAGAAGATAAGAGCGCAAGCGCACAGCGGGACAAGCCCGCCGTTGCCACCAAACCAGAAGGCGTGAGTGATTCGGTTTGGAAAGATTTCTTGGTTGTTCGCAAAGCCAACCGAGCACCACTCACCAAAACCGCACTCGATGGCATTGGCCGTGAAGCCAGCAAAGCAGGCATCACGCTTGAGCAAGCCTTGTCGATTTGCTGCGCCCGTGGCTGGCGCAGTTTCAACGCGAGCTGGAAGTGGCGCGACGATGCGCAAGAGGCGGGCTACGAAACCCCGTACCAACGCGCGATGCGTGAGCGCGTGCAGGAAATGTCCCCATCCGTTGCCCGCCGTGCGCCAACGCAGCCCATGCAAGCCGTTGAGTTCTTTGAAGGCCAATCCATCGTGGTTGAGACCAAGCAGCTGGGGGTCGAGCCATGAGTTTGCCGATGCCGTGGGTTGACAAGATTTTTATGAAGCTGGGTTTGGTCTATGGCCGGGCGTTGTTGTCGCAGTACGAGGGCTTTGACATTGACGACGTGAAAGCCGACTGGGCGCATGAGTTGGCCGGGTATGAAAACCACCCCGATTCAATCGCTTTTGCGCTGCAAAACCTGCCAACGGACAAGCCGCCAAACGTCCTGCAATTTCGCGCCATGTGTCGCAAGGCACCGCCACCAGTGTTCAAGGCGTTGCCATATCCCGAACCGGGACCGGAGCAACGCGAAAAGGTGCGCCAAATGCTTGCCGAGCTGCGTGACCGCATGACTGGCAAAAAGGTGGGGGCGTGACATGCGAACCTGCGAACAACTTGGAATCTGCCAAGGCCGAGGCTGCGCCACCTGCGTGTCCCGCGTGCGAATCAGCCGCGAAGAAGCCATTGAGCGGAATTTACCGATTTACATGCGTGCAGTGCTGCGCCCGGCTGGTGCTCAGTGCGCACCCGGACAAGCGGCAAGCGTCAGCCATGTTGGCAGCGATTGCGAGATTTCGGGAAAGCCCTTCGCGGGCCGACGTGTTGGAGTGCGTGCGCCAACACCTGACGAAACACCCCTCAGCGCCGAAGAAGTCCGCGTCGGATTGAGGGCCGGGGTTTTATGAAGGCCGTACTTATCAAGACCGAAACCGGGTTGCGCGGGTCAACGTCCGTGGACCATGACGCGTGGGAGAAATTCAAGCGCCGATTGCTCACCTTGAAGCCCGGCACCTTCCTGCGCATGGAGTGGGCGAAGCCGCGCAACGGTAAGCACCACCGCAAGCTCTTTGCCTTGCTCACGCTGGTGGCCGAAAACTCCGAGACCTACGACACCACGGCCAAGGCTTTGGTGGCCATCAAGCTGGTGGTTGGGCATTACGAGCCGTTCATTGACCCGAAGACCGGGGAATTGCTGCAAATGCCCAAGTCAATCGCCTATGACGCGATGGACCAAGACGAATTTGACGAGTTCTATTCCGCAGCGATTGACGGCGTGTTGCGCTACATCCTGCCGCACATCGACAAGGTGCAGGCCGACCGCCTGATTGACATGATTGTGGCGGGGTGGGCATGAAGGGACGCACACCGAACAAATCCGAGAAGGCATTGCACAACGCAATGGCCGCGCTTGGCTGCATTGCCTGCCGCAAGGACGGGATTTTCACCGAGCTGGTGAGCATTCACCACATTGACGGACGGACCAAGCCGCTGGCGCACCTCATGGTGCTGCCGCTCTGCGCTGGCCACCACCAAGAGAACACCGGGGCACCCGGCTTGATTGCCGTGCATCCGTGGAAAAAGCGATTCGAGCAGCGATATGGCACCCAGCTTGAGCTTTTGAAGGAGTGCATGGCGCTCATTCAGGGCGATGGCGTCGTGATTGAAGCGGGGTGGTTGGCATGAAGCGAATGCTCGACATGGAAGATTTCCCAATGGGCACCCGCGTGACCACCCCAAGTGGCCGCACTGGCGTTGTGACCAAACACCGTGGGGCTGAAAGCAAGCTGGACCACTTCCAGCGCGTGACCGTGCTCTTGGATGGCAAGCGCAAAAACGATTACGTCACCTTACAGCCGCACCTACTTTTCATAAATCCGCCAGAGGGCGAAGACACACCAAGAATTGAACCATGCAAGTAACCCTGCCATTCCCCTCAAAAGAGCTGAACCCGAACCAGCGCAACCACTGGTCGGTGCTGGCACGCGCCAAGAAGAAGTACCGCGAATTGTGCTGGGTGCTGGCGCTGAAAGCAGGCATCAACCCCGAAGCCGTCCAAGGCTGGGAGAAGGCCGACGTTCACCTGAACTTTTACCCGCCAGACCGACGCGCCCGTGATGGCGACAACATGCTGGCCGCCATGAAAGCAGGGATTGACGGCTTGGCCGACGCCACGGGCATGGACGACAAGCATTTCAAAGTGACCTTTGACGTGTCCGACGACATAGGCGGCATGGTGAAGGTGAGCATTACCAAGAGGGAGCCAAAGCAATGATTAGCAATTTCAAGAGTTGGACCATGCGCGTGCCAGTCGCACGCCCGGTGAACACCGACATTCTCAAGGGCCACTACAACGGCAAAGAGCTGCGCCCGTATGAAGGCCGACCCGGTGCCAATGACGCGCTGGCCATTCCCAGCCGCATGGGCAATGAGCTTCGGTACCGCGATGGAAAGGTGGTGGCAGCATGAGTAAGAAAAACACAGGTGGCCCAGCTTTTCCATGCGAATGGGACTACATCGACAGCAACCGCCAAATGGCCAACGGAATGACTTTGCGCGATTACTTCGCTGCCAAGGCAATGCAGGGGATGTTGGCAAACCAGCACCCATATCAAGCCAGCGATGAGCACATGTTTGCTCGTGATGCTTATGTGATGGCAGACGCCATGCTGAAAGCGAGGGAAGCATGAGCGCCGTAATCATTGATCCATGCTGCGGCAGCCGAATGATGTGGTTCGACCGACAAAACCCAAATGTGATTTTTGGTGACAAGCGCAGCGAAACACTGATCGTGACGGACAACAGCCGGGGCAACGCATCCGGTACACGCACGATCCACATTGCACCTGACACGATCATGGACTTTCGCGCCATGCCGTTCGCTGATGGAACTTTCAAGCTGGTGGCATTTGATCCGCCGCATCTGGTTCAGGCGGGCCCAAAGTCGTGGCTGGCCGCCAAATACGGAAAACTCAGTGACGATTGGCGTGAGGATTTGCGTCAAGGATTCGCTGAATGTTTTCGTGTGCTGGCCAACGAAGGCGTTTTGGTCTTCAAGTGGAATGAAACACAGATCAAGTTGCGCGAAGTCTTGGCCCTAACACCGCACCAGCCCTTGTTTGGTAACACCAGCGGGAAAAAGGCAGGGACGCATTGGTTGGTTTTTATGAAAGACGGTGCAGCATGACCAAGTTGCCACGACTACCAAACAAAGGCAACACGCTAGAAGCCAAGTACACCGCCGATCAAATGCGCGAGTACGCGCTACGCGCGATTGCCGATCTAGAAGCCGACTTCAAAGCCTACAAGGATGGGTCCGAAGAAGCGTTCCGGGTGGTCGCCGAACAGAAGCAGGACCGGGAAAAGAGAGTCAGGCAACTGGAATCCACCATCCAAAGCCAGCAAGCGCTGATTGTTGACCTTCGCGCAAAGGGGCAGGCATGAAGCTGAAACGAATGACCTTGCGGCAACTGCCTGTTGGCACGCGGTTCTATTTGGTTCGCACGATGCAGCGATTCAAACTTGTGAGCGCAGGACCAAGCCCCATGGGTGGGTACAAGTACACGGTACTACGGGACGGAGCCGATCACGCCACCACGCTTCACCACTCATGCCATGTGAAGCCAATCTTATTTGTTGAGGTGCCCGCATGTTGACACCGAAGCAGGAAGCATTCTCCGCAGGCGTCGCGTCCGGTTTGTCCCAAGCCGACGCCTACCGCCAGACCTTCCCCCAGTCCGTGCGCTGGAAAGACAAGACCGTGCATGAGAAGGCAAGCCGACTTGCCGCTGACGGCAAGGTAAAGGCAAGGATTCAGGAGCTTTTGGACAAAGCAGCCGATGCCAATGAGGTGACGATTGAGCGAATCGTGGCCGAGGTGGTCAAGGTGGCATTCGCCAACCAGCGTGACTTGATGAACTGGGGACCGCAAGGCGTGAAGCTGAAATCCAGCGACGAGCTCACCGACGAGCAAGCCGCTGCCGTGTCCGAGGTGAGTGAATCAGTAAGTGCCACAGGCGGAAGCCTAAAGCTCAAGACCCACGACAAGCTGGGAGCGCTGCGATTTCTGGCTGAGTTGAAGGGCTATCTTGTCAAGAAATCCGAAATCACCGGGGCCAACGGCAAGGACTTGATGCCCGAATCGCCCAAGGGCGTGCTGGTGGTGCCCGGCGTGATGAATGAAGCCGACTGGGAGAAGATGATGGCCAAGCGTGCGAAGGGTGACGCGTGACCGCTGCAACAGAGTGGAAGCCGCTTCCAGGCGCTCAATTCCAGTTTCTCACCTGCCCGGTGTACGAGGCATTGATGCACGGCACCCGTGGTGGCGGCAAGACCGACACGCTCTTAATGAGCTTTGCCCAGCATTGCGGCAAGGGCTTTGGCCAACACTGGCGTGGCGTGCTCTTTCGCTTGACCTACCCACAACTGGCAGACGTGGTGGCAAAGTCGCGCCGCTGGTTCTCGCAGTTTTTCCCGGAAGCCAAGTTCAACAAGGCCGATTACTACTGGGAATGGCCCACGGGCGAAATGCTTTTCTTTCGGTATGGCGCGAGCGAAGACGACTATTGGAATTACCACGGCCACGAATACCCGTGGCTTGGGTTTGAGGAATTGACCAACTGGCGTGACCTGGGCTTCTACGAGGCCATGCACTCCACCTGCCGCTCAAGCTATCCCGGAATGCCGCGTATGGTCCGGGGCACCTGCAACCCGTTTGGCAAAGGCCACGGGGCAGTCAAAGAGCGCTTCCAGCTTGGCCGTGACGGTGCGCCATCCGGTACCGTGCTGCGCATTGAGGGTGCCAAGCCGCGTGTGGCCATTCGCTCCACCATTTACGAGAACAAGGTTTTGCTGGCCAATGACCCTGACTACTTGGCCACGCTCGAATCACTGAAAGACCCCAACCGCCGCAAGGCGTGGCTGGAAGGGGATTGGGATATTCACGTTGGCAGCTTCTTGGAAGGCGTGTGGGACGCCAAGCGCCACGTCGTTGAGCCCTTTGCCATACCGTCAACGTGGAAGGTTTGGAAGTCTATGGACTGGGGCTTTGCCAAGCCTTATGCCGTGTATTGGTTCGCACTGGACCCTGACGGTGTTCACTACATTTGGCGCGAGCTTTACGGCATTGGTGACAAGCCCAACGTGGGCAGCCGTGAGCCAGCACAGAAGGTGGCCGCAAAGATTCGCAACATTGAAGAACGTGACGAGCGCTTGGGCTATGAGTACCGCTTGAACCTTGCCGACCCGGCCATTTTCTCGAAGATTGGTGCCGACCGTTCGATTGGCCAAATCTTCCGTGATGGTGGGGTGAAGTGGCTAGAAGCGTGGAATGCCAAGGGCTCACGCGTCAACGGTGCCCAAGAAATCATCCGGCTCTTGTCAGAAGACAAGCTCAAGGTGTTTTCCACCTGCAAGCACTGGATTCGCACCATTCCCAGCATTCCACCCAGTGACGACAACCCGGAAGACGTGGACACCGACGCCGAAGACCATGCTTGGGATGCCACGCGCTATGGCGTCATGCGTCGCCGCCGCAACCCTGACGAACAAATATCCGCCGACCCTAGTGATTCGACTTACAAACATGAAGACGGCACCTATCAAATGGAAGTGTGAACATGGACCAAGAAAACAAACCCGACGCGACAACTGGATACCGCGAGACACCAGAAACCGACGAGCTGGCGAAGAAGTGGAATCAACGCATTGCAAACGCTCGCACGCACTGGGAAAAATTCCACAAGCGCGTGCGCCACAACCGCAAGACCGTGGCGGGCTTTGACTGGAATGCAGAACCAACGGGCAAGAGCTTTTATAAGCCACGCGCAAACCTGATTCACGGCACCATCACCGCAGTGTTGCCCAGCATATATGCCCGCAACCCTGAAATCAGCGCGTCGCCGCTCTACAAATCCGAAAACCTCAAGCTCTTTTGCCACACCATCCAAACGGTGACAAACCGTTGCTTGGAGCGTGCCAAGCTCAAGAAGCGAGCCAAGGCCACGGTGCGCTCTGCGCTCACTGCCAGCTTTGGCATTGTCAAGGTGATGTACCAACGCGACTTGCAGCAAGACCCGCACATTCAATCGCGTATCAACGACACCCAAGACAACATTGCCACCATTGAGCGCTTGCTCGCTGACATTGAAGACCAAGACCAACGCGCCGAGCAAGAAGCCAAACGGGCCGAGTTGCAGCAGCTCTTGGCCTCACTTGAGCAAAACGTCGAAGTCGTGGCCGCCGAAGGCTTGGTGATTGACCGGGTGTTGACAGACAACTTTCTGATTGACCCCAGCGTGTGCGAGTTTGCCGACTACATCGACGCGGGCTGGCAAGCGCAAATCATCCCCATGAAGAAGTCCGAAGCCGAGGGCACCTACAAGCTCAAGCTGGACAAAGCCAAGGCGTACCAGTCCAACGAGCAAAAGAGCAAGAACGACAACCGCATTGCCAGCGGCAGCCAAGCACTCGAAGAAGACAAGCAAATTGCCATCATTGAGATTTGGGACAAGACCACGAACCGCGTTTACACAATGGCCGAAGGCTGCGACTACTGGTTGCGCGAGCCGTTTTCACCTGCCAAGGTTGGTGAGCGCTGGTACCCATTCTTTTTGCTGCCATACCAAGAAGTCGATGGCCAGTTTGTCGCCCCCAGCTTGGTGGACCTCACCGAGAAGCTGCAAGAAGAACACAACGACGCCCGCGACAAGTTCAACGACCACCGCGATTTGGTCAAGCCCGGCTGGGTGGCCAGTGGTGACATTAACGAGAAGTCCATCAAGCGCTACAAAGACAGCGAGCTTGGCGAAATCACGTTGATTGACACCGAAGGCAAGCCGCTGGCGCAAATGATTCAGCCCAAGCAGCACCCACCCATTGACCCCGTGGTGTACGACACAAGCGCCGTGCGCTATGACTGGGAGCAAGTCACCGGGTTGCAGGATGCCGCCCGCTCTAGCGTGGTCAAACCCAAGACCGCGACCGAAGCCAGCATCATGCAGCAAAGCCTTTCTGGCCGCGTGTCCGAATTCCGTGACCAAGTGGAAGACTGGTTGCAAGAGTTGTCGCAGTACGCCGCGCAAATTCTTTTGATGGAGCTGACGCCCGCACAGGTCGAGCGAATCATGGGCCCACACACCAAGGGCACGCAAGACATGGGTGGAATGCCCGTGGAAGTCATCACCGACAAGGCGTTTGACTGGCCCGAACTGTCACGCGACCAAGTGTTTGACATGGTGGAAATGCAAATCCGTGCAGGCACCACGGGCGCACCAGACAAGTTGGAGCAGCAAGAAAACTGGACCAAGATTCTGCCGCTCATTGACGGCCTCATTGGAAAAATCATGGCCGCGCAAGCGCAAGGCGCAGACACCCAGCCGCTCATTAACTTGTTGAGCGAAAGCCTCAAGCGCTTTGACGAGCGCTTGGAAGTTTCGCAATTCATCCCCAAGCCACCAATGGCAGCCATGCCAGCTATGCCCGGCGCTGGTGGTTTGCCCATGCCGCAAGCGGCAACCGTTTAAGTTTTTTAACCCCAACCTCAAGGAATCACCACTATGCCAATTTGGAAGCAGCGTTTGTTTTCGCGCCTTATGAACCCAGCCGACGGGGAAGGCAACGACCTTGGCGGTGGCACCGACACGCAAACCGTGGACGATGCAACGCAAGACGACAGCACTGACGAGCCAAGCGCCACGGAAGAAGCCGCGCAGGCACTCACCCAAGACGACACCAATGCAGAGCTGCCCACGGACAAGCCGCAGTCATCCAAGATGCTGGCTTTGCTCGACGAGATTTCTGTCGACAAGCCTGCCGCACCCGCTGGTGAAGAAAAGCCCAACGAAGAAGTCAAGCCAGAAGACGAGCCCAAGCCTGCCGCCAATGCTGACGAAGCCAAGACGGTGGAGCAAGAAGAAGCTGAGTTGCTGGATGGCGTGAAGTCCGAGCGCGGCAAGGACCGAATCCGCCAAGTGTTTGCCGAGAAAAAGCAGCTTGAGCAGGACATGACCGAGTTCAAGCAACTGGTGCAAGGCACTGGCATGACGCCACAAGACTTTGCGCAGACCTTGGAGTTTGGCCGCTTGGTCAATTCAGGTGACGAGAAAGACGTGCGCGTGGCGCTCGAAATGCTCGAAAGCCAACGCGCCATGTTGTACCAGCGCCTTGGTGTTGAAGCGCCCGGCGTTGACTTGCTCAAGGACCACGATGACCTCAAGCAAGCCGTGGACAACATGGAAATCACGCGTGAGCGTGCCGTGGAGTTGGCCAAGTTTCGCAAGAGCGAAGCAGCCAAAGCGCAGCAGCAGCAAGAAGTGCAGGCCACCACCCAGCGCCAGCAAGAGTTTCAGCAGACCGTGCAAAGCGCAGCGGGTGCGATGGAAGCCTACCTCAAGACCCGCGCCAATGAGGTGGACCACCCAGCACGCATGAAGGTGATTACCGCGCACTTTCAAAACCCGGCCAACCTGCAAGCCTTCATTCAGACCTACCAGCCAAACCAATGGGCCGCGACCATCAAGATGATGTACGACGGCATTGTGGTGCCACAAGCCCCGGCTGGCCACCAACCCCAACCCATGCGCTCGCGCCCAACCCAACTGGGTACGCCTGCCGCCCAAGGTGCCACGCCGATTGACCGATTGGCCCAACGCCTTGACAACATGGGCATTTGAAGATGCTCAGATTCATCAAGTCATGGTGGATTCGCCGCAGGCTCATTAAATCAGTGAGCTTGCTTCAACGCGCTGGGTTGCATGTGATTCGACTTAAAGAAGTTGCTGGCACCCAGTACCTAATCAAAGAGGACGGCACCATGCTCAAGCTTGTGCCACGCAAATAGCCAACTTTCAGGAGAAAACGACATGGCAATGACAGACTTAAAAATCACCAAGACCGAAGCCAAGAATGAGGCGAAGAAATACGCCATTGCTGGCCCCGGTGATGGTGAGCGTTATTCATACGGAACGCGCTTGACGCTTGACGATGCAGAGCTCAAAAAGCTGGGCATTACAGAGCTGCCAGCCGTGGGCACCGTGCTCATGTTTGAAGCCAAAGCAAAGGTGATTAGCTCGCGCCAGTCAGCAAGCGAAAGCAGCAACAACCGAAGCATTGAGCTGCAAATCACGCACATGGATTTCGAGACCGATGAAGGTGCGGAAGAAGTCAAAGAAGGCGAGTTGACCCGTGGCGAAGCGGGTGCAATGGGCCGCGTCGCAAAAAAGATGCAATCAATGTGAAGAAATATCCGGCGGGCTATTGACTGCCGCATATATTTCTCTCACCAAGTCCTGCATTGTTGTGCCGACTGAGTTGAAAAGAGCGTAAGCGGGGCTCGCCACCCGCAACAACCCAGCCAGCACTTCAATGCGGAACATGCCTCAATACCGCTGTCACCGCTGGGGTCGCGTCCAGTAGCGCAAAGCGTTCAAGGCCAAAGCTGTACCCGAAGTCGCGCCGGGAGCCGAGAAAGCTAAATTGACGGGTTTGCGTCCCATCACGGCATGAAAGGTGTTTTTTCAACTTTCATTCGGAGCAGTGACATGCCTATTTCATCTCAAGACCTGCAAGAGCTGGCCAAAGTTTCTTTGGACGAATACTTGCGCAATATGCCTGTGGACCAAATCGCCACAGAGCGCCCCCTTCTCAAAAAGCTCATGGAAGGCCGCAAGACCTTCTTGGGTGCCAAGCAAAACGTCGTTGAAAACGTGCGTAAGAGCTATGGCTCCAACTTCAACTGGGCTTATGGCGAAGACGCAGTGAGCTTCAACAAGCGCAACACAACTGAGCAAGCCGCCTTCCCGTGGCGTCGTGCCGTTGACGGCCTCTACATCGACCACGACCGCCTGTTTGGCGCTGGTATCAAGGTGCGCGAAGGCCAACGCGGTGAGTTCAAGTTGGAGCAAAACGAAAAAGTCCAACTGTTGAACCTGTTGGACGAGCAAATGGAATCTTTGAAAGAAGGTTTCTTGGCCAAGTTGGACCTCGAATTGCACCGCGACGGTACGCAAGACGCCGACGCCATTGCTGGTTTGGACGTGTTGGTTTCGACCGCACCGACAACTGGCGTGGTTGGTGGCTTGGACAGCGCGACCGCTGCCTACTGGCGCAACTACGCTAAGACCGCGATTGCCACTGGCACCGTGGGTACCTTGGCGCAGGAAATGGAAGCTGGCTGGCGCAAGTGCATCAAGAACGGTGGCAGCCCCAACTTCATCTTGGCAGGTGGCAAGTTCATCGACGCATACCGCAAGGAAATCGTCGTCACGAACCAAGCCAACGCTGGCCAAGTGAAGACCTTGGACGCTGGCGTGGGTTCTGGTGTGAACACTGGCCTGTACTTCAAAGGCGTGGAAATCATTTGGGACCCACAGTTTGAAGAACTCGATGCGCTCTCAAGCCCAACCGTGCAATGGGAGAAGCGTTGCTACTTCTTGAACACCAAGCACTTGAAGTACCGCGACGACGACATGGACATTGTGACCCCCACACGTCCACACGACGTGTTGGCCATGTACGCAATGGTCAACCTGCGCTGCGCACTGTCAACCAGCCGCCGCAACGCGCAAGCCGTCCTGTCAATCGCTTAATCAGCGCGTGACAAGAAGCACCCCGACTGGATAACCCCGGTCGGGGCTTTTTAAAACCCAAGAGAACGTCGAGGAATACATGACAACCGTACCCCTGATTCAAGTCACCATTCGCCGCGATGCGAACACCATCACGCCAGTGAGCGTGCCACCTTACGAGCTGACTATCTTGCGCAACATGTTTGGCAAAGAGAACGTCACCGAAGGCGAGGAAGTCGGCACCTTTGAAGTAGAAGCCAATGGCGAGCATGAGCGCCTGAGCGCCAAGTATGGCCAAGGCAAAGTCGTCAAGGTTTACGGCGACGACGACGGCGAGCGTTTGGCCGAGTTGGTTGAGAAAGCTGCCGTGAAGGTCAAAGCCGCTGGCAAGACCGACGAAGAAAAGGCAGCCGAGAAAGCCGCCAAGGAAGCTGAAAAAGCAGCCAAAGCCGCAGCACAAGCCGCTGGCAAGTAATAGCCCCGATTAGGAGCAACGAGAATGCAGCCGCAACAGTACGAACGCACGACCGATTTCACTGAGCGCGAAGGTGACGACACCGACCACGCCAGTATCAATGCAGAGTTTGATGCGGTTGCTCTCACCACAGACCAGATTCGTGAGAATTTGGCAAAGATTCAACGCGATGACGGAGCCCTGAAAAACGGCATCGTCACCGCTGACGCGCTGGATGATTCAGCATTCGATGCGGTACTGGTGAACGTCAACGCAGCCGTACAGGATGCCCAGCAATCCGCGTCAAGCGCATTGACTTCGGCCACCACGGCATTGAGCGCACGCGACGCTGCCATTGCAGCCAAGACGGCCTCAGAAACTGCCCGTGATGTAACCATCCTCAACGCCAACAATGCCAGCGCAAGCGCGTTGGCAGCGTCCAACAGCCAAGCAGCCGCAGCACTCAGCCAAAGCGATGCAGCGGCAAGCAAGGCGTCGGCAACAGCAAGCCAAACGGCAGCAGCAGCCAGCGCAGTGAGCGCAGGCAACAGCGCAAACACGGCAACTACACAAGCAGGCATTGCCACTAGCAAAGCAGCAGACGCATTGGCAAGCGCCACGGCCAGCGCATCAAGTGCCGCTGGCTCACAGACTGCCAAGACAGCCTCAGAAACAGCCCGCGACGGCGCACAAACTGCCCGCGCCGGGGCAGAGGCAGCACGCGACACCGCAGTGGCAGCAAAAGACGCGGCTCAGGTATCGCAGAGCGCAGCTTCTTCAAGCGCTTCAAGCGCTGGTACGTCGGCCACAGCAGCGGCAGCGTCGGCAACTAGCGCAGCCACAAGCGAGGCCAATGCACTGGCCAGCAAGAATGCAGCGGCGGCCAGCCAAACGGCAGCGGCTACGAGCGAAGCCAATGCGCTTGCATCAAAGAACGCAGCGGCAGCCAGCCAAACAGCGGCAGCCACCAGCGAAGCCAATGCAGCGGCCAGCTCAGTGAGTGCGGCAAACAGTGCAGCGGCAGCGGCTACCGCGCTCGACAACTTTGACGACCGATACCTTGGCCCAAAGGCCAACGACCCAACACTGGACAACGACGGCAATGCGCTGACTGACGGCGCGTTGTACTCCAACACAACAACCAAGAAGATGCGCATTTACTTCAATGCGTATGGCTGGATTGACGCATCAAGCGCGTCGGTGGCCACGTTGGTGACTTATGAGTTTGTCGCATCAACGGCAGCGCAAACCACTTTCAGCGGCAATGACGCCAATGGCGTTTTGTTGAGCTACACGGTCGGCTCAGAAGTTGTATTGGCCAACGGCGTGAAGCTCAAGCGCACCGTTGACTACACGGCAAGCAACGGCTCAAGCATTGTGCTCACCGACGGTTTGGCGATTGGCCAAGAGCTTTCTGTGCTGGCCTTCGGTGCATTTGCAGTGGCCAACACATACTTGAAGACTGAGGCCGACGCAAAGTTTGTTGGCAAAGATTCATCCACTGGGGCGGCTCAGTTGCCATCCGGTACTACTGCACAACGTCCTGCGACGCCGACTGTTGGACAGATTCGCTTCAACAGCACAACGGGGAGCACAGAGGTATATCAAAACGGCATTTGGAACTCTTTAAGTTTTTCTTACAGCGCTGACTACCTTGTTGTTGCTGGTGGCGGTTCTGGTGGCGGCTCAACGATTGGTGGCGGTGGCGGTGCTGGCGGGTACTTAGCAAACACAACATCATTTGTCCAAGGCACATCTTATGCAGTAACCGTTGGCGCCGGCGGAACTGCATCAAGCTCTTCGGCAAATACAAACGGAAGTAACTCTTCAATCGGTTCGTCAATCATTGCGATTGGCGGCGGTCGAGGCGGCAACAACGCCCCCGATCAAACAAGTGGCGGCTCTGGTGGTGGCGCTGGCGACGGCTCAGCTGCGGCTGCTGGAACTGCGGGCCAAGGCTATGCAGGTGGTATTGCTTACGATGCTGGAGCTAACTACGGCTCTGGTGGTGGTGGTGGTGCAAGCGCAGTTGGCGCAAACGGCACTTCTGCTGGTGGCGGTAATGGTGGAGCTGGAGCAACTTGGCTTAATGGAAGCACATACGCTGGTGGTGGCGGTGGTGGATGCTATCCAGCCGGTTCGGCTGGAATGGGTGGCGCTGGTGGCGGCGGTTCCGGTAGCTCAACACCAGTTGCAGGTACTGCAAACACAGGAGGCGGTGGTGGCGGTATTGCAATCGGCGGTAGTGCTGGAGCTAACGGCGGCTCAGGCATCGTAATCATTCGCTATGCAGGCTCACAGCGCGGCACAGGCGGAACAGTCACAAGCACAGGTGGCTACACCTACCACACCTTCACAAGCTCCGGCACATTCACGGCATAAGGACGAGATATGGGAAACGCACGAAAACTATCTCAAGGCGCTTTGCTTTCATGGACGACGGCAGGGCGTCCTGCAAGTCCGGTTGATGGACAAGTTGGATATAACACGACCATCAACAAAATGGAGGTATATCAAAACAGCAGCTGGGTTTCATACGCTCTTTCATATTCACTTGAATACTTGCTTGTTGCTGGTGGTGGTGCTGGTGGATATGGCGGTAGCTCTGAGGCCGCTGGAGGTGGTGGAGCTGGTGGATTTATTGCTGGAACGGCTGGAGTTGTAAGCGGAGCTTCTTTCCCAGTCGTCATTGGCGCAGGTGGAACAGATAGCGTTTCAATGAATGTCAACGGAGGTGTTGGCACAAATTCAACCGCATTTGGTGTCATCGCAATCGGAGGTGGTGGTGGTACATCGGGAGGCTCTGGTACTCCCAGTGGTTCAAAAAACGGTGGCTCTGGCGGTGGAGGAAACGGCTACGCTGATAGAAACGGTGGCTCTGGCACATTTGGCCAAGGAAATGCAGGAGGAACAGGTCAAACGGGTAGCCCTTATTACCCCGGAGCTGGCGGCGGTGGAGGCTCTGCCGTTGGTGGTTCACCAGCAAATTCAAGCTCTATTGCTGGCGCTGGTGGTACAGGTTACACATGGCTCGATGGCTCCACATATTCCGGTGGTGGAGGCGGTGGAAGCTGGGCTGGTACTCGTTCATCTGGTGGAGCTGGTGGCGGAGGTCAGGGTGGAATACCCGGCATCGTTGGCGGGAATGCAAATGCAAACTCTGGCGGTGGCGGTGGTGGTGGAGCTGGTTTAACAACCGACACAGCTGGAAATGGCGGGTCAGGTGTTTTAGTTGTTCGCTATCCCGGCGCTCAAAAAGGAACTGGTGGCGTCGTAACAAGTGCTGGCGGCTATACCTATCACACATTCACATCATCCGGCACGTTTACAGCATAAGGAGCAATCAACATGGGACATTTCGCAAAAGTAAACAACGGCGTCGTCGAGCAAGTAATTGTTGCCGAGCCTGAATTCTTCGACACATTCGTGGACAGCTCGCCCGGCCAGTGGATTCAAACCTCATACAACACGCATGGCGGTGTTCACGCCAATGGTGGCGAGCCGCTGCGCAAGAACTACGCTGGCGTGGGTTTCACCTACGACGCCCAACGTGATGCCTTCATTCCACCCAAGCCATTTGCAAGCTGGGTGCTCAATGAAGACACATGCTTATGGGACGCACCAGTGGCAATGCCAACTGACGGCAAGCAATACCAATGGGACGAAGCGACGACTTCGTGGGTTGAAATCACAATTTAAGAGAAGCTGACGCAATGCCAGAAAAAGACCCGACTTCGTACTCTTTGCTCACATACGCGTGGGTTTTCATGTTGGCCATATTGGGGGGTGTTGTGAATTTCATGCACAAACTAAAAGCTGGCCACACCCGTGTTTTTAACTTTGTTGAATTCATTGGCGAACTGGTGACTAGCGCTTTTGCTGGCGTGATTACTTTCTGGCTTTGCGAGAACGCTGGAATTTCACCTTTGATGACTGCCGCCTTTGTTGGCGTATCTGGCCACATGGGAAGCCGGGCAATCTTCATGCTGGAAAACTGGCTAAAAGAAAAATTCCCAGCGTAAGGACAAAGCCATGAGCCAAGCACCAGCCTACAACCGCACCAAAAACTTTCTCGAAAACAACTCGGACCGAACCGACCACGGTTCATTGAATGCCGAGCTGGACAAGGTTGCACAGTCAATCAATACGCTACGCGCCAATGCGGCAGCGATTCAAAAAGACGACGGCACGCTGGCCAACGCCATCATTACGCTGGCCAACTTGACCACCGAAACCATTGCCGCGCTCGCCATCCCCGGACCAACTGGACCACAAGGCCCAACAGGTCCAACGGGCCCAGCAGGTGCGCAAGGCGTCAAGGGTGACACTGGTTCGTCATTCGATGCTGACGTGCGCGACATTGCGGCCAACAAGGCGCTCTACAACTTGCAGCCCAAGGGTTTCTCATTCTTGGCAATGGACACCGGGCTCTTGTACTTCAAGCTATCTGCGACAAGTGGCGACTGGTCTACGGGTGTGCAGTACGGCAAAGGCGAGACTGGCGCACAAGGCCCACAAGGTCCACAAGGCTTGCAGGGCATCCAAGGATTGCAAGGCATTCAAGGTTTGACTGGTGCCAAGGGCGACCCCGGTGACGACGGCTTAAACGGTGCAGTCACTTCGATTGACACCACCACAAAGACAGCCAGCTTGGTTGGCCGCAGCTCCGTGAGCGCTCGCTTGGTGCTGACTTCTGGCGTGCTTTCCATCGTGCTGACTACCGCGTAAAGGGAAAACATGAACGGACTGGCACAACGCAACAAGACCTTTGGCGAGCTACTTTCCGAGCTTCGCGCACGCTTGGGCTTTGTCACCCAAGGCTCTGCCTCAAAGGGCAATGAAGCCGTGCTCAAGAGCTACCTGCAAGAAGCGCACGAATATGTGTATGGCGAGCTTGAGCCGCCTGCATTGAAAAAGCGCTCAATCATCACGCTGCAAGCCAACTCGAATTTGTACGACTGGCACGACGACACAAACGACGAGGACATTGACCCCGGCCAAGTGCGTGCCATTCACGTCAAGGTATCGGAAACCATCCGTGAGCCATTGACACAAGGCGTGACTGAAACCGACCGCTCGAATGCAAGCATTCGCCAGCAGCCCAGCAAGTACGACACGCTTGACGGCCAGCTTGAGGTTTGGCCAACACCCGGCCAGCCCTACGACTTAATCATTGAGCACATTGCAGGCAAAGGCCGATTCGAGCGCATGAGCGACCGCCCAAGCGTGCCGGACCGCCTTGTTTTCTTGTACGCACTGGCTAACGCCAAGGCGCACTACCGCCACCCCGATGCACAAGTGCCTGCAAAGACTTTTGAAATGATGATGTCAAAAGAAAAGAGCAAGCAAAAAGAAAACCAGCGGTATTTCGTGAGCACTGGTGGCGCGTCGCGTGATGCACAAGTGGCACGCACTGAGAGCGGCTACACCCTGAGAGCGTAAGCACATGGCACAAATCACCTTCGACCGATTCGACTTAGGTATTGACCTTCGCAAAGGCGCGTCCGTATCAGACGCCAACCGCCTGCGCGAAATGAAAAACGCCTATGTCACCACGGGCTTGGCCACACAGAAGCGGCCCGGCTTGGTCAAGGTAGCCGACTTGGAAGCAGGCACCAAAGGCTTGTTTGCAGCCTTCGGAAAGTTGCACACGTTTTATGGCAGCGGCACGGTGACGCACGCCAATACGCTATTTCAAGCGCACAAGGTCCAATACTCCGGTGGCGCTCGCCCAGTTGCCGACGTGCCTTATGCCGACGTTTTCAACGCCTTCATTTACTGCGCGGTGCAGTACGACAACGGCACCGTCGAACACCACTACCTTGACGGCAGCGCGGCCACACACATTGCCGACACGAATTGCCCGGACACCAAAGGCGTGGTCAAGTTGTCGTCAAAGCTCTTTGCAATCAATGGCGACACAGTGCGCTATTGCAAGACAGGCAACCCACGCGACTGGTCGGCAGCAAACGATGCTGGCTTCTTGCCCACCGGGTTGAATTCACGCGGCGACCGCTCGACCAACGCCTTGGGCATCTACCAAAACAAATTGGTGGCCCTGAGCCGTGACGGCGCACAAGTGTGGACCGTGGACCCGGACCCCAACAACATGAAGCTCGACGACATTGTGGAGAATGTGGGAACCAGCTTCCCGCGCTCTGTGGCGTCCGTGGCTGGTGACTTGTACTTCCTGAGCGATTACGGCTTTCGCTCAATCACCACGTTGCAGCTCACAAGCAACTTGGCCGACGTGGATGTGGGTTCACCCATTGACGCGCTGGTGCGACCAGAGACAAAGGTGGCCGGGGTATTCCCACGGGCCTTCTATTTCTATGGCACGGGCCAATACATTTGCGCCATTGGCAACCGCCTTTTCGTGTACTCAATCAGCCGCACCGCAAAAATTGCAGCGTGGAGCCAATACTTCTTGACCCAGCCAGTCGATGCTTTTGCAGAGCTTGGCCAAGAGCTTTACATCCGAAGCGGTGACAGTGTTTACAAGCTCGACCCTTCGGTGAGCACTGACGACGGCACGCAATATGAGGTATTGCTCGACCTGCCTTACATGAACTTCAAGACGCCCGGCCAGCTCAAGCGCATCTATGGTGCCGACTTGGTGATTGATGGCAAGTGCGAGTTTTCCGTGGGCTTTGATGTGCGCGACCCGGATGCATTCACCACCCCGGTCAAGATTAAAGGCAACACACGCCCGTCGGGAATGATTCCGGTCGAATGCAGCGGCACCGAGTTTGCCTTGCGTTTTCGCAACTACGACGCCAAGCCATTCAAGCTGGACGCGGTGACTTTGTATTACGACGTTTTGGGCCCGGTGTGATGAAAGTCACATTTATCACCAGCCCTGAGCTTTTGGCACAAAAATTCCACTTGGCCGCACCATTGTTGCAGCCAGTGATTGACCAAGCCGCTCGCGGTGAGTTCACGGTGCAAGACATTGAGCGCTTGACCGCAGAAGGCAAAGCAATCACGGCAGTGGCAGAGCTGGACGGCAAGGCCGTGATGGCAATGGCATTCGAGTTTGTGCATTACCCGCAAACCGTTGCCGTCAACGTCATGGCGCTTGGTGGCCAAGGATTAGATGGCATTGCCAATGAGTTTTGGGCCAGCTTCAAAGAGTGGGCAAAACTCGCCGGGGCAACAGTGATTGAGGCTTCATGCAGCGACGCAATGGCGCGAATGCTGGGGCGAATTGGATTTGAAAGTGTTTACCGCGTTGTACGCGCAGAGATTTGAGCAGGAGAGAAAACGATGCACACACGAATGACAATGGAAGAACTGGAAGCCGGATTGTCGGCAGAGTTTGGCGGTCCTGCCATTGGCGCGTGGCCACGCAACAAGGGTGAGCGTTTGCGCCCACACAAAGGTGGCGGTGGTGGCGACGGCGGCGCTGGCCAACGTGAGGCAGAGCGCCAAGCACGCATCAAAGCTGCGACCGAAGAAATCAACAACATTTTCAACAACAAGGTCAAGAAGACCGGGACGCGTCAAGTTGCAGACTATGACGGCGAAGGCAACCCAATTACCCGGACTGAAACATACGACTATTGGGCAGACGGCGACCCGGCCAACGCCCGTGAAAACATGTATGCCTCACAAAAATCTGCCGTGTATGACCTCAACAAAAAAGAGGTGGACCGTCAAGCAGTTGAGGCAGAGCGTGCCAACCGATTTGGCTTGGCTCGCAATGGATTGATGGGTAGCTCTGTGGACGTTGACAGCAACAAAGAGCTTGACCGTCGCACCAACGAAGGCTTGATGCGAGCTGGTGGCATTGCCGACCAGTCAGCCGCAGACTTCCGCGTGGCAGACGAGCAAACCCGCTCAAACCTTATCAGCATGGCCCAGTCGGGCATTGACACTGGTACCGCTGCGCAAATGGCGCTTGGTGGTTTGAAGGCCAACTCAGACAGCGTTGCGCAAGCCCGTGCAGGTGCAACCGTTGGCAGCTTGTTCAACGACTTGAGCCAAGCGTATTTGATGAACCAAGTAAACGCGGGCAAAGTAAATGGCCAGCAGTACGGCGGCCAGTGGTACGGGGTTTCAAACCCACGTCAAACCACGCAAGGCACCGTGCAGTAATAAGGGCGAATCGTGCAAGAGCTAATCGTCAGCAGCCAAAGCCAAATTGCCGTCACTGGCAATGCGTGCCTGCCTGCAATGACGCAAGAGCAAATCAACAAGGTGGAAGCCTTGGAACATTTCTCGCGTGCGCTTTGCGAGCAAGAGGAAATACCGACTGAGCATTTGATTCATGGCGGTATGTACTCGCGCACGATTCAAATGCCAAAGGGCACGGTGTTGACTGGTGCGCTCTTGAAACTGCCAACCGTGTTGGTGGTGGCTGGTGATTGTGCGGTGTTCATTGGCGAAGAAACCATTGAGCTTCGTGGATATTCCGTGCTTCCCGGCAGCGCTGGCCGTAAGCAGGCATTTCTTGCTCACACCGACGTGAGCATGACCATGCTATTTCCCACAAATGCAAAGACCGTTGCACAAGCAGAGCAAGAATTCACTGACGAATACGAGCTTCTATTGAGCGAAAAACAAGACTGCGTGACGACGCGAATTACAGGAGAGTGAAATGGCAGGTGTTTTAACCGCAACGCAAATGGCCGCTTTGGCGGCAATGGTTGCAGGCTCTTACATGCAGTATCAAGCCAGCGTCGATGCCGCTGACCGACAGCAAGCCGCAATCAAACAAGGGCTTGAGCGCCAAGCTGAATTGCAAAAGCAAGCAGAGGCAAAGGCGTTGGAGCAAGCCGGGAAGTTTGCGCCGGGCGACCGTGCCGCACAGAAAACGGCCATTGAAAATCAAATTGCCACGGACCTTATGGCCCCGGTGAGCGAGAGCCAAGCTATTCGCTCAGAACAGAGCACAACGCAAGGGAACGTATCAAGCGACTACTCAGAAGCGAAAGCACGCTCAACCGCTGAATCGCTCAAGTCAGCCGAGCAACTGGCTCGCCTACTTGGCAAAACGACTTCGGCAAACCGCTTGCGCATGAATGAAGGCATTGGCCTCATGGACACTGGCCAAGCCATTGACCAGCTCAACAGCTTCTCGCGTGGCCAACAGGCTGCCGACAATATCGGCATTCAAGTGGCTGGACGACCAGATGCAGAGCAAGTTTTCTTGGGCAGCTTGCTACAAACAGGCGGCAGCGCTGGCTTGATGTATGGCGGCGGTGGAACCACGCCAGTGTCACCAGCAGAAGTGAATGCGGCCAACGCAAGCGCCGACCCTATTGCTTCGCTCAACGCGCAAAAGGGATGGACTGGCACAAACAACAGTTCTTGGTTAAGCGCATTCAAGAGGTAAGCACATGAATTTCACCATCGACGGCGCAAGTGGCGCACAAGCAGCGGGCCAAGGGCTTGGCAACATGTTCAAGGCAGCCGCAATGGCACCACTGATGCGTCAGCAGGCAGAAGTGGATTCGGCGCTCAAGGGCGCACAAATCTACCATCACCAAATGGCGGGCAACAAGTTGGGCACCGAGGCCGAGCAAAAGCGCGGCGCGTTGGCCATGCAAAACGACCCACTCGAAAACACCATGCTGAGTTTGGGCCTGCCAACCAACCTTGCGCCAGCTTTCCGCGAGCGCATGGCCACTGGCAACTGGGGTGGCGCATACACGGCACCAGCCGACGGTGTGGGCCCGGTTATGCCAGCGCCAGCCAATGACGACACATTGAAGAAGTTGGGCCAAGCCATGTCGCTCACTCAGCGCATGTTTGCCACAGGCAGCAACGTACACCAAGGCGCACAAGCTGCGCTGGAAGAACAAAAGCAACGCGGCATTGATGCAGTTGTGGCAGACCCAACACTTGCCCCGGCATACGGCAAAGCAAATGCAGCAGCGGCAGGCAAGCCATTGTTCAACGACGTGGGCAATACCGGGTACAGCATGGACAACTTCACTGGTGGCCAACTCGAAGGCAACCCAGTTTTGGCCAAGATTTATAGCACCGTGGAAAACGCGCTCACAAATCAGCGCAACGCATCGGCTGGAAATTCATCGGCCAACGCAGAACTGTTGCTTGAAAAACTTGGCTTCTTGCAAAGAACAGGGTCAATGCCAAGCGCAGGCGGAACGGGTGAAGCCGCCACAAATGCCAAGTCGCGCAACGCAATCATTGCATCCGTCGAAAAAGAATATCCGGGCGCAGATGAAAGCACGATTAGCGCCGAGGTTGAGAAACGCCTAGCCCGTCGCGGCATTCAACAAAGTGGGAACAAAAATCCGTTGGGCGGTGGCGCGGCTCCCAAAATTGAGGCAGCACCAGAAGCAGCCCAGCGTAAGCCAAACACGGTTTACCAAACACCAAAAGGTCCAATGAAATGGACCGGGACTGGGTGGCTGCCAGCAAATTAAAAAGGATTTTTAAATGCGCGAACTGTCCGACGATGAAGTTTTCGGCTCAACCAAGGAATTGTCGGACGCTGATGTGTTTGGCACGTCAACGAAACCACTGACCGCTTCCAGTTATCTTTCGGCAGTAGAGGCAAGGCGCAACAAAGATGCGGGTGGCGCATCTTGGACAGACAACCTTAGAGACATCACGGCATCAATTCTGAAAATTGGCCCCACCGCCGTTAAAGGATTTGCCGACATTGGCAGGCTGGCCACGGCTGACAGCATCGGCGTGGACACATCAAACGCCATGAAGCGCGGCATGGAATCAATCGACCAAGTGATTGGCTCCGATGCACTTCAAGCCCAAAAGGCCAACATAAATCAGGCGCTTCAAAATCCCGATGTGAGCATTGGGCAGTTGCCGGGCGTCGTACTACAAAACCCGCGTGCTGCCTTAGATACTGCCGTGTCAGCTGTTGGTTCGATGGCTCTGCCAACTGGTGCAGCTGTAGGTGTCACAAAGATGCTTCCAACCTTGGCCAAGTTCTTTCCAACCTTGGCCACTGTCGCGCCCGGAGCCGCAGCAACAGGCGCGAGCGTAATCACTGGAGCAGGCCAGAATGCCGCCGACACATTCGCTGGCACAGAAGGCCAGAGCATTGAAGATCGGTACAACGGTGCAGGAATCAGCGGCGCTGCATCACTGATTCTTGGAAAGTTGCTTGGCGGTGGCGCAGAGGGTGTTGTCGCACGTCGTATGGCTGGAGAAACTGGTGCGCGTGGCGCAATGGGAATCGCCAAGTCAGCAGCCAAAACAGGCGGCAAAGAGTTCATTCAAGAAGGCGGCGAGGAATCATCCAACTACGTCGGGCAACAAGTGGCCAAGCATGAGGCCATTGACCCTCAAGCAATGGCCAAACAGGGCATGTATGGTGGCATGGTCGGCCTTGGCGTTGGCGGGGCTACCGATGTGGCAACAAACCTTGGCAACGTCGGCACTGGCAGTATGGAGCGTCAGATTGCCAACGAAATCAACAAAGCTGCTCAAGATTTAGCTGATCGACAAACCCCTCAAGTTGTGCAGCAGACCGTAGCGCGAATCTTTGACAAGATGCCAAAGCTCACGCCCGTGGCTGACGACATTCAACTGGACAAGGAACCCGTCAACGATGGCGCAGCAAATGTTTTACAGCCCGTGGATTCAAACACCGCTGGAAGCGGGCCACTTGACGCAGACACAAGCGTGGCAGCTCCACAGCGAGTATTCGACGCCGGGCAACTGGACCTCACGGGAAATGGAACAACTGAGCCAGAGGTGCGCACTGCACCACTGGCAACCGATGGACAGCGGGCGCAGCAAGATGCACCTGCAAGCACCCAACCCGCTGCCGATGTAGCGGCACCAGTTACGCAGCCTGCCACCTTGGTGGCTACCGAGGCAGGGGCCGGGGGTACCCAGCCGACGCAGGTTGCACCAACACCAGCACCAACGCCAAAGGCTTCGACTGGCTACATTGGCCAAGACGGCACCAGCATTGATGAAGGTGGCACGCCATTCAAGAGCAAGATGGCCGCACAGAAGGCCAAGAAGTTGCAGCCCATGATGCGCGTCAAGAAGGTTGAAGGCGGCTTCGTGCTGGCTGACAAGACGCCAGCGCAGCTCGCGGCAGAAGCCAAGGCGGCAAAGCGAATCAGCGGCGCAAACGCAGAGGCCGGAAGCAAAGGCCGCCCGATGGCCGCGCATGAATTCATTGCGTCGCGTGGTGGCATGGCTTCAAGCGAGCGCTCAGACCTTGGCATTGAAGGCAACATCAAGGTGGGCAACCGCTGGCTTTTCGCAGGCAAAGGCAAGGGCATGACCATTGCGCAAGCCACCGAAGCGCTGCAAGAGGCTGGCTACATCAAAGAGGACAGCCACAACGCAGCGTATGACCTAATCAAGCGCAGCGTCAGCAACCCGCAGTACACCGATGAAGGCTGGGAAGGCGTCGCAGAGCTTGAGCGACAAACCCAGTTTGAAGACTACTTGGCCAGCCAGCAAGAGGCAGCGCAAGAGGACGACTTCGACCCGTTTGCACCGCTTGACGACTTTGGATTGAGCCAAGAAGATGACGCAGGCTTCGTCCAAGCCTCACCAGAACTGCAAGCCGAAGTTGCCGCGTATGCCGCCCAACTGGATGCACTAGGCATTGACGCCGAAAGCATTTTGGAGCGAATCGCAGTACAGTACCCACAAGTCACCCAAGACCAATACTATGAACACACCAAAGACGCCTTCACCCAAGCCATTGCCGAAGCAACCAAGCCCACAAGCAGTGGAAATACTGGCCAAGATGGTGGTGAACAAGGGAATCCGCGAGGGCAAGTTGAAGCCCCAACCGAAGAAGCCCTAAGCACCTACACGCCTCAAGAAATTGAGGACCGCTTGGCCAAGCTCGAACAGGCCGAGCAAGAGCGCAAGCAACAAGACCGCGAAGCCGAGCAAAAAGCCAAGGCAGAGCGTGACGCCAAAGAAATTGAAAGCCGTCAGCGTGCAAGCTCTGATAACTTCCAACTTGGCCAGAGCGCAGAAGATTCATTGTCGGGGCAATCAGATATTTTTAGCGCCCCCCAACAGGAACCCCAAGACGCGCCCACCAAGCCAAAGGTAAAGATCGACGATAGCGGCGAAGTGCTGGAAGGCGCACGCAAGCTGTACGCCAAGAACTATGCTGCCAAGTTGGACGAGGGCAAGGGCATGGACCTTGCAGCCGTACCGCTTTCTAAATCTTGGCCAGAGCCTGACTATCAGCGCCTGATTGACGAGGGCGCAGACCCGTGGGCCGTGGCATTGGCGCGTGCCGTGCGCGACGAGGTGCCCACCAAGCCGATGAAGGGCTGGAAGCTCAAAGGGTGGGTACAGCAGGTTGAGGGCTTGCGCGACATGGCTGCGCGAGCTATGAGTGGCAACATCACAAAAGAGCAGTTCATGGCCGAGGGCGGCCGGCTCAATTTGGCAGACTGGTTCAACAAGATCGACTTGTATGAGGCCGTGGGCCATGCCAACTCACTGAAAACTCTGACGTTCAGCAAGGGTGAATACTCTTTCTATGCTGGCGAGAAGTTCAGCCCACCTAAAAAGCTGTGGACGATCAACATGCCCAGCGCCTCCGCATCTGCAACTTGGAGCAATGGCAATTGGGGTAACGATCTAGTAGCCTCCGACACCAAGGAAGAGGCCATTGATAAATTCAAGGCATGGGCTTCTGAGCAAGAGGGCAAAGAGCAGGATAAGCCTGCAAGCAAGCGCACCGACTTTGATGTTTACAGCTATCGCAACAGGCCCAAGGTGTTCATCGTTGGCAAGCGAATCAGCGCCACCAAGTCGATTGACCTGATGGAGTTTGAAACCAGCAAAGAGGCCAACGCCTACAGTGTGAACAACCGTGCAGAGTTAGAGAAGATGCTGGCCGAGGCCAAGGCAGAGCAGTCAGAGCGCCGCGAAGAGAACGCCCCACGGGTAGGCGAAGATCACCGCAATGGTGCAGACGTGACCACCGAGCAATTCCGCGAAGCCTTTGGTTTTCGAGGTGAGCAGTTTGGCGCGTCTATGCCTCAGTCTGAGCGTCAGGCCAACATGAACCAAGCGTATGACGCGCTGATGGACTTGGCGGGTGTGATTGGCGTTCCTCCCAAGGCGCTTTCGCTGAATGGCGAGTTAGGTCTTGCATTTGGTGCGCGAGGCAAGGGCGGCAAGAACCCTGCTATGGCCCATTACGAGCGAGACACTACGGGCGCAGTGACGCCTAACCGAGTGGTTATTAACCTGACGCGCAAGAACGGTGCAGGCAGTTTGGCTCATGAATGGTTCCATGCCGTTGACAACTATTTTGCCCGTATGCGCGGCGAGAAGGCGGGCATGTTGACCGAGAGCTACCCAGCCAAGCGTGATGGTGTCCGTCCTGAAATGGTGGATGCTTTCAAGCGGGTGATGATGGCTATTCAAGCGACTGGTGTGCGCGAGCGGTCTAAGCACATGGACAAGAAGCGCACTAAGGATTATTGGAGTACCGGCCTTGAGATGGCGGCTCGTTCATTTGAGAGCTACATCATCGCCAAGCTGCAAGACAAGAGCGGGTCAAACGACTATCTGGCTAACATCCTGCCGGAATCGGCTTGGTTGCGCGAAGAGAGCTACCCATACCCAACGATGGGGGAACTGCCCCTGATTCGCACAGCATTCGACAACTTCTTTGCCACAGTGCAGACCAAAGAGACGGACAAGGGTGTGGCAATTTTTAGCCAGTCCGGTCGTTCAATCGGCCTGCCTCTCGGCTTGCGAGCGAGTGTATTCACCACGGAAGATGAAATTGAAAAACGTCTTGAAGGTCTTGCGCATCGGCCAGAGGTTCGGGTCCTTGACAGTGCTGTAGGGACCTTGCCGGGGGCACGCGATGAGGATGGAATTTCCGGGGCAAATTGGGAAGGGCGAATCTACCTTTTCCGTGACCAGCTCGCCAGCCGGTTTGATGTTCAGAAGACTTTGTTCCATGAGTTGCTCCATTATGGGTTACGTCGATTCCTGACCCGCGATCAGTTTATCTCGCAAATGACAAAGCTTTATGAACGTGATGCCTACATCCAAGCGGAGGCAGATGATTGGGTGAAAACGAAAAAAGGTCAGGAAACGCTTGCAGACTTCGGCGAAAAATTTGCACGTGCCCGTGGGGTAGACGAAGCGCTGGCCACACTAGCCGAGCCTAATCAGGGCAAGTACTTAAAAACAGACTTGTTCAGTCGCGCTCAAGTGACTGTCACTCGTTGGTTGGCACAACTGGCCGAAGCCCTTGGATTCAAGGAATATGCTGCGAAGATTCGTGCAAAGAAAAATGAAGAAGCCCGCCTACTGATTCAGCAGATTTTTACCAAACTTCGTGATGATTCCGCACCAGTTGTCGATGCTTGGAATGACATGGCAGAGCCAGCTTTTGCCGCAAACAGCATGCAGTCCGTTGCTAACACTTGGACTGTTCCTGAGCCCGGCGCTGGTGACGCCTTCATTCGCGCAATTCAAAACAACAAGATAGACCTCAAACGCGTGCGCGATGCAATCTCCGATCAATACGGCAACCTCAAGCAGTACGCAGATGCGTACCTGAATGAAGAGCTGTATCACGGGAAGGTGGCAGCCCGCGTGGCGGAACTTCACAAAGAACACATCGAGCCAATACTAGCCAAGATCGCTATCGCTGGGAAAAACGTAGGCGTGACGCTCGATGATGTGAATTTGTACTTGCACGCCCGCCACGCGCCAGAGCGCAATGCAGCCATGAAGTCGATCAACCCCAACATGAAGGGCAACGAAGCGCTATCCGGCTTGAGCGATCAAGAGGCCACCAAGGTTCTCGCTGATTTCAACGCAGCAGGAAAAGGCAATGCCCTGACACTCATTGCCAAAGATATTGACCAGCTCTTGTCTGATACAAGAACCGGACTTGTTGCCGATGGCCTTGAGGATGCGGGCGTTGTTGGCGCATGGGAAGCTGCGTACAAGCACTATGTTCCATTGCAGCGCGACATTGGTTCAAGCGGAACGCCAAAAGGCATGGGTTTCAGCGTGCGAGGCCCAGAGGCCAAGCGTGCCGTTGGCTCCAACAAGGAAGTTGTCAACATCTTGGCCAACATCGTTACGCAAGCAGAGACAGCCGCAATTCGTGCAGAAAAAGCCATTGTGGGTCGATCACTGTTGGCGATGGCTCGACAGTACCCGAATGAAGATTTTTGGACGGTTGACAAAGCACCAACAAAACCACGCATCAACAAAGACACAGGATTGGTGGAGCGCAACGCCATTGACCCGCTGTACCAAACGGCTGACAACGTGATGATGGTGAAAGACTACGGACAGGAGCACTTCATCGTCTTCAACAAGAAGAACGAGCGAGCCGTGGCCGTTGCCAAGGCTATGAAAAATTTGGACATTGAGCCAATGAACAAAATTTTGGAGATTGCCAATAAAGGCACTCGCTTCTTGGCTTCAATGTTGACCCAGCGAAACCCGTTTTTTTGGCTGACCAACTTTGCGCGTGATGTGCAGGGAGCAATGCTTAACTTGGAGGGCACCGACGCCGAAGGGTTGCAACAAAAAGTGATGGACAACCTACCAAAAGCATTCAAAGGAATGCACGCTGTTGTCCGTGGTGAAGGTGTTGGCCAGTGGGCGCGATATGCTAAGGAAATGCAGGAAGCTGGCGGCACTACTGGTTACATGCAAGCCTTCGACAATTCAGACGTTCGCATGAAGGACTTGAAAAAAGAAGTTGCACGTATGCAGCAAGGCAAAGCTGACCCGCGCAGGTTAGCCCGTATGGCGCTTGAATTCGTTGACGACTACAACGACATCATTGAAAACGCCGTGCGCTTGTCTGTATTCCAAGCCGCACGCGAAGGTGGAGTGCCAACTCAAAAAGCAGCAAGCATTGCCAAGAACATCACGGTCAACTTCAACCGCAAGGGCAATATGACGCCTAGCGTCAATGCGCTCTATATGTTCTTCAACGCCAGCTTGCAAGGAACCGCCCGGCTGGCTCAGGCTGTGACCACAAGCAAGACAGCGCGTATCGCAGTCGGTGGGATTGCCGTCATGGGCTTCATGATGGATATGCTTAACCGCATGGTCGCGGGCGATGATGATGAAACAAAACGTAACCGCTACGATCTAATCCCTGAGTTCGAGAAATCTCACAATTGGATTTTCATGAACCCAATTCGCCCCGGTGAATATGTGAAAGTCCCACTACCACTCGGTCCTCACGTTTTCCATAACGCAGGCCGCTTGCTATCCGACGCCATCAACCGCAAGGATTCGCGCAACGCATCTGAATATGGATGGAGCATGGCTAGCATTTTCTTGGACGCATTTAGCCCGATGGGACAAGCCGCATCCGTGAGCCAGCTAATCGCCCCAAGTGTTCTCGACCCAGTGGTTCAAGCGGCAGAAAATAAATCATTCACTGGCGCTCCGGTGTACAAGTCGGCAGAACGATTTGGCAAAACAGACCCGCGCCCTGCATATACCCGTTACTTTGAAAACACGCCTGACGTTTGGAAGGGCGCATCGAAAATGCTTAATGACATAAGCGGCGGTGACAAAGTGAAGCCGGGAATGGTCAATATTGAACCCGACATCATGAAGCATGTTTTTTACACGTTTACTGGTGGCCCGGGGCGCACGTTAGACCAAACCATTGACATGACGCAAGCTGGCGCACGCGGCAAAGAGTTGACCGTGAGCCGCGTTCCACTTGCAAACCGCTTCTATGGGGCCAATGATGACCAGCAACGTGAGCGTGCCTACTACGACGACCGCAAGCGAGCAGCTGATGCAAAAACACAGTTTGACTATTACATCAAACAAGGTCGTCAGGACTTGGCCAAAGAAGTTGCATCTGATCTTGGGGATGGCGACGTAACAAAAGGCCGTCGCATGATGCTGGAGTTCTCGCGGTCCGATAAGTCAGTGCGCAAAATCAATGGCGAAATACGCCGACAGATGGAGCGAGAAGACAATGGCGACGCAAAATCAGAACAACTCAAATCCTTGCATCAACGTCGCATTCGCGTTATGTCGGACGCCTTAGACGACGAATAAATATCCGTCGCCAACCTTGCACCCCCATAGCATTACTGCATGGGGGTGTTTTTATGAGCGCGATTCTTTCGTTTTTGGGTGGTGCGGCTTTCCGCATGATTTGGGGCCAACTGGCCGACGTGTGGACCAAGTGGCAAGACCACGCACATGAGCAAGCCATGCTCAAGTTGCAGGGTGAGCTTGACGACAAGCGACATGCCCGCGACTGCGAGCGCTTGCGCCTGCAATCAGAGCTTGGCGTCAAAGAGGTGATGGTGCAGGCAGACGCCGACATTGCCCGCATTGAAGCCAATGCCTTCTTGATGGCCACCAGCCGTGCCACTGAGAAGACGGGCATTTGGCTGGTGGACTTGTGGAATGGCGTTATCCGCCCGGCAGCCGCTTCACTGGCGCTTTACCTTTGGGTGGTGGCGCTCAACACACGCGGCTGGACCATGACCGATTGGGACCGGGAGCTTGTGGGCGTAATCATTGGTTTCTATTTCGCAACCCGCGTGATGAACCGTGACAAACGAGCCAACTGAGCTGGCAGCGCTCTATGTGCTGATTCGTACCTTTGAAGGGTGCAGGCTGGTGCCGTACTTATGCCCGGCTGGCGTATGGACGTGCGGGTGGGGCTCAACCGGGCCCGACGTTTTCCCCGGCAGGCCGTGGACCCAAGAGTATGCCGACCAGCGAATGCGCATGGATGCGCTCAAGTTCGCGCGCGGCACGGTGGCCTTGTGCCCAAACCTCAAAGGGGAACGCCTGAGCGCCATTGCTGACTTTGCCTACAACTTGGGGCTTGGTGCCTTGCAGGCTTCAACGCTGCGGCGTGTGGTCAATGCTTGCAACTGGGAAGCAGCCAAGGTACAACTCATGCGCTGGGTGCGTGGCGGTGGCCGCGTGCTGCCCGGCCTAGTTAAACGCAGGACTGCCGAATCGAATTTGCTCTGACACCGCCACCATTACCGTGAAGTCCACACGGCGCACCAAGGCGGCAATATTGGTGCGGGAGACCTTACCGTGACGGCCACGGATGGATGGTGCCGATACCGCAGGCGGATGTGCTCCGGCATAGTCGGAATTCGCCAACCTATACTGGAGAGAGCATGAACATTGAAGCCAAAATCAGACTGACGTTTTTGTACTGCAAAGAGACTGGAACACTTAGCAGAAACGGTAAACACGTTGGCACACGCAACAGCAAGGGCTACCTTGTAACCAAGATTTACGGGAAGCAAATAAGGTTGCACAGGATTGCTTGGTTTTTACACAGCGGCACATGGCCATCAATGGACATTGACCACATCAATGGAAATCGCTGCGACAACAGAATTGCAAATCTCAGGCTTGCTTCGGCAGAGGAAAATAACCACAACAAGCATAAGCCACGGCAAGACAGTAGCTCAAGCCGTATCGGTGTTACTTGGTTTGAAAAGACAAAAAAGTGGCGTGCGCGAATCACGTCCAATAAAAAACAATTTCATATTGGGTACTTTGACACCATGGAAGAAGCCAGCGATGCGTACCAAAAAGCCAAAGCATTGAGACACAAAATCATTTCCGCATCTACTGCCAGCACCCTAGTAAAATCAACGGCTTAGAGTACGCAAAAGACAGTGAGTTGCGGAAATGAAATTACTGTAAGGTGTTGATTTTTATGATAAACACGGAAGACTTGAAAACCGGCGAAGGTGTGAGCCTTCCGTGAGTTCGAATCTCACCGCTTCCG